>Ga0183098_10315_pt1 | contig 124049 bp, 114 predicted proteins | sample BioMet9_FD_128884 | JGI IMG/M metagenome (GOLD analysis project Ga0183098, IMG submission 128884) | Microbial communities from bioreactor (seeded with sewage sludge) at Lawrence Berkeley National Lab, California, USA - Biofuel... | ecosystem: Engineered > Bioreactor > Anaerobic > Unclassified ...
AAGATTGGTCCAGCGGGCGTTCTTACATTAACCCTAAAATTATTACCGAGCTTCAACTACAATCAGCAAAGACTGCTTAATCTCATTCGGAAGTTGATGGTTTTTGCGAACAATGCTTGACACTATCAAAGGGGGCTGTAACAAAATGAAGAAAAAACTTCATTTTGTTACAGCCCCCTTTATTAAAATATTTCGTTTATTCCATTACACCTATTTTATCAGGCACAATAACATCAGCCTCAGTACAAGCAAGAACATCCTCAACCGTATAATCCTTAGCAAGTTCTTTTAAAAGCAAACCATTAGAAGTAACTTCAAAATAACATTTTTCTGTCACGATATCCGTCACACAATTTGCACCCGTCAATGGAAGTGTACATTTTTTAAGAATTTTTGATTTACCGCTTTTTTCACAATGATCCGTTGCAACAATAATTTTTTTTACGCCGGCACAAAGATCCATCGCGCCACCCATTCCAGGAACGAACTTACCAGGAATAGTCCAGTTTGCAATATTTCCTTCTTCGTCAACCTGCAGGGTACCAAGAACAGCTGCATCAATATGACCACCGCGGATAAACGCAAAGGAAGTTTCGTGATCGTATACACTGCCACCTTTAATAATAGACGCAGGTTGTCCGCCAGCATCTATTACGTCAACATCGACATTTTCCCATTTTGGAACTGCTCCGCTGCCAACAGTACCAATTTCGGCTTCAAGCCAAATGTCTACGCCTTCAGGTAAATAATTCACACACATCAGCGGAACTCCGATTCCAAGATTTACGAAATCACCGTTTTTGAAAAACTTTGCACAACGAGATGCAATAAGTGCCCGTCCTGTTAATCTTTCCATTATTTTTTGCCCCCTTCCGCTTTAGCTTTAGCCTTTGCTTCCGCCTTAGCTTTTGCGCGTTGCCACATTGGGCATAACGGTTTCTTTTCACCGGTTTTTACATATATCATATCAATGATCGGTGCTGGCACATCAATTTCTTCTGGACCAAGTTCTCCCACCTCTACCACGTCTTCTACTTCGACAATAACAAAATCAGCGGCATAAGCAATCGTACTATTAGTAGCTCTAGAATTCATTCTAAAAGAAATATTACCAGCCGTATCTGCTTTTGTTGCTTTTACAAGTGCAATATCAGCATGCAGCGGCAGTTCAAGAAGGTACTCCTTCCCATTGATCATAAGTTTTTGCTTGCCTTTTTCCATTTCTGTTCCAACACCTGTTGGTGTAAGACAGCCTCCAAGTCCCGCACCTCCGCACCGAACTCGTTCAGCCCAAGTCCCCTGCGGACTGAATTCAATTTCCAATTCGCCTGCAAGCATTTGTTCTCCTGCTACAGGATTAAGTCCAATATGTGTTGTAATCAGGCTTTTAATACGTTTTTCTACAATAAGCTTGCCAACTCCCTGATCCGGCATACCGGCTGATACGGCAATCGCAGCTATATCCTTTACCCCTTTTTCAATCATTCCATCAATAATCTCATCTGCCGCAAATTCACCGTGCCAATCGCCAAACATAATCGTTTGCCCATCATGGATTTTACTAAGCGCTTCTTCTTTAGTTACTACTTTTGATAACAATTGGATTACCACCTTTCTTATATAGTAATTCAAAATTGATTTATTTATCTCATATATTATTTGCCTTCAAATACTGCTTTCCGTTTTTCCATAAAAGCTTTTACTCCTTCGCAAAAATCAGAAGATGCCGAGCATTCACTCTGTGTTGGAATTTCACAATCATCCAAATAATGTTTATAATCCTCAAATCCGGCTGCATAAATTTGTTTTTTTATGTTTTTATAGGAAATAAGAGGACCATTGGCAAACTTTTCAGCTAATTTCATAGTAGCCGCATCCAATTCTTCATTAGCAACTACTTGATATACCAGCCCCAGCTCTTTAGCTTCCATCGCGGGTAAGGGGCGCCCAGTTGCACAAAGTTCCATAGCACGTTTTTCTCCCAGCGCTTTCACTAGCAGATAGGTTCCTCCTGTATCAGGAACAAGTCCTAAATTAACAAAAGCCATAATAAATTTTGCATTTTCAGCACAAACTACAAAATCCGCAGTAAGAGCAAGACTAACACCTGCTCCGGCAGCTGCTCCGCTAACAGAAGCAATGACCATTTTACTCATTTTTTTAATTCCGTCTGTCACTTTGCCGACCTTACCGATAAGACCATCCATATTAACTTTTCCGCCTGCTTTAATGAGCTGATAAAAATATCCGATATCGCCGCCCGCGGAAAATGCTTTAGGCGATCCTTTAATTACAACTACCTTAACATCGGAATCATTTTCAGCTGTTTCTACAGCATACATCAATTCATCTGCCATTTGTTCATCAATCGCATTTAAGTTTTTCGGATAATCCATTGTTACAACAGCAATACTGTTTACTACTTCATAATGCAATTTCTGCAGTTCCATAACGAGCCTCCTTATCTCAATACAGTAACTTATCATTTGTACTTTGGGAATCTAAATTATTTGATTATGAAAGCAACTATCTCTTATGAAAATAATATCTGCATAAAAAATTCCCTGATATATTCCATAAACACCAAGATACACTTGATTGTTGCTCTCCAAAGTACTATTCAGCATTTGAGTTACGAGTTCTACATTATCGATAATGTTATAATAGTATTTTTATTATTCTATTTCTATATATGATATATTATTTATGACTATATTATATATTAATTAGTGAAATAATGCAATAAATGAATATTTTATAATGTTATATAAATATTATAATTATAAAATAGTTAAACGTTATTTTTTCAATAAAACTTAATATTTTATAATTATATTATTTATTTAGTTGTAAAAACAATAATACCTATATCTGTTAGTTGTGAATTTTTTAACTTTTTTATTATTTATTTATTGTATTTATATTTTTTTTATAATTTACAGCTTTTTATAAAATGATTATATCAGAAAAATTTTTCTTTTTTTATGTATCACTATAAACCTTTAAAGGGACTGTGAAAAAATGAGAAATCATTCTTCCGCAACCCCTGTAGGCGATATTTTTCGTTTAACAGAATCTATCACTATTGCTTACTTTTTATAATAACTTATACACAGTATATTATATATATTTTTTTATTGCCATCTCAAAGATATCCAAACCAACACATAGTTGTTCGTCTGTAACAACCAGCGGACATAAGAAACGAATAACATTATTATATACACCGCAATTCTCCATGATTAATCCATGCTGAGCGGTTTCCTGAATAATATTTTCAACTAATTCCGGATATGGTTTCTTACTTTCTTTATCATGAACAAATTCAATACCAAGCATAGCTCCCAACCCTCTATATTCTCCAACGACAGAAAAATTTTTCATCCATTTTTGATATCGATTTGTAACCAATTTACCTATTTTTACAGCACGCTCTTCCAAATGCTCTTGCTCCATAATCTTTAATACTTCCAATGCGGCAGCACATGCCAAGGCATTACCTCCAAAAGTTCCGCCAATAACTCCGCTTGGCACAGCCTGCATAATTTCTTCTCGTGCAACTACAGCTCCCAATGGAATACCCCCTGCCAGTGATTTTGCTGTTGCAATAATATCCGGCGGACATCCTGCTTCTTTCCAATAATCGGTTGCTAGCATTCTTCCAGTACGACACCAACCAGTTTGAACTTCATCTGCAATTAACAAAATACCATTTTCATCACAAATAGTCCGCAAGGCTTTAATCCACTCTATCGGGGCGGGAATGAATCCACCTTCTCCTTGAAGCGGTTCAACTACAATAGCTGCAATATATTCCGCAGGTGATGAATACATAAATACTTCTTTAAGAGAATCTAAATAATATGATATAGCTTGTTTTTCCGTATACCCATCCGGTCTTCTATACAAATATGGAAATTTTGCTCTATACACCCCGTCTGGAAAGGGTCCCATACCAACCGCATATTTCTTTTTAGCCGTCATAGCCATAGTCATCAGTGTGCGACCATGAAATGCTCCTGAAAAAACGATAATATTCGGCCTTTTAGTAAATGCTTTTGCCACTTTAACTGCATTTTCAGCTGCTTCTGCTCCACTATTGATAAAAAAGGTACGTTTTTTCTCTCCACGGACAGGTGCGATAGAATTAATTTTTTCAGCCAATGCAACATATCCCTCATGTGTGACAATATTAGCCATTGCATGAAAATATTTCCCAGCTTGTTCTTGTACCACACTAACTATTTGCGGGTGACAATATCCAATATTCAAAACACCGACACCACCAACCCAATCTAAAAAATAGTTACCATCTACATCCTCAAACATAGCTCCTTCGCCACGTTTAATAACTGTTGGATATATCGTTCCAATTGCATCGGGTACAGCTTTATGCCTTCGATTCAAAATAGCCTTAGCTTTTGGTCCCGGAACCGTTTTAGTAATAATTCTCGGTAATTCTTCTCTCAACATAATACATTCCCCCTATATATCTTGATCTTGACACATAAATTAATAAGTAATTCAAAAAATACCTAATTAAACTTTTATCTGTAGAATAAATGATGAACCTTTTTCATACAAATCAGTACGTGGCGAGATGCTTGGCAACAACAGCGGCGTACCCAATCTTATCCACTCACTATGAACATCCGCCAGCAACACTGTTTCTGCCATTCCAGTTCCAGCTACAATTTCCCCTAATGAACTATCACCAGGCTGTATCCAATGACTCTTACCAATTAAATCTGTCCCGCATACATATACAGTGTTTTCCATATTTCTTGCCCGCATATATGTCTCATCTTGTTGTTCTTTCATAGGTCCTGTTATCCAACCCATTGGTAAAAATAAAATTTATGTTCCTTGCAAAACTAACGGATTTCTAATATCATAAAATTTTATTTTATGACAGAATAATATGGCAAATGATCCAACGCTGTATTAAAGTGTATCCCCCGGTGCAATAAAATCCGATTCTGTAAAGGAATACTTTCCTTCTTCAGGATAAATTTCATATGTGCCACAAACACTGCTATGACCAATCTCATAAACTAATTCCTTTTCATATTGATGATTCATATTAAGAATTTTCGTATTTTGTCCCAAATTCACCTTTTAATCTGACTATCATGGCGATGATTTGTTTTGTCCGTATAAATAAACTGTTAACATCGGCCCATTCTTCGTTAGTATGATTTCTCGCTCCTTCAACCCCCATCGCACATAGTGTAGGAACGTTGGCCATAACGGCATATGCTGCATCGCTTCCGCCTCCACAATGTTTCCCATAAGGTATAGGAAATCCGTTTTCTTGTGCTATACGCTTCGCCATACGTAATAACTGGATATTACCGTCAGTTCGTTTCATAACATCATATCCAACATCTTCTTTCCACACGGTTCGAGTTCCTGAAATCCAAACAGTGTTGCAAATAGTATTCACTGATTTTCTAACACTAATCAAATCTTCCTGCTTCGCATAATGTAAATTAATGATTGCTTTACAATATGCTGGTTTTGAATTGGCTACTGTTCCACCTGAAATGACTCCCGTATTTAACCACCAATGTTTTGATGGATCCGTCAATTTTTCTATTTCGATAATCTTATGTGCCATTTCAATAACAGCACTACATCCATTTTCCGGATCATTTCCCATATGACAACTACGCCCGTATACTTCTATTGAAAAATTACGACATCCATTTCGTTGTACTACTAAACCGTGATCAGTAAAACCTGTCTCAAAATTAAATGCACACAAGGCACCTGCTGCTTCCTTTATAATAACGTCATGAACGTTACTATATAAATGATTTGATTCTTCATCTGCATCTAATATGATTTTCATTGGAATCTCATCCCATCCTATGGCCGAAAGCGCTTGAATCAGGAAAAATAATACAACCAGTCCTCCTTTCATATCCAATACGCCGGATCCATACGCTTTACCTTCGCAAATAGTAAACGGGGTACCTTCATACAAATATGTAGTCAGTACCGTATCCATATGTCCCATGAGTAAAATAAATGGATTTTTCATGTTACCACGTTCTGCAATAATGGCACTGCCACATTTTGTATACGGAATTTTTTTAACAACAAATCCATTTTTTTGTAACATAGTTTGACACAATTGCCCTATAACTGTTTGCCCTATCTTATTTCCCATACTAGAATCAATACAAACCATCTTTTCCCATAACTGTATCATTTCTTTTTTATGCATATCTACATACTGAAAAGCCAACGTTTTTTTATCCATGTCTTATCTCCTGTTATTGCTGTTTTGTATAATGGCATATTATTTTAGACTCCACTCATGCAGGTCATCCAAGGAACCTTCCCAAAAGTCTTTAATACCGCCATTAAGTTCTTTACTCTGCGCAATAATATCATCTGGAGCACATAAAGTTGTCAAAAATTGTTGTTCATTCAAAAATTCTTGAATAGCGCTATATGCCATTCTACGTTCCGTCAGAGAAGTCATCGCCAACGCTTTTACAAACATATCAGTTAATTTTGGATCATTTGTTTGTGAATAATTACTGCTATTTCCGGGAGTAAAATATGCACTGTAATCTGGTTCTACAGAAGGCACATAACTCATGAGCATCAATTCATAATTTCCTTTTCTTCCATTAGATAGTACCGTTGGAAAATCTAACTTCTGCTGTTTCACATTGATTCCAATCCCTTTTAAATCTTGTTGAATCAAGTCTGCCGATTGTTCACGCAAAACATTTCCCAAAGGTACTTGCAAGGTTAATTCTTTAGATATATCAAACCCGGATTCAGCAAGTTCTTGCTTGGCCTTCACTGGATCATAACGCAATGGCTGCAAATTTTTATTATATACGGGACTAATTGAAGTATATAAAGTAGGCACCATGTGAGCATTTCCTTTATATAACTGATCAATAATTTTTTCTCTATTAATCGCCATTGTAATAGCACGACGAAATTTAACATTAAACATAGGATTGCTATTATTAACTTCCAAAAACTGGACGGAATTAGAAGGGGCACTTTTTACAACTAGTTTCTTATCATTTTGTAGAATCTCCAAATCTTTTACCGGAACAATACCTATACTTCCACCAGCTGCCATTTGTATATTTCCTGACTTAAGTTCTGTAACTAAATTAGTACCATTCATAATGCGAAGAAAAATTTTTTTTAGTTTAGGAGTTCCTTTGTAATAATCAGTATTAGCTGCATACTCTACATAATCATTAGTTGCATACTTCACAAATTTAAAAGGGCCACTCGTAACCATCGGATTTTTGACTGCCTCGGAATTAGATATAGTTTCGGGTTGTATATTTTCAAACACATGTTTAGGGATAATATACACTTCAAATCCCAGCATACTTTTAATATAGTTAGGATCTACTGGAACTTTTGTCTTAAATGCTACTGTATGTTCATCTTTAGCTATTAAATCAGGAATCTGGTTTCCCGCTGTTAATTGTCCTTTATCATCTAACCCTTCCAACATTTTAATATATGTACCCTTTGTTGTCTCCACGGTTGGATTTGCAATTAAATTAAATGTATATACTACATCTTGTGCCGTAACCGGTTGTCCATCTGTCCATTTTGCATTAGGATTTAATTTAATAATAAAATTTTGATTATCTTCTGTATTGATACTTTCTGCTAATTGAGGAGTAAATTCATTTGGTTCCGGCATACCCAGCAAAGTATCATACATAAAACGAATAGCAAATCGTCCCGCAATGCCTGGATTAAACAGTGGATTAAAAGAATCCGGAGCGTTAGTCATACCAATATATAATGTACCTTTATTATTTTTTTAGTTTCGCCATGATTGGCACATCCACTAAACATAAAAATACATAAAATCATAGAAACGCCTAAAAACAAACTTCTTTTTTTACATACCCAACTCAATATACCCACAATGATACCCCCTTTTTCCTTTCCTTATATTAAACAAATAAATCACGCCGTCAATTTTCATTTACATAATTTAATTAATTAAGTAAAACACTAAAAGTATACATCTCCGATAAAATCTACACATAATATTGTTCCCCATTAGATACAGTTACATCATCATCTCCTATCTCAAAAAAAAGTACACGGCAAATGATTCTTCAGCTTCATTGCCGTGTACTCAAAATTATTTAATATTGGTGTCATTATAATCAAATTATGCAATAATCACAAGATATACATAGCACAAAAAAAAAACAATGATTTGTGTTACAAGCACAATCATCGTATAAAAATATTTTTCTTTATTATTTTTAATAAAATAAAAACATAAAAACAAGAAATTAATATACTTGTTACTTCATAGCAGTCAAATAGTAAGGAGTAGGTAATCTGAAAAACAATCCGCATTTATTATAACCAAAAAATATATGTTTTTATACATATCACTACTATACTTTGTATTGTTATCTGAGAACAACATAAAGTATAATAATAATATGCAGCATGTCTATATTGCGGTACATGCTATTGAATTTGTATGCAAAGGAGATATAAAAGTGCCCTTACTGTTAAAAAATTTTTATAATGCGACCAAAAATAAATATAAACTAAAACTGATTTGCGGAGAACACGGATTATGCCAAGAGGTGTCTTGGGTATATTACTCCGAAGATCTGCATACAACAAATTACATACGAAACGGAAACTTAGTTATTACTACAGGTATGATTATCAATTCCGAAAAAAATTTAAAAAAGTTCATATGTGAAATTATACATCGAAATACCGCCGGTTTGTTCATTAATATCGGTCATTATTTACAGGAAACTGATATTAACAGAGATATCATTGAGTATTGTAATGCTCATAATTATCCTTTATTTGTTTTTCCATGGGAAATACATATTGCCGATATCATGCAAGATTATTTAAATCGCATCGTTCTGGGACAGCATTATGAAGAAAGCCTGACTAAAGCATTTATTAACCTTATACATAGACCGGACCGGGAAGAACTGTACAAAGAGGAGATTGGAAGCTCCTCTTTTATGCAAGTTAAAAATTACTGTATCATCTGCTTTTCACCGCACAACAAGCAAATTGCCCCTGAAAGCAGGGAACTCATACTGTTACAAGGCCGCAATGCTATGAATACATATAATACACCGTATCTTTTTTTCCCTTATTTTTATTACTATATTTTGATCATAAGTGACTCGATGTGTAAAAATATAGAAAATATAGTGACTATTCTTGAAAATATCTTTCTTCACGAATCGCAAGCGTGCCGTATCGGTATCAGCAATAGTGTTTCCAAATTGACAGAACTGTCGGAAAGTTACAAACAAGCTATCGGAGCCGTTACTATTGCAGCCGTTCGACAAGTTTCTCCATTATATTTTGAAAAATTAGGAATCTATCAGCTGTTGTTATCTATCGAAGACAAGCGTATATTACACCAATTCAGCAACATCCGTTTATCCATTCTGGCAGAATATGACCGTGTTCACAACACCGCATTATCCGCCACCTTGAAAATTTACCTTGAAAACAGCTGCAGTTTACAATCAGTCGCTGAACAAACATTTTTACACCGTAATACGATTAATTACAGAATGAAACAAATACGTCAGTTACTGCCTGTTGATTTTTCTAATGCAACAACACGAATGGAATATTTGATAGCCTACGCTATAGAAGAATATTTAAAAACACAGTAGCAGATCAAAGTCTTCGCAAAAAACATGTCTGTCTATCAAAAAAATTTTATTCGCTAAACGGCTAAATCAAATACATTTCCAATACAATTTATTATTGTCAAATTCTACATTTATTTTTTGTGCATCTCGCAGCCATGATAAATAAGAACGCAGTGTACTGCCAACAAGAACATATTGTTCAAAATCCAATTGCAGTGAATAAGCATCAAATACTTGTTTTAGTATTTCTTCAAAGATAAGCGGTGTATGACACATATCATATATCCGTTCGCCAATTTCCATGACCTTTTCCCTGTTATACTGCACTAAAGGAATGATATCCGAAGTTACGGCGGCATGAGATGGAACAAAAATATCAGCCTTCATCGCTTCTACTTTATCTAGTGTCTGTAAATATTCTGCTACATTATAAATAAAGCTGATATGATATTTATCTAATATTTCCCTGCTACTCAGACAATCGGCTAAAAAAACAACGTCATCCGAAGTCCGAAATCCAACCATATGAAAAAAGTGTCCCGGTAAATCAATAGGCATTAATGCCTGCGGAAATCCATCAGCAGAAAAATCTTGAGCCGGGCTTTCAGCTGCCAGCAAAAATTTATGACGCAAGTCCTTCGGCGGATATCCTCCATATAAAAAAGATGTCTCTAAAATCGGCCAGCGGGTAAATGCCTGTTCGATACCATTGGCATAAATTCCACACTGTGTTTGCTTGGCCAAATATGCATTTCCCCCAATATGATCAGCATTGGAATGCGTATTAACAATTCCCCGTAAATGCCAGCATTTTTCCTCCAAAAGCTTACGGAGCTTTCTTCCTGCATCTTTATCATTCCCGCTGTCAATAAGATACACCTCAGTCCCGCTTAGATATACACCTATCTTAGCGGGACTTTCAATATAATACGTATTGCCCTTCAATTTAACTAATTCAAACATATCGTTCCTCCTTTTACTACTTATCCTAAAAAATCTCCTTATTTTGCAAAAATAAGTCTATAGGTATACTTACACTGTAATTCATATATTCATTTCCCATTTCTCCTCGTATATTGTTTTTCCCGAAAGGTTCCATACATCGTTGGAAATACTTTCTACACAAGTAAACCCCATCGTACTATAATGTTGTCTTGCTTCTATCAAAACATCTGCAGTCCAAAGGACAAGCTTTTTATAGTTACAGACCCGTGCCTTATTCATCAATGCACTTGTTAAAGCAGTACCAACACCGTTTTTACGATATTTTTTGTCAACAAGAAACAAGCGAAGCTGACCTATCTCCGGGTTTTCTGCTTCACTCAGCATAATGCAGCCTGCCAATGTTCCTTGGATTTCAGCAACCCATAATTCTTCTCTGGATTTTCTCTGCGTCAATGCAAAATTGCAAGCTACGCTTGCAGCATAATTGCCAAATACCGGCCCCCAATTATATTCTTCCAAATAAACGTTTCTATGTTTATCCGCAACATATTTCTCTTCTCCTTTTTTATAGGGGCGGATACTATATGAATTATACATGATGTGATTCCTCCAATATTTGTTCAATGCATTTCATGCAATGAGCTAATTCTGCCCTTTGCGTTTCCGATAACGTATTTAAAATTTCTGCAATCTGTGCATCCGATCTGACACTTAGTGCATACATTCGTTCCCGTCCAGCCGCAGACAGCTTTAAATAGTATACTCGTCCATCTTCTGGAGATTTCTGCTTTTTTATAAGTCCCTGCTGTTGGAAAGACTTTAAAATCCGACTTAAATATCCCTGATCAAGAAATAATTTTACAGACAACAATTTGGCCGTACAGAACTCCATATTAGCAATTTCATATAATATCCGTACCTCTGACAAGGAAAATGAGCTATCAAGTATATGTCGATCCAATAACCCTAATATATTGGTATAGTATCTATTGAATTGTCTTATATCTCTAATTTCTTTTCTTAATTTTTCATGCATAATAATCACCTTATATATATAGTATTGCAACTACTTGCTTTTGTCAATTATTTCTTTGTTAAAGGTATGTATCAAGAAGTTTTCGGTAACTGTATTCACCTAGATAATAACGGGCCTCATTGCCTTCATTTTTTTACAAAGAAGGCGCAGATAGGTAATGGTGCCGAATAGTCCTTGCATTGTACGGCGGTCCTGTCGTTCTATCTGATACCCTTGTTGCTTGTACTGTTTTCCACCAATTCTGTATCCATAGTTTTTAACGCACAAACCAGTGCCTCCGTGAAAGCGCAGATAAACAACTGCAATAATCTTGTTTCGCGTATAATGGCGGTAACTGAGAACTATTTACACCAAGCTTGTTAAAAGCAAATGCAAAAAAGCGAATATGCGTTGTATGCTAAATAGAAATAAGTCCGAACAGTATACCGTCCGGACTTTTCGCCAAAAAAAATTATTTCTTTTCATAAATTTTTTTAATTTTATGATGAAGTTTCTGTATCTGTATTCTTGCTTCCCGGCGTATCGTTTCCGGATCAACAGTAATACGTGCATCTCCGCTTTTCATAGCTGCTTCTGCAACGGCTGCTGCAACGGCCGGCGCTACCCGTTCGTCAAAGGCATCAGGAATAACGTATGCTTCATTCAACTCAGCATCGGAAACAAGAGAGGCAATCGCATACGCAGCAGCAAGCTTCATTTCTTCATTGATATGCCGTGCTCTTACAGCTAAGGCTCCTCGGAAAATGCCCGGAAAAACCATCACATTATTAATTTGGTTAGGAGCGTCAGAGCGTCCCGTACCAACAATTCTCGCACCAGCCTGTTTAGCGGACTGATAATCTATTTCCGGTATAGGATTTGCCATAGCAAATACGACGGCATCCGAGTTCATAGAACAAATAAGTTTCTTAGTAAAAAGATGTGGCCCTGATACACCCAATAACAAATCCGCCCCAACTGCGGCATCCACCAGTGTTCCCTGTATATTATCTGTATTGGTGACCTCTGTCAGTTGTTTTTGTACACTATTCAACCCATTCATGCCTTTGTACAAGATGCCAGCTTTATCAACTACGATAACGTGCTGCGCACCGGCCAGAATAAGAAGACGTGCAATAGAAGCCCCCGCAGCTCCCGCCCCATTAATAACAATCTTAGCTGTTTTTAAGTTTTTCCCGACACAACGAAAAGCTCCGATAACTCCTGCTAAGGCCGAAATAGCAGTTCCATGCTGATCATCATGAAACACCGGTATATCCATTTCATTTTTTAACGTTGTTTCAATTTCATAACATTTAGGCGATGAAATATCTTCTAAATTAATCCCTGCAAACGAAGGCTGCAGCAACTTTACTGCTTCAATAAATGTATGCGGATCTTTTGTATCCAAACAAATCGGTATTGCATTAACCCCGCCAAACACCTTAAACAATACAGATTTTCCTTCCATAACCGGCATAGCCGCTTCCGGTCCAATATCCCCCAATCCCAAAACACGTGTTCCGTCAGATATAACGGCAATCATATTACCGCGACAGGTCAAATCAAAAGATAAATCTTTATTTTTCGTAATCTCACGACAAGGCTGTGCAACACCGGGGGTATACAATGTGCTTAAATCGTCACTTGTTTCTAACACAGCACAAGGAAGCATTTCCAAAATACCTTTTTTCCCTTTTCTAACCTCCATTGCTTGTTCATCGAAATTCATAAATATCTCCTCCATTATAAACTTAAAATACCCTAAAATAAGCAATAACATCCCTCACACAACAGTCAATAACAGTAATCATACCTGCCCACCACTATCAAGTGGTACAGCAATAGCAACAGCTGCCGTTTGGAAATTTACAAATTTTAAAGTAAAAAATAAAAGAATGACATATGTCCATGGATATGCGAACACCTCTTTTTTTCGGGATACAATGGATATCACATTGCACAATCCATGTATATATAGTATAATCCCCCTATATATAAGTCAAAGACTTTAATAATTATATAATCGATAGCTTTTATACTATATCATATGTATTTTTGTATACCTCTTCAATTTTTACAACTTAATAACGCAAAGGAATGAGCCTTATGAGTGAATCTTCAAAAGAGTTTGAATACTTAAATAAACTTGTTGAAACCGGCAGTTTTTCTATAGCAGCTGAACAATTATATATTGCACAACCTTCTTTAAGCCAATTTGTAAAGCGTATAGAAAGAAATATCGGTACCGAAATCTTTGATCGGTCACATGTACCTATTCAACTAACAGAAGCCGGCAAAATTTATCTGGAAATTGGACGCAAGATACAGGAATTGCATCATTCACGAGAAAAGCAAATTCAGGATCTAGGAAAGTTTATTCAAGGACAAGTACGTATAGGCAGCTCAAATTATCGAAGTTCCACGTTATTATCGAAGGTTATTCCTATTGTAAAAAATCTTTATCCTCATATTCATATCACGTTGGAAGAAGGAAAAACTAAGGAGTTGGAAGACTTTATATTACAAGGGAAAACAGACTTTTCTATTGTACTGCATCCCTTCTTCAATCCTGGACTGCAATATATCGAATTGTTTCGCGAAGAATTGCTTCTGGTCTTATCTTCAAACCATCCTTTATGCATACATAAAGATTACACTTTGTCTGCAAATTCTAAGTATCCGACAATTGATCCGCATAAACTTTTCCACGAACCGTTTATCGTTATGAAGGAAGGCCAGCGGCTTAGAAATTCTTTTTTTGAATTTACTACAAAAAATGTTTTTTCTCCCCCCATTGTATTAGAATCCGGTGATATGGCTACTGCGCAAACACTAGCTGCCGCAGGTGTCGGTGCTACAATCGTTCCTGAGAAATTAGCGGCACATTGTACAGCGCCTATACCTCCCTGCTATTTCAGTTTAAGAAATTTTTTATCAGATTGGCAGGTTGTCATTGCTTTTAAAAAGGAAAAATATCTTTCCAAAGCAGCAAAAACGGTTATTCAAATTATAGAAGAAATCACAAAAAATGATTAATTAAATAGTAAGAATTCCATGACGTATTAAAAAACAGAATATACCCTCTTTGCAAAAAAACATCGGGGGACGCCTTTTGAAGTTATGACACAAAAGGCGTCCCCCGATTCTGCTTGATACCGTCAATTATCCGACAATTACCAACACATATCTTCCTAGAAATTAAAATAAGTTTTTATAAATTTCAATCACATCATCTTCACTCAAAACAACAAAATTATTAGCCATTAATCTGCCCTGATTCGCCATCACCGAATCGGCAAATTCCTTTAAATCTGTTTCTGTTACTCCATATTCATGGAGCGCTTTTTTCGGTAAAATAACATTTAAAAGTCTTTCCAATTCACCATATACATTCTCCCCCTTACATCCCAGTATTTTTGAAAAGAACTGATTCATTACAGCAATTTCCCCATCTGATTTGATAGACATATACCGATTCATAACACCTGTAAACATGGCATAGTTCGATTCACCGTGCGCTACATGATATTTTGCTCCCAACGGATAACTCATCGCGTGAACAGCAGCACATCCTGCATTTCCAAATGCAACGCCAGCATAATTACTCGCAAATAAAAAGTTTTTCATCAAGGGGATACGTGCCTCTCTGCCCTGTTCTCTAATCCGAATAAACCCGTTTAAAATCTTTTCAATTGCCTTGTAACTAAACATGCGAGTCGTTTCGTTCGCCTTGGGTGACAATGCCGATTCAACAGCATGCACCAACGCATCAATAGAACTTGTCGCAAACACGTTAAACGGAAGTGTCTTCAATAATTCTGGTATAAGGACAGCTTGATCACCATATAATTGCTCAACGGCTAATCCTTTTTTCGTATGCCGGCTGACCAATGCCAGTACCGCCACATTCGTTACCTCACTGCCTGTACCACAGGTCGTTGGTACAATAACCAGCTCCTTATCTTTTATTGGTGTAATTTTTCCGTCATACAAATCAAGAACAGGTGAAACATTTTTAAGTGCGAAAATTTTTGATAAATCAATGACAGTACCCCCGCCGATAGCGATAATTCGTTTTACATTTTTTGGCATGTCTTGGTAAATAGCTTCCGCCATTTCATCTGATGGCTCTCCTGTTCCATATTTTTCCTGAAATAGTATCTCACACGCTAAATGTAAATCCCTAAAATTTGGATCATAAATATATTGATTGGTAATAATCAAATCACCCTTGCCAAGATGAAAATCGTCGGCAAATTCTCTACATGTAGTATAGGACATAATCGTCGGTTTAATCATTAACTCCTGCATATAAGTTCCCCCTTTTAACAAAACAACATAATTTATTTATTCCAAAATTCTTATGCTGCCGGAATATGGACAGCTTTTATATTATATGATTTCTTCTATCCACTATCCGTCCAAATGAAATCGTATCATACGACTAGGGCGACCTGCTGTTGACGTCGCCTTTTTACCGATAACAACAATTGCCTGGCATTGTTCAAGACGGGAAAGGATTCGGTTTACTGTGCGAATATTCATTTTAAGATATTGTGACAATTCACGCGGTGTGCACACACTAATTTTATATTGCTGCAACGTCTGCTGGATACGCGTCAATACTTGCTTGCTAATTCCCGCACGGATAGATAGGTCATTTAGTCTGCCATTATCTGCAAAAACAGACACATGAGCAGATTTAGCTACGGTCAATAGCGGCCCTATAAATGAATCATATCCATCCAGAACATAACAACTTACTTTTTCAGCATGTTGCACCGCTTTCCGCTGTGCTGTAACTGCACACTTTTTCGCATCAACCGGTGTATCTCCTAATCCAATTCCTACTGCAAAAGCTGTAACATATCCATTATCTGCCAATGACGGATTAAAAACATCAAACCGTGTAAAATTCCCCGTTTCAGCTGCTATCATTGCCTGCGTACTTGCTAAATAATATTGATTGTATTCCGTTTGAAATACAGCCGCTTTAATTCGTTTGGCATAATGATATACCATTTCTCTAATATGTTCCTGTGTTTTCAATAACGGAATTTCACTTTTTTCATACCATGAAACATCTTCGGAAAAATCAATATGAATAGCTATAACAGCAAATCTACCACTTTTTGTATCTATAATTTGATAACGTAATTCCAGAATTTCTATATGATGAAAGAAATCTTCTACATTAGGAAACATTCGAATAACCGGAATATTTTTTTTACGCAGCGCTTCCGCCACTGATTCCAATCCAGTAATGCATACATCTGCTTGATGCTTCTGGTAATTGTTAACATGATACATTATCAATTTTTGAATATAGTCTTTATCCAAAACATCATAAATTACATTATAAAATATAATTTTGTTAAAGGCGATTCCAAGACTACGTCGTATCTTATCAAAGGTATCCGTTTCAAAACCATCTATGCTGATGGTATGGATAATATATCCATAGTTAATATTTGCCTGAATAATAGCAGCTGCTGTCGAAATAACATTTCGTGGAAGATAATCCCATAAACAATGAGGGAAATATCGATTCGAAGCATAGTAATATGGGGCTTGACCAGTAAATAAAATACCATCTGCACGAGATTCAATAGAAGGCAATATTTTATCCAGTTCCGTGAATGTCGTATAGGATATCCACGCAACCGTAACCGGCATTTTGTATAATGATATATTTTTTTTTAAATATGTAATACTAGTACGAGGACCAATAACTGAAATTTTCATAATATACCTAAATATTATACGAAATAATAAATAAAAATATTAAAATTATAATTAACATGCATTTACATCTTATTAAAATTAGTTAAAGACATATTAAAGGACTATTAGAGACAAATTCATTTTAGTATAATTACCATTAATTTTCAAGTATTTTATAAGCAATCTGGTAATATGTCAACTCTATAAAAGAAAAGGTTTCAAAAAGATTCCCAGAAAGAGAGTGGTGTATCGTCAGCCTGGAAATTTCCTGACTGATTCTCTCGCCAGACAAGGCTCGCGTATGTTGCCAGTGCCTCCTGGTTCTTGAATGCATCGATATAACCAATCTCTGACAGGATACCGGCAGCCATGACGGGCCCGATTCCAAGGATAGACAAAAGGCTTTGATACGCAGTGGGGTCAATCCCCTTGAGCGTCTTCTCGATGGCCTTATTCACAGCCTTGATCCCAGTTTCATAGGTCGAGAGCAGGGTGAAGGATGAGGTCTTTTGTAAGCCTTTTCGCGTGTGAGCGCTTTGGGCCGGATGCAGGCGATGACAAACGCATCGACATAGTCGTTCTTGCCGAGGTCAATAAACGATTGCTTGTAGTTTTTAATGGCCTTCGGATTCAAGCAGTATACCGCAGTGTGGAACGGAGCAAGAACCTCACAGGAAGAGAGATAAGAAGTTTTACCTTGTAAGCAAAGCGGAAATCTTGCTTACAAAATATATTATACGAGGGGATAGATATGAGAAAAAATTTTTATATTGTAACCATTATAGTGATGGTATGTTGTCTAATGCTTACAGGCTGCGGCAATAAAGAAATGGGGCAAGGTCAATGGGATGGCACTTTAAAAATTGCATTGCATCAGGATCCGCCTAATCTAGATCCTTGTTTTTCTACAGCTGCCGTAGATAGGCAAATATTTCAAGGAATTTTCGATACATTGGTCACACTTGATGAAAAGGGGAACATCAAGCCTATGTTGGCTGATTCTTGGGATATAAGTTCTGATGGTTTAGTGTACATATTTCATCTACATAAAGGAATCGTATTCCACGATGATACTCCATTTAATGCAGATGCCGTCGTTTTTAACATCAAAGAATCTTTAAAAAAATCTTCCAGCAGAAAAAGTGAATTATCATTTGTATCTGATGTAGAAACTATTGATGCAAATACAGTAAAGATAATATTAAAAAAACCGTTCTCTCCATTTTTATCTGTTTTAACCGATAGAGCAGGCATGATGAGATCACCGGCTGCCGTAAAAAAATATGGTAAGGATTTTATGAATCATCCCATAGGAACTGGTCCATTTTTGTTTAAAAACCGATTAAAAGGCGATAGTGTCACATTAACACAAAATCCCCACTATTGGAATCATGTTCACATGCCTAAGGCAAAAAAAATTATTTATAAAATTATTGATGATCCCAATGTTGCTTTAGTTAATTTAAAAAGTGGTCAAATCGATTTTTCTGACTATTTACCTTTTAACCAAATCAATGACTATAAAAATGACCCTATAATTACTGCCTCCGATGAGCCGGCTTTGGGTTTTAACGGTTTTTTCCTAAACACCAAAAGTGAAGCATTTTCCGATGTACGTACTCGCAAAGCCATAGACCTTCTCATTGATCGAAAAGCAATTGTCAATGTAGCCCTATCTGGTGTCGGAACACCTGGCAGAACAGCATTTCCCGAAATGAATTTTGCCTATGATACGTTAGATACTCCGCAGAAACCAAATATAGAAAAAGCAAAAGAATTACTTAAAGCAGCAGGAAAAGACCATGGTTTCTCATTTACACTTTGTACTGACACGAATCCGATTAACCAAACAATGGCCCAAATGCTTCAAAAAATGATGCATGACGGCGGTATTGACATGAAAATACAAAAAGTTGACTTTGGCACTTTATTAGCCAAAGGAAAACGAGGACATTACGAAGCTATCGTCATCCAATGGAGCGGCCGTATCGACCCCGATCAAAATATTTATTCGTGGTTATATTCAGGAGCGTCTAATAATTATGCGTCTTACAGTAATTCTCATGTTGATGCAGCTTTGGAAGCAGCGAGAGCATCTCAGAATATAACACAGAGAAAACAATTATATCACCAAATGGACACATATCTTGATCGAGATGTTCCTTACATTTTTTTATATCATGCACACAATTTATATGGAATGCGGCGTAATGTTAAGGGGTATATACCAAGTCCTGACGGCATGATAAAACCAGTAAACATATATAAAGAAGGAAATTAAATAAATTTTACAGATAAAAACGAGGGGGATATATATGCGGCAACTTATTTTTAAAATAGTCTCATTCATTCCTGTATTCATTTTAGTTAGTATCATGGTGTTTTCTATGCTTCATATGTTGCCTGGTGATCCTGCAACAACGATATTAGGAAATGAAGCATCACCGGAAGCAATAGCAGCTTTAAATGAAAAATTAGGAATGAATAAACCTATTATAATGCAATATTTTGATTGGATTTGGGATATAATCCACGGTAATTTTGGAAATTCTATGGTAGATAATACCCCGGTCCTACAATTAATTTCCCAGCGATTACCCGCTACGTTGGAATTAATCACAGGCTCTTTTATCGTGGCATTGCTTATTGCTTTACCTACAGGAATTATATCGGCAGCCCGTCCAGGAACTTGGATTGATCATATTTGCACATCAATATCCATGATTGGTATGTCCATTCCCCACTTTTGGTTAGGAATGATGATGATTATATTTTTTTCCGTAAAAATAGGAATTCTCCCAGCTTCCGGATATGTTCCTTTTTCTCAGGATCCGGCTGGAAATTTAGCTTCCATGATTATGCCTATGGTCGCTACTGGTTTTCGTCAATCAGCAGTTTTAATGAGGATCGTACGCAGTAGTATGCTTGATATACTGAATGCCGATTATATTCGTACAGCTATAGCAAAAGGTCTTTCGGAAAGGTCCGTTTTAATGGGACAATCCCTGCGAAATGCACTCATTCCTGTAGTTACTACCAGTGGTTTGCTCATTGCTGGCTTAATAGGCGGACTAGTTATTACAGAAACTATTTTTTCAATTCCAGGATTTGGTAAATTAATGATTGATTCTGTATTTCGCCGTGATTATACAACTGTCCAAGGCACCGTTTTAGTTACAGCCCTGCTTGTCATTTTCATCAATATTGCAGTAGATGCATTATATACATACATCGATCCACGTATTAAAAACGAAAAAGAAGGTGGCCAAAATGACAAATAATCAGACCCATAGACAATCTATGGTTCATGTAATCTTTTATCGCTTCCTACACGATAAACAAGCAATGCTCGGTACATGCATTATTTTTATTCTGCTATTTATCGCTGCTTTTGCTAATTTTCTTGCTCCGGCAAATCCTGTATTCCAGCAAAATTATTCTGCAATACTGATAGATCCGGGCACATCACAGTATCTACTGGGCAGTGATGAATTAGGACGGGATATTTTATCACGTCTAATATACGGTTCTCGTTTTACATTAGCAGCGGCTGTCCTTCCCGTATTTTTTGCGTTGCTTATCGGAGTTCCCATTGGACTGTATGCCGGATTTAAAGGTGGTATCATGGATCAATGGGTCATTATGCGCATCGTTGATGCCTTCCAAGCTTTTCCTTCTCTGATTTTGGCATTGGCATTAGCCGCAATGTTGGGTGGAGGCTTTGCCAATGCAATGTTGGCCATCGGCATTGGATTTTTACCTAATTTTATTCGTATTACTCGTTCTCAGGTCATTAGTATTCGAAATTTAGAATATATTCAAGCAGCTAAATCAATTGGATGTACAAACATGCGTATTGTTTTTGTTCACATTTTACCTAATGTAATTCCCATTTTATTGGTACAAACAACATTATCCATGGCCACTGCCATTATTGCCGAAGCCGGTTTATCATATATCGGCATCGGAGCCAGTCCTGAACAACCTAGTTGGGGTTCTATGCTGCGCACAGCACAAGGTTTTTTAAGTGTACAACCCTGGATGGCTTTTTGGCCAGGAATTTCTATATCCGCAGTCGTACTTGGATTTAATTTATTCGGTGATGGACTACGCCGTGCAATTGATTCGAAAATTCGGCACTAAGGAGGAGAGACTCATGGCAAACCCTATTATTCAAGTAAAAGATTTACATGTAGAATTTATGTCTGACGGACAAGTTATTCCCGCTGTGGATGGTGTTAATTTTCAGGTATCAGAAGGGGAAACATTGGGATTAGTCGGTGAATCAGGATGTGGAAAAAGCACTACAGCTCTTGCTATTATGCGTATTCTGCCACGATATATTGCACAAATCACTAAGGGAGAGATTCTGTTTGGCGGAACTTCCCTCTCAACATTATCGGAACCGGAAATGCAGAAAATCAGAGGAAATACTATCTCTATGATTTTTCAGGATCCTATGACTTCATTGAACCCGGTGTATTCGATAGGAAAACAGCTTCGTGAAGGGCTGCAACTCCATATAAACTGCTCTCACGCTGAAGCAGATAAACAAATTTTGAAAATGTTAAACCTTGTGCATATTCCACGTGCAAAAAGTATTCTCAAAAATTACCCGCACGAACTTTCCGGCGGCATGCAGCAACGTATAATGATTGCTATGGCTTTATTATGCAATCCACAATTATTGATTGCTGATGAACCAACAACGGCACTGGATGTAACTGTTCAAGAACAAATTTTAGATTTACTGCAGATAATTCAAGAGAAAAAAAGAATGGGAGTAATTTTAATCACACATGATTTAGGAGTTGTTGCCCAAATGTGCCAGCGGGTATGTGTCATGTATGCTGGTCAAATCGTAGAAACTGCTGATATTGATAGTATTTTAGATCATCCACTTCATCCTTACACGCAGTGGTTGATTGCTGCCATTCCGGAAAACAATACAGGAAAAAGACTGCACTGCATACGGGGAAATGTCCCTTTACCGGGAACCATTACTTCCGGATGCCGCTTTGCCGATCGTTGTCCTGTTTGTATGGATATCTGTCATACAAAAACGGTTCCTGTACTATCTGTCCAAAATCGACAAGTCCGCTGTTTAAAATATATAAGAGAGGATGAATCTATATGACTGAAAATGTCCCCATATTAGAAGTAAAGCATCTAAAAAAATATTTTCCTATAAAAAAAGGCAGCATAGTAAAAAAAACAGTAGGTACAGTCAAAGCTGTTGATGATTTATCATTTTCTTTAAATCGTGGAGAAACATTGGGAATCGTTGGAGAATCTGGTTGCGGGAAATCAACAATGGGCCGCTGCATACTGCGTTTATTAGAACCAACATCAGGAGAAATCCTCTTCAGAGGAATTGACATAGTAAAACTTTCTCCGGCAAAAATGCGTTCATATAGACGGTATATACAAATTATTTTCCAAAACCCTTATGCTTCCTTAAATCCGCAAATGACGGTAGGTCGTATTCTCGAAGAACCATTATATATACATGGTGAACGAACACCATCAATACGAAAAGAAAAAATAGTAAATTTGCTAAAGATTGTCGGTTTAGATGAAAGTCATTATTACTCATATCCACACGAATTTTCTGGCGGGCAACGGCAGCGTATCGCGATTGCCCGAGCCTTAGTTACACATCCCGATCTTATTGTAGCCGATGAAGCCGTGTCCGCCCTTGATGTATCTATTCAAGCACAAATTTTAAATTTAATGCAAGATTTACAAGTTACATACGGATTAACTTATATTTTTATCTCTCATTCACTTCCTGTTATTCGTCATATCAGCACACAGATAGGTGTTGTCTATTTAGGAAAAATGATGGAATATGCCAAAACCAATGATCTTTTCTCTATGCCGCTTCACCCATATACACGCCGACTTCTCGCTGCCGTACCCAGTGTAAAAAAGCGAAGAAGACGACCCGTCAGTCCGGCATTGCAGGGCATTCCCAATGCGTCTCATCCCCCGACAGGGTGCGTTTTTCATACACAATGTCCTTTATGCCAAGAAATCTGTAAAAAACAAATCCCCTCTTTTCAACATATAGGTAATGACCATTGGGTAGCCTGTCACTACATAAACAAAAAATAAAGCCACACCAGGAGGAAAATATATGAAATTAGATCTCGACATCACAAATTACGCATATCCATCACGCAGAGAAATCATATTAGGGAAAAAAGGAATGGTATGTACCTCGCAATCAACTGCCGCTCAAATAGGATTAGACATTCTCCGTCAAGGCGGCAATGCCGTAGATGCTGCTATAGCTACTGGCATTGCCATGACCGTTTTAGAACCTACCAGCAACGGTTTAGGCAGTGACATGTTTGCGTTGGTATGGATGAACAATTCTCTGTATGGATTAAATGGCAGTGGGTATGCTCCATCCGGAATATCTCGCAGTGTATTGAACAAACGCGGTGTGACAAAAATCCCCGATCGTGGTTGGATTCCTGTTACAATTCCGGGAGCACCGGCCGCATGGGCAGAATTACATCGGCGTTTTGGTCGTCTTTCCTTTAAAAAATTATTTGAACCTACTATCCAATATGCCCGCGAGGGATATGCTGCAACCCCCACTCTATCTCAAATGTGGACTAAAGCTGCCACTACTTTTGCACCATTTTACGGCAAAAAAGAATTTTCCGGCTTATTTCAAACTTTTTTCCCACAGGGGAATCATGCTCCTCAAATCGGAGAAATTATTACATTAAAAGACCATGCCAAAACATTACAACTCCTTGCTGAGAGCAACTGTACCGATTTTTATCATGGTGAAATAGCCGATGCCATTGATGCTTTTTCCCAAAAAACAGGAGGCTATATACGAAAGGAAGACCTTGTTGCATATAAACCTGAATGGGTAACGCCTATTCATACGAATTACCGTGGTTATGATGTCTGGGAAATTCCACCCAATGGGCACGGATTAGTTGCACTTATGGCATTAAACATTGTTTCTGGATATACATTTAATCGTCATAATACGGCAGACTCACTCCACCATCAAATAGAATCCATGAAATTAGCTTTTATTGATGGGAAAAAATATATTGCCGATGCGCGTTTCATGAAAACCGACATGGCATACTGGCTATCAGAAAACTATGCTTCTCATAGGCGAAGTTTAATCGGGGAAACCGCAATTATGCCAACTCCCAGCGATCCTGACTGCGGTGGTACTATTTACTTATGTACCGCCGATGGAGAAGGTAATATGGTCTCCTTTATACAAAGTAATTTTAAAGGGTTTGGATCAGGAATTGTCATTCCTGGATATGGTATCGCGCTAAACGACAGAGGCAATAATTTTAGCATGGACGAAAATAATGATAACTGTATCATGCCATTAAAAAAACCATATCACACTATTATTCCTGGATTTTTAACGAAAAACGGATCTGCTATAGGTCCGTTTGGTGTCATGGGTGGTTTTATGCAACCGCAAGGACACATGCAAGTTATTATGAACACAATTGATTTTCATATGAATCCCCAGAGTGCTTTAGATGCCCCTCGCTGGCAATGGATAGGCGGAAAGCAAATAGAAATGGAGCCAGGTTTCCCGGATAACATCATTACAGTATTGAGAGAAAAGGGACACGATATCATTATCAATCCTGATCTGAACGCATATGGACGTGGTCAAATTATTTGGCGCAATGAAGAAGGTGTATTAATGGGAGGAACAGAACCGAGAGCAGACGGAGTTGTCGCTGCCTGGTAAGTAGCGGTTGTATAACTAAAACATCCCCCTGAAACACAGGATACACTATCTATGTTTCAAGGGGATGTTTTAGTTATATAATTTATTTATTAAAAATTAAAAAATACAGTAATGCTGTATCATAACACTAATAATTTTCTTTTATCACTGGGTGTTTAATTGTTTCTTTATCCAAAACACTTACCATTAAAAAAGTTATAACACAAACTATCCATTCCATATAAATAGGGTGTGCAACAACATGCGTAGAGGGAACAAATTCCCAAACAAACAAAGTTATAATGCCCATTAAAGTAGTATAAAAAGCTGTATTTTTTCGACATAACCGAGGTATAAAAATCGTACCTAAAAATACTACCGTAAACGCAGTAGTCAAGGATAGCCCAATTAACATCGTTTTTACAATTCCACTGGCATTGAACGCCATCCACAATGTACCTATTCCTAAAATTAAGATTGCCCAACGATTGATAATCGTATATTTGTGATCGGATATTTTTGGATCAAAAAATCGTTTATAAATATCTTGACTGAACAACGTCCCCGCCGCCAAAAGGATATGGCTGCAAGTACCAATATCAGCAGCCCATAACGCAGCTAGCGTAATACCAGATACGATAGGGTCAAGACCCATAATCATATTAGGCAATGCCAGTGTTGCGTTTAGATCTGGATGAGATACACGGGCTGCCATTCCCATAATGGCACAAAGAAATCCAATAGGAAGCATCAGCAATGCCCCCCACATAAAACCATGTTTCGCCGTTTTTGCATCCGCTGCAGCACATGCAATCTGTACCGGACCTTGTGCCGTCAACGTCTGTGTAATCATAACAACAAACCAACCAATCACTGTTGCCAGTCCCAGAGGTGCAATAGGATCGAACCATGCCACTCCCACAGGAAGCGATAGTACAAACTGGTTCCAGCTGCCTTGCTGCTGAATAATAGAATACGTGCTAATCAAAACACCAAAATAAATTAAAGTCACACTCAGAATATTAGAAATACCGGAAAACCACAATCCGCCGATAAGCGTCGTCCCAATGAAAACAACAGCACTGACAATCATGCCTTGTTCAAAAGTAAAAAACTGCGGCAGCAAGCTCGATAAAATAGCTCCGCCAGCAATATACTGCAAAGACGTAATAACGAGCTGTACTGTAATCATACCTAAAACAGCAATTGCCCGACCTTTTTTGTCGTAAAATCGTTCAAAAAATTCCGGAATTGTCGTACATTCCATCTTTCGATATTTGCCTGCCGCTACAAATGCCATTGCTACTGCTCCCGCCGCCCAAGCTACATTATACAAGCCTGCTGATATACCATAGGTAAAGGCATTTTCCGCAACGCCAATTGTTGAGGCTGCCCCCACCGCAGTTGCAGTAATATTAGCAGCAACCATCGGTGTCGTCAAGCCTCTTCCCGCAAACAAGAATCCCATACTGTTCATTGTTCGCCGCCGTACATATATACTGATAGCGACGAGAATACACACATACAAAATAACGATACCCAATTGGATATTCATTTTTCCCCCTGCCTCCTCTTTTCAATTTACCAGATTATAGTTTTTACACTGTATTATTCCAGCCAACCTTTGTTTATTTTTAGCAATATATAGTATACGTTGCATAATAAACATATCTGATGATTTTTATGTAATTGGTCTTATTATATCACACAATGTCTCTTTTAATACATGCCGGTTAGAAGAGATGGCTATAAAGTACAGGCGGATTCTTTTTATACCATGGTCAAAATACTTAAATTATTAAAATTATTATATATAATATAGGCTTGACGAACAAAAAATTTAGTGTAATAATGAACAAAAGCAACGGTGCTAAATAAGGTATCGTTGCTTTATTTTTATAAATTTGCATATCTGTCTTTTCTTATCAACGTGACTCACTATATTACGATATGGAATTTATGATGAGGAGATGTCCCAATGAAGGAAATACATGCCGATTATGTAAGCCGTTTTCAAGAATTTATAAAATTTCCTACTATATCCACTACCAATGATGAGGCTACTGATTTTACTCCTTTTTCTCAATTTCATGAATATTTAGAAAAAAACTATCCCTTAGTACACTCTTATACAAAAAAAGAAAAAATAGGAAATGCAAGCTTATTATTCCATTGGAAATCATCACATCCTACGCTACCTCCCGTCTTACTTATGGGACACCAAGATGTTACCTCTGCCGGAGATCCTTCATTATGGCACTACCCGCCATTTTCCGCCGAAATTGCAGATGCCTGTATATGGGGACGCGGAACAACAGACTGCAAGCATATCATGTTTGCAGAATTAGAAGCTGTAGAAGCCTTGCTGGCTGAAGGATTTTCTCCTGCGTATGATATATATTTAAGTTACGGCCATAATGAAGAGGTGGGAGCGGACAACGCCCATAAAGGAGCAGTATTAACAGCAGCAGAATTAGCCCGTCGAGGAGTACATTTTGAATGTCTGCTCGATGAAGGCGGTATGATAACAGCAGGAAAAGAAAAAGGATATGATGGTTATATTGCAAATATCAGCTTAGCGGAAAAAGGATTTAATAATTACAAATTATATTATGAATGCAGCGGAGGTCACTCTTCTACACCCGGTCAAGGATCCTCTTTAGGGAAAATAGCCCGCGGAATTATAGGTATTGAAGACAATCCGTTTCCATATCGCTTGACGCCATTAACACGCAAACAACTTTCTGCAATGTCCCTCTATGTATCAGAACCAGAAAAAAGTATCTTCGCTTCTCCTGAAGAACATTGGAAGGAACTTAAAAAACTCGCTGAATCGGATAAAAAACTAGATGCTATATTACACACAACAATGGTTGCAACAATGGCTTCCGGAAGCCAACAGGCCAATGTTCTCCCCTCTCAGGCTGAAGCAGTTATAAATTGCAGATTATTGCAGGGTGATACAGTTGAATCCGTATTATCATATATACGCAGTCATATCCCCGCAAATCTTACGGTACACAGTATGTATGACACAGATCCCGTCCCCGCACCAGACGTAGACGAAAATGGTACATATGGACTGTTATCTTCTGTATTAAAAGATATGTATGGCAAACAGACCATCATTGTTCCATCTTTAATGACCGGTGGTACAGATGCGCGATTTTATGCCGATGTATGTGACAATCTATTTCGCTTTGGTGGATTTCTCCGCGATAACAGATGGGGGCAAGCCCATGAAATAAATGAAAAAATTCCTTGTGATGCACTGCCATCAGGAATTAATTTTTTCAAAACATTTCTGAAAAAATACAACATAAAAAACCAATAATATCATTATCTCAATCAATTACGCTACAGTGAAACGGAGGAATTACCCATGGATCCAAAGCAGAAAATCGAACAGCTTGTAGAACAAAAAAAAGATAAGTTTATTTCTCTTAGCCAAACTATATGGGAATTGGCAGAATTAGGATATGAAGAATATCAATCTTCCGAAATCTTATGTAAGGCGTTGGAAGAAGAAGGTTTTGCCATCACCAAGAAGCTGGCAGGTATTCCTACGGCTTTTAAAGGCGTATGGGGCAGCGGTAATCCTGTAATCGGTATATTAGGAGAATATGATGCATTGCCCGGTTTAAGCCAAAAAGCCGGATGTCCAGTTAAGACACCTTTACACGAAGGCGGTGCCGGACATGGCTGCGGCCATAATCTATTAGGTACCGGAGCTATGGCAGGTGCCGTTGCCTTAAAAGAATACTTGGAAAGTACAAAGCAAGCGGGGACCATTATATATTTTGGTACTCCTGCAGAAGAAAATTTAAGTGGCAAAGCATTTATGGCTCGAGACGGTGTGTTTGACGGAGTAGACTTTTTTTATACTTGGCATCCCTCTTCTTTCAACCGTATTGGTGCCGTACATATGAACGCGAATATAAGCCGTATTTATGAATTCAAAGGCATAACTGCTCATGCCGGCGGTGCCCCCCATTTAGGCCGAAGCGCCCTCGATTCCTGTGAATTAATGGGAGTAGGTGCAAATTATCTCCGTGAACATATCATTATGGAAGCACGAATACACTATGCGTATTTAGATGTTGGCGGCCGAGCTCCTAATGTAGTTCAGGATCATGCCGCCGTACGATATGTGATTCGTGCCCCCTATTTACGACAAGTAAAGGACATCATAAAGCGAGTCGACCAAATTGCTGAAGGGGCAGCTCTTATGAGCGGTACAACCGTAACCTATCACACAGAATCCGGATATTCAGAATATATACCAAATAACGTTCTTGCCGAAACGGCAGACAAAGCGCTTCATGAAATAGGAGGACCGCTTTGGGATGAACAAGATTTTGCACTGGCTAAAGACTTCACAGATGCGTTTAATGACCAATCAAAAGAGAAAGAACGAGAAACTATCATCCAACGCTATGGCCGAGATAAATTAGCAGAAAAATTACAAAATCCGCTGGATACGCAAATTGAAAAATATGACAAAAATCATATAATAATGGAATTTGGCTCCACCGATGCCGGTGATGTTGGCTATATTGCTCCTACGGTGCACCTCAACATTGCTACCGAAGCCCTTGAAACACCTGGCCACTCCTGGCTGAAAGCCGGACAAGCAAATTCTTCGATTGGATTAAAAGGAATGGTAACAGCCGCCAAAGTAATTGCTCTTTCTTGTGTCAAAATGATAGAAGATCCCGATAAAATCAAACAAGCCAAAGAGGAATTTATGCAGAAAAACAATGGCATATATGATTGTCCTGTGGCCGGAGTTACTGAATTACCTAAACTATAAAAACATATACATCTATAGTATGAATCCATACGGGCTGATAACTAATCTGTTATCAGCCCGTATGGATTCATACTATAGATCATGTATTTTTTTTGCGATGTAACTTCAGCCAATTAATCGCACTTTGTGCATATACGCCGGAACCGCCAGATAAAACAGAATCATCCATTGTAAAATTATTGCTATGATGTGAATGAACTGCACCTACTGCCGGATTATAAATACCCACAAATGCAAAACATCCAGGTTTATGTTTTAAATAATAAGCAAAATCCTCTCCTCCCATTGTTTCAGATATATCAAATAACGCATCTTTCCCTAATACATCAACAACTGCCTGCGACATGATTGCCGTGCATTCTTTATCATTAATAGTCGGCAAAACCATCTCTTTATATTCTAACTCTGCCGTCGCTCCATAGGCATGTGCCGTATCCATAATAATCCGCTCCATTGTACTTTTTAAATCTGCTCCTATCGCGGGATCAAAAAAGCGAGTTGTCCCCTCCATTACCGCTTCTCCCGCAATAATATTGAAACGATCACCGCTATGCAGCATTCCAATGGTCAGTACAACAGGCTCTGTCGCACTATAATGCCGGGATACGATGGACTGCAGATTCATTACAATAGCCGCCGATACTACAACGGCATCTACCGTCTGCTGTGGTTGGGAGGCATGTCCTGATTTTCCATGAACCCTGATTGTAAATTGATCTCCTGCTGCTAAATTTGCTCCTTCTTTTACAGAAATTTTCCCCGCCGGCGTATCAATCCATGCGTGAGCACCAAAAATAGCTCCTATTTCATCATACCAGTTACCAAAACGCATCATATAGGAAGCTCCACTGCCTAATTCTTCTGCCGGTTGGAAAATCAGATATACGGTTCCGTAAATATCCTCTTTCATAGCTAGCAACATACGCGCGGCCCCCAACAACATCGCGATATGGCTGTCATGTCCGCAGGCATGCATCTTTCCTTCATGCCTTGATTTGAAATCCACATCATTAATTTCCGTTACGTTTAATGCATCGATATCAGCCCGCAAAGCCACTGCGTTGCCCTCATGAGCTCCATGAATTATAGCAATCAATCCGGTGTTTTTTTCTGGGTGTATCTCATAAGGAATCCCCATTGTCTCCAATTCAGCTGCAATACGTTTTGTCGTTTCTATTTCTTCATAACTAAGTTCCGGATATTGATGAAATTCCCGTCTTAAATCGCGCACATATCCTTCCAACACTTTAACCAATTCTGTTATCTCCATTACTGCATCCCCCCTCTGTAGAATAACAATATATTCCATACATTCCCCTGCATTTAAATATATCAAATGCAAGGTTTTACAGCCATTACGCTTAAAAACCTTGCACTTGAATAGTATATATGCTGTTTCCATGAAGCGACAATTAGCAAACACCGCTTTATTTTTATATCATGAATAAATCAGTATATAAATACTTTCCCACCGCATTCATGGTGTTTATCATATACCACCATTATTCAAAATGCCATTCATTCAGATCATCCAAAGAACCTTCCCAAAACTCTTTAATACCGCCTTTTAAATTTTTTGTTTTTGTAATAATATCATCCGGCACATATAAAGATACGATAAATTGATTATCTCTCATATATTTCTGAATTTCTGAATATGCAGCTTTGCGTTGATCAGCAGAAGTCATGGCCGCTGCTTTTAAAAACATATCTGTAAGTTTCGGATCATCTGTGTGCGGATAATTATTACTTCCTCCGGGAATAAAGTAAGAACCATAATCCGGATCTACCGTCATACCATATCCTAAAAGCAATAATTGATAATCACCTTTTTTTGCATTTCCCAGTGTTGTTGGAAAATCCAATTTTTGCTGTTTAACATTCAATCCAATAGCCTTCAGATCTTGTTGAATTAAATCAGCCGATTGTTCACGAAGTACATTTCCAATAGGTACCTGCAAAGTCAATTCCTGAGATGTATCAAATCCTGATTCAGCTAATTCCTGTTTTGCTTTAGCTACATCATAGGGTAACATTTCCACATTTTTGTCATATGCCGGACACGGCAATGTATACACAGTAGGAGCCAATCTTGCAGCACCTTTGAAAAGTTGATCTACAATCTGCTGCCGATTAATTGCCATTGTAACAGCACGCCGGAATTTTACATTAAAAGCCGGATTGCTATTGTTAACTTCCAAATACTGTCCCCCTAATGCAGGAGCTGTTGATATGTCGAGTTTACTGTCTTTTTTCAACATATCTAAATCCTTAACCGGAATTACACCAATCCCATCACCTGCTGTCATCTGAATATTTCCAGACTTAAGTTCAGTTACCAAGTTGGTACCATTCATAATGCGGATAAATATTTTATTCAGCTTAGGCGCTCCTTTATAATATTCTTTATTCGCTGTGTATTCTACATGATCATTTGTAACGTACGTCACAAATTTAAACGGTCCGCTGGTAACGGTAGGTTTAGTAGCCGCTTCAGAATTAGCAATAGAGGCGGGGTCTAATTTTTCAAATACATGTTTTGGTATAATGAAGACCTTGAACCCTAAAAAGCCTTTAACGTACTCAGGGTCTACCGGTGTTTTAGTCTTAAATGTTATAGTATGTTCATCTTTTACCACTAAATCCGGAATTTTATCTCCACTTGTTAGTTTTCCCTGATCATTTACTCCTTCTAACATATTGATATACATCCCTTTGGTCGTTTCCACTTTAGGATTAGCAATCAAATTGAAGGTATACATGACATCTTCCGCTGTAATCGGCTGTCCATCCGTCCACTTTGCCTTTGGATTAAGTTTTATCGTATAATTCTGATTATCTTGTGTTTCAATACTTTCTGCCAGTTCCGGAGTAAATTTGTTGGGTTCCGGCATTCCCAAGAGCGAGTCATACATAAAGCGAATAGAAAATTGTCCTGCAATCCCCGGATTAAATAGTGGATTAAGCGAATCCGGCGCATTAGTCATACCAATATATAACGTATCACTTTTACTTTTGCCGCTGTCGTCTTTACTACCACACCCACTAATTATTACTGCTCCCGCCAGCAGAGAAACCCCTAATATAAATGCTTTTCTTCTACGTATCCAGTTTAATACTCCCATAATGCCGCCCCCCCAAAGTACAAATATCAAAACGCTTCATACAAACCTTTCAAAAATCAACTATTTATATATATCCGCTAGATATTTGTTTTATTCTCCCCCTCTATTCATTAAATTAAATATAATACTAAATTAATATAAAAAGCCTCTGCACGTCGTATATGCAGAGGCATCTTTACCTATATTAACTTATATCACATATAATAAGCTATGGTTGTATATTTGTCAAATTTTTTTCTTATTTGTCATGAAATAAATAAAATAAATATGTTTTTTACATTATTTTATTTAAATTAACAATATTAACACATGCGTTTCTTTATTTAAACAACTCAAGATAGTATCGTATAGAATATACTTTATATTATCTGCAAATATATATCTTACCTTGTATACTACATTTGATGATCAAAAATCTTAATAATAATTATATCATCATATAAATACGACAAATTTGACCAAATTCTTATTCCTTACCAGATTATGAACCGCCAATATAGCCGCGCGATAAATAATTTATAGGAGCAGAAAAACCATTTGTTCGCAGGAAGTATATATATGCTTCGAAATTCAGAATTAGTTTACTCTGCGGATTATCGGGTACCCATGCGTGAACCGGCTGTACAACAAAATCCAATACATTTATATTTTTATAATATGTTTGCAGTATTTCCTGCAGCAACACGTGAAAAAAAATGATATGAAGAAAAATAAATATTCTTACATAACACCATGTCATCACTATAATCAATGTGATTTTCTTTTTTATTCTCTCCTCTTGTCTTTCAACTATTTTTTTCTACATAATGTCAATCAATATATTATATGTTTTAATTAAATAGTTAAATATACAATGAAATTTATAATTTTTAATGCAAATAAATAAATAAATTATAAACACAAAATAATATATTACACTTTTATTTGTAATGCAGAAAATAAAATAATCTATCCTATGATACAAAATATGACAATACAAACTTTTTTATTTGCAATTTTCTTAAAACACCTTGCATAGATAACGAATAAAAACTTAATGCAAATGAGAAGCGTTTATATATTTTAAAAATTGTAAACTCACTATTAGATAAAGTGAACATATGAACATTTATTGAAAGTAATCAGTATATATCTAATATTTTTATAAATTTTCTCCAATAATTTATCTCATTTTTTCTAAAATAGGTGTCTGGACTTTTCTAAAATATAGTGATATACTCGACGATAGTTGAGAATGTTTGTTATATTTTTATCAAGGAAAGAGGAATATTATGAATAAAATCGGGCGCCGAGAATTTTTGCGCCGTTCCTTTATAACGATTGGAGCTGCAAGCATTTTACCCACATTCATCCCTAAAATTGTACAAGCATATTCAACATCACACCCTATGCTATCCCCAATCATAAAAGAAACAAATCTCACCTTTTGTCAACCGTTGGTTCAACGTAAAATTACAAATATTATCGTGATTCACCATGTTGGCGGTACCAATCGTGATGTATCGGCATCTGAGATTCATCAATGGCATTTAGCAAACGGATGGGCTGGTATCGGATATCATTTTATTATCCGAAAAAATGGTACAATTGAACAAGGTCGACCAATGGGTGCTATTGGAGCTCATTGTTATGGGTATAATCAAACTTCCGTAGGAATTTGTTTAACCGGCGATTTTGAAACGGCATATCCTACAGACGCTCAATTAAAATCGATCGGACTTATGACGGCATACCTTTGCCAAAAATATTCATTGCATCCGAACAACCATACTGTTTTCGGTCATCGCGATTTAAATTCCACTTTATGTCCGGGGAAGAACTTATATTCACAATTAAATTCGTTAAGAAACGCCGCTGCATCACTTTTATAAACACTAATGCTGCATAAAGGAGTGACTACAACTGAAAACGCATACATTGTCATCTTATGGAACAAAAGTGATACTCGCGGTAATCACACTGTTTACATTCGTAGGTATCATGCTGGCATATTGGTATTTTGGATCAGAGCATTATGAAGTAACAGGAATACCTATTTTAAATTATCATGAAGTAGATAATACATTTCATACCTGCTTAACTATGACTCCACATGATTTTTCTCAACAAATGCAATATCTAAAAAATCAAGGATATCATACCATCACCACTGCTCAATTAAATGACTATTTAACAAAAGGAACCGCTTTACCCGACAAACCCGTCATGATTACCTTTGATGATGGATATGTAGATAATTATACCGATGCATATCCCATTTTAAAAAAATATAATATGACCGGAACGATTTTCATCATAACCAGTCTTGTCGGAAAACCCGGCTATTTATCTTGGCCCCAAATAAAAAAAATGGATAAAGACAACATAGCTTTTGGCTCGCATACAATTACACACAGACCGTTATCAGAATTGGACGAAAATACCGTTCGACAGGAACTTACTACTTCAAAGCAACAGTTAGAAACACAATTGGGACACTCGATCCATTTTATTGCTTACCCCGAAGGCAAGTATAATACAATGGTAGAAAGAGAAACAAAAGCGGCTGGTTATGCCGGTGCTTTCACCGTCAATGCCGGACGTCTTCACGCAGGAGACGATCCATATGCCTTGAACAGGGTCGCCATATTTGAGGGAAATAACAGTTTTACACACTTCCGCATCCGCTTGCTGTTATCAACATTATGCGGCTATCTATGGAAATGGCATGCGTTCTTTTATACGACGCTTCATCTGGAAAAACTAGCATCTTTTATACCACAACCATAGAATATAAAAAATATTAATGAATCGTTGGAGGGCCATATGAAACACACTATATTATTTCGCAGGACAGTAACCAGTGCGCTTTTATTTGTCATTGTCTTCAGTTTGTGCTTCGCCTGGTATTATGCAACTTCTATTGGACTAGGTGATGACAATCTGCGTTATGATGCGGTAGGATTAGCGGCGGCCGCTGCTGCTGCCGTACTTCCCGTTATATTATACCGACGTGCTCTTCGTGTCGTATCCTTACTTCCCGGAATATTTATAGCGTTATCATGGATCATTACCGGCCCTTATGTATCATATGCAACGTTTGCCGCCAGCGGCATCATTTATCTAAACAATATGTATGACATTTATATCGGGCTCTATTTATTTGGCCTAACATTGTGTATATACATGCTATTTCGCCGCTTCATCAATGACAAGACCGCGGCTCTTGTTACATCTATACTGCAAATAATGGAGTTGATTATCCCCATAGTACAGTGGATCTATTATGCATTGTATCATTCATGCATCACGACCTCTGGTGCGTTAATCATATATCAGACAAATATTTCAGAAACAGGGGAATACCTCCATTCATTAGGAATTTTTCACGTCGTGGGGATTATCGTTATACTGTTTATCTGTTTAACCACATTTTTTGTCGTTGAAACAAAAACACTTCCCATCCCAAAAAATAACTGGGGGAAATTAAGTGTTCCCATATTCGCTTTGCTGATTATCATTCCTTCCGCCTATGTCATGGCGGAAAGCATCGTACCAGAAAGTTTTCCGATTCGATTGTTTTTAGATACGCACGATTATCTGCAGCAGTCTTCATTATATGCTACAAATCATGCCAAAAAATATAACGCTTTGCAAGTTGTTCAAAAAAATCCTGCACATAGTCCTAATACAGTAATTGTCGTAATCGGCGAATCAGAAACACGTACATTGATGAATGCCTATGATCCAAAACATGTACAAAACACCCCTTGGCTCACAGGAGAAAAATCAAATCCCAATTTTACTCTTTTTACCAATGTTTATAGCTGTGCTTGGTATACCGTCCCGGTATTAGAACATGCATTGACGGAATCGAATTTTTATAATACTAAACAATTTAATCAATCTACTTCTATTATTGATATAGCAAAAAAACTAGGTTATAAAACCTATTGGTTCAGCAACCAGGGTTCTATAGGAATTGCCGATACACCGATTACGCTGGTTGCAAACACTGCCGACGTAGCAAGATGGACAGATCAAGATAATAAAGAATCACGCTATGATGAATCATTGCTGGACTTTTTAAAACAAGTGAATCCGAACGAAAATAACTTCATTGTACTACATTTAATGGGAAGTCATATAGAATACCGCAATCGGTATCCACAATCCTTCCATAAATTTGATGATGGAACTTTAAATGAACAGGCTGATTTTGACAATACAGTGCTATATACAGATTGGATATTATCTCAAATTTATCAATATGCTCATGACAATTTACACTTAGATGCTATGGTATATTTTTCCGACCACGGTTCAGACCCCATGGTACGTCGTCAACCAGATCCGACAGGCTTTACGGTTCTGCGCATTCCCATGTTTTGTTACGTGTCCGATCAATATGAACAACGCAACCCGGATGTAGTTCGTACATTAAAACACAGTCAAAATGCCTTTTTTACGAATGATCTAATATACGAACTTGTCTGCGGCATATTGAATATCCAATCCCCTAACTATGATGAATCCTATAGTTTAGCATCTCCAAAATGGAAAATGAAGCGAAAAGATTTAGTTACACGATTCGGTGAAACAAGTCTAATGGATGATACGGCCTTTTAAAAATGAAGAATATTCCTTGTCAAAAACGCCATTTACAAAACAATTGTAAATGGCGTAAATGTTATTAATAAGGGTGTGATATATGTGAATACCTACAAAATATTCATTAATCGCGGACTAACCGGCTTTCTCATGTTTTCTTTACTGGTTCCTGCCTTTGGCAGTCTGGCGGATGACTCGGACAATCTGCAGAACCAATTGTCCGATGTACAGACGCAGATGAATCAGCAGCTGCAAAAAAAAGACAATGCAGACGCAGTCATCAGTAATATTTTTGAAAGACTTCGCATCATTCAAACTAGTCTGGATACGGCTAAAAATCAATACAAAAATATTTCGGACCAATTACTCCAAACAGAAAATCAAATATCGGAAACACAAGTTAATTTAGACAAAACGCAGGAAAATCTAAAAAAACGGCAGAAAATTTTAGGTACCCGTATTCGTGATATTTACATGCATGGTCAACTGGATTACTTAGATGTTGTCATCGGCGCTAAGGATTTTAATGATTTTGCCAACCGCGTAGAGCTATTGGAACGAATCGTAAATTCCGACATGGAACTTATCCATTCCATTGCTGCCGATAGGGATACAATCAACCAGCAAAAAACAGAATTAGAAACGGAACGACAAGAACAGGTAAAATTACAATCTGACGCTGCAAAAAAGAAAGAAGAAATTGAAAAGCATAAAGCAGAACAACAAGCCATTTTAGATAAAACCCAAAATGACAAAGCAACGGCTGAACAAGCCTATAATGAATTGGAAGCTTCCTCACAACATATCAGTGATATGCTTAAAGCCAGAGCCAATGCAGCTGCGGCAGCAAACATGGATTTTGATACTAGTGCTCCCACTCCCAGTGGTTCCGGAATATTTATTTGGCCGGTAAACGGTCCTATTACTTCTCCATTCGGCTACCGCATACACCCCGTCTTAGGTCGCAGAATTTTCCACAGCGGGATTGATATCGGCGTCGATTACGGAACTCCGGTGCATGCCGCCGCTGCCGGCGTCGTCGTAGAAGCCGATTGGATGGGCGGATATGGAAATGCCGTACTCATTGATCATGGCAACGGATTATCTACTATTTATGGACATAATACAAGTCTTACCGTTTCCGCCGGCCAAACGGTATCGCAAGGACAGATTATTGCCTATTCAGGCGCTACTGGCATGGCTACCGGACCGCATGTACATTTTGAAGTACGGCTGAATGGCACGCCCGTCAATCCGATGAACTATTTATAATAAATAATGTCTACTGCGCAAAAGCCACTTTTTGACACGGCAGCCATTTTAAGGCCCGTTTTACTTTCCACAGTAGTAAATGTATGTAAAATAAAATTGGCGTACACTGAATAGCCTGGAGTTTTCCCAGGTTCAGTGCCAAAATAGACAGCGCGATCACGCTCTGTGTCGTTTCTTTCAGATATGTTCTGATTTGGCTAAGGCCAAACCGACGTTTTGCTAAGCTGAAGGCGCGTTCTACTTCCACGCGATCACAATTGTCTTTGTATTCCAACCGTCTGTCTCTGACAGCATCTTTCTTGGGACGTCCCAAAACAGGTCCCGACAACCGGATACCTCTTTCTTTACAATATGCCAGGTTGAGACGGTTGCGGTAAATCTTATCGGCCAACACCCGTTCTGGATAATGACCATACCGTTCATGGTATCGTTCGATTTCTTGTGGCAGCAACGTGCTTTCATTATAGGTTTCAAAACTCTGTTGTTCTAACCGTACCATGCCGTTCACGACGCTGATGTCCAGTTTGGCGCCAAATTCTACAGGCGCTTTGACTTTGCCACGCACAATTGGCCGCAGAAAAGGCTGCCGTAAGTTCACAATGCGGTGTTCGATGCGATGAATATGATGATCATACATGTGTTTCTGTTGTGCATACATCTGTTGAATCACGACTAGCTGTTGTTGATACTTGTGTGCCAGCTGTCTGCCGTCTTGTAACAGATTGGCGATATACCGTTGGTCTCTAGCAATGTATTGCAATTGCTTGCGAATGCCATGCCGCAGTTTCCTCGCCTTGTTTTTCTTGGAGCGGACGATGTTCAAATAGTCCTTCCGGGCTTTCCGGCAATAGGTCCGCGGTTTCTTTCCATCGGTGGGAGTATGCAGCACAGTGATGATATGTTCCAGCTTTTCTCGTCCTTCATTCAACAATTCCATATCCCTGGGATATTTGATACGAGATGGCGCACAGGTAGCATCAACAATCAGCGTCCCTTCCTTGTCGGAGATAGACGGCGGCGTATCATCATGATGAGAGTCATCTTTCTTGTCTGTGTCTTTTTCGGTGTGCTGCGGCGCTTGTTTGGCAGTTTCTGCCTGTTGGATAATGAAATTGTTGATGGCTTCCAACCGTTTCGGCGTCAGGCGTTTACGAAACCGTGTCATGGCAGACGCATCAAACGGCGCTTTATATTCATAGCCAAGCAAACCGCAGAAATATTGCAAATAGGGGTTTTCCTTGATTTGTTCGACGGTTTCTTCATCCGAGTACCCGTATTCAATTTGAATGAGCAACGCGCCTAGTGCCATTCTGGCAGGCTTGGCTACATGTCCTTTGAATCCTTTGAACAGTTTTTTATATTTCTTTTCTACCAAATCCCACGGGATGAATTCTGCTTTCTTGATCCAACGATTGTTCGGATCCATTTGTAATCCCAAGGGTTGATTAAAATCTTCGAAGGAAAGTTGTTTAGAAGGAGTTTTATACATTTTACGTCACCTGTGTGCAAGGATTTTGAGCTGTTTTCCACCATACTCATGCACTTATTATACTACGAAACGCTGATGAATACTGCAGTTATGCACACTATTGGTTTGTGCAGTTTACATTAAATAGCAATATTTACCCTGATTTTATGCATTTTGCTAAAAATCAGGGGGGTATTTATCTGCATTCATACTCTTCACAAATTCCACCACAGGGCAATATGCGTTTCAAAAACATTTTCGTGCGATCATGCTTAGGATGAACGAAAATATCTTCGGCAGCACCTTCCTCTACAATAACGCCGCCATCCATAAAAATAACATGAGTAGCCACATCTTGGGCAAATTTCATTTCATGCGTAACAACAATCATAGTAGTTCCTTCTTCTGCTAGTTTTTTCATTACCCGCAGTACTTCACCGATTAATTCCGGATCCAATGCAGAAGTCGGTTCATCAAACAAGATTACATCCGGCTTGACCGCTATTGCTCGGGCAATACCTACTCGCTGTTGCTGCCCTCCGGAAAGCTGTGCAGGATAATAGTCATATCGATCTGACAATCCTACTTTATCTAATGCCTGTCTGCCAATTGCCAAGGCTTCACTTTTGCCGACATGTCTTCCTGCCGTCAGTCCTAGTGTTACATTTTCAAGAGCGGTTTTATTTGCAAAAAGATTATAATTCTGAAACACAAATGCTGTTTTCTTTCTTACTTTAGCTATATCTGACGAAGACGTATGACTTAAATCAAGATGAAGTGTATCAAATTGCATAGTTCCTTCATCCGCTTGCTCCAAGAAGTTAAGGCAACGTAAAAAGGTTGTTTTCCCTGAACCGCTGGGACCCAGAATTACAATCACGTCTCCTTTTTGGACATCAACGTTTACGTTTTTCAAAACATCAACTCCGTTAAATTGCTTGCGAACATTCTTAATCTGCATTAACATACTATCTCCTCCTATACATGCATTGCCCGGAATGTACTTATCTTTGACTCTGCTGCAGTATATAAAACCTGAATAATCGTGCAAAGAATGATGTATACAAAGAAAACATCTATATACGCTTCAATATAATTATATCCAAAGGATGCCGCGATTTTCCCAATCGCCAGAACATCCTTCACCGTCATTAAAAAAGCTAATGAAGTACCTTTGATTAAATTGACAGTAATGTTGCAGATATTGGGTAACGCCACCACCATAGCCTGCGGAATAATTACATGGATATATACTTGAAAACGAGTTAGGCCAATGGACAATCCTGCTTCAAGTTGTCCTTTGGAAATACTGATAAGTGCGGAACGAAATACCTCTGACAGCAATGCGATCGTATTTAATGAAAACACCACAACCGCATAAAAAAAAGGATCCATCGCATCAAAAACATTAAAGTTGATTCCTAATGTTTGGACAATTGTATTCAACACACTCGGCAGCAAACTGTACAATAAAAGTATCTGTAAAATAATGGGAGTCCCTCTCACAAAGGATACATATACACGAACGGCTCCACTGCTGATTTTGGCATCATTCAAACGCAGAACTGCCATGTAAAAAGCAATGGGAGCTGCTAAAAGCAGCGAAAGTATCGTTAGTTCCAATGTTGTGGAAATACCTCCCAGTATTTTAAAAAATGTTTCGTACATAAAATCAAGATCCAGGTCCATGAAATTTCACCCCCTTTATAAGAAATAGCCTAGCCCGTTTCTTATCTTGCTTAACTGTCTGCACTGTTTTTAATGTTTGTCCTTTATCTAAACGTTTTTCTATTATAAAAAACACTTTTTCAATTAAAAGGGCCATTACCCAATAAATAAACATGCAGGCTAAATAAATCTCTATTGCATATGCTCCAAAATTCTGTGAAATAATCAGATTGCCCTTACCAATCAAATCGATCAATCCTATGGTATATGCCAGTGCCCCTTCTTTGAGAAGATTAATAACCGAATTGCCAAAATTTGGCAAAGCAATGATCATGGCCTGGGGAATGACAACCTGTATTACCGCTTGCAGCGGTGTCAGTCCAATACTCACTGCGGCTTCATATTGCCCCCGGGGAACTGCTAAATAAGCGGATCGAAACACCTCTGACACATAGGCCCCAAACAATAATACAAACGTTATAATAGCAAATACGGATCGATCCCAGTCATCAATTTGATAATTGAATAATCCGTCTACTAGCTTTGGCAGTCCGTAAAATACAATAAACAATAAGACGATGGAAGGAGTACACCGCATAACATACGTATACCCCTGTGCCAACCATCTCAACGGACCAATCGAGCTTAGTTTTGCCTTTGTCAATAAAATTCCAAATATAGACCCAAACACAATACTGCTGATTCCAACAAAAAGAGTTATCTGCAGATAGGGTAATAAAGCTGGAATGGATTGCAACAAAAAACTTGGATCAAATGGTCTATAATTCATTTTTTATCCCTCTTATTTATCACTATCTCCAATATAATTGGATAAACTTTCGCCGAAATATTTATTTTCCAATTCGGTAATTTTTCCTTCTGCCCGTAGTTCTTCTATGGCTTTATCATATTCATCAGCAAATTTTTGTTCCTTTTTATTAAACAATGGGTATGTTGGAATTCCCTTGTACCGTATATATGACACGTTATCGGCAAATTGATGGTATGACCCATTCTCGTTAAGAACGTTATTTTTATAATTTAGTTCCACTTCAAAATAGGCATCATACCGGCCTTCCATCACCCATGTATAGGCATCAGATACCTTAAAAGCTTCTGACGGTACCAATTTAATTTGCTTATCCGGATGTGATTTATTATATTCTTCCACTACCGCATATTGCGCATTCTGCGGTGCAATAGGAACTAACTTTCCGCTATATGCCGCAAAGGATTCCATATCTTTAATTTTATCTGCCGTATCCTTACGTATAACCAGTCCAATCACACTGGCACCTATATAATTTTTCGGGAAAATATATTTTTTTTCACGTGCCGGTGTTTTCCATATTCCTTTAGTCCCTACCGTATATTTCCCAGATTCAACACCAATTAACAAATCATCATCAGAGGTCGGGACAAACTTAAATTCATATTGCGGCAATTTTTTAGCTACCTCTTTCATTACAGCAACTTCAAATCCATCCGATTCTCCTTTATCATTTACATAATCATACGGCACATAATAATTGGTATGAGCAACGGTTATTACTTTTTTCGCACCATCAGCTCCAGCTACTGTTTCCTTCGTATCACTCTTACCGCATGCTGCTAACGTAATTGCTGCCGTCCCGATTAATAACACCGCTAACATTTCTTTTCCCAGTTTTTTTATATTCATTGTCGATTCCTCCCTTATATTATAAAACCGCCGCCTTCTGACGCACCCATTCCAATCGATCTCTGGAAATATCAGGCGGGACCGTGCAATCAGCTCCCAAGATTACTCCTGTTTTCCCAGCTCCACGAATAATGCGCTCTGTTTCTGCTTCCACAGCATTTTTGCTGCCATTATATAATATATCGTTTTCTGTATTGCCAAAGCCACCGATAACGGCACGTCCACCAAAAAGTTTTTTCCCCTCTTCGAGAGAAACTTCTTCAATATGAGCCGCCCAGTTAATCGCCTTAACATCATACTCTGTATACCAGGATAAATCATTGCGGTGGCCCAAATAGCCGCAGATATGGAGAATATTATATGCGCTGGCACGATTTGCCGCCGATAAAATTTTCTTTTCCCCCGGCGTCAAAATACGTTCATACGCTTCACGATTAAGTCCCTTAATATTTTGCAAACTCAAATAAATTCCAGTAATGCCGGCTTCTTTTATAATTCGCTGAGATAAAACCGCCAAATCATCACTAATAATATCCAATGCATGCTTTACTACTTCTTCATTTTCTTGAATAAGTGCCGTTAAACTAGTATCGCCATCTGGCAGCATAAATTTCAACGTTGTTGCAGCACAAAAGACATTATAGAATAATAAAATTTCATTGCTGTAACGATTACTTAATTTTTTTGCATATGCAATCTGATCAGTAAACCATCTATCATGTTCAGGAAGAGGCTGAAGTCCTTTTAAATCATCAATAGTTTTTACTTTTGATAATACATCCTGCTGATATGTAAAAAAACCATCCGTCATAATTTTAGCAAAGTCAGGTTTTGCGGTATCTAAATATTCTTCTTCTCCAGCCAAAACAAGTTTAGCTAATTGCGGATTTTTAAAAGCATTGGCACTGTGAACAGTAGGTATCGGTAAAATATGGAACCAAAATCCAACGGGAACACGATCCACCGGTTTGTTATCAAGTGCTGCTAATACTAATTCTTTTTTTGTTTGTGACATACGAACATCTCCTTTTAATTTTAGATAAAAAAATATCGTCCCCTGTACAGAGACGATGGCCGCGATTCCACTCTGTTTACAACACATATATACTTGTGCTGTATCTCAAAACCGATAACGGCGGCACCGGACACAGCCTACTAAAATTCAGCTGTTCTGCTCTCAAAGGCATTCCCCATACTAGTCATTTTCGCAAATTTTCAGCCATTGATCTGCGTTCTCTGTAAAAAGCCTATGTATGTGTACTTGTTTTGATCATCGCATTATTAATGTATACTTTTTTTGTATATTTTATAGCTATGCTATTTCATCACCTCTCCTATTCCTCCTATTTTGTGAATGATGGATACACTGAAAACAAAACGCGGCCAAATTTAGTATTTAACACGCAAAAAAACACCATCTCCTTATACAGAGACGGTGGTCCGTGGTTCCACTCTGTTTACAGCACTCGCTGCAACTATTTCCATTAACGGCGGCAACCGGATCCGGCCTACTATTTTCGGTCGGTCTGCTCCCAAAGGCATTCCATCGCACTTATGTTTCCCGCAAGCTCTCAGCCGATGGCTCGCGTTTTCTGTAGGACATAAATATACGTGTACTTGTTTTGGTCATTGCATTTTCAATGTTTACCGATATGGTACACGTTATTCAATTGTTTGTCAAGAGAATTCTTGTTTTTTTTATTCTTGATTTTTCCTCTTGACAAATTGATTGCAATAGTGTAGTCTGATAACCACAATTACATATTCATCCAGAGCAGCTGAGGGACTGGCCCTATGACGCTGCGGCAACCTCCTTGATAGGAAGGTGCCAATTCCAGCAGGATTTCTTCCTGACCGATGATATTAGTATATACCTTTGTATTTACGTCATCCGTCGATGACGTTTTTTTTATTACATTCTTTTGTTCCCACAAGGAGATCTGCACTATGAGGTACTTAAAAAATTTGACTATCATAATGCTTCACACAACTTAATATTGTGTTATGATTTTTTATAATACAATACGACTCTTTCATCCAGAGCAGCTGAGGGACTGGCCCTATGACGCTGCGGCAACCCCCATACGGGAAGGTGCCAATTCCAGCGGATTTTATCCGGCAGATGAACACGCACCCGCTCTTTTGCGACGCCATCTGCCATGGCGTCTTTTTTATTGTCCATTTTATTAAGGAGGCATTTATTCTATGAGATTTGAAACAGATTGCATTCACGGCGGCTATCATCCCGATTCAACAGGGAGCGTAACAACTCCTATTTATTTATCCACGGCGTTCGCTCATCCCGGCGTCAAACAAAGCACCGGCTATGACTATATCCGTTCCCAAAATCCCACGCGGGAACAGTTGGAAAAAACCATGGCCTTGCTGGAACAAGGGTGTGACGCGTTAGCTTTTTCTTCCGGCATGGCCGCTATTTCCTGCGTCTTGGAACTGTTCAAGCCCGGCGACCACATCATCTATTCGGCCGACTTATATGGAGGTTCCATCCGTATTTTCAATGAGATTTCCCAGAAGAACGGCTTGTCCTTTACGGCCCTCGATACCGGCGATTTGCATGCAGTCAAAGAGGCTATCCAAAAAAACACCCGGGCGATTTACGTAGAGACACCTTCCAACCCGACGATGCAGATTACCGATATTAAATCCATTTGCGAGTTAGCCCATAAATACCATATTCTGGTCATCGTCGATAATACCTTCCTAACTCCCTATTTTCAAAAACCGCTTACCTTAGGTGCCGATATCGTCGTCCACAGCGGCACAAAATATCTGGCCGGACATAACGATGTATTAGCAGGATTTCTTGTCACCGCTCATAAAGAACAGGCCGAACGGCTGCATTTTCTCCATAAAACGATCGGCGCCTGTCTATCTCCCTTCGACTGTTGGGTCGTCAGCCGCGGTCTGAAAACATTGCCGCTGCGGATGGACCGCCATGCCGCCTCTGCGCTGCGCATCGCTAAATGGCTGAGTAAGCAGCCGGCTATACGGAAAATATATTATCCCGGGATAGCTTCCTCTCCCCGCTATGAAATCAACACCAAGCAGGCAACCGGCTTCGGCGGCATGATTTCCTTTGAAGTAGATACCGAAGAAACGGCTGTAAATCTTCTGCAACGGGTCAAACTGATTCTGTTTGCAGAAAGTCTGGGCGGTACGGAATCATTGATCACCTATCCGCTGCTGCAAACACACTGCGATGTTCCCAAAGAAGAATGCTTTGCCAAAGGCATCAACGAAAAATTATTGCGTCTTTCTGTCGGTTTAGAAAATGTAAACGACTTGATCGCCGACTTAAAACAAGCACTGGCATAACCAAAAAGGAGTGACTCTTATGAATTTTGATAACGTAACAAATCGCCAAGGTATATAAATTATAGCAATCACACTACATAATACAAAACAAAGAGGGAATCTATATGCAAGAATTATCTAAAAAAATATCGTTATTTACAGATTCTGTCATTCGTCGTATGACACGCATTTCGGCAACATATAATGCCATTAATTTATCACAGGGATTTCCTGATTTTCAACCTCCAAAACCTATTTTAGATCGATTAGCGGAAGTTGCTCACAACGGTCCTCATCAATATGCTATAACCTGGGGCGCTCAAAATTTTCGAGATGCTTTAGCAGAATATCGGTCTCGTCTGTTGGGTCGTACTATTGACCCAAACTCTGAAATTGTTGTTACTTGTGGCAGTACGGAAGCTATGATGGTTGCAATTATGACTCTTGTGAATCCAGGAGAAAAAGTAATTATATTCTCTCCTTTTTACGAAAATTATGGAGCAGATACTATACTTTCTGGTGCTGAACCAATTTATGTATCTTTAAACCCACCAGAATTCACCTTTAATCCCGATGAATTAGAGGCCGCGTTTCAACAACATCCTAAAGCTCTCATTCTATGCAATCCTTCTAATCCCTGCGGAAAAGTATTTACAAGAAAAGAATTAGAATATATAGCTACTCTAGCCGATAAATATGATACTTATGTAATTACCGATGAAGTATATGAACATATCGTATATAAACCAAATGTTCACACATACTTTGCTTCTTTACCAGGCATGTATGAACGCACATTAACATGTAGTTCACTCTCAAAAACATACTCCATTACAGGTTGGCGTTTGGGACACATTACGGCACCGCCTTCAATTATTGAAGGAGCAAGAAAAATACATGATTTCTTAACAGTAGGTGCTGCTAGTCCGCTTCAAGAAGCTGCCTACATTGGATTTAAATTTTCACAACAGTATTATGACGATTTATTAGCTTTATATACACATAAAAAAAATATTTTACTTGACGGATTAGATAGCTTAGGCATCATTCATACTAATCCACAAGGAGCGTATTACGTTCTTCTGGATATATCCGAATTTGGTTTTACCGATGATTTGGAATTCTGCGAAGTATTAGCAAGAGATGTTGGTATAGGTGCTGTGCCTGGTTCATCTTTTTTCAAAGAACCGGTCAACTATTTGATTCGTTTACATTTTGCCAAAGATGACGCCACACTATATGAAGCACTAAACAGGCTGGAACATATGAAAAGCATTATAAAAAGAAGAGTTATTTGAAATCAAAAGGAGAATCCATTATGAATTTAAAAAAAATTGCAATTATTACCTTTGTACTGATTACTACAGCTAGCTTGTTTGCTGGCTGCGATAATCAAAATATTAATTCTGCATCACAAGAAAAAAAGGAAATCACTGTAGGGGTCACTCCTGGCTCTAGTGAACAAATTTTAGAAGTCGTTGCTAAAGAAGCAGATAAACAAGGTCTCAAAATACATGTTAAAACGTTTTCTGACTATATTACCCCTGATCAAGCATTAGCAAACGGAGATATTGATTTAAACGCATTTCAGCATCAACCATTTTTAAATTCTTTCAATGAAAAAAATGGCACCCATCTTATCAGTATAGGAAAAACCTATTTAGCTCCATTAGGGCTTTATTCTCATAAATATAAATCTACTACAGAAATTCCTAACGGCGCAAAAATTGCCATTCCAAATGATCCTTCGAATGGCGGTCGTGCTCTGCAGCTGTTACAAAAACAAGGCTGGATAAAATTAGCGGAAGAAAAAGACCCAACAAAAATTACAGTTCAGGATATTGTAGATAATCCCAAACAGCTGCATATTATCGAGCTGGAAGCTGCTCAGCTTCCCCGTTCTCTTGATGATACGGATGCTTCTATTATCAATGCGGGGTATGCTATTTCTGCTGGCTTAAACAGTCAAAAAGATGCTATCGCGGTAGAAGATAATACAAGTCCTTATGTTAATATAATTGCCGCTCGTCCTGAAGACAAAGATAATCCTGCTTATCAAAAGTTTGTCAAAGCATTCCAATCTGAGGCTGTCAAAAAATACATTAATGAGAACTTCCCTGGAGCCCTTGTTCCTGTATGGTAATACAAAAAACATTCAACATTATTAAAGGGCGGTAACTCATTATGAAAATCAAAAAAATTATTTTACGAAAAATGTACCAAGATATGAAATCAGGATTTCGTACCAGCTTTGGCATCACAACAAGAAAAAAGTTTTCCATGATAGAAATACATACTACGGAAGGGATTGGCTATGGTGATTGTTCTGCATTAGATAAGCCTTGGTATAATGAAGAAACCAGAGATGGTGCATTTGAAGTTATAAAAAATTTTCTTGCCCCCGCCCTCTTAGAATATAACCACATTCCAACACCAGAGGTTTTTTTTAATGACACTTCCTGGATTCGTCGAAATAGAATGGCTCGTTCTGCAGTAGATTGTGCTCTATGGGATTTATACGCTCAGGAGCAAGGACTAAGTCTTTCTAAAGCGTTAGGCGGAACCCGAAATGAAGTCGAAACAGGTGTCAGTTTAGGTATAGAAAAAACACCAGATGATCTCTGTCGAACTATTGAAAAATATCTGCGTCATGGGTATCGTCGTATAAAATGCAAAATAAAACCAGGGTATGATGTAACTTATATTGAAAAAGTACGCAAGGAATTTGGCGACATTATGCTTATGGTGGATGCCAATTCAGCATACACACTGGCTGATATTGATATTTTCAAAGAATTAGACCAATATGATTTATTGATGATTGAACAACCGTTAGCTAGTGATGATATTGTTGATCATCGCCATTTGCAAAAAATCTTAAAAACTAGGATTTGTTTAGATGAGTCCATTGACTCCGCTGAAGATGCCCGTAAAGCAATAGAGCTAGGCAGTTGTCGGACTATTAATATTAAAATAGCTCGCGTTGGTGGTTTAACGGAAGCAAAACGTATCCATGATATCTGCACAAAAAATAATGTTCCAGTCTGGTGCGGCGGCATGCTTGACACAGGAATTGCCCGCTCCTTTAATATTGCAATTGCTTCTTTGCCCAATTATCGTTTTCCTAATGATATTCCCGCATCAGATCGCTATTGGCTATACGACCTTGTAGTTCCTTCCACAACGATTAACTCTCACGCAATGATTCATGTGCCAACAAAACCCGGATTAGGTTTTTCTCCTATCTCAGAAATAGTAGATTTATTTACAGAAAAAAAAGTGGAACTTACAAGATAACTCCTCACAAAAAAGGCTGTGAGTTATATATTGACTCACAGCCTTTTTTGTGCCTATTTAATAAATATAATAGAATAAGTGTCTCTCATCTTATTTTCTACATTTCAGAATGCTATCATCAGAATAAAAACAGTTATTTCCCTTTTTTTAACAACATGATTACACTAATCCGTCTTTTTTTACAAATAATGTATATGTCCCATTATCATTGTTTGTAACATCGATAATTTTATGGCCCTCATCTTTCAGGCTGCGCGGTATATTGGCAATGGGTTCTCCCTCATTAAGGATGACTTCCAAAATTTTCCCTGTTTCCATATTTTCCAACTCTATCTTTAATTTGACAAAGGTAACAGGGCAAACCACGTTAGTAATATCAATTATATTATCTGCTTTCATTACAATATCTCCTCAATAGCTGCTTTCAAAGTATTCCAGCCTACACGATCCAACGTTTTAGCAAACCGTTCTCCCTGCTTCGCATGAGAAGCAAAAAAGTCCAAGGTAACTGTTATCACTTTATGTAATGTTTCAGCATTAGAAATAATTGGCAGGATATGTTTGCCAATTGCAATTTGTTTTCCATAGAGTCCCCCTAACGATACGACATATCCACTTTGTCCCCCCCATGCGGAAGCCGGACAGCTTTTAAAACATGCCCCGCAATAACAGCATTTCTCTTCGATAAAAGCTAAGGTATGAGTGTCTTTATCTACTGTAATTGCCTTTGTTGGGCATACCGGCACACACACTCCGCAAAAAATGCATTTTTCTGCATTCCATTGTGGAATAATTCCACCTTTGATACCTAAATCATTTTCTTCGGCTTTTAAGCAGTTATTGGGACAACCTGTAATGCCAATTTTAAATTTACAGGGAAATTCTCGTCCTCCATAACGATGATCACAGTCTTCTGCAAGTTGTTGTGTGTCAATAAGTCCTGAAGGGCAAATAACACTACCTTGACAGGCCGTAATGGTACGGAGCCGCGCTCCGCATACACCATTTTGAACACCGCCGGCTGCTAATTCTCGTTTGACGGCATCTATATTTTCAGTACCAATGAATGGTATTTCTATCCCCTGCCGCGAAGTAAGATGAATATAACCCTTTCCATATTTTTGCGAGACTAATTGAATCGTTTCCAGTTGTTCTGCCGTGACTTGTCCGCCTATAGTTTTAAGCCGCATAGAGAAGTAATCTTTTTGTTTTTGCTTCATAAATCCGCCTTTTTTCAATTCGGCAAAATTGATATCAGTCATCAGATTTTTCCTTTCTAATTATTAATTTTTCCTCTGTCGTTATGCCGCGTTCAATATGAAAACTTTTCATAACTGGTTCGGCCGATGCCAACGATACGATAATATAACTGGCAACCGAATCATACGCCATTCGTTTATCCTCTTCCGACGGCCGCGGCGGTGTTGCTGGATGGCTATGAAAATTCCCCAACATAACCAAATGTTGCTGCCTCATGTCCTTTAACGCATCAAATTGTTCTGCAACATCCATCGTAAAATGCGCCGGACTATGATCTACGTTTTTCAAAAAATATACGTTGCGAACAATTTTCGTTGTACCGTCAATAAAACCTGCTAATAACCCACAGATTTCATTGGGTACATGCTGTATTGCATTGGCAATAATACAATTATAAGCAGTACGTGTTATGATAACCATTTTAACCTCTTTTCCAACTGCAGCCAGAAATTTCATAGTCAATGAGTGTTGTAATACTGGGTATATCACCGCAAACGGTACAATGTTCATTATGATTAATTTGTACTTTGCGGAATGTCATAGTCAACGCATCATAAATCAACAAATATCCATTAAGTAAATGACCAACTCCAAGAATATATTTCAGCGCCTCAGTGGCTTGAATGCTTCCAATAACTCCACCCATGACCCCGAGAACACCTGCCTGTTTGCAAGTCGGCACTACATCTGGCGGTGGCGGGGTTTCAAAAATACAGCGATAGCACGGCCCTTGATGAGGAAGATATGTCATTGTCTGTCCCTGAAATCGAATAATACCTGCATGAGAAAAAGGCTTGTTCAAAAAAACACAGGCATCATTAATAAGGAATTTCACAGGAAAGTTGTCCGTCCCATCAATGATAAAATCATAGTCCTGATCATGGATGATATCCATGATATTTTTTGAATCCACTCGTTCTGCATACGGAATGACCTTAACATCAGAATTCATGCTTTTAATAGTTTCTGCCGCTGAAAACACTTTCTTCTTACCAACATCCTCTGTCTGATAAATAATCTGACGTTGCAGATTAGAAAGATCTACTCTATCATCATCAACAATACCGATCGTACCTACACCAGCCGCCGCCAGATACATTGTGGCAGGTGCCCCCAGTCCACCTGCCCCAATAATCAACACCTTACCATTGAGTATTTTTTGTTGTCCTTTTCCGCCTATTTCTTTTAAGATAATATGTCTGGAGTACCGTTCCAATTGTTTATCAGTCAAACTCAACGTTCCCCGCCTCCCATAAAATAAAGAAACTCAACAACATCATTTTCTTTCACAAAAGTTACAGCAAAATTTTGGCGCTTCACAAAATTTTCATTGAGCTGTACCGATACGTAAAGAGGTGCTTCTGCCTTAGCAATAACGAGAAGATCATCTATATTGACAGATTTTTCCAGTGTTATCTCCTTACCGTTTACTCTGATAGTCATTCTTTATTCTCCTGTGTATCATCGATTACAATACTTCAAATAATAAAATGAATATAAATAATAGCAAAATACCAAGTCCTAGTGAATATACACAAAGCTTCTTTTCAATAGGCTGCAAATCAAACCATTCTTCCTCCTGCAGGATACTATTTTCCTTGATACCTGATTTATACTGCTGTGTTGCTGAACTTACTGTACTTTGAGTCATATAAATTCCACCTTTCTAACGCTCTATTAAATACTACTAAACACTAAACTGTCGGCGGTACAATACCATGATAAAACAGCCATGAAATAAATAACCCCACCCAAATGATAAAACCAAACAAAGCAACAACGTAGACACCAATAACACGCCCTAACCCTGCATGCCAAAGCTTGCGTACGTTTGTAATAAGGCCAATAGAAAAGAAACATAAACCAAAGAAAACACTGCGCAATAAATTTGCTTGTCCGGCACCTGCTTTTGCCGCTTTAACAATTTCCGGTTCATAGGCCCCTGCTAAAAATATGACCAAAAAGGTTACAACAAAACCAATAATAAATTTAGGAAAACGCTGCCATATTTCTTTTTTTGATATGGAATAAGTCCCTGTTTGAATATCATTTTTGTCGTTCAAATGATAAATAGACCAAATAGCAGCTAAAATAAAAGCCCATATGCCAATAAAAACATCAATGAATAATTTTGCCGTCGTCGTAGCCATAAGAACCCAGCCTTCTTGATATTGGATACCATACTGTGCAAATGCATTGTTACGAATCAGTGTATCGGCAACAGCTCCGCTGGCAACGGCACCCCCATCACTCTTGACTACCAAGCCCAACCAAGAACCGGCAACCATAGGTTCACTAACCAGGAAATTTGAAGCAACAAAAGGAAGCACTAATAATTCAAAAGCAACAAATACAATAATAACAGATGCTAAAATGGTAGGAATTATCGTGCGTGAACGAATGGCACTGCCAGTTGCAATAGCCGCTGCTACTCCACAAATAGAAATACCTGATGCCAACGGAGCAGCCCATTCCGGAGTAAATTTAAAATACTTACGTGCAACAAAATACACAACAGGCCAATAAATCAGATATGCTTCAATCACTGCGCAAATTCCCCGGACAATAACCGTGCCCGCCAAACTTAGAGCCCCAATAGTTTGAATTCCAATATTCATTCCAAGAATGACTATACCTGTCTTAATATACCATTCCGGTTTGGCCGCACTAGATAAAAAATCTGTCAATTTAGGAAAAAAATTACTGATAATAAGTCCCGCAATAAGCGCAAAAACAAAACCTAATTCCCCTAAACTCAAAGACCAGGAAATACCAAAATTGTCTCGATTACTCGGTGTTGCCGCTAGATATGCATAATTACCTAAAACATTTGTAATGGCCGTAAACCAATAAATAAAAGTAAATCCTATAATAAATTTACGAATATTACTCCCCATAAAATAAGCGCCTACAGCTGTAATTATCAAAATAAATATATATGTTGCAATAGCAGATCCAATTCCACCTAATGCTGCATAGGCCTGAGAGTTAGCTTGGATAGCTTTTCCTGGATTAAGCCACGTCCCATATTGAGAAACCCATCCCAATAAATCGGTATTCCAAATCTGACCCGCTCCCAATAAGGAAATAAAGAATCCAATCCACACCGCCCACCAGTCTTCACTTTTTAAAAGATTGGGAACTCGTCCCTGCAGTATTTGTGTTTGATTAACCGTGGTCATATCTATTCACCTGATTTCAATAAAATTTTAGTAGAGAGTATGAATTTAATATTTTTATACTCTCTACTTATTCACACAAAGAAAAATCACATGTATTATAACTGAATTTGTTATATACCTTTTTTTATTTCCAAACTATATAGCCGCAAACGCCTGATCCAGATCATAAATAATATCATCAATATGCTCTGTCCCGATAGATAAACGGATAGTACTGGGAGTAATACCACTTCCCAAGAGTTCTTCTTCATTCAACTGCGAATGTGTCGTACTGGCCGGATGAATTACCAACGATTTAACATCTGCCACATTTGCCAGAAGAGAAAAAATCTTCAAATGATCAATAAATTTATGTGCCTCTGCTTGACCTCCTTGTATTTCAAAGGTGAAAATAGAAATTCCTCCATTGGGAAAATAGTTTTTATATAACTCATGATCCGGGTGATTAACAATGGCGGGATGATTTACCTTGACAACTTTAGGATTTTTACTCAAATATTCCACGACTCTCAGTGCATTTTCTACATGGCGTTCCACTCGTAATGATAATGTTTCGACTCCCTGCAGCAAAAGAAACGCATTAAATGGAGATATTGTCGCCCCCGTATCTCGCAAGAGCAGTGTCCGAATATATACGATATAAGCAGCCGTCCCTACGTCTTTAGCAAAACTCAAGCCATGATAACTGCTGTTGGGTTCCACAAGATGAGGAAATTTACCAGAACTGATCCAATCAAATCGACCTCCGTCAACAATAATTCCTCCTAACGTTGTCCCATGCCCCCCTATGAATTTTGTGGCAGAATGAACCACGATATCTGCACCATAATCAAATGGTTTTAACTGATACGGTGTTGCGAAGGTACTGTCAACTACTAACGGAATTCCATGATTGTGTGCAATCGCAGCAACCGATTCAATGTCAATAAGATTTGCATTCGGATTTCCTATACTTTCAATAAAAATGGCTCGCGTATTATCCCGTACGGCAGCTTCAAATCCGTGTACGCCTTTCGTAGGATCCACAAAAGTAGTTGTAATGCCTTGATTGGGGAAAGTATGCTGCAACAGATTATATGTACCACCGTATATCGTAGTCGCTGCAACAATATGCTGCCCTGCATGTGCCAAAGCTTGCAGAGAATATGTCACAGCCGCGGCACCGGAGGCAGTCGCCAAAGCCGCCACGCCACCTTCTAATGCCGCAATTCTTTTTTCAAGTACATCTTCCGTTGGATTCGTTAATCGTCCATATACATTTCCTGCATCCTTTAATGCAAATCTATCTGCCGCATGCTGAGAATTATGGAACACATAGGATGTCGTTTGGTAAATAGGTACCGCTCGCGAATCTGTTGCCGGATCCGCCGCTTCTTGTCCTACATGCAATTGCAAGGTTTCAAATTTATACTGTCGATTTTCACTCATAAAGATCAGCCTCCTAAAACATTCGTTGAATAAAAAAAACACCCTCTGCTATACAGACGGTGCCACAAAAACACGTATGAAATACGCGCATAATATGACTCATCTGTCAGATATTATTCTGTCGGAATTGGCACCTTTCTGTTTCAGAGGTTGCCGCAGCTTCATTGGGCCAGTCCCTCTGCTGCTCTTGATGATTTTGGTTGTATGTTATGAAATTACAGTGTCATAACATTAATTATATTTTCCCGCAACATATGATTTTCGTAATGGATTCCATTGTTCCACCTCCTCGTTTAATTTAGATGTAATATAATCACTCTTTATAGAGACAAAAAACCACCATCTCTACAATCAGAGACGGTGGTCCGTGGTTCCACTCTGTTTACAGCAATCGCTGCAACTATTTCCATTAACGGCGGCAACCGGATTCGGCCTACTATCTTCGGTCGTTCTGCTCTCAAAGGCATTCCATCGTATCTGTCTTTCCCGCAAGCTCTCAGCCTATGGCTTGCGTTCTCTGTAGGACACTAGAATACGTGTACTTGTTTTGGTCATGGCATTTACTTATATATGTCCATATGTTTATTTTTAAGAATTATATCAAAAAAATAAATGTAGTTTTTCACCTACGTATCAATAATATTTAAGCTTCCCATTCTATACCCAGCCAAATCTAATGCTACATAATGAAATCCATATTGTTTTAACGTTTGGTCGATACTATCCTTATTTTCCCATACAATATTCATATTGCTTTGATCCACTTCAATGCGTGCGCCCCCATCATGATATCGTACCCGCAAATTTCCCCCTTGCAATAAAGGAATGAGAAATTCTTCAGCTTGTTCTACCATTGCGAGTTTTTTAGGAATTAATGGAATTCCGTAAGGAAATCTGCTGGCAAGACAAGCTGCACTCTGTTTATTCCATGTAGAAAGTCCAACATATTTTGAAAGCTGGCGAATATCCTTTTTTTGAAGTCCTGCTTCTATCATAGGGCTGCGAACTATATCTAACTCCTGCAATGCTTTCATCCCTGGACGATAATCATCCAAATCATCTACGTTTCCTCCGTCAATAACCCATTTATAATCATTTTCTTTAGCCCATTTTACGAGTGATTCAAAACGTATTTTTTTACATATATAACAACGATTTTGAGGATTTTTAACAAAATCATCATTATCAAATTCTGCTGTCTGCACTAGTAAATGTTGAATTCCTATCTCCCTTGCCATTTTTTTTGCATCTTTTTCTTCTCGCTTGGGAAAAGTAGGCGATACCGCTGTAATAGCAATAGCATTACCCCCTAATACAAGATGTGCTGCATATGATAAAAACGTACTATCTAATGTAAACTGCACAAACCAATAGTGTGCATAACTGCAGTATTCATCAGCGTTTCGTAGTATAATAAGTGCATGAGTATGGTGGAAAACAGCTCAAAATCCTTGCACACAGGTGACGTAAAATGTATAAAACTCCTTCTAAACAACTTTCCTTCGAAGATTTTAATCAACCCTTGGGATTACAAATGGATCCGAACAATCGTTGGATCAAGAAAGCAGAATTCATCCCGTGGGATTTGGTAGAAAAGAAATATAAAAAACTGTTCAAAGGATTCAAAGGACATGTAGCCAAGCCTGCCAGAATGGCACTAGGCGCGTTGCTCATTCAAATTGAATACGGGTACTCGGATGAAGAAACCGTCGAACAAATCAAGGAAAACCCCTATTTGCAATATTTCTGCGGTTTGCTTGGCTATGAATATAAAGCGCCGTTTGATGCGTCTGCCATGACACGGTTTCGTAAACGCCTGACGCCGAAACGGTTGGAAGCCATCAACAATTTCATTATCCAACAGGCAGAAACTGCCAAACAAGCGCCGCAGCACACCGAAAAAGACACAGACAAGAAAGATGACTCTCATCATGATGATACGCCGCCGTCTATCTCCGACAAGGAAGGGACGCTGATTGTTGATGCTACCTGTGCGCCATCTCGTATCAAATATCCCAGGGATATGGAATTGTTGAATGAAGGACGAGAAAAGCTGGAACATATCATCACTGTGCTGCATACTCCCACCGATGGAAAGAAACCGCGGACCTATTGCCGGAAAGCCCGGAAGGACTATTTGAACATCGTCCGCTCCAAGAAAAACAAGGCGAGGAAACTGCGGCATGGCATTCGCAAGCAATTGCAATACATTGCTAGAGACCAACGGTATATCGCCAATCTGTTACAAGACGGCAGACAGCTGGCACACAAGTATCAACAACAGCTAGTCGTGATTCAACAGATGTATGCACAACAGAAACACATGTATGATCATCATATTCATCGCATCGAACACCGCATTGTGAACTTACGGCAGCCTTTTCTGCGGCCAATTGTGCGTGGCAAAGTCAAAGCGCCTGTAGAATTTGGCGCCAAACTGGACATCAGCGTCGTGAACGGCATGGTACGGTTAGAACAACAGAGTTTTGAAACCTATAATGAAAGCACGTTGCTGCCACAAGAAATCGAACGATACCATGAACGGTATGGTCATTATCCAGAACGGGTGTTGGCCGATAAGATTTACCGCAACCGTCTCAACCTGGCATATTGTAAAGAAAGAGGTATCCGGTTGTCGGGACCTGTTTTGGGACGTCCCAAGAAAGATGCTGTCAGAGACAGACGGTTGGAATACAAAGACAATTGTGATCGCGTGGAAGTAGAACGCGCCTTCAGCTTAGCAAAACGTCGGTTTGGCCTTAGCCAAATCAGAACATATCTGAAAGAAACGACACAGAGCGTGATCGCGCTGTCTATTTTGGCACTGAACCTGGGAAAACTCCAGGCTATTCAGTGTACGCCAATTTTATTTTACATACATTTACTACTGTGGAAAGTAAAACGGGCCTTAAAATGGCTGCCGTGTCAAAAAGTGGCTTTTGCGCAGTAGACATTATCTACACCTCCGGAAAGAGCAATTACTACACTCTGCATATTTTGCAATATTTGCTGCAGTTTTTCGTATTTTTCTTGTGCATCCATGTCATGTCCTCCCATAATTTGCTTAATAAAAGATACAAAAAAAGACCCCATCTCTACTATCAGAGACGGTGGTCCGTGGTTCCACTCTGTTTGCAGCATTCGCTGCACTATTTCCGTTAACGGCGGCATCCGGATACGGTCTACTTAAGTTCAACCGTTCTGCTCCTAAAGGCATTCCATTGTATCTGACATCTGCAAGCTTTCAGCCCATGGCTCACATCTCTGTAGTATCTTTATACAATGTACTTGTTTTAATCATCGCATTTCTAATGTTTATCAATATGGTACACTTTTTATTGTATTTTGTCAAGTTTATTTTTTACATAAAAATATTTTTTACTTTATAAAATAGATAACATTCATATTTTTTATTACCCGTTGATTAGAATCGTATCAGCCCATCGACTTATTCAAATTATTTATCTAACATATATTTGTCCATCATGATGGTTTTGCAAATTTATGTTTTCAAAATGATCCATTAATAGTGTCTTTAATGCAGTCGAACTACTGGTATAAGACCGAAGGACAACGGTATTTTTCTTTTGTGCCTCTTTTAAGGCACAATGTACCATGCTATGACTTACGGTATTAGTAAATAATATAATTAAATCAGGCGATCCAATTTTAGATTTAAAATTGCCTGGTACTTGTGTAAATATTTTAGCTTTTCGATCAAATTTTTTACAAATATTTTTATATCTGCATACCATGCAATCATTTCCACCAACAATAACGATATTCATTGCTCATTGCCTCCTTTTTATCATACTGGGCCCAAATTAAAATTCCAAAATTCTTATATTAAATTATTTCATATATATTCCACCATTTATATCCAATGTTATACCCGTAATATAATCAGCATCCTCAGATGCTAAAAATGTAATTCCTCTTGCTATATCATCTGGAGTCGCAATACGCCTTAGGGGAATAGTATCTAAAGGGATTGACATTTTTTCAGTCATACGAGTAGCTACATATCCAGGAGCAACTGCATTAACGTTGATTTTATAAGGCCCTAAGTAACGAGCTAACGATTTCGTTATTCCTATAATAGCCGCTTTGCTTGCAACATAATCAGCAGATGTAGCAATACCTCCAACTTCACCAGCAAGAGATGTCACATTCACAATCTTTCCAGTATATTGCTTTTTTAATATGGGGATAACCGCTTTGACACAATACATAAGCCCAGTTGTGTTAACATTCATAACATAATTCCAATTTTCAATCGATAACTCTTCAAATGGCAAGGAAAGACTGCAAACACCTGCGTTATTTACTAAAATATCAATGTGACCAAAACACTGATAAATTTTTTTTATAGTAAAATTCACTTTTTCCTGATTAGTAATATCCAATACATAATAGGACGCTCTTTGTGGATAATAAGAATTAATATATTGAACAGTTTTTTCACATAAAGCAGCATTTCTCGCAATAATTACTACATAAGCTCCATGACTTGCCAAATTAAGAGCTGTAGCTCTACCAATCCCCTGACTTCCTCCTGTAACGACAGCAACTTTTTCCTTAATATTCACCATGTGTCCTCCTTACTACTAATTACCAATATAAAAGTTCATGATGTTTTTATTTTTAAATCGTATTAATTATATTTACTTATACTAGTATAAATAAAATAGACGGTTAAAAAAAATACACCATCTCTATTATCAGAGACGGTGGTCCGTGGTTCCACTCTGTTTACAGCACTCGCTGAAACTAATTTCCATTAACGGCGGCAACCGGATTAGATCTACTATCTTCAATCAATCTGCTCTCAAAGGCATTCTATCATATCCGTTTTTCCCGCAAGTTCTCAGCCGATGACTCGCGTTTTCTGTAGGAAACTAGTATATGTATACTTGTTTTGGTCATTGCATTTTTAATGTTTACCGATATGGTACACGTTATTCAATCATTTGTCAAGAAAATTCTTTAATTTTCTTGATAAGTAAATGGCAATAACAAGAATTTTTTAACCAATATGGTATCAATAACGTTTTATCATATTTCCTATTCTCGCAGATTCACTCGCTATCACTCATATTTTTTATAAACAACAGGCATACATTTATACTTGTTATAATCACTGCTCTTTATACTTTTACATAAAACAATTATATAGTATTTAAATTTAGTTTTAAATCAAAACAAGCACATAGTGAAATTTTACTTAGCCCGGTTTCACCATGTGCCTGTCTTGTTATAACCATTCTTTACATATACAGAACAATACTTGTTTCTTTAGTTATTAATCTCCTTCTATCATATTTTCCGCTACACTTTCGCCAATGCTTGATCAAAATCATTTAAGAGATCCTCTGTATCTTCCAATCCAGATGACAAGCGAATCTGACCATAAGTAATCCCAATCGCTTTTAATTCAGCGGCGCTAAGGTCACGGTGTGAAGCCTTAGGTGGATACGTAAGTGTTGTTCCTACGCCAGCTAACGTTGGTACAAAACGTACTATTTTCAATCCCTTAATCAACGTATTTACCTCTTTTTCGCCACCTTTTATATTGACACTTAACATACCGCCATACCCATTACCTTCAAATTGTTTATCCGCTAACACATGAGATGGAGAAGATTCCAATCCCGGATAGTAGACCTTTTCAATCTTTGGATGGGACTCAAGAAATTTTGCCAATGCCAGTCCGTTCTGCGACATCGCTTTAACACGAATCGGCAGTGTCCGTAAACTGCGGGCTAAGAGCCAACTTTCTGTAGCTCCCAATGTGGGTCCATACAAACCAAGGTAGAAATTTATTTTCTTGATAAGTTTTTCCGAACCCACGACGGCTCCACCCACAATATCATCATGTCCCCCCAAATATTTAGTTGCGCTATAAATAACTAAATCAGCTCCCAATTTAATGGGCTGAGCTATAATTGATGTGGCAAATGTATTATCAATATATAACAAGGCATTATGTCGATGAGCTATATCCGCCAACTCTCTAATATCTGGTACCGACATGAGCGGATTCGCAATAGTTTCCCCATAAATAACCTTCGTATTGGGTTTAATGTAATCTTCTGGATTCTGTGTCGAAAAATCAATAAACGTCGTTTCAATCCCCCAGCGTTTCAATTCATATTGTAAGTAGTAATATGCTTCGCCGTAAATAACCGGCGATGCAACAATATGATCACCTGGATTTAAAACGGTCAGCAATGCCGTTGTAATAGCTGCCATTCCAGATGAAAACATCAATCCTTTTTCTGCTCCATCACCAGCAGCTAAGATACGACTTGTTGCGTCGGCATTTGGATTGCCAAGGCGAAAATATGCATATCCTGGGGCTCCTTCATCTATAATTTTATCAATAGGCTCAATAGAATCAAATATATATGCCGAGGACAAATATAACGGAAATGTTTCCGGCACCGTCAATGCCTTATTCATTTCATAGCACAATTCACCATTACCGGTATGTGCATAAATCGTAGAAGAACCTTTTTCCATAATAAAAAATCTCCTTTCGAACTCACTTCACGAATAAACTAGCAGATATATGCAATTATTGCTGAGACCTAATTATGCTTATGTTAGAACAAGGCCAAGAATGGCGAGATAAGCAGCAACACTCCCATAATAGTAATTGTATAACAAGGCCAGCCCCGGTATTTTTTGAATTCCGACATTTTATACACTAAGAATACCGGCAGCAAACAACCAATAATACCCATAGCAGGTCCCAGAATATTTGCCATCGTAAGAATCGGCGCATTCAGGATGATAACCCCCCAGCAGCTAGCAATACAAAATAAGCTCGTTCCGTATTTAATTGCTTTCATATTGATTCTATCTTCCGGAATAAATCGCTGCAAGATATTTAAGGCAAATCCCTTACAAGAATCACGAAATCCAAGAAATGCGGAAAAATAAGCGGTAGCAATAGCAAATATATTTAGAATCAGGCTCAAAATTTTAACTAGAGATCCATCCATATTCTTCGCTGCAATAGCCAATGTGGAGATATTGGATTTGTATGCAAGTACCGACTGTTCATGACTAATCGCTAAATTAAAGGAAAAGGCAAAAAATAGGATAACAACCAGGAGCACAACATATGCTATATTGCTGGCACGTAATGACAAATAGTGAGCTACAACTTTATTTTCTGTATGATTTCGGTAATAAATAACCAATGGACTCAGACTCCCTAAATACGTAATAGAAAGTCCTACAAGAGGCAGCAAAATAATACTCTGTTTAATCATGTATCCTGCTTCTGGAAATGCCGGGACATTAGCTAAATTCCAATACTGTACCATAACAAGTCCCAGCAATGCAATAACACACAGCTTAGTAATAACCATCGCAGACGATACTTTAAATAATAACTTTTCTCCCTGGGAAGCAATGGCTACCATAAAACAAATGATGGCTAACCCATAGAAAATATTTTTTGAAAGCAATTCTTGTGTCACACCAAAAGTCTGTAAAAATGAAGCACTATCATTTGTCAATGCTGTTGAATACAAAAAAATCAAAATAGTCATCATAATAAAATATAAGGCCCCTAACAACAGTCCTGCACTTCGCCCTAAATACCCTGAAATAACACCGGCAAAATCTTCACACTTAGGTGATTCTACTAACACGTCAATATATAGCTTTTGGAATTGGTACAAAATCGGATACCCTATAATAGCCGCTAAAATAAATACCCAAATCCCTACCAAACCCACCTGTAAAGGCAAAAAAACAGTTCCTGCGCCAATAGCCAATCCAATGTTCATAATGACCCAGCCAAAATCTGTACCTCGGAATTTAGTGGCTTTCTTCCACTCCTCAATCGTCATTCCGGCACGCTTTGCATATTGTTGTGCTGACATACTAAAACCTCCCTGTTTAATAATGTATGCATTTATATATTTAATTTTTTATAATCTTTTGTCTTCATCTTAAATACCTATACAAACTTTTATTACTAAGTAATCGGGTTCTCTTATTTGCTTATTTGTTATATTAATTATATGAAATTGGCATTTTAAATGATATTACTCTCCAGAAGTATTTAAGAAGCATATTTTTTAAATTAACTCTTTTTATACTCCTTTTGTACTCCTTTTGATGAACATATAAAAAGTACCCCAGATATTAAATCATCGTCTTAATATCTGGGGCACATTTCATCTTGATAACTGTTTCCTATATAATTAGTTCGTAATTTTACAATTCCGTACAACATCCAAAAGTTGCAATCTGTTTTTCACATGTAATTTACAATAAATATGATTGATGTGTTTTTTTGTCGTATATGGACTGATAACCAGCTTATCACTAATTTCTTCAATAGAAAACTTTCTCATAATGAGTTCCGTTATTTCGCACTCTCGTTCGGTCAAACCCAATGCAGTCAACGGATTCACACGTCCTACAGTTAGGCATTTGTCCTTCTCACGGCTAAGGCGAAGGGTAAAATGATCCTTTAAAATATTCAATATTTCTAAATCCGTATCCGAAAAATCATTTTTGTCTCTGCTGCGATAAAATATAACTTCTCCTAATAAAATATCTTTATCCGCCATAACAATGCCACTATACCAAAATATATTGTTCTTTGTAAAAAAATCTCCAGCTGCACTTTGAACTGGCTGAATTAAATCACTACTCCTATACTCCGTCGTCCGTCGCAAATTCATGACACGACGACCCATAACATCTGAATTAATCAATCGTTCGTACTCTTTTACGGCTTCAGTCGATAAATTTTTAAAAACTGGCTCTTTCAAAGTGATAATACCATTTTCTTCTTCCGTAAAAAGATAAAAAACAGCCTTATCGTAAGGCAATATCAACCTAACAGCATCCAAAAAATACAATCTCATCATTTTTAAATCTTCTGTTCTGTTAATCAATAAAATTAAATCATTAATCTCTAACCACTGCAAATGTGATAACACCTGCTAATCTTCTCCTTTCTTCCCAGTACAATCCCCGTCCTCACCCTATTATTTTTATTATAACACAGGTATTCAAAGGATAATATAAAACAATGACTACTGTATATATCAATCATTTCCTAGCAATAGTAATTCCATAAAAATCATAGAATGGTAATATTAACCACTAGGCTCCCTATATTTCTGCATAATATAGTTTTCCTCTTGACAAATGAATTGCAATAGTGTAGTCTGATAACCACAATTACATATTCATCCAGAGCAGCCGAGGGACTGGCCCTATGACGCTGCGGCAACCTCCTTGATAGGAAGGTGCCAATTCCAGCAGGATTTCTTCCTGACCGATGATATTAGTATATACCTTTGTATTTACGTCATCCGTCGATGACGTTTTTTTTATTACATTCTTTTGTTCCCACAAGGAGATCTGCACTATGAGGTACTTAAAAAATTTGACTATCATAATGCTTCACACAACTTAATATTGTGTTATGATTTTTTATAATACAATACGACTCTTTCATCCAGAGCAGCTGAGGGACTGGCCCTATGACGCTGCGGCAACCCCCATACGGGAAGGTGCCAATTCCAGCGGATTTTATCCGGCAGATGAACACGCACCCGCTCTTTTGCGACGCCATCTGCCATGGCGTCTTTTTTATTGTCCATTTTATTAAGGAGGCATTTATTCTATGAGATTTGAAACAGATTGCATTCACGGCGGCTATCATCCCGATTCAACAGGGAGCGTAACAACTCCTATTTATTTATCCACGGCGTTCGCTCATCCCGGCGTCAAACAAAGCACCGGCTATGACTATATCCGTTCCCAAAATCCCACGCGGGAACAGTTGGAAAAAACCATGGCCTTGCTGGAACAAGGGTGTGACGCGTTAGCTTTTTCTTCCGGCATGGCCGCTATTTCCTGCGTCTTGGAACTGTTCAAGCCCGGCGACCACATCATCTATTCGGCCGACTTATATGGAGGTTCCATCCGTATTTTCAATGAGATTTCCCAGAAGAACGGCTTGTCCTTTACGGCCCTCGATACCGGCGATTTGCATGCAGTCAAAGAGGCTATCCAAAAAAACACCCGGGCGATTTACGTAGAGACACCTTCCAACCCGACGATGCAGATTACCGATATTAAATCCATTTGCGAGTTAGCCCATAAATACCATATTCTGGTCATCGTCGATAATACCTTCCTAACTCCCTATTTTCAAAAACCGCTTACCTTAGGTGCCGATATCGTCGTCCACAGCGGCACAAAATATCTGGCCGGACATAACGATGTATTAGCAGGATTTCTTGTCACCGCTCATAAAGAACAGGCCGAACGGCTGCATTTTCTCCATAAAACGATCGGCGCCTGTCTATCTCCCTTCGACTGTTGGGTCGTCAGCCGCGGTCTGAAAACATTGCCGCTGCGGATGGACCGCCATGCCGCCTCTGCGCTGCGCATCGCTAAATGGCTGAGTAAGCAGCCGGCTATACGGAAAATATATTATCCCGGGATAGCTTCCTCTCCCCGCTATGAAATCAACACCAAGCAGGCAACCGGCTTCGGCGGCATGATTTCCTTTGAAGTAGATACCGAAGAAACGGCTGTAAATCTTCTGCAACGGGTCAAACTGATTCTGTTTGCAGAAAGTCTGGGCGGTACGGAATCATTGATCACCTATCCGCTGCTGCAAACACACTGCGATGTTCCCAAAGAAGAATGCTTTGCCAAAGGCATCAACGAAAAATTATTGCGTCTTTCTGTCGGTTTAGAAAATGTAAACGACTTGATCGCCGACTTAAAACAAGCACTGGCATAACCAAAAAGGAGTGACTCTTATGAATTTTGATAACGTAACAAATCGCCAAGGTACAGATTGCTTAAAATATGATGCGGCTGTCCGACGAAACAAACCCGCCGACGTCCTGCCATTTTGGGTTGCCGACATGGACTTTCCTACAGCACCTTGCATTTTAAATGCATTACATGCTCGTATTGATCATGGCATATTCGGCTACAGTGAAGCCGACCCCGACCGATTTTATAACGTTCTCAAGAAATGGTTCCAAACGCGTCATCATTGGACCATTCAAAAGAATTGGATTATCCAGACCCCGGGCATCGTCTTTGCATTAGCCATGACAGTACGTGCTTACTCAAAACCGGGAGATAGCATACTGATTCAACAACCGGTTTATTATCCGTTCAGCGAAGTTATTCAAGATAATAACCGAAACGTTGTAAACAGCCCGCTAATTCTTAAAAATGGCAGTTACAAAATTGATTTTGACGATTTCGAAAAAAAAATAATTGAAAACAATGTCAAATTATTTCTGCTTTGCAATCCACATAATCCCGGCGGCCGTGTATGGACAAAAGAAGAACTAATCCAAATGGGCGATATTTGCTTATCTCATCATGTATGTATCGCCGCAGATGAAATTCATCAAGATTTTGTCTGGCCAAATCATATACATACCGTATTTGCATCCCTTGGTGAAATATATGAACAAAATACTATCATTTGCACATCTCCCAGTAAAACCTTTAATCTTGCTGGTTTGCAGTTATCCAACATTTTTATTCCCAATCCTATATTACGGCGAAAGTTTAAAAAAGAAATCACAAAAACGGGATATAGCCAATTAAATACATTAGGGCTCGTCGCCGGCGAAGCGGCATACCGAGAAGGAGCACCCTGGCTTGACGAACTTAAAATATATTTATACGACAACATTACGTATACTCAAAATTTTCTGCAGCAGAATCTTCCGCAAATCGGATTTATTTGTCCTGAAGGCACCTATTTAGTTTGGCTTGATTTTCGTGCATTAGGATTAACGGAAGCACAACGTGAAGATATATTATTAAACCAAGCAGGTTTATGGCTCGACAGCGGTGCTATGTTTGGTCCTGACGGCGAAGGTTTTGAACGATTAAATATTGCTTGTCCGCGTACGATTTTAAAAACAGCATTAGAAAAATTATGTGTACTGCAACATATAACTAATTAAAACAAATTTTTGCTATATAAAGGAGTTGTCCCTATGACCGTATTAACAAATCGAACACATGCACCGTTCCGTTATGACATCGTCGGCAGTTTTTTACGCCCTGCCGCATTAAAAAAAGCCCGATCCGATTTCGCCGAAAATAAAATCACGATTGAACAATTAACGGAAATAGAAAATATATGTATACGTGACTTAGTTAAAAAAGAAATAGCCGCCGGTCTCCATTCCGTAACAGACGGTGAATTTCGCCGCAGTTACTGGCATCTTGATTTTATGTGGGGCTTTAGTGGAATTGAACACACGGTATTAGATCACGGATACCTATTCCACGGAGAAGAAACACGAGCAGATTCTGCCCGAGTCATCGGTAAAATTCGCTTTGCCAACCATCCTTTTTTAACGCATTTCCGGTTTTTAAAACAAATAGCCGGAGATACCGTTTTATGCCGACAGACCATTCCGGGACCTGCTCAATTTTTCTCAGAATTAGTGCGGGGTGAAAACGAAAAATATTTAAATACGGTATATCCTGACAGGGAAGAGGCCTGCCAAGATTTAATACGAGCCTACCATGATTTTATTCTTGCTCTATACGAAGAAGGTTGTCGTAATCTTCAATTAGATGACTGCACCTGGGGTATGCTCTGTGATATAAAGTATTGGAAAAATCAATCTGGCGGAGAAACCAACATGCAATCGTTACAAGCATTATACCTGCGATTAACTAACGACTCCATTGCGGATCTCCCCAAAGATTTGATAATCAACACCCATGTATGCCGCGGAAATTATCATTCTACATGGGCTACCAGCGGTGGTTATGGACCTGTAGGAAAAATATTATTCGGAAAAGAAAATGTAACCGGGTATTATCTGGAATTTGATGATAATCGGTCTGGTGACTTTACCCCTCTGCAAGATGTTTCTGATAATAAAATAGTTGTATTAGGCTTAATTACCTCAAAAAAACCAAAACTGGAAAATAAGGCCGCTATTATTTCCCGGATAAAAGAAGCTTCACAATTTATCCCCTTAGACCGGCTTTGTCTTAGTCCGCAATGCGGGTTTTCATCCACAGAGGAAGGAAATATATTGACAGAAGAAGAACAATGGCAAAAAATTGCACTCGTCAAAGAAATTGCAAATGAAGTATGGAACTAACTGCATATATGACAATACATACATGTATGCCAAAATACCTAGATTATATGCTGACCTGTATGTATAACACATAGTGAACTATAATAATATATTACTGCCATAGCAGCAAAAAACATAATAAAAACGGCAAGAGATTGTACAGTTACAACCTCTTGCCGTTTTGTACTACTACATCATATATCTTCGAGCCATTTTTCATCAACTGAAAGCTTTTTAGTAAATATTTTCCCTATATTATGTGAATTTTTAGCTTGTTTATATTGAAACACCATGTTTCCTGCATCATTTAATCCAAGAATGCGTATTTTTCCCGTAACATGCGACATGGTATAATCAGCAACTTTCCCCAGTCCATTTTGCTGGGCATTCGCTTCATTAACAATACGACTTCCTTCCAACAAAGGTACTTGAAAACGACTCTTCACTCCCATAACGGGACGACACTGGAAAATATAATGAGGTACAATTCCCCATGCTGTAAGTTTACGCAGCAATCTTGCCAATATCTCCGCTTTATCATTGATGCTCCGCATAAGAACTGTCTGGTTTTTTACAACAATTCCCGTCTCCTGCAATATTTGTACGGCTTCTTGCGCTTGTCCTGTTAATTCTTTTGGATGATTAAAATGAGTAATCACATATATTTGCTTTTTCTTATTATATTTCCGTAATATATCCTGAAGTTCTGCATCAGTTATAATCCGCTGTGGAAACGTAACGGGAACCCGGCTGCCGATACGGATAAAATCCAATTGAGGAAGTTCCACAAATGTCCGCAAATATTCTTCTATGCGAATATTGGAATTAATCAAAGCATCTCCGCCAGAAATCAAAACATTATTTATTTCCGGATGTGCTTTTACATAGTCTGTCATCTCATCTATATGATCTGCTACTTCTTCACCCGAAAGACCTACAAGACGTCTGCGGAAGCAATGCCGGCAATACATGGCACATTGGTTGGAAGAAAGAATCAATGCCGTTTCCTTATATTTATGCTGCATCCCCGTAAGAACCGTATTCGAAGCCTCTCCGCTAGTATCAAGAAGTCCGTCACTGTCAAATTCACAAACTTCTGGAACCGACATTTTTCGAATAGGATCCTCTGGATCCTCCTTATCTATCAAAGAAAAATAGTATCGAGAAATAGACATAGGATAATATTGAATCAATTCTTTCATTTTTTCAATTTCTTCTTTTGTCAGCGGCAATAAAGCCGCTAATTCCGAAACGGTTGTAATATTGTTTTTTAATTCATTTTGCCAAGTATTCATACCTTACGCCTCCTTCCACAAAGATGTTAAAAAACATCTCATGCTACCATATATCAGGGGAAATTATTTCTAATTCTATTATATGAATTTTTTATCTGTTTCTGCAATATAAAATAAATGATAATTTTGCAATCACCTTTGCAAAATTCATATAGCCTGTCGCTTTTCACTCTTATACATACATAAAAAATCTGCCAGATTATATTCCACTGTATCTGTCTGATATTTTGTCTTTTTACAAATATCGAAAGTATACATAAATACTGCTGATAAAAACAGAAAGGACCATTAATGGAAACGCAATCTTCATAAAACCAATAAAAGAAATTTGTCTGCCCCGCTGTGCAGCCATCGAAGCGACCACAACATTGGCACTTGCTCCAATCAACGTCCCATTGCCTCCCAAGCAAACTCCTAAGGATAACGACCACCAAAGAGGATCGAGATTAGTCATACCCATGATTCCCATATCTTTGATAAGAGGGATCATCGTTGCGACAAAGGGAATATTATCAATAAAAGCAGATGCAAAAGCACTTATCCAGAGAATCAGCATGGCAGTTGCCGCTAAATTTCCCTGCGTAATTTTCACAGCTTCCGCAGCCATTATGGCAATAACCCCCGTATCAACCAACGCTCCTACCAGAACAAACAATCCAGCAAAAAAGAATATGGCCGTCCATTCTATTTTTCCTAACACCTTAGTAATCGTACCTTCGTCATGACGACAGCTGATTAACAACAATAACCCTGCACCGGTAAGTGCCGCTGTCGCTGTTCCCAAATGAAGCGTATTATGAAATACAAATAACCCGATTGTTATACATAAAACAAACAAACATTTTCGCAGTAACCCCGGTTTGTGAATCTGTTTTTTAGCATCAAGCCTCATAACTTGCTCCTGTAATATTGCTGTTGTATGAAGTTTTTCCCTGTATATAAAAATAAGTACGATTTCCGTCACAGCAAATATACCTACGCAAACAGCCGACAAATTGGTAATAAAAGACATAAAATTCAGTCCAGCAGCACTGCCGATCATAATATTAGGCGGATCTCCAATAAGAGTCGCCGCACCACCAATATTAGCTGCTAAAATCTGTGAAATCAAAAAAGGTTTTACATCTATCTTCAGTTGTGATGTAATACTAAACGTAATAGGTACGGTCAATAAAACCGTCGTTACATTATCAAGAAACGCAGAACAAACCATCGTCAAAAAGGACAAGGCCGCTAATAATGCAATGGGTTTTGCCCGAACTTTTTTTGCCGACCAAATAGCCAAAAAACTAAACAACCCCGTTTCACTGGTAATATTGACAATGATCATCATCCCCATCAAAAGACCTAACGTATTGAAATCGATATGTGCTATCGCTGCCTCCTGCGATATAATCCCACAAAGAATCATGAGTACCGCACCACATATGCCAACGATAGTACGCTGAACTTTTTCCGAAATAATAAGTACATAGGCGATCACAAAGATCACAATTGCTTCCATAGTATTAATTGCCAAAAAAACACTTCCCATTTTTCTGCTAATAAATAATCTATATATACACTATATTAATACTATTAGTATAATGTATATATAGAAACAAAACAAGAATAAATATTTTATCCGCAATTTAAGGTTATATTGTAAATGTTATATGTACAAAAAACATATATTAAAGTATATTATTTTCTATGCTTTTTTTATATTATTGAACGTTTTTGAATATTAATAAAATATAATGATTGAAAATGATTGATTTTGGATGTTTTATCACGATATAATGATAACAAGAAAATACAGTGATAAGAAAGGAGTTATAAATATGCTTTCGGAAGAACGCCAAAATGTCATTTTAAAAATCGTCAACAATGCGGGCTCTGTCTCTATTCAAGAATTAATAACCTGTCTCCACATATCTGAGTCTACAGCTAGACGTGATCTTCTGATTCTTCACGGACAGGGCAAGCTTAACAAAGTACATGGCGGAGCTACCTCACTAGGTATTAATCACACTATTTATAAAGCCGATATGGAAAGTTTAAAAGAAAAATATTTAATGCATATGGTTGAAAAACGAAAAATCGCCAAATATGCCGCGTCCCTCATTCAATCTGAAGACTTTATTTATATTGACGCAGGTTCTACGACAGAGCAGCTTGCTGAATTTATTTCCAAGCCAGAAGTGGTTATTATGACAAATAGTATTCCTTTAGTCCAAAAACTAGCCATAAAAGGATACAATGCATATATTTTGCCGGGAAAGGTAAAAAGCAGTACAGAATCTGTCGTAGGTAGTCAAGCTCAAGAACATTTACAAGATTGCCATTTTACTCTTGGATTTTTTGGTACAAACGGAATTACTCTATCTGAGGGCTGTTCCACTCCAGATATTGAAGAAGCTGCAGTAAAGCAAAGTGCCTTGAAACAATGCAAACAAAGTTTTATTCTCTCTGATAATAGTAAATTCGGACTTTCCTCTCATTTTACTTTTTCCAGTTTAAAAGACACCAAAATTATTACAGCAGCTACTACTGCTGATTTTGACTATTCTATCTACAAAAAAGTTACGGAGGTTTACATTTTATGATTTATACGATTACATTTAATCCTTCTCTTGACTATGTGGTCACTATGGGCAAATTAAGCCTAGGCAGTATAAATCGGGCTGAAACAGAGACTGTTTATCCCGGAGGAAAAGGCATTAACGTAGCACTGGTTCTGGGAAATTTAGGTATCCCGGCTAAAATACTGGGATTTATTGCCGGTTTCACAGGCCAGGAAATTGAACGCTTATCTCATTTATATGGCGGCGACTGTGATTTTATCAAATTAGACACAGGGTATTCTCGTATTAACATGAAAATCAGTGCTGATACAGAAACAGCCGTCAATGGGCAAGGCCCTTCTATCCCTTTAGAAAAATTACAGAGATTGATGCAGCAAATTGACGGATTGCACGCAGGAGATATATTGGTATTAGCCGGAAGTATTCCCGCTGATATTCCTGATGATATGTACGAACAAATTCTGCAGCGTCTCGAAGACCGTTCTATTCGTACTGTTGTTGACGCAACCGGCGAATTACTGCGGAATGTATTGAAATATAAACCGTTCCTCATTAAACCAAACCAAGATGAATTGGGTGAAATATTCCAAGTCACCTTAACAACTGATGAAGAAATTATTTATTATGCCCAACGGCTGCAAACAGAAGGAGCCAAAAACGTTCTAGTTTCACTCGGCAGCAAAGGTGCGCTGCTCATAGGAGAAAATGGTACAATCTATCGACAAGCCTCCCCTCCAGGCAGATTAGTTAATTCGGTCGGAGCCGGAGATAGTATGGTTGCTGGTTTTATTGCCGGATACCTGCACAACGGCAATATGGAAGAAGCCTTACGGCTCGGTGTATGCACAGGAAGTGCTTCTGCCTTTAAAGATTGGCTGGCAACGAAACACGATGTTTCCCAAGTTTTGCTTACGTTATAAGCAGTATATTCAATGACAAAGGAGAAAACATTATGCGTATTGTTGACTTATTAAAAAACCAGAGTATCGATTTACACGCAACAGCAACAGACAAAAAATCAGCTATTGATCATATGGTTGACTTAATGGCTGCTAATGGTAATCTTATAGATAAAGGAACTTATAAAAAATGCGTATTTGACCGTGAACAAGAAGGCAGTACCGGTATCGGTGAAGGAATTGCAATTCCGCATGCCAAAACCGCAGCTGTACGAGAACCGGGCCTTGCTGCCATGATTTCTCGAGACGGCATCGATTTTGACAGCATAGATGATGAACCGGCACATCTTTTTTTTCTCATTGCGGCCCCAGAAGGTGGAGAAAACATTCATTTGGAATTATTGAGCCGTTTAAGCCGCATGCTGATGGATAATCAATTCCGTGATAGTCTAATGGAGTCCAAAAGTACTGATGATTTTCTTACCATAATCGACAACGCCGAAACCAAGCAACGGATTTCCGAATCATCTGATACGGATATTTCCACACCTTTATCACCTTCTTCTCGACCTTTCGTTGTTGCCGTAACTGCTTGTCCGACAGGAATTGCTCACACATATATGGCGGCAGAATCATTGGAAACCAAGGCAAAGGCCATGGAAATTGACATTAAAGTGGAAACAGATGGCTCTGGCGGCACCAAAAATATCCTGACTACGGAAGATATAGAAAAAGCTGTCGGAGTTATCGTCGCTGCAGATAAAAATGTAGAAACCCAGCGTTTTTCTGGTAAACCGGTACTATTTGTCAATGTCGCCCGCGGTATTAAAGAACCGGAAGTGCTAATCAAACAAATACTTTCAGGACAAGTACCTGTATTTCGGGAAAATATGGAAAATAAAGCCGAAATTGCTGCAAATAAGCGAAACGAAGGTGTCGGTCGTCAAATATATAAACACGTAATGAACGGAGTATCTCATATGCTTCCCTTCGTCATAGGCGGAGGTATTATGATCGCCTTAGCTTTTCTCTTCGATATGCAACATGCCGGAACTGCTCAATTTGGCTCCGGTACCCCATTAGCCGCTTTTCTAAAAAATATAGGCGGATTATCTTTTGGCATGATGATGCCTATTTTAGCAGGTTATATCGCAATGAGTATCGGTGAACGTCCCGCGCTTATGCCAGGTATCGTAGGCGGCTTTTTGGCAACAACAGGTGGTTCCGGATTTTTCGGTGCTCTTTTTGCCGGCTTTATCGGTGGTTTTCTTATTCTTGGATTAACTCGGCTGTTTTCCAACCTTCCTAAAGCATTAGAAGGAACAAAACCTGTTCTTCTATTTCCCGTAATAGGACTCATCCTTATCGGTATTGTCATGACCTATATTATTAATCCCCCTACCGCACTATTTAATGCTTGGCTGGCCGATACCTTGAACGGCATGTCCACATCAAGCCGTATTATTCTCGGATTGGCTCTCGGCGGCATGATGTCTATTGATTTCGGCGGTCCCATAAACAAAGCTGCCTATGTGTTTGGCACTGCCTCTCTGATGAGTGCTTCCGGCACTGCCGTAAGTTCAGGGATTATGGCTTCCGTCATGGTGGGTGGAATGGTTCCGCCTATTGCAATTGCACTCTGCACATTGTTTTTTAAGCGTAAATTCACAGTGAAAGAACGTCAATCCTGCATTACTACGTTTATCATGGGTGCTTCCTTTATCACGGAAGGTGCTATTCCTTTTGCTGCGTCTGATCCACTCCATATTATTCCATCCTGTGCTATAGGTTCTGCTGCCGCAGGCGCATTATCTATGTTATTTAATTGTACGTTGCCAGCTCCACACGGCGGCATTTTTGTTTTTGGTGTTGTAACAAACTGGCCTATGTATCTCGTTTCGTTACTCATCGGTTCTATTGTCGCCATGCTGATTCTCGGCGTAATCAAAAAAGATGCACTACAAGAATAACGCCCTATACACAACCGCAGCAGATAATTATAATACAATATAGACTTGTTCATATAAGGGGGAGGTTTTGTTATGAAAAAATTTACTTATACTATTAACGATCCAGCAGGTATTCATGCCCGTCCGGCAGGTATTCTTGTTAAAGAAGCAAAAAAATTTGAATCATCCATTTCCATTTTAACGGCTAATCAAAAAGGAGATCTGAAACGTATTTTTGCAGTTATGGGATTAGGTGTCAAACAAGGACAAACAATCACCATTCAAATCTCCGGTCCAGACGAAGATCACGCAGCGGATGTAATAAAATCCTGCTTAAAATCCAATTTATAGCTAAAAGGAGTTATACTATATTACAGTAAAGGGGAAATGCGTTTTTGCCGGTATCGCAATCGGCCCTATGGCTCTTTTTCATCGCAGTACTATTTTCACCGCTGCCCATACCATAGAAAATGTTGAAGCTGAAACTGTCTGTTTTCATTCAGCCAGAAAAAAAGCAATATCCCAACTTCAAAACGTATACGACAAAGAACAAGCTGCCGTATTTGAAATCCATCAAATGATGCTTGATGATCCGAATATGGAAGTGGGTATCATGATCGAAACTTCAGCCGCTGCTATCATCAGTGATGAACTAACAAAAGAAGTAGATTTTTTAGTATCGGTACTAATGACTTAACACAGTATACAATAGCTATTGATCGCCAGCATACAGGCCTCGATAATTTTTTTAACCCGCATCATTCTGCTATATTGCGTCTTATCAAGCAAACAATCGAAAATGGGCATAAAGCAGGAATTTGGGTTGGAATTTGCGGAGAACTCGGAGCTGATTTGGAACTGACAGAATATTTTTTTGCGTGCCGGTGTCAATGAGCTTTCTGTATCACCTCCTGCTATACTGCCTCTGCGCAAAAAGATCCGTTCCCTTAATTTAAGCCAAAAATAAGCTTCGCTAAAGCAAACATATATTATTTCTGAAGTCTATAGAAATAATTAATATCCTCCCATCGTATGCATTGTCCTTCCCGCTCTTTTTTCAATTAATTGTCCTGCAATACTGACCGCGATTTCCGCTGGTGTTTCACTGCCAATATCAAGTCCGATAGGAGCTGTGACTCTTGCCAAGTCGGTATCCGTAAAGTGTATTTTTTTCAGCTTTTCCGCCACCATTGCATGTTTTGTCCGACTTCCAATAACACCAATATAACTAGCCGGGGTCCGCAATGCAAACCTTTCTACTTCAAAATCGCCTTCATGCCCCCGTGTAACAGAAATAATATAATCTTCCGGCTGTATATCATAAAATTTCTCTAATTCATTATAGTCTCTTACATAACAAGCTTCCGCATCCGGAAAAAGTTCAGGTGCAGCAAATTCCGGTCTATCATCTGTCACAATACAGCGAAACCCTATAAATCGCAACATGGGAACTAATTTTTGTGCCACATGTCCGCCGCCGAAAATAAAAACACGAATATGATTATAAATCATCATAACGTAATAGGTTCCCTCTGATGTGTCAATGGTATCACATCCCTTAACTGACGTAATTTCCATTTTTTCTACAGGAATATCTATCCCAGCTATTCCCTCTGTACAGACAAAACCTATTCTTTCTGCCGTAAAAGGCAATACCAACCAGCCTGCTTTATGATCTTTTATTGCACGCCGCATAGTATGTACAGCCTGTTTATTTCGTTCTGTCGGAGCTACAAACGTGAATAAAACCTCCACATTCCCGCCGCAGGCACCACTTAAATTAAAAATAGATACCTTTCCTTTTTTTTGCTTTAACACCTCCTCGGCTTCTTGTAAAGCTAAAAATTCCATGTTTCCGCCGCCAATAGTTCCTGCCGCCAACCCCGCATCATCGACAACCATGCAAGCTCCTTTACTGCGCGGTGCGCTTCCTTTATCTGAAGTCAACGTGACAAGAATACTGTTTTTTTCCTTTTGCAAATCATTCCATAACGCATCAGCAATTTCATATATAATGTCTTTCATTTATTACGCCTCCTACGCATATAACAAAAGGATATTTTCCCCCTTAATCCCCAATTTTTCAGGTATTGTTTTCGGCTTATCCGTTTTAGCGAAACGCCACCATATCAAATTCGTCTCTTTATTTTGTCCTAGATACTGGAATTTTACAATCCACTCAAAGGGCTGTTCGATTTGCTCGACTACAGTAATATCAAAAGCATTTTCACTGATTTCTCCGCAAAAACAATGGGCACGTATGCCGATGGCCTGCACCCCTTCTTCCACATAACGTCCCGTGTCAAGTATAAGATTCCAATCCGGCACGTATATTTGTGTTGTTCCTAGTTTATTTGCTTTAACTATATTTTTGCACCCTGTAAGTTCTGCACCCACACGCGTTGCCGGATCCTGAAAAATTTTCTTTGTTTCTCCAAAAACATCCAAATGTCCTGCATCCAAAACAGCAATATGATCACATAATTGATATGCTTCATCCCGACTATGCGTAACAACAATAACATCTTTTTGAAATTCTGCCAAAAGCGTATGCAATTCGGTCATAAGCTGTTCTTTAAGATAACTGTCAAGTGCGCTGAACGGTTCATCCAAAAGCAAAATTTCAGGTTTATTGATGAGAATACGTGCCAGGGCCACTCGCTGCTGCTGTCCTCCGGAAAGCTGTGCCGGTTTGCGTTTTTCCAGTCCTGACAACTGCATGCGGTCTATAATATCTCCAATACGATTCGTCCGTTCCCTTTTATCAGATACCGTATGCACCCCACAAGAAATATTTTCCGCAACAGTCATATTAGGAAATAACGCATAATTTTGAAAAAGGTATCCTACATGGCGTTCCTGTGTTTTTAAATTAATGTTTTTTCTACTGTCAAATACCGTACGTCCGTTTATAATGATTTTCCCCTCATCAGGCCGCTCAATTCCCGTAATGCATTGCAATGTTTTGCTCTTTCCGCTTCCCGATGCGCCTAAGAGTCCTAAAATACCATATTCTAATTGAAATTCCACATCAAGTCTGAATGCTCCTAATTGTTTATGGATTTCTATGGTCATGCTCATGAACAGACCCGCCTTCCTTGTCCGTGTTTTTCCAACATATTAACGGTCAATAATACTACGGCACTAATAGCAATATTGACTAACACCCACACAAAAGCGCTATATTCATCATTGGTTCTCCATAATTGATAAACTGTTGTCGAAATAGTTGCGGTATTTTTTGGAATATAGCCAATAAGCATGCTGGTCGCTCCATATTCACCAAGTGCTCTGGCAAAAGACAATACAGTCCCAGCGATGATTCCTTGTTTACAATAAGGCATCCGTATATGCCAGAATATATATGTACCAGATAATCCTAATGTTCTTCCACTCCAAGCAAGCGTTTCATCAAAACTTTCAAAAGCTCCGCGTGCCGTACGATACATCAGCGGAAATGCAACAACCGCGGAGGCAATAATTCCTCCATACCAGGTCATGACAAACTGCACTCCTATACTTTGTAAGAAAATTCCAACAGGATGTTTCAAGCCAAAAACAAGTAATAACAGCCAGCCGCATACGGTAGGCGGTAAAACCAGAGGCAACGTTAATACAACATCCAGAACTCCTTTCCATACTCTCGGTAGTTTAGCTACATAGTATGCCATACCTATACCACTGAAAAATACGATGACACAAGAAATTGCTGCAATCCGCAAGCTATTCCATAGTGGATACCAATCCATAGTTATCAAGTCCTTATACAAAATGAGCGAAAAACTTTTTTTCTTGCGAAAAGTCTTCCTCTTATTTCATTTTACACTTTTTCAGCTGATTTTACTAAAACCAACACCTTCAAAAACCTTCATAGCTTCTTCACTTTGCAAATATTTTAGAAACTCTTTTGCTGCTTCCTGATTGTTGCTGTTCTTCATGACAGCAGCCGGATAAATAACCTGACCGCACATAGATTTCGCAGCAAGGCCGAGAGGTGTTAGTCCGGCACTAAACGCATCCGTACTATAAATAATCCCACAGTCCGCACTACCTTCCTTAACTTGTGTAGTTACTTCTTTAACATTAGAACCATAGGAAATATGTCCGGCCTCTGCCAATGCAGTTTCATCGAGTTTATAAAAATCTAAAATTTTCTGAGTATATTGCCCCACAGGAACATCACTGTTGCCCATGACGAGACGAATAGATCCATTTTTTAATTTTTCAGCCATATCTTCAAAATCTTTAATATGTTTAGGATTATCCTCCGGTGCAACAAGGGCCACTTTATTTTCCAATAAATTTAACCGCGTTCCCTGCAAAACATAATCCAATCTTTGTGGATTTTCTGCTTCCCCTTTAGAAACATCCAATTCATTCATTTGTTTAGGTGCCGCAGAAATAAACAAATCACAAACTGCCCCATTTTGAATTTGTGTTTTTAATGTTCCTGATGAGTCAAAGTTATAAATAATTTCAATATTAGGATGAGATTTTTGGTAATTTTCAGCAATGGTATTCATTGTTTCCGTCATACTGGCGGCAGCAAATACTGTCAGATGAGTTTTTTTACCCGCATCTGCAGCGGTCTTTGCGTCTTTATTGTTAGAGATGCCGCATCCCATGACATTAAACAGCAAACAAGCAAGTATACTCAACCCAATATATTTTTTAAATTGCATGATATTCACCTCTTCTAATTTTAGATCATTTTTTATCAACGTCGTCCACACTCGGCAATCTCTCCGCGCAAAACAGCTAACCCGTGCGGCAATGTATCAAGGATACAATCCAGACATTCTTCACAAGCCGCAGGACTGCCCGGAAAGTTAATAATCAACGTTTTATGACGAATGACACTCACTGCTCGTGACAACATTGCCCGTGGTGTAATATGCAAGGAATAGGACCGCATTGCCTCTGCAATTCCCGGAACATTCTTTGTAGCAACTGCTAATGTAGTTTCAGGAGTAATATCACGCGATGCAAAGCCGGTTCCACCCGTTGTTGCCACTAAATCTAATTGCCGTTGATCCGCTAACCGACATAATTGTTGTTTCAATGCAGCGGCATCATCAGCAATTAAAATTTGCTCTACCACTTCATATCCTGCTCGTTTTAACCGTTCCGATATAAGTGGTCCACTCACATCCTCTCGTTCACCGCGGCTTCCTTTATCGGAAAGAGTTATAACCGCAACTTGATATGGTCTTTTGACTGTTCGTTTTACTATCTCTAAACGATCTCCGATATGAACCATACCGCCCTTTAAAACACGGGCAAAAATGCCCTCACGCGGCATAATGCAGTCACCTACAGACTTATATATGGCACAGTGCGCATGACACTCTTTGCCAATCTGAGTTATTTCCAGCAATATATTATTCCCGCATTGAAACAATGTTCCGACGGGAAGCTTCGATAAATCAAATCCCTGTACAACTAGATTTTCTCCGAAAGATCCAAACTCAACATGCCCCCCTTTTTGACGGAAAGCCTGTATTTTTTCTATGGATAATAAGCTAATTTGCCTATGCCAATGTCCGGCATGTGCATCCTTCTTGATTCCCCATTCCTGAATCAGTTCCGCTTCATTAACAGGTACTTTTTGAACACCTCGCACCGTACTAATACAAATCGCTGCTATTTTTCCCATGTTATCCTCCTATTCGGTTCATTGTTCTATATTCTGTAATTTTATTTTTTTCTGTAAAGCAATGTTCCTTCGGCTTTATACTGACTGCCATAGTAAACATATGAACCAACATTTGTTCCAAATCAAAAAAATCTGTTCCCGCCCGCAGCAGGGGTTTTAGCTCGACTGCCGTATCATAACACAAACAGGGTTTTAACTGACCGGTACTTGTTAGACGCATGCGATTGCAATCTATGCAAAAACGATGTGTGTTAGCTGCAATAAAACCGATGCGGCCTTTCAGTAACCGACTTTTAAAATACACGGCGGGCCCGTTACCGCGTTTTTCATTTACAAAATGCAAATCAGGGTACTGACGCGTTAGACATTGAAGCATATCATTTTCAGATGGGCCCGCATAATTACGTCCAACACCAATAGGCATTATCTCAATAAATCGAACATCCACCGGATAGTATGCGGCAATTTCGGCTAATGCCGCCACTTGATCTTTATTTTCTTCCATAAGAACGGCATTAATTTTTGTATGAATACGTGAGGCAGCACATGCTGCAATCGCGTCCTTCACCTGATGCAATCCATTTACTCCTGTAATACTTCGAAACTGTCCTTCCTCCATAGTATCCAAACTAATATTCACTCCATCTATACCCGCTGCCTCCAAATCCGGCAATACTTGTTTTAAATATATGCCATTAGTAGTCAGCGTAACATTGTTAACACCGGGTATAGCTTTTAACGCAGCAATAAATGGTACAATCCCTTTACGCACCAACGGTTCTCCTCCTGTTATTTTAAACCGATCGATTCCCAAAGATACAGCAACACGGCAAATTCTAAGAAATTCTTCATATGTCAAAATTTCCTCATGACAAATATGCGGCACAGTAATCGGCATACAATAACGACATCTCATATTGCATCGATCCGTAACAGAAATGCGCAAATAGTTAATTACCCGTCCCCATGAATCCTTCATTGTATCACGTCCTTTTCCGTATACAGAAAATGACCGCTTTTACCACCAATTTTTTCAACTAAATGAATTCCGCTGATTTCCATACGCTTATCTACGGCCTTACACATATCATATATAGTAAGTAAAGCAACAGAGACACCCATGAGAGCTTCCATTTCCACTCCGGTCACGCCCTCACACTTTACTGTACACCGTGCTTCAATCTCACTCGTTTCCGGACAAAGGGAAAATGTAACACTGCACGTTGTAAGATTCAATACATGGCAAAGAGGAATCAGCTCACTGGTCCGTTTAACACCCATAATGCCACCTATTTGAGCGATACTCAACACATCTCCTTTTTTTACAGTTCCCTCACAAACAGCTGCAAAACATACGTTATCCATGCGTATCCGACCTACAGCAACCGCAATGCGGGAAGTGCTTTTTTTATTGCTTACATCGACCATAACTGCATTTCCTTTGGCATCAAAATGTGTAAATTCCATCATAACGCCTCCTATTTTCCAAATCCGCAATTAGGAAAAGTACAAATTGCGCAATTTAAACAAAGCCCTCCTTCACCAAGAGCCGAAATCTGTGCTGCCGTAATAGGAACATCAACCAGCAACGCCGGCAGTACTAAATCAAAAATAGTTCGTTTAGCATACATGACACAACCGGGCAGTCCCACTACAGGCCGTCCGTCATCACTATAAGCCAAAAGAAACATAGCACCCGGAAGTACCGGAGCTCCATAAGCAACAATATGAATTCCACTGTTTCTAATTGCCAGAGGAGTCTGATCATCAGGGTCCACACTCATTCCTCCCGTGCAAAATACCATATCCATTCCATCGGCAAGCATTTTCTGAATTGCACTGGTAATCTTGTTGTGATCATCATCAACAATAATGTGCATTTTCATTACCGATCCAAATTCCATCAATTTTTCTTGAATAACTGGCGTAAACGTATCTTCGATCCGGCCATGAAAAATTTCATTTCCCGTCGTAACAACTCCAAATTTTTTTTGTTTAAAAGGAATAACATTAAACAGCGGTTTCATTCCGCCAACCTGTTTAGCCATTTCCATTTTTTTCTTTTCAATAACTAAAGGAATAACACGCGTCCCTGCCAATATATCTCCCTTTTGCACGGCAAAGCCACCATGCCGTGCAGCAATCATCATTTCTCCCAAAGAGTTAATTGCCCTGACTTGATCTTTTTCAACAGTAAATACCCCATCACACATTGCAATAAGTTCAATTTTTCCTTCCTTAGGTTCTCCCGACCGTATGTTATCTCCCATACAAATATCCCGTAAAATCATGGCCGCTTCATTTTCATGCAACATATTTTCATTGTTTTCCCAAATATACACATGATCTTTGCCGACAGAAAGCAAAATGGGAATATCTTCTTTTTGTATGATATGCCCTTTACGAAAAACCGGGGCTTTGGTAACACCTCGGATAATTTGTGTAATATCATGACAAAGAACTTGTCCCACTGCTTCTTTTGTATTGATTTGTTTCATGGTTTTCCCTCCTCTTGTTCTATCATTCTTTGAATGCGGATCGCCGCATTATATTGTTTCTGATGATTTATTTTTGCTTCCGCCGTAAGACACTTGCTCCAGCTTGAAGCAAACCGTTCTTCCAATGTGACTTTTTTATTACCGCATACTCTTTTATCGGCTAAATAAAGAATGCTCGCTTCATTAATCTCTCTCTTTATTTCTGGTATGCAATGATGCTGTTCTATGGATTTGGCAACTTTCATGTATCCTCGTTCTCGTAAAATAGTTGCTGCCATTTGTGGATGTACACGTCCTGAAGAACGGCACAAATCATGAAGAAGCGCGGCAGCATGCAGTGCCTTTTGAGAAACAAACACCTTTCTATCAAGCAAATAATTACTAATACGCCAGCATTCATCCCATACAGCAAGACAGTGCTCTCGTACGTTTACCGGAGTCCCATAGTCATCCCATAACTCATGAATTTCTTTTATTGAAGGACTATCATCAGGCAACTTGCCAACGGCTGTAACAATAAGTTCATTATCCGTATAATTAAGGACTGTCACACTACCATAGGGTTGACGGAACATGACATCAATTCTAGGATTGAGTCTCATAAGACGGTACATCAAAGCTCGAATGCTTCCCTCATGTGTCACCACAACAGCATTGTGTGCCGTCTTCGCCAAAATTTTTAAAACAACCTGCTGCATTCTATCAGCAGCTTGGTCCAATGTTTCCGCACCCAGCGGAACAACGGCCCAATTATCACCTCTTTTTTGATATAAATCAGGGTATTGCCGTCGAATCTCCTGAAAACTTTTCCCTTCCCATAATCCTACATTAATCTCTCTTAACGCGGTCATTTCTTGAACAGGAAACCGTCCAGATGCAATAATTTCTGCTGTTTTTTTACTGCGCAATAACGGACTGCAATAAATACTTTCAATGAAATCGAAATAAGGAATCCATGCCTGGGTTTGTTTCATTCCCTCATCACAAAGAGGGACATCCGTCCGACTGCCGATACAAAAACTTTTGTTATCAGGAAATAATGGTTTTCCATGTCTGATCAAAAAAACATATTGTCCCATAATTACTCCTTTACTACAATAGCAGTACCATGGAAATCACCTAATGGAACAAGTGCTAAACGACCATGATTTTTCTCATAATCAGCAACTGCTTTTCGTATTCCTTTAAAGCGATTTGAATCCCAATCATGAATAATCAAAATTCCACCTGCCGCCAGACGCGGCAAAAACCACTCAAGAGCTGCCAATGTCGGTTCATATAAATCTGCATCAAGACTGACCAGTGCAAATACGTCCTGTATGTCTTTACACGTTAACGGAAAATATCCCTGAAAAATAATTACGTTATCTTTATGAGGAAGCCGTTCCCATACCTCTGCCGCGTTTGTATCAGAAAAATCATGCATATCGGCTTGCGAAAAGCCGCATTCTGCTTCTGTTCTAATATCGCGGCTGTCAAACCCGGAAAACGTATCAAATAAATATAGTTTTCTATCTGGAAAAAGTTCATTTAACGTAACCGCAAACTCTCCTTTATAAACGCCTAATTCAGCAATGGAACCTTCCACATTACAAATCCGGTCTGCTGCACGAAAAAGTACCGCGCTGCGCATATCCATGACATCTATAAAATCGGATAAAGAAACTATTTGCCCGATAAATCCGAGATTTTGTATCTGCTGTTTTAACTCCTTTGTCCGTACTGTATCACGCACTGCAATAACAACAATATCAGAACGAAGCTGCAGTGCTTTTTCCACTGAAAAGATAGGAATATTATATATATGTCCCGATACCGCATTATCTCCAAATGCCAGTATCCTAAACAGCGTATGGTTAATTAGTGCTGCCGTCGTCTTTCCTATTTGTCCCGCTCCCAGTATCACGATAGTCTTCATATTCAGGGCTCCCAATCAAAATAATCGTCAAATATATCTTCCGCATATTTTTTAACTGCCTTTGCATATTGTTCATAACAAAATAAAAGTTTTCTGCCATCTTCTGTAAGAATGCTCATTCCGCCGGCTTCTCCTCCATGCTGCCGTTTTAAAAGAGGAAATCCGAGCCGTTCTTCCAATGCTGCCAACATCTTCCATGCTTTGCTATAAGAAATGCCGATTTTTTCACTAGCCACTTTGACAGTTCCTGAATATGCAACCATGTGAAGCAGCAATGCTGCATTTTTATCAAAAAGACGGCCTTCACGCATAAGAGATACATCCACTGCCGGCCTAAAAAGAAGTTTATTATTACGTTCCAGCAAATCCTGATATTCTTCCTTGGTATCTGCATCAAGCAAAATTCCTTCATCCTCCACGGCAATAAGCTTAATATCTTCGGCATAAAGATCTATCGCCGTTTTTAACCCACCGTTTCCCTTGTATTTTATAATTTTGTCGACAAGTGCACCGGATAACAGAACAGGATGCCCATCCCGATCAAAATATACAGGTTTGACCACATCCGATACCGTATCAAGCAATTGTCGTACCGTATCGTATGTAAATAAAGGAATATCAGCCGGTGTAAAAAAAACGCGGTCACACAAGTTCCGGATAAAGGAAAGGCCTAGTAAAACAGAGTCAAACATTTCGGTATGCTCATAATTTGGATTACGCACACAAATAGCGCCCATTTTAGTTATATGCTTTTCCAATAATTCAGCATGAAAACCAGTTACAACAACGATAGGAAAAACTTCGGCTTGTTGAAAATTTACAATCACTCTGCCAATAATAGACATTTCTCCCATACTCATCAAGGGTTTAAAATCTCCCATTCGCGATGACATCCCCGCTGCTACAATGACCGCACCTGTTCTCATATATAATCCCCACCAATCGAGTTGTATTTTTTTATAACTCGCTGTCCTCTTAGTAGACTATCCGACATTTTCTTCATTGTATCATACGTTTTTTAAAAATAAATATGATACATTCAAAAATATTCAATTATGCATTTTTAGTAATATAAATATTACAATAATGCACTTTCAGTATTAATTATCGTAAGGAATACTCGTAATTTTTCTTTATACTTGCGTTACATCCACTTACTTCTGTCCCCTGTTCCGAAAAAGGTCTGCCCCATATACCACTTTTACGTAAATGACTTACTTAAAGGATCAGTCCAAAAATCCGGAAAACCAATGCCCTTTATGACTGAAAACAACAAGATTAAAGTAATTAAATTTTTTAAATACCCGGGGCACTTTACTTATCACCAAGACAGGCAATAAAATTTCTAAATATTTCGGTATTTCCAAATACACATTATATGTTACCTAGACAGCAACGACTAATTTTCCCAAAGGACAGCACAAAAAAACCGATCTGCCTTTTATGCAGATCGGTTTTTATATTTCAGTATGGTTTTTCCAATAGTAGTATTAATTCTGTGAAACTGTCTTACAGGGCATTTGCGGACGCATGGCTTCCATGATAGTTTTTAAACGATCAGGCGATATTCCCGTACTTTGAGACATATCTGCCGCCATCTGTTTTATGTCATTCCGTTTCCTCTGCCGAAAGTCATCCTGGTGGGTTTTAAAATAATTTTGGATAGAATCTGCTTCAGTTTGTGTCATTTTTCCATCTCTAACCATCTGCTCCATCATAATTTTATGGTTGGCATATTGCGGCATCATCATAAAATAAATCTCTTTCAAACGTTCTGCAGAAATTCCCGTTTCTTCAGCCGTTTGCTGCAGCATATTCCGCAAATCCGGATGTTCTCCGTTCTGTCGGTTCCATCCTGATCTATGATTCATAAAGAAGTGCTGCATAGAATCCGCTTCCGCCTGTGTGATTTGCCCTTCCTGAACTAATCCCGTCATACGATCTTGTATTTGCTGAGATACGCTGTAATAGTCAGGTCTGGAAAAAATCTCTTTTATTGTTTGTTCTGAAATTCCCGTTTCATCAGGAAGGTGTTGTATCCATACGTCACGTTTTTTTATCAGTTGATTGGTATGTTCTTGTATGATATTTTCTAATTTATCTGCCTGATCCTGTGTAATTTTTTCTTCGGTCACCATTGTCGCAATTCGTTCATGAAGAGAATCGCAATGATCAAATCCCATTCTATATTGTCCTTGACTGACTCGATCAGTATCTGCCATAGGTGCCGCAACAGAGTTATTGGCTGAAACGGATATATACGGCAAAGCCATAACAATAGCTACGGCAGCACTTGCTAACATGCCTGCCATTATTTTTTGTTTTAAATTTTTTTCTATATGCATTGTATTCCACTCCTTTCTGTTATTACATTAAGTATAAACAAATAATATTACAACTTTGTTACAACCCTTATACAAAACTAATGCGTTCTCGCCAGAAAACCGTCTTTATTGCTTTTCCTTTATACGTTATCTGTTATATTAATAGTTTTTAATACAATACTTTGCTTCTTCTTTTTCTCAGTTTAAAAAATATAAAGCCAAACTTTTTATTACATCACACAGATAGTTATTGCTTTTTATTATAAAGACATTATAATATCCTTAGGTTCATTAAAAAGGACAAAATAATGAGGGGGATTACCATGAACAAACCATTAGAGCTTGCCGTACAAAAATTTATTACCGACCATAAGAAAGATTTAGTACAATTAATCATTGATATAAGTACCATTCCATCTCCGACCGGTTCAGAACAAAAAAAGGCAGAGTGGATTCTGGAAAAATTGAATAGCTGGGAAGCAGAAGGCGCTTACATAGATGAAGCTGGCAATGTAATATATCCCTATCATTTAGAAAAATCTGATACATTTCCGTTGTATAATGCTCATATAGACACTGTTTTCAACAATGTCACCACAATTGAACCAAAAATTGATGGACATACACTTTATGCTCCTTCTTGCGGTGATAACAGCTCCAGTGTAGCCGGATTGTTATTTCTCATCCGTATGCTTCATACATTAAAAATCAATTTACCTACAGGTATTCTTTTCGCCTTTAATGTTGGCGAAGAAGGACTGGGAAATTTGAAGGGCAGCCGCTATCTTGTCCATACATGGAAAGAACATCTCAGCGAAATGATCGCTGTTGATGGCAGCTGTAACCAATTTGTCAATCTTGCCGTAGGTTCTCGGCGCTATACCATTTCCATTACGGCAGAAGGCGGCCACAGCTGGGAAAAATTTGGCAACAGCAATGCTATCGCCGCAGCCTCTTCCATTATCTGCCAGTTGTATATGCAACAAGTACCGACAGTACCGAAAACTACATATAATGTAGGCACTATCTGTGGTGGTTCAACGGTAAATTCCATTGCGGAACAAGTAGAGTTTACCGTTGATCTGCGTTCTGAATCAAAAGATGAATTAGAACGTATTGATAAACATCTGACAACTATTTTACAAAAAGCGGATACGGAAAAAATACAAATCAAACAAACACTTATCGGGGAACGGCCTTGCAGTCAAGGCATCACACAATCAGAAATCTATGATCGTATTGCCGCTATTCGTGAAAACAACCATCAACCGATGAAATTTCATGCTGCCAGTACAGATGCTAATATTCCCTTAAGTATGGGAATTCCGGCTATTTCTTTTGGTATATGCGAAGGAAGCCGCGCCCACTCTATTTATGAATCTATTGATTTGGATACGTTAGAAGCGGGAATGAATCAGTTGGCAGCATTTTTATTGTTTCATATGTAATAAATTTTTATATAAAAAAAGGGCTGTGAAAAAATGATTTCTCATTTTTTCACAGCCTCTTTTTTATTTTAATTATTGAAGCCTCGTTTTTCCTTCTTTAGTCAAAAGGCTGACTGCAATAAAGACAATAAAGTTACAAACAAGAGCTACAAAACCAGCATTAAAATGAATACCCATCAATGGGAACGGGTCCATTTTGTTCAACATCAAGTAAAATACAAGGAATTCACCGACAAGAAGACCGCAGATAGCTCCCAATTTACTGGATTTAGGCCAGAACATACCAAATACAATAAGCGGAAAAAACTGTGTAACTCCGGAATAACCGGTAAGAAGCAAATTAACTAAAAGATTAGCATGGAAAATAGACAAATATAAAGCAATTGCCGTCAGAACAAGAATAAAATACCGAGCAGCTTGTTTCATATGTTCCGGGGATACATTTTCATCTCCGCCGCGGAACCCTTTAATATAAATATTACGAGATATCAAAAGCGAGGTAGATAAAAGCAAGTCCGCCGCCGGAATCATACAAGCAAGCGCACCGGCGCCGCCTACAATTCCAAGAACCCAAACAGGGAAGGTATCTTTAACCAAATATAAGAAAGCCATGTCAGCTACGGGCAATGGATTATTTATATATACTAACAACGCAGTAAAACCAACAAGCATAGGGCATATCAGCAACAGATGATATACGGGAAGCCATACAGCGTTGTGCCGCGGGACATCCGGATCTTTAGCGCTGAACGTGTTCGTCGTAAAATGAGGCCACATATAAAATCCTGCCGCCATAACACAAAGCGTAGACATGGCCCAGCCTACATCCAACACGTTTGTACTTCCCGGAAAAATCAAATACGTCGGATTAATCGCTTCAATCTTGGCAAACATTTCTCCTACACCGCCGAAATAATGGAAGGGCAGATAAATGCCAAAGAAAAGCATAGCAAGCATCATGGCTATATCCTTAATAAGAGCAGTAGAAGCAACTCCCTTTAAGCCGCTTAAAAAAACAAATGCAGCAACCATAACAAATGCAATCAACATAGCGGTTATACGAGAAATCCCGCCCAGCGAAGCCACTTCCACAATAAGACCAAGCGCAGTAAGCTGCAACTGAAGATATGGCAATAAGAACGCTACACCAATACAAGATACCAAAATACCCAAAGGACGACTGTTATACAAGTATTCGACCAAATCACCTTGTGTAACAAGCAAGTGGCTGTGTCCATATACACAAATTTTCGGCAAAATGTAATAGCCTACCATATATGCCAAAGAACCATATCCCAAAATATAGAAGGACGGTCCTCCCTTCGCATAAGCCCAGCCGCTGGCACCTAAAAAAGCAAAGGCTGTATACACTTCACCCGCCATAATAAACCAATTCAGCCAACGGCCAAAATTACGATCACCGACAGCCCAGCTTTCAGAATTCATTTTATGTTTCATACCCGGGATAGCTCCCAGTATAGAAATGCCAACGATAAAAATAAACAATATAATAATTGCACTACTATTCTCCATGAATGAGTACCTCCTCTCTTAATTTTCCCTTGATTTATGACCGTCTAACGCATGTTCGGCCGCTTCTGCATCAGCTTTTGCATGCTTCTTCTTGTCTATCATATAAAGCGTATGAATACAAAACACAGATATAATGACACCCAGCTGGATCCAAAAAGCAAGAAACGGTACGCCAAAAATCATGGGATGTACCCGATTAACCCATGGCAATGCTCCAATAATCCAAATAAACGGCACTGCTGTCAAAAAAATTCGTAATGCCATAACAAAACCCCCTTCTTTATAAAATAGTATCCTATATAACAAACATCAAACAAATCCCACTAAACGCAAGAAATTGTGTCTCATTGCAGATTAATCGCAATGCATTTTCAGCCAATCAATGGCACTCTGGGCATATACACCCGAACCGCCGGATAAAATCGAATCATCTATGGTAAAGTTATTACTGTGATGGGAATTGACTGCCCCAATAAGCGGATTATTAAATCCCACAAAAGCAAAACAGCCTGGTTTATGTTCCTGATAGCGAGAAAAATCTTCGCCGCCCATAGTCTTTTGCATATGAAATAATGCATCTTTTCCCAGAACTTTTTTAACAGCACCTTGTGCAATAACTGAACATTCTTCATCATTCACAGTAGGAGGTACCATAATCCAATACTTAAATTCCGCCGTAGCTCCATACGCGTGGGCGGTATCCATAATAATACGTTCCATGGATTCCTTAAGGTCCTTTCCTACCTCCGTGCCGAAATAACGAGTTGTACCTTCCATAACGGCTTCACCGGAAATAATATTAAAACGATCCCCGCTATGTAATGTTCCTATAGTCAACACGACCGGATCAAGCGCACTGTAATGGCGGGATACCAATGTCTGCAAATTCATAACGATTGCCGACGCCGTAACAACTGCATCGATAGATTCCTGCGGCTGTGCTCCATGCCCGGATCTACCATGAACCTTAACAATAAATTGTCCGCCTGCAGCCATACGATCACCGGCCTCTACTGAAATCTTACCGGCCGGTACATCAATCCAAATGTGCCCGCCAAAAATAGCTCCAATTTCATTATACCAATTTCCAAAATTAATCATATACTGCGAACCGCTGCCCATTTCTTCTGCCGGTTGAAAAACAAGATATACTTTACCATATATATCATCTTTAACATCCAAAAGCATGCGTGCCGCACCCAAAAGCATGGCAATGTGACTGTCATGACCACATGCATGCATTTTCCCTTCATTTTTAGATTTAAAAGGAACATCATTCATTTCTGTTACATTCAATCCGTCTATATCGGCACGCAGCGCTACTGCTTTTCCCGCATGCCCTCCTTGTATCACGGCTACAAGTCCTGTGTTTTTTTCTGGGTTAATAGCATAAGGAATCCCCATTTTATCGAGCTCGTCAGCAATACGTTTCGTTGTTTCCACTTCTTCGTAACTGAGTTCAGGATATTGATGAAAATAACGCCGTAAATTGCGAACATAATCCTGATATTTTTGAACTAAATCCTTTACTTCCATTATTACCTTACCTTCTTTTCATTAAAATATTAAAGTTTATTCCACATTATACAATATAATCAAATTAGTTACAAGTAATTAATTACATTATTATTACAAAAACATTTCATTCACATTACTATTTATCATTATTATTCATTTTTATACCTTTCATACCGCATTAAACTATGTGATACTAACGCCGTTATTTTACACATTATCTTCTATATAATAAAAATAATAATATACAATAAAAATATATTAAAAATTATAATTATTTTTTTCAATTTAAATTAAGTTTTCATTTCAGACACTGAATATACCATTTTCCAACACCAAACAGCATTTATTAACAATACTCCCGCTGTAACAAAAAATACATTTTGAATTCCTATTGCCGCCGCCAAATGCCCCCCAAAAAAAGCACCGGCAAACATTCCCATAAATTGCGCCGATTGATTAAATCCGTAAATGCGCCCCAAACATAGGGACGGGGTATACTGCCGAATCAAATTATTGACAGACGGCAGCATACCCGCCAATGCGATTCCCAAAGCAAAGCGCAATATGCCAAGTTCCACCGGACTTGTTACTAATCCTTGCGGAACGAACGAAATACCTGCTAACACAAGAGAAAAAAACAATACCTTCTGCGATCCTATCCGATCAGCCAACCGTCCAATGCGGGACGCCGTAAGCATACTAGCAAAGCCGGTAGAAGAAAAAACAGCTCCGGCTATAAGTGCCAAGTGATCGGAAGACGCGACCAATTGTGAGATATACACGGTAATAATAGGTTGGATCGACATAGTAGCAAACTGCATAACCAGTGTGGTTATAAAAAGTCCGAAAATTAATTGCGGCTGCGGCAATCGATGAAACGTATCTTTTAACGTCAATGCGGCTGCCTGCACATGCGGCTTACATGTTTCATGAATTTTAAAGAGTGCTAAAAATCCCAAAAAACAGAAAAAACCTATAACAAAAAAAGTATGGCGGATACCGATAAGTTCCGAAAGCCAGCCGCCCAATAAAGGACCCAAAAGAGTTCCGCTGACCTGGCAAGTAAAAAACATGCCTAAGGCCCAGCCGGAATGATCCCGTGGTGATTCTTGGGCGATAAGTGGAATAACGGCCGCTTGAAAACCGCTCATAGCTCCCTGGGCAAGACGTAAGACCGCTAATTGATACACATTCTGTGCAAATCCCATCCCTGTCATGATAACCGCCAGCCAAAGGCTCGCTCGCAACACCATCGGCTTACGCCCATACCGATCCGACAATCGTCCCCATATAGGAGAAAAAACAGCCAAGCTAATAAAGTTGCACCCGAAAATGATGCCTGACCAGCGTTCTATTTGCTGTATGTCATGTATTCCCAGTTCCGCCACATATAGCGGCAGCATAGGCGCCATTTGACTCATTCCCACAGACACTATAAACCCTGCACAACAACATATCCATAAATTTTGTTTCCATTTTTCCATATCCACGCCTGCCTATATTGAAGTCATTTAACAATATATTATAGCATGGTACCTACGATTTATCACGTATTATACAAAATAATATTTACAGTATTTCTATATTCACTTATAATTTTTTTTAATACTTAGAACTTTTCTTTCTAAATCTTTTAATGACGTACCTATAACTAAAATTAATGTTTCCAGATTAATTCGATCCGGGGTTGTCAATATATCGGGAAGTGTATCACGATGTGCTAAAACCGTATCCAAATCAATCAAAAACTCATTCTCTTTCTGTTGATAATTTTTACATGACGGCATGTCAATACTAGTAAGCCCTGCCATATTACAAGCCTGCAAAACCGCTTTGTTCTTACGCAAATTCATTATGCAGGCTGCTTCAGGAAAATACTTGCGCACTTCAAGAATAGATTCTCCCATATGGACACTTGCCCCCATTTCCGGTTCGCTCGCAGCAACCGCCTTATTTTTAACACTGATAATTCTACCAGGTATTCCTGCCACCTGACTAAGTTGTTTGCCATTTTTTTTCACACAAGCAATATTAGCTCCAATTTCCGGTAAAAGTTTATAAATATTCTCATCACAAAATATAGCTGCAGTTTGTTTCAATGCCGCACACAACTTTTCTTCTTCTGATTGGATCTTATGCGCATGAAGTGCTGCTGCTTCAAAAAAAACATCCCAGAATTTATCTCTGCCTGGCGGCACGAGTTCTTTTAAATCTCCATTTTCTAAATACATACACCCCTGTGATGATTTTGTAATGGTTCCGATAATCCGGGCTTTTATCCCTGCTTTTTCATAGTCGTTCAAAAGCTTTTCGGTTGTTTCCGGTGCACAGGTAAGCACTAATGTCCCTTCACTAATGATTTCCCATGTATTCAGGTTAAAATACCCGCAAACAGCTTCTATGTCATGCGGCCGCAATAAATCTTTTGTATTAATGACGACTCCCTTTCCGGAAGCCTGCGCAATTTCCCATACACCACGTTTTACGCCTCCCTCCGTGGCATCATGCATAGCATGAACGCCACGATTGTGTGCCGCTATGCGGGCATCCTTTACAACCGAAACTTCATGCATCCGTGCAAGGGATCGTTGTAAATCGTCTGTATCTATGTTGTCCTTGAGAACCTCCTGTAACTCGAACGATAATAAGGCAGCGGCTTCTACTCCGCAGCCTTTAGTAATAATAACATTATCCCCGTCTTGTGCTCCCATCGGCGATATATAGGTATCATTGGTTCCCCATACGGTGATGCCGCCAATCGTGGGTACCGTAACAGTTCCATAAAAGCCGGTATGTCCACCTACAATCGTAATACCGATTTCTTTCGCATACCGACTGATAGCTGCAATAAGTTCCGCAATATAATCTTCCTCCGTATCCGGCGGCAGCAGTAAGGAATATGTCATATAACGAGGTTGTATTCCCATAACGGCAATATCACTAGCCCCTATATGAACGGTTACAAAGGCAAAATCATCGGCGGTCATAGACAAACTGGGAAAAATCGGATCTTCAGCAACGGCCATATATGAATCTGAAAGCCTTAATATAGCCGCATCGACTCCCATATGAGGTCCCATAACGACAGCTTCTGCCTGCATTCCTGTCTGAGTCAGCACATGTTTTTGAAAAAAATCATCATTTACTTTTCCTATCATGGGTATTCCCTCCTGTATCATACTTTCAAAATAATTTTAATTGCCTGTATTCGCTTTTCCATAAAATCAAAATAGCAGCAAAAAAAGAGCGGTTCTCTTACCCGCCCTAAAAAAACGCCAAAATGCGCACCTCCGGAAAGAGTAAGCGGTCGATACTAACAGTATCCTCTCAACCTGTCATACAGGCTCCCATCGCATATTGGTCATCACTATATATTTTCCGCAGCAAAGCCAGGGCGCTCCCCCTCACTTCACAAGTAAACCAGCTTTAGTATATAGCACCCTAGACACCCTGTCAAATTCACAGCTTGCGAAAAAATTCCCACAACTTCATACTACTGCGTACTGTCATAATTTTCGATAAAATAAGTCCTGCTTTACTAATCAAACCCGGTACAGACGTCATACGCCCCAAAGAAGAATCTTTAAGTGCCTGCCGTACAACGGTTTTACCCTGCAAAGAAAATAGATAATTTGTTACATAGGTTTTCTTTTCCGTTTTTTTTGCTTTTTTGATAAATTCCGTATCCTTGATCCAATAAGGACAGACGGCCGTAACCATAATATCGTGATTTCGCAATTCTTCGTGAAGAGCACAGCTATAATGATAAAGAAATGCTTTGCTTGCAGCATAGACATTTAAATACGGCAGCGGTTGAAATGCCGAAGCCGAACAAATTTCCAATATTCTCCCCTGACTTGCCATATACGGAATTACCATTTCCGTAATCCATACAACGGCCTTGCAATTTAAATCTATCATAGCCATGCTATCAAAAATCGGAATGTCCTGCCCAAAGCCAATCCGGCCAAAGCCGGCAGCATTAACAACTATATCTACTACCGGCCGTTCTTCATCAAATATATGCTGAAGAATTTCCAAGGATGATCGCTGTGTTAAGTCCAGCATAATAGATCGAAAAGGCGTTTGTATTTGTTTTTCTAAACTATCTAAGGCTTCCTCGCTGCGTGCAATTCCCCAAATTTCATCTACTATTCGCAATTGATCTATTTGCATGACAAATTCGTGCCCTAATCCACTAGATGCGCCTGTTATCAATGCAATCCTCATATGTATTCCCCCTAAAAAATGACCTGCTAGAACTATTTTCCAATGTAACCACACTATACTTCCATCGCCAAAATTGCATTGTAGTTATTTTTATTATGTTTTTACAGAATAATATATGCAATTTTATCTTGTATACAGTATTTTTATTAAAATTATTTTGATTATTTTTAATTTTATTGTATACTGTAACTTGTATTATCGATATAAGTCCAAAGGAGCGAATTCACATGGCCGATATGAACAAATATGTTAATAACGTGTTAGAAATGGTAGTTGCAAGAGACCCTGAACAAAAAGAATTCCACAATGCCGTACGCGAAGTATTGACATCAATTATACCCGTTTTGGAAAGTGACCCGACGTATTATAACGCTAACATTCTTGAACGTTTGGTTGAACCGGAACGCATCGTTATCTTCCGTGTTCCTTGGGAAGATGATAAAGGAGAGCTCCATATCAATCGTGGATATAGAGTTCAGGCAAATAGTGCCATCGGTCCGTATAAAGGCGGTTTGCGCTTTCATCCCACTGTAACTCTTAGCATTCTAAAATTCTTAGCATTTGAACAAATTTTTAAAAATGCGCTGACGGGTCTTCCCATCGGCGGCGGCAAAGGTGGCTCTGACTTTGATCCAAAAGGAAAATCAGACAAAGAAGTCATGCGCTTCTGTCAAAGCTTTATGACGGAATTGCAGCGCCATATCGGACTTAATACCGATGTTCCTGCCGGAGATATCGGTGTAGGCGGACGAGAAATCGGTTATCTTTTCGGACAATACAAACGGCTTCGCAATGCCAATGATGCCGGTGTACTTACCGGCAAAGGCTTAACCTACGGCGGCAGCCTTGTGCGTACAGAGGCTACAGGGTATGGTCTTCTTTACCTCGTAAAAGAAATGCTTGACGACAACAACATCGATATAAAAGGCAAAACCATCGCGATATCCGGTTCCGGCAATGTTGCCATTTATGCCATCCAAAAAGCGCAGGAATTAGGCGCCAAGGTAGTAACCTGCTCCGATTCCAATGGGTATATTTATGACCCTTCCGGCATTGACCTTGCTCTCGTGAAAGATATCAAAGAAGTTCACCGGGCCCGTATTCAAGAATATATAACGCATCATCCTCAGGCAGAATATCACGAAGATCCGTTCAGCGAATGGAATATAAAATGCGACATCGCACTTCCTTGTGCCACACAAAATGAACTGGATCTTGCAAGTGCTGCCGCACTTGTAAAAAACGGAGTAATTGCTGTCGCCGAAGGAGCCAACATGCCTTCTTCATTGGAAGCCATTCAATATTTCCAAGAACACGGCGTCCTTTTTGTCCAGGCAAAGGCCGCCAATGCCGGCGGTGTTGCTGTTTCCGCATTAGAAATGTGTCAGAATTCTGCACGGTTGGAATGGGATTTTGAAGCAGTTGATCGAAAACTTAAAAATATTATGACAAGTATTTATCACCAAGCTAAAACAAACGCCAAAAAATATGGCGTAGAAGGTGACCTTGTTGCTGGTGCCAACATTACTGCCTTCCTCAAGGTAGCCGACGCTATGATTGCACAAGGAAATTATTAAAATCGATGCTGATATAAGGAAAAACTACATCATTACAGGGCTGAGCGAAATATTTGATCTTCTTTTCGCTCAGCCCTGTATTTTTTCTATATACCATAACACATTACTTATTTTTATACTTTTCGTTCCAAAATCAGCCCATTGCGATAGGCACAGAGAAGAGCTTTCAAATCTTCAACCATTGTCAATATTTTTTTTCCATTATCTGTATCACCAATCATAACGCGCTGCGGTTCCATTTCCACCTGTGTTGAATCGGAACCAATATCGGCATTGGTCATAAGAACTTGATGAACATCTTTAAACGGATAATGCGCTTTTATGCGCAGCCCGTGAGAATTGAAAATCAGCGTATATCCGGCAATACCCGTAGAAGATTGATAGGCCCGGCAAAAACCGCCATCGATACAAAGCACTTTTCCTCCTGCCCGGATAGGACTTTCTCCTTGTACTACCTTTACCGGTGTATGTCCATTAATAATATGCCCTTGCGGAGAATCAATTCCAAATTCATGAAGGATCCGAACACACGTATCTGGATCCTTTTCCCACGTATAATACGGATCCTGCGGTTCTTCCCATGTTCTTTTATCTTCAATATATGTTCGTTCAAAAGTCTTAACAACACGTCCGGAAACAGGAGATTTATCTCCGCACCAAAGATACCACATATAGTCCAGGCTATCCTGATCGCGTTGTTCATATGCCTTGCGTGCTACGCGATCCGCATAATCCATAAAAGCCTTTCCTTTATATGATTTGCCATTATAAAACATTTCATGAAATGTTCCATCCTCATTAATGGGAATTCCTCCGTGAAATAAAAGATTGCCGTTAAAACAGCGATACATGGATCCATGACTATAAAGAAAACTCATATGTCGGGCCAAGCGTTCACTTTCCAAAAAGGCCGTACGCAAATCAATAACAATTCGGTGTTCTTCCGGTGACAATGTATACGGATCTATCGAATTACGTGTTGGAAAATCGACACTTTTCAATGGATAGGTTTCTCTATCAATATTAATAGTTCCTTCTTCGAGATTCATTTTATGGAACAAAAGCCGGTCATCCATATTATACTCCGGATGACGGATAATGGTTTGTCCTTCAAGTTTAAATAAAATTACATTGATTGCCTTTACCAGTGGATCGATATTATCTTCTCTCGTATACGTATCTCTAGCAAAAAGCGCCAAAGGCCGCAGACTGATACCATATCCGCTTTCTAATATTTCCAGATTATTATAGCGAATATTATTTCGTAATACATTGGCAATACAGGCATCACTGCCAGCAGCAGCCCCCATCCAAAGAATATCATGATTTCCCCATTGAATATCAAGCGAATGGTGCTGCATCAGGTTATCCATAATTTTATCGGCATGACCGCCTCGATCATAAATATCCCCAATAATATGAAGATGATCCACAGCCAATCGTTTAATGAGTGCAGCCAAGGCATATATAAATTCTCTCGTACTACCCGTTTCAATAATAGAGTCAAGAATTTTTGTATGGTATACATGGCGATTATTATCTTCATCGGACTGTGCATGTATCAATTCATCAATAACGAAGCGGAATTCTTCAGGCATAGATTTACGTACTTTAGAGCGGGTATATTTTGAAGACAATAATTTAGCCAGGCGCAGTAAATGATGCAGCGTTTGTATGCGCCACGTATCATTTACTTTATTCTTGCGGTTCAATAAATCAAGTTTTTCTTTAGGATAATAAATTAAAGTCAATAAATCATCCTGTTCTTCAGATGTCATAGAATTAGCAAAAATGGTTTCAACCTTTTCACGAATTACCCCGGAACAATTATTCAGAATATGGTAAAAAGCTTCATATTCTCCGTGAAGATCACTCATAAAATGTTCTGTTCCTTTAGGAAGATTGACAATAGCCTGCAAATTTATAATTTCTGTAAAGGTCGCCTGCTGTGTAGGGAACGATTGTGACAACAATTCCAGGTACTTTAGATATTCGGCTGAAAATTCTTCCTCATTTTTCATAATAACTCAACCCCATCTTCATTTTATTCGGCCGTACATTGTTATTATTATCATATCACGATTCTCCTCTAAATTGCGAACAAATATATAAACTTCCTTCAAATGCTTGATTTTAAAACAGTAATACGACGCACCCTCGAAAAAAACATGTATTGTCAGAAAACTACTGATAGATACTCTTTCCATTCGTCATTTTATAATAGACTTAGATCTTGTCAGCTCCATCTTGGATATTGCAACCTTTAGCCTTATGTATTTTATCATTTACCGGCTGGATGCGGCGGATCCTTATTACTCGTCTAGTGAAAACCAGCATCTGCTTTTTATTTTTCTTTTTCAAGCCGGTTGGTTTATTGAATCCATGTGGAGCCAACCGTTAGTGATTTATATACTGCGAACACCAAAAATACCTTTTTTCCAAAGTCATGCTTCTTGGCAAGTAACTCTGCTCACTTTTATGGGAATTGCCATATTGACGCTAATACCTTTCACCACGGGGCAATGCTATCGGATTTCATGCGCTGCTGTTTTTTTACTTTATTTTGCTAAGTATTATTATTGCAGGATATATGATTCTGGTTACTTTTAGAAAAAAGCTTTATGTAAAGAAATATGGGGATTTGCTATAACCGCATAAACGATTCCAATAGTCTCCATGACGAGAGCCATTTATCTTGTTTTTTACTAGTCATAAGACTGCAACAGTTATATAATATAAAAAACATCCCATAAAGGAGCTTGATTAATGCATATCTCTCAACTAATACAAAAAGCAATTGAATTTGACAGCGGTGATGCACGGCGTATTCAACACTTTCTCAAGGTATATCAGTTCGCCGCGCTCATAGGAACCTTGGAAAAGATATCTGCCGCACAGCAAGAAGTACTTGATGCGGCTGCTATCCTGCATGATATCGGCATCCATGCTGCAGAAGAAAAATATGGCAGTTCTGCTGGAAATTATCAGGAAATAGAAGGTCCTGCTATCGCTCATCAAATACTGGATGAATTCTCCTGTTCGCCGCAATTCATAGCCCGAGTATGTTTTCTCATCGGGCATCACCACACATATAACCAAGTGGATGGTGTTGATTATCAGATTCTTATAGAAGCTGATTTTCTCGTAAATGCATACGAAGATAATCTAACTTCCTCTGCTATCAAAACAGCAGCAGCCCGATTATTCAAAACAAAAAACGGAATGCTGTTATTAAAAACTATATACAATATTTAATTTTTTCTAAGGAGGCTGCATTACTATGATATTTATTTGTTATCCTAAATGTACAACCTGCCAAAAAGCAAAAAAATGGCTGGAAGAAAGAAACATCAGGTTTGATTTTCGTGATATCAAAATCAATAATCCTACAGCAGAAGAATTGCAAAAATGGCACAAGAGCAGCGGTGTTCCTTTAAAACGTTTTTTCAACACCAGTGGTATCCCTTACCGGAAGCTGCAGTTAAAGGAAAAAATCTCCTCCATGAGTGAAAGCGAGCAGTATGCGTTGCTGGCAACAAATGGGATGCTGGTCAAGCGTCCGCTTCTTATCGATGATACAACGGTACTTGTAGGTTTTAAAGAATCGGAATGGGCGGAAAAATTGCAGCAATAAAAAAACGGTTCTGTTTAGTCGTTTGTATACTGACTACGCAGAACCGTTTTATAGTTTATTGGCCGGCTTCTGAAAATTCTTTTTTCATACTATTTCTTACGACTTCATCCGATGCCATCCTCAATATTGTTTTTACCATGATATGGGCACCTTGTAAAATAGTAGATTCTATATTCTTATTTTTTACCATATCGGCAATTTCCCGAGAATGTCCCGGATAGAAAGTATTACCCATAGCAAGCTCTATATGAACAGCCGGACACTGATGACTTACATTGCCAATATCAGAACTTCCGCCATCTCGTTCTTCTTGAAAAGGTATATGCATATCCCGTAAAACCTGCCGGACTACCTCCGTTGCCGTTTCATTCCAAAGCATATCATCAAATGCATATCCCCATTCTGCCACTTCATAGGTCGTTTCTGTGGCAATAGCCGCTCCTTTAAAACAATTCATAACCTTAGCAATAACAGTATCAAGATATTTTCGCTGCGTATGACGAATACAACATTCCACTTCAGAATAATCTGGAACAATATTAGATGCCGTCCCCCCATGAACGATATATGAGCCAATCCGAGTTTCCGGACGTACATGCTGACGCAGCATATCCACTGCATGCAAAGCCAGCATTGCTCCATTCAAAGCATTACGTCCTTGCCAAGGCTGCGCCGCAGCATGCGCCGTCTGTCCATGAAATTTGATACGATAATCGCTCAATGCCAAGAAACGGGAATTAGGGGTTGTCTCATTAGGGGAAACATGAACCATCATAGCCAAATCATATTCTTTAAATATATTTTGTTTGCACATGGCCACCTTGCCACCCCGTAATTCTTCATCAGGTGTACCGATAAGGTCAATATCGACTGGAATATCTTCCATGTCATGAAATGCTGCTGCTGCCAAAAAACTCATAGCTCCATTGGCAGAGTGTCCGCACCCATGTCCAATATCAGGCAATGCATCATACTCGGCTAAAAGAGCAATTTTCATAACCGGATGAATACTGCGTTTAATACTTGCTTTAAATGCGGTTGCTTGTCCATTAAAATGTTCTTCTACCTTCATTCCCAAATCGCAGCATTCTTTTACATACGTCGCACAGGCATGATATTCTTCGCCGGATAATTCCGGATCATTAGCAATTTTTGAATTAATACGGTACGCAGCATTGCTGTGTTTTTTTAAATTTTCTTCCATCGTACTTTCTAAAGACATATCTTCCTCCTGTTAACCGATAATAAACATATATATAGGAATAACAAGCATCCCCAATATAATAGAAATAAAGCTCACCGCCGTGGAATATTCCACATCCGCACCCACAGACTTAGCAACAATAGTCATATTAGTCATAGCTGGCATACTGGCTTGCATGGTAAATACCTTTGCCGACATATCCGTTACAGGAATAAACGGCAGCAAGATAAGTACGCAGACGGGACAAACAACAAACCGACCAATGAGTGCACCGATAACATCTCTGTCCCATGTAATTTGGGTCAACGGAATCGTACTCATTTCTATCCCAATAACAATCAGCGCCATAGGAGTTGCTACATTCCCCACATATTGAAAAGAAGCTATCACAAAATCCGGCAACCGTAAATCGAATAAAGTCATCGCAAGACCAACCAGAAATCCTAATAACGGCGGTGAAAAAACTTTTTTTAAGGCCGGCAGGGAAAGCATTGACATACCCGATTTGCCGGCCATGGTATCATTAACGATGTGATATACGCCAAGCGTCCAAAACATAACGGTATTGGCCATGTAATATAGCATAACGGAAGGAATGCTCTGCGGGCCAAATAAAGCCAGATTAACAGGCAGCCCGATAAAAATCGTATTGGCAATAAAGAAGAACACGATAAACAATCCTTGGCGGTCTTTATGAATATGCAGAATTTTTACAACTATGCGGCCTACAATATAGGCTGCTATAATAGATGCAAAAGGGAGCACTAAATCCGGCGCCATAGCCAGCAAAGATTCTCGGGTAAAATCTTTCTGAATATTGCAAAACAAATATAAAGGAAGAGAAATTTTCATAATGAAACGTGTAAGCAGTGCACTGCTGGCTGTATCAAACCAGTTTTTTTTAGCTAGGACAAAACCGATTCCAATAATAAATAATACTTCGAATATCCCTTGTAAGCCGTGAATAGCTCCTTCCATCTCATCAACCTTCTTTTATTCTATATTGTAGAGCTCCGGCCGTCGATCATAAAACACATTTATTTTATCCCGAATACTTTTGATTACTGAAAAATCTAGATCTGCGGCAACGATTCGTTCCTCATCTTCTCCTTGCGCGATTATTTCGCCCCAAGGATCAATCAGCATCGTATGTCCGCAGAACTTCAGCGTTCCAGAAGTACCGCAGCTATTAACAGCAGCAATAAATACTTGGTTCTCAATCGCACGCGCCTGATTCAGAATTTGCCAATGATTTAATCGCGGATACGGCCAAGCTGCCGGCACAAAAAGAAGCTGAATTCCCGAAAGTGCTGCCTTTCTTATCCATTCACAAAACCGAATATCATAACAAATAACCGATGCCATCTGCACTTCGTCTAAGGAAAAAATATTCATAGTATTTCCTGCAGTAAAAACTTTTTCTTCTTTTCCCGGGGTAAACAAATGTACCTTGTCATAAGATGACACTATAGTCCCCTTCCGATCCACAATAAAGGTAGTATTGTACAACTGCCCCTTACGCTTGTTAGCAACAGAGCCGCCAACAATATTTATGCCGTATGTTTTCGCCAGATTTTCCAGGAACGGTTTCGTCCGCTCCCCGTCTGTATCAGCCAGTGCTTCTACATTGGGGGGGTAAAAAGATGTGTTCCACAATTCCGGCAATACAACACTATCCGTTCCCTGTTGGGCCGCCTTGCGTATCAATCGTTCGGCGGCAGCATAATTAAACTCTATATCTCCTAATTTAACAGCAAATTGTATGGCTGATATTCTCATATATATCCCTCCCGGCAAGTCAGCAGCTTTCAAAAAATTCTTTGATTTCCTGATGTTGTTTCATGCCTTTCAATTCTTCTGCTGTCGGTAACTTAACTTTATCACGATCCACATTGACCAGACAGAGAAATCCCAGCGATTCTCCCTTATTAGCACGAAACTGATGTAGTTCCTGCGGTGCAATAGAAATTACATCTCCGCACTTCACATCGTGTATGTGCTTACCGAGCAGAACCTGGCCTTGTCCTCGGAAAACAACCACCAAATGAACATGTTCATGATGCTCCAGTGTAGAATATCCGCCTGCCTTAACTTCAAAATAACGCAGCTGACAAGGAATATTTCCCATTCCATTGAATAAAACCTGGCGCGTCACATCTTTAAAAGGGCTGCCATCATTCTTATATATCAAACGATCTACATCATCCCAAGAATAATCAGCTTCATGAAAATGACGAATCATATGCATACCGCCTCCATTTTTTATTGATTATTCTATTATAGACGAGGCAGTATACTTACGCAAATGAAAGATATATAAAACATACTATTTCACATGAAATTTATTAGAACTGTTATTTTTTATATAACATACGAGCTGCATTAAGTACACATAAAGCGGCTACTCCGGAATCGGCAAAAACAGCAGCCCACATAGAAGCATACCCAAAAAGTCCCAACACCATAATAATAGCTTTGATGCCAAGTGCAAAAACTATATTTTGCGTTGCAATATCTACCGTTTCACGTGCAATATGCATAGCTTGGGGAACCGCACTCATTTGAGAGTTAAGAAAGACCACATCCGCAGCTTCCACGGCAGCATCTGCCCCACTGCCCATAGCTGCACCTACATCAGCTCCAGCTAAAACCGGAGCATCGTTAATGCCATCACCGACAAACATAACGGGACCATATTTTTTACGCAAAGCTGCCATATGTTCCACTTTATCCTGCGGCAACAGTTTTGCCTTCATTTCATTCATGCCTGTTTGCCGCGCAATATATGCTGCCGCATCCTGCGAATCCCCGGTAAGCATGGCTGTGACTGCACCCAATTCATGAATTTTCCGCACTGCCGCTGCTGCGTCAGGTTTAATGGTATCGGAAATGATAATACGTCCCCAGAAAATATGATCCACCGCAACAAACAATTCTGATCCATATGCCGGATCTTGTATAACCGGAACCATCACATCACAGCGATCCATTAATTTTTTATTACCGCACGAAACGGTACTTCCCATGATTTCAGCAATTATACCTTCTCCTGCTATCTCTTGGTTTTGCACCGTTTTATATAAAACTAAATTTTTATTTTTTGCCGCCATGACAACACTCCGTGCAATCGGATGCAAGGAATGCTGTTCCGCCGAGGCACACATGCGCAATATTTCATCCGATTCCGCCGAGCCTGCCGGTATAATATCTTGTACGGTAAAAACACCTTTTGTTACAGTCCCCGTTTTATCCATAACAACGGCTTTAATGCGTTTCATTTGTTCAACAGCATTGCCGCTTTTAAATAAAATTCCTTGTTTAGAAGCGGCTCCTATCCCTGCAAAAAAAGATAACGGAACGCTAAGTACCAACGCACAAGGACAGCTAATAACTAAAAAAGTCAATGCTATATAAATCCACTGATGCCATTCCCCCGTTATCATCGATGGTATAAACGCCGTCATAACAGCAATCCCTACAACAACCGGCGTATATACGCGGGAAAATCGGGTAATAAAGCGATCTAATTTAGGCTTATTGGCAGCTGCCGTTTCAACCGATTCCAATATTTTAGTAACCATTGATTCTGACAATCTTTTTATAACCTCTATTTTCAGCACTCCAGAAATATTAATACCTCCGGACATTACGCGGTGTCCCTCCTCACACAAAACAGGCACCGGTTCTCCCGTTACGGCTGAGGTATCAATAAAACTGCGTCCTTCAATAACGGTACCATCCAGCGGGATTCTATCCCCCACACGAACCAGCAATATATCTCCTATATCGGCCTCCGCTGCGGGGATCGTTTCCCAATCATTTTTTTTTGTAATCCGCTGCACTGACTGCGGACGCAAATCGACAGCCTTCATAATCTGCCCGCGGCTTTTGTCAACAGCTCGTTCCTCAAAAGCTTCTCCAATTCGGCTAAAAAGCATCACTCCGACAGCTTCCGGATATTCTCCAATTGCAAAAGCGCCCAAGGTAGCGGCCGCCATAAGAAACGTTTCATCAAACGGACGTCCGTGGATCATATTAGACACCGCGGACTGAAGAATATCTTTTCCCAATAGTAAATACGCTATACTATATAAAATGATATCATATGGTTCTGATATTACTCCGGATATAAACGTGAGTAAAAATAAGGCAATTCCCAAACCGCCTATCCAAATATTCCTTTTTTTTTCTGCGTGATCGTGATTACAACAAGAACAATGTGCGGATTCATGATGTTTCACGGAGACATAAACTTCCTCCATAACAGGAATACTATCCTTATTCATATTTTTTCCTCCACTCTGCTATATTTTCTGTATCATTATCATATCATTATTTTAACATATGTTCAAGTGTTCATATGTTTTTTTTTACAGCTACATACGAAAATAATAAATAAGAAAAATTTTCAGCAAATTAAAAAAAGTAACATATTTTTAATTTTAACAAAACTTTTCTATGTTTCCGCTTAGCTTTGATATATAATAAAATAGTATTTATTATTACTGGAAGGAAGGGTTTTTATGAAATTGATGGTAAGCGGCATTGGCGGTGTCGGAGGATATATCGCCTCTGTCCTATGTGCAAATCATAAAGAAGTGACGATCATTGCCCGCAAAAAACGACGCCAAGCATTACAAGAAAAAGGTCTCGTTCTTCACAGTGAACGCATGGGAGAAAAAATCTTTCATCCCACCGTGTTGGAAAATCCTGCCGACATAGGTATTCAGGATGTAATTTTTGTCTGTGTCAAAAATTTTTCACTGCTTGAGGCGTTAACGGCAATTCAGCCTTGCATCAATTCCCACACGATCATTGTACCTATCCTTAACGGCATTGACCACTATGAAACGACCTGCCGCTTTTTAAAAGAAGGAATCGTTGTTAACGCGCTGATATATATTACCGCAGCCTATAACGAGGACTATTCCATTACACAAACCGGCGACTATGCCAGGGTATTAGTTGATGCTCCCAATAAAGAACACGCACAGCATATTGTATCCTTATTAAATCACGTAGGAATTCTTGATTGCTCTATCCCAAAAAACATGGATGTTGAAATGTGGACAAAGTTTATCACCAACTGCGCATATAACACAATTACAGCACGTTACCAATGTACAACCCGGGGACTGTTAACCCCACCGGAACGGCTGCAGGAATTTCATACCCTGATTGAAGAGGCCTGCTTTGTTGCTGAAGCAAAAAACATTCCCATTCCCTATGATTTAGCGGATTCAGTATTTGACCGCATGACGCATCATCGTACCTTAGATGCTACCAGTTCCATGGCACGTGATACCATAGCCCACCTGCCTATCGAATTAGAAACTTTCAGCGGCTATCTAGTAAGGACAGCCCATGAATTAGAGGTTCCTATTCCCCTTTCTGAACGAATGTACAAGGAATTAAAAGAAATGACAAAATAGTCCCATCATAATCGGAGGAATATATCATGAAAATAATGGTAACAGGTATTGGCGGTGTCGGAGGATATTTAGCTTCTGTTCTTTGTGCAAATTACGCAGGTGTAACCCTTATTGCCCGCAAAAAACGTAAAGATGCCTTGCAAAAAAACGGACTTATCCTGCACAGTGATTATTTTGGCGAACACATCGCCTATCCGCGCATTACAGATAATCCAGCAAGTACGGGCATACAAGATATAATTTTTGTCTGTGTTAAAAACTATTCACTGGAAACAGCGGTATCGGCAGTTTTGCCTTGTGTTGCTGACCATACCATTATTGTACTTGTTTTAAACGGAGTCAATCATGCAAACATTGTCCGAAAACTGATAAAAACAGGTCATATAATTGATTCTACCATATATATAAACGCTGCTTACAATAGTGATTATTCTATCCGGCAAATGGGAAAATTTGCCCGAATTTTTATTGGTTCAGACAATAGCTCCTGCAACGAAAAAATTCACACTCTCTTAAATCATCCAGGATTAAAATGTCACATTGTCAAAGATATCCAAGTAGAACTATGGAATAAATACATCACGAATTGTGCATATAATGTTATTACCGCATATTACGAAAGTACTATCGGCGAAGTTTTTAAAAAACCACAACGTCTTACCGAATTTCGCATTTTGATAGAAGAGGCTTATGCTGTAGGAAAAGGCTTAGGCATCAATCTTGATGCGAATCTCATAGACACCATCTACCAACGTGTTGCTGAACAAAAAAACAAAGACACTACCAGTTCACTGGCTCGCGATATAATCGCCCGTCGGCAAAGTGAACTGGATACATTCAGCGGTTATTTGGTGCGAACTGCCAATGAATTAAACATTCTGGTTCCGCTTTCTGAAAAGTTTTATCGTGAAATAAACCAACGAATCAAAGAAATACAATAAAGTAAAGGCGTTCAGGGAAAAATTCCTGAACGCCTTTTTTCTGCAATATATACGTCAATCATCCATTATATTTATTGCTGTTTTAATTTTTTGGATGTTTTTGGTACGGTCTTAATTAAAACATTTCGGCCGTCTTTCACCACTTCAAAAGAAATATCTCCTATGCCATCTTTATAATAGGCCAACTTAATATCCAGCAAGATTTTTCCTACCTTTTCCTGTAAATCAGGGGTAAAGAATTGAGATCGGAAATCCGCCGCGGTCTGCTTCTTTCCTGCCCTATTGACAACGGGCCGTTTACCGGTTTCTTCATCATCCCATCCCGTATTTTCAAACGTAATTTCTTCTTTTATACCTGTCAGCATTTCATTTAACGATCTGTTCTTAGGAATTTTATTTTTTGCCATAATACAACCCTCTATTTTTTCGTGTTATCCGCCTTATCTGAGGCTTCATGCATACTATTTAATGTAATCTTTGAAAACTCTTCCGGTGTACTGTATGTTGCTATTTTCTTAAACCCTACACCCAGTCTGCCGCGATATGCAGCAATGACATTATCCTCTTTATTCATTTCCGCTATGAATATTTCCTGTCCGTCAATGCCGATCAAACGAAATTTCCCACTGGGAGAAATAGTGCGCCAACTGCTATCTGACCCTTTAAACATATATACAACACCCGTTCTTAGATTATCATAGAAAAATATATCTTGATCATAAAATACGGCAATCCGGCCAATATTCTCTGCCTGAACACGAATACGCCGTGTATCATAATTAGCATCTGTACGATAAATACGATACTGATCTTTTCCTACTTCCAACTTCATATAAACGACATTAGTCGCTGTAGAATAAGCTGCATCCGTAATTTTACTATCCCGCGGCGCATCTTCGATAGGCGTATCCAGTTCATGATCCGGATACAGCGGATTATATTGGGCAATATAGACTCCAAATCTCCCGGTTTTACTATCTTTTCCATAAGAAGCAAAAATAGCTAAGTCTCGATCTGGCAGCCATTCAAAGAAGGATACCTTCCGTCCATGCAAGCTAACATGCTGCGGCTCACCCTTTTTACCGGCTTCATAAATATTGACCTGATCCTCCAATATAGTCGCCATAAACCGCTTATCAAAGGAATAATAGGATTGTCCTGTTGGTTCCGCCCCAAAGCCAGCCGCCTCCTGTTGGCTGGTACTACCAATTTGAAAGTCTGAAGTTGGTGCAAAGAGGACTCTATCCAAATAAAAATATACGCCTAACTGAATAGCTATCCCGATGGCAAATGTCAAAAGAACCTTTCCTAGCTTCATACGTTCCTCCTATTTTACGATAAATGCTGTCGGAATCATGCGTTCCCCCAACAAATCGGCCGGTTTATTCACAACCTCACCATTCAAAAACAATGTCGAACTCGATCCGCCATCAAGATTTGCAGCAATATAAGCACCCTGTTCATACATAATGTTTTGCAAATCACGGAGAGTAGCTCCTATAGCGTATCCAGGCTGTCTCCCGTCAATCACCAAAAACAACACGGTGCCATCTTTCCGCTGGCCGATAGCAGTACGCGGACCAACACCCCAGCCTCCATCACCATTCGTAATCATCTTCTGCCCATTGACAATTAACGCCGGTCCAAAGGAAATCCCTTCCTGCACACCCATAGAAATCAATTCTCCCTTACTATAATTACCGGCAAGAAGATTTCCGTCTTTATTAAAACCAATAAATTCATTGACTTCACTGTCACTGGAATCAGCACCAAGCAAAAACTTGCCATTATGTATAATGAAGCCGTAGGGACTACGACCAGTGCCCGTACCATTGGCATCATAAAATCCACCGGCGTTAATAGCCGCCACCGCATTATTTTGTTTAGCAATGTCGCTGGTTGTATCACCTTTTTCTTCCATATTCTCTGCCGTCGCTACCTTTACTCGTTTAGGATCTGGTATTTCCAATAAAAAACCCTTAAATCGGCTGGAATCAATTTTCTGCAGTTTCAATGTGGAATCGGTACGATTCTTAAATTTAAACAATTCTTGTTTTGGCGCTGTACTAATACCACCCAATATTTTATCAATCTCATCCTGAGAAAAAAGCCATGTAATATATTGCGGATGACGACTCTTTAAAATAGCTCCCACAACAGTCCGCTTAATATTGTCAAAGGGACCGAATAAAACAACAAAAGGTGATGTAACCGTAAAAAACAGGAGCAGTACAACAACAAATTTTGCAACTTCTTTGTATTTTTTCATTCTCAACCTCTGAAAAAAAAGATTTGGGACAACACGTTATCGTTGATCGTACTGTTCTGTCGTCACGCGTTGCTTAAAATTAGCGATATCTACAGCATTTCCAATCCATATACGTTTAACAGCATACGGATCATCGCCATATTTCGCCCAGCCGCCGTTCATGGTAAATGCTAATTTAATACCGGCTTTTTTCAAAGCTGCTTCAGCTGCTGGATTATTACCTCCGTAGGGATAACAGAAAAATTCATTTGTGATCCCCAGCTGCTGATACAGTTCTTCCTGACTTTTTTCAATTTCATCAGCTAATATATGTTCCTTCATATCACTCAGCCGATTATGGTGATACCCATGGGAGGCTATAGTCATACCACCTTCCTGCATCGTTTTAATTTGTTTCCATGTAAGCCGCGTGCTTTGATCGGCATCATAGGTAGGAATAAACACAGTACATTTAAATCCGTACTCTTTCATTATCGGCATAACAATAGAATACGTATCAGGATACCCGTCATCAAAAGTCAATACAACCGGTCGCACAGGCACCGGCTTATTATGAACCATATATTCATATAGCTGATTTAAAGAAATGGGATGGAAATCATTATCCTTTAAAAATTTCATCTGCTCCCGCAAATGCGCTTCCGACAATACGGCATCATTATCCTTTACTTCCCCGATCATGTGGTACATGAGAACGGGAATCCCTTTAGGCGGAACAGCCATTTCCACCTGCTTTTGCGAAGTTTCTGCCGGTACTCCGGTATCCGCTTTCTGCGTAGAGGAACCACCACAGCCTGTCAGTATCATACAACTTAACAAGAACAGACAGCTCCATTTCCAAATGCGCAAGATAAGGAACCCTCCTTTGCATAATATTCAGTGCAATAGACATAAAAAAATTAACGCTAAGTCATATTGTACAAAATTTATGAAATATATGCAAATCCTATACAATACATATAATGTCTATACTTATTTTTCCCTGGCTGCAACAATAGGCAATTCCTTCAGCCGTCCCTCAAAAAAAGCGCGGATAAAGCCAACGGCATCACTCTTCAATGCTCGTTCCGCCTCTACCGAATGGCAGCCGCACTGCGGTGTCAGTAAAAATTCCGGACGATCAATCATTTTCAACATCACCGGACTGGGATGCTCCATCGACAGGACATCTAAAGCCGCACTGCGGATATGACCTTCATCGACAGCATGATATAAGGCCGCTTCATCAACAAGACCGCCTCGGCAGCAATTAATAAACATGCTGCCTTGTTTCATCTGCTCAAATTGTTCTTCTTGAAATATATATTGTGTAGTGTCATTCAAAGGCATATGCAGCGATACAACATCGCATTCCGCTAATAATGCATCTAAATCAACAGGTTTTACACGATTTTTAATCATTATTTTTTCACTGACAAACGGATCATACGCGTCAATACGACATCCAAAGCACTGCATGTGTTCAGCCACAACACGGCCTATATGTCCAAAACCAACAAGACCGATAACCGTATCAGCAACCCGATGTATAGGCCACGCAACAGTTCCATACTGCCACCGAGTATTATTTCTGATATCTTCCTGATATTCTGGAAGCTGGCGTATCAGCGCCAATATCATAGCACATGTATGATCGGCAATATCTTCTATACAATACGATGGATTATGTATTACAGTAACGTGACGTGCCGCTGCGGCAGCTAAATCGACATTATCATATCGTGCAGATAGGATAACTATAAGTTTCAGCTGATCAAGTTTTTCCAGCAAATTTTTCGTAACCGGTTCATCTCGACAGATAAGCACCTGCGCCTCTCTGCATTGTTCAGCTAGTTTATCTTCATTCAAAGCGGGGCAATACGCTACATGCGCAATATCGCCCAAACTCTCGCCAAAATCATCGTCGTCATTATGACCTAACACACTTATGTGATACATTATCACGGCCCCTTTTCCTTATAAAAATTTCATGAAGTTACAAATATACACTTAAATATATATCACAAATCAGCGCAATTATCAACCAAAAAGGAAAAAGAACCTCTTTCTTACTGCGAAAGAAGCTCCTAAAAAACGATATGTCATATATTGATTCCGCTTTTTTTCCGGCTTTGTTCTGATACTATTTCCACACCCGTTACCAACAACATCAACCCCCATAAAAGAGCTCCCGCCTCAGACCAGTTATAATGCATCATGGCTAACATCAGCGGTGTCCCGATTCCGCCGGCACCAACGAGTCCCAACACAGCCGCATCCCGTATATTGATATCAAACCGGTACAACACAGCCGATACATATCTGGGATAAATTTGCGGCAATATAACATATTTTACTTTTCCTAAAAAAGAAACGCCCATAGCAGTATATGCCCGGTACGTACGAAAATCCATATCATCAATAGCAATAATAAAGCGTTTAGCCAGTAACCCAATACTGCATACGGCTAATGTCAAAACTCCGGCAAAAGGTCCCGGTCCCGTAACACGGATCCACATCAGTCCATAAACAAATACAGGTACCGTTCGTATAAAAAGCAATACAAGTCTGGCGAATAAGGCTGCCGGCCAGGGAAATAAACGAAAATTAGCCGTAAAGGAAAATACTGCGGCCATGCACATGCCGGCTAATGTACCTAAAAAAGCAATACAAAAAGTTTCATATAATAAATACGGCACACCGTCATACTCCAACGAAAAAAGCATTCCGAAATCAGGATGAATCATCCCCTCTATAATTGCACGGGCTGCAGAAAAGCCGGAAGTGTCTGTATGGGGAAAGGACAACAGCAGCAATGACGTACCCGCAAAAAAGACCACACTGCCCCATACTGCCAAACGCTCTGTCAATGTCAATTTTCTTGCACCCTTCAACACCCGGCGAAGCCATTCGCTTATTCCTTCCGTACTCAATACTACGACATACAAAAGAAGCAAAATCATACCCACTTGACTATATTGCCGCCACGAAATCTGTTCATTTAAGAGAATGCCAATTCCACCGGCTCCCACATATCCCAAAATAGCAGCATGGCGAACATTGGCTTCCAATATATACAAAACATTTGTCATATATCCCGGCAAAACGGCCGGAAGAATCGTTCTTATAAACGCCCGGGTACGACCACAACCAGCCGCTTCCAAAGTCTGCGCCGTTATGAAAGACATACTCTCTATGTCCTCATATCCCATGCGGGTCATTACGGCAAACGTATACAGCGCAAGCGCTATCGTTCCCGCCAACGTTCCCAGACCCAAAAGGAAGGTACAAAACAAAGCCAAAATAAGGACCGGAATAGTACGTATACAATGAATGAATCCTTTTAAAAGGATTCGCAGCCACCGGTGCTGGTTATTGTATGCATTGGTAACAAAAGCTCCTATAAAGCCGCATATAGCTCCTATCGCGGTCCCTGCCAAGGACATTTGAACAGTCGCCCACAACGGTTGTAAAACGACAGCAGCATAGGCTGTATCCGGCGGCAGCATTGCCCGAAAAATATCGAAAAAGCGACTGCCTCTCTGTATAAGCAAAAAAGCAGAAAAATCCACGGTCTGTCCGGCCGCCACGATGAGCACTATACATAATGCTGCCGCTGCGGCCTTATGTTTGCATATCACGATATACCTCGTCCATACAACTGGACAAAATCCTGTCCTGTCCATTGTTCTGGCGCTGCATCATAATATATTTTTCCCTCTCTAAGTCCAATAATACGATCAGAAAATTTTTTGGCTTGTTCTACATTATGACTATTCATCACGACCGTCAGTCCCTCCTGACGCTGAAGTTTTCGCAGCAAAACAAGAATCTGCTGTGCTGTCATAGGATCTAATGAGGCCACCGGTTCATCAGCCAGCAGTACCTCCGCTTTTTGCAGCAATGCTCTTGCAATGGCTACCCGCTGTTTTTGCCCGCCGCTCAAGGAAGCAGCAAGGGCATGTTCCTGCTCCGCCAAGCCCACCTGCTGCAAAGCAGCTCGTGCCTGCTCTTGAACGCGTGCAGGAAAGTGACCGCTTACTACCCGCCAGATAGGCATATCTGATAAGCATCCGTTCAACACATTTTGCAAACACGTACTTTCTTCAACCAGACAAAAATCTTGAAATACCATTCCCACACGATGCTGCACTTGCCGCCTTTTCTGTCCGTTCAGCGTATCGAAGCGCAGGCCCCCGACCCACACCTCTCCCGATACGGGACAAGCCATATGATTGAACAGCCGCAATAAAGTTGTTTTACCTGCTCCGCTAGGGCCGATTATAGACACGAACTGCCCCTGTTTAATCGTCAGAGTAATGCCGCGCAGAATAAGTTTATGCTTATGATAACTCTGATACACATTTTTCAGTTCTAACATATCCATATAATGTCCTGCCTTATTTCAGTAATTGCTGTACTTGGCGCTCGCCATCATAATTTGCTCGATCGGCCCAATCATAGCCCTTATGCCCAATTGTCTTCAAGACCTCTATTCCTTCCTTAGTCTTACCTATTTCAATAAGGGATTCTCCCAATGCTTTTCGGAAACCTTCATCCTGCATAATTTTAGAATTGTTGCTGACACTTACTGTGTCGTTAAAAATTTTATCAGTTATGGCAATCATGCCTGTCTGTTCCCATATATCCTGCGTCCCACCTAATTTTGTCTGCCAATTTTTAGCCATATTAGCGCGGATATGCGAATAGGCTGTCAAAATATCTACCTGCCCTGAAGCAAGACGTGCTAATGATGTCGTATAAGAATCAGCCTGGACCACATGAGATAAATCAGATATTTTCTTGCCATATTGTTCTTTCAGCCACAAGGACGGATACATATACCCCGATGCCGATGCCGGACTCATGACCGACCAGGTAAGATCATTAAGTTCCTGCCAGGTTGGCTTTTGTCCGTTCTTTACCTTCTGCAGTAATGCCTGTCCCTTCGGGCTGGGCCCTACCATAATGCAGGAACGATAATACTGTGTCAAATCGTCAGTAAATTTTTCCGGCGTTCCATCATTCCATTTCTGCAAATCAGTTGTATCTTTATCAATACCGTTGCGCAGCGCCGTAAGTAAAACGGAAATATCTTTGTCATACAATACATAGGTGGCTCCTGAAATAAAACCCATGTCAGCACTGCCGGCACTCAACGCTTCTCCAACTGCATTATACGAGGTACCGACAGACAAGGTAACTTTCTTTATATTATATCCTTTCTCTTTCATTTTACTTTGTATCATCTTACCAAGCGGCGCAGTATGGGTCTTCATTGTATCGGCATCCTGGTACGGGGAAATCGCAATCTTCAATTCTGCAATATTCTTCCCGTCTCCGCCGGAAGGTGTACTGCTGCAGCCTGTCAGCAAAAGACTCCCCATAAATAACGCCGCCGCAAGTATTCGTATTGTTTTCATACGTAACGATCCTCCTTATATAATTTACAATGTTATAAAAATAACATACCCTCATTTTTTATAAAAAAAAGACGGGTATATACAATACCCGTCTGAACCACCGTAAAATGCGTACCCAAACAGGCATCCGATATCATGTATCGGCGGTCGATGCTGCAAGCATCCTCTCAATCCGTTACACGGATTCCCATCGCATTTCCGGTCATTAATATGTCTTTATATACATATAGCAAGATAAAGGAGCTCCCCCTCGTCTCACAATTAAACCAACGTAAGTATATAGCAGGAAAAACGCACTGTCAAGACAGATTACTGATTCTTATGCAGCATAATATCCAATATCTGTTTATCTGTTTCCTGCATTCCTTTTGTAGCCAAGACCCCGATATTTCGCAGGGACTCATCAACAGTATCTGACACCAGTCCTTCATTTCCACTCACCCGCTTGCCATCAAGGGCCAGCATAACCGAACGAAATGCGGAGCCGGAAGCGGAACCAACCTTCATGGCACAGCTGTTCGCCGCCCCATCACAAACCATTCCCGTAACATCCCCGGTCATAGAAGATAAAGCCCGTGCAGCGGTATCATAATCGCCGGTCATAAGCAGCGCCATGCCGGCAGCTCCCCCCATACTAGAGGTCAATCCACAGCAAAGTGCCGACAATTTAGGTAGAAATCCATGGATATAAATAGCCGTCATATGAGAAAAGGCTAATGCCCGTATCAGCTTTTCTTCCTCTGCCCCTAAATGCCTGGCTACGACAGTAACCGGAACCGTCGCACAAATTCCCTGATTACCGGAACCGGAGTTAGACATAGCCGCATACGGGGCTCCGCCCATACGAGCATCCGCCGCGGCGGTCGTCCGCATTACCACTTGGTTGAAAAGATCGGTTCCAATTAAATTTTTATCAATTTTATCGGCCATGGCATGCCCCATGCCAAGCCCATACTCACCGCTTAAACCGATTTCAGACAATGCATCGTTGAGCGTTGCTGCTTCCTTAATGAAGGAAAGCATCGGTAAAGGTGCCTTAACAGCAAATTCATATATATCATAAAAAGTCAATGAGCGAAGAAATTTGACATCCGGATCGATTTCCGCTGTTTCGTTCTGTGGCAAAGAAAATATTATTTCTTCATCCTTTTTAATAAAAATAATATGTGTGTGGCTGTCGGCAATACAAACTTGTACACAATGTCCCTGTCCATACACATTGGCTTCTGAATACAAAACCTGCGGTACGTCTTTGACAGCCACTGTCGCCAACCCGCTGTCAACCATATTCTTAGCCTCGGTTACTTTATCTTCATGCAAGTTTCCCAGCACCTGCAGCCCGCCTTCCGCATCCCCATCCAGCGCGCCGATAGCGGCTGCCATCTGCAATCCCGGTCTGCCCGTCCCCGGAACAGTTACACCCATGCCATTTTTCATTAAATTCGCCGATACATACGCCTCTACCCGTTCTGCCGGATAGCCAAGATGCTTAGCTGCCACCGCTGCCGCATAAGCTAATGATATCGGCTCCGTACACCCGGTTGCCGGCATAACATTTTTTTTCATGATTTCTATCATTGTTTCCCATTTCATTGTCTGTGTCAATTCTATTCGCTCCTCCTCAAAAAACGCACCCTATACTGCAAGTTATTATCCACGTTAAATATATAACGCAGCTTCTGCTCTGTCAACAGGTTCCACAACAGCGGCATAAAAGAAACTATGTTAATTTGTTAATCAAAATTCCCCTTATGCTTACCTATCGGAATATATCCACAATACAAAACTCTCCCCCTGCCAGCGCATGAGGAGAGTATTTTTTTTAAATCAACACAGCACAACGAATCGCCCCATCAATGGCTATATGTCAAAATTCGAATATCGTCACGAAGTCTTTTGCGCAAAACAGAAAGCATCCTATCTTTGTTAGGACAGGGAAATCCAATAGGAGATGGGTTATGCAAGAAGATAAAACAATGGTATCACAGCCGTTTTTAACCATATTTTCAGCCCGGGTAATTGCTTTTTTGCCAGGACACCCCCCACAAGTATTTATATTCATCAGTTCAATCTCTTCCTGGCTATCTTGAAACGCTCCCATATGCGCTTTTATCGCTTTCAAACAAAGAGTCGTCCCACACATATCCTCTGTCTGCAAACATCTAATCAAGCCTACTTTCATCTTACCATCTCCCTCTATCACCATATACATCTGCCGTATCATATCATGTTACAGTAAAAAATTGAATAAATAGCCTGTAAAGATAATACCCATTCCAACGACGCTGAAGAAGATAACCAGCAGACGCGGTTTGAGTACCTGTTTTAGAAGAATCGCTTCCGGAAGACTTAACGCGGTCACTGCCATCATGAACGAAAGCGCCGTTCCCATAGAAACACCGGTTCTAGTCAACTCACTGATTAACGGAATAACACCCGCCGCATTGGAGTACAGCGGTATTCCGATCAATACAGCAATGGGAACAGCAAAGGGGTTTTCTTTTCCTGCATACTGCGCCAAGGTTCCCGCCGGAATCCAGCCATGGATAAAACCACCGATAGCAATACCGATGAGAACATAGATCCATATGCGTTTAATTAAATCACGAGTAAAAATCCACGCATCATATAGTCTATTTTTCATATGCGGTTCAACAATTTCCATGCTGGGTATATTTTGCATTTCATAAACATACGCTTCTACAAATTTTTCCATTTTCATTCTGCCGATAATCATCCCCCCTATCATAGCAATAATTTCTCCAGATAAAATATAAATCAACATAATTTTCCAGCCAAATAAACCGTACAGAAGACCTACGGCGATTTCATTTACCATAGGTGCCGCAATCAAAAACGAAAAAGTCACACCTAAGGGAATTCCCGCTTCTACAAACCCGATAAAAAGGGGAACTGCAGAACAAGAACAAAACGGAGTTACGATTCCCAGCAGGGCCGCTAAGACATGTCCGACTACTTGATTTCCTTTTGTATGAGAAAGAATTTTTTTTGTTTTTTCCGGAGGAAAATAACTGCGGATAAATGTAATGGCATAAATAATAACGATCAAAAGTATTAGTATTTTTACTGTATCAAAAATAAAAAAATTAACAGCACTGCCCAATTTACTCTCCGGTAAAAGGCCTAACGCCGTGTAGGTTAAAAAATCAGCGATTACCTGCAGCCAATCAAACATAGTGCCACCTCCTCTTCATCATTATGCATAAAAGTTATTGTTCTTCGACAATATACCGCTTGATTTCTTCTACTGTGCATACCTTCCCCGCCATTTTCACCTTTTCATTGATTACAAGAGCCGGAGTCCGCATGACACCGTATTTCATGATTTCGCGGATATCCTGTACTTTAATAATCATACTATCGACTGGTATTTCATGAACCGCTTTTTGTATATTTTCTTCGAGTCTTCTGCAATTGGTACACCCGGAACCTAATATTTTAATTTCCATAGTTAATAATGCTCCTTCCATATTATACATATAAATAAAATTGCTAAGGCTAAAAAATGAAAACAGGTTTACATGTTTTCCGCTGCGACTACTCATTTAAACACTTTGTATCTTCTTGATACATTTCCATACTTCTTAAATTGTCATACACTAACCTATCCAGAAATGTCAGCCGTTTATCTCCTAATATTGAATAATACGTTCATTACAACTACTTACGATCAGCAGCCAATCCCGTATTCTTAAGATAACAACGATGTCTGGATACTTTAGTCTGCGTAATCTGTAATGTTTCTATAACATCACGTACGCACAGTCCCGTTCATATAATAAATTTTAAATTATTAACCGAGGCCATCAGATAATGCTGTTAACACATTGACTATTTTCTGCATCTATTATCCCCCCTTATGCTTAAATATAATAACTGTATAATCGAATAATCGATTATACAGTTATTATATATTATCCACTAAAAATTTACAAGACAATATGTTACCATTTTTGAAATAATAGAAAAAAACAAGAGTTTCTCATTATCTCAAAAACATTTATTATGCATGGTAAATAAAGATAGAATATAAGGCGGTACCATTTTAAAATTTCAGCAATTTTCAAAATCAATACTAACTCATTTATAATCAAATACACTTAATGCAAAATAATTTACCAATTTTACAAAAACAACCCTCTGCCACTAACAAAGTGTTATTTTTTACACTCATGTGTTAGATTTTATTTCTTGCTTATATTATATACTCCTGTATATCTAGATATACCTACTACCTACTAGATATCCGCATACATGCACTGTTTTCAGTGTCGTATTATCATCTTTGTACCCTACTAAGTCGTTTCTCAATATTCAACCCTTTATTTTCATCAAAATACCCTCTACACCATTTTTCGGTCCTAATTGATAAAATCAAAAAAGAGCCCACTGGATTTCCCATGAACTCTATTACTATCTATTTCTTGTATTTTTAGTATCCATACAGCTTCTTTACCAATTCGTCAACTCGTCTACTTAACGATACCATTCATTGCGGTACAGTTTCCTCCTTGCTTCTTGGCAAGGTACATTTGCTTATCTGCCATACATATCATTTCTTCTATGGAAATATTCTTAATCGCATTTTCCATATTCACCGTATATATACCTATCGATGTAGAAATGCCTGGTTCTTTATTTTTCCGTAATTGAAGAATTTTAATCCGAATTCCTTCAGCAATCTGATACACAAAGGCTTCCTTCATATTGTTCAAGCATATTATAAATTCATCTCCGCCAAAACGGCACGCCCAGTCCTCTTTCATCCGAATCGTATTACAAAAGATCTTTGCTACATCAGCCAGTACCTGGTCCCCTTCCATATGTCCACAGTCATCATTAATCAATTTAAATTTATCTAAATCAACAAATAAAAGTGATATGGTCTGTTGATTGGCTGTCGCTTCCCGAAGATCTCGGTCCAGCCGAGAGTACATATACTTCTTATTATACAGCCCCGTTAATTTATCCTTAACGATCGTATCATTCATTTGCATAAAAAACTGTTGAAATAAAACCGTTTCCCTATACTCATCATCCTCGATAGTCAAAGCATTCGTCACATCTTTTACCAGTTCCAGTACACTTGGTTTTGCTTTATATAACAGCGGGATTACGGCAACCAGCCACAATTTATGGTGATATTGTACTAACTTATGGAATCCTTTCCCTTCCATATATGCTTTTTCCGCCATACAGCCATCACGTTTACAAGGGTACTCCTTCTCTTGGGAACAAATACAACGTCCATTAAAAAGTGGGAATTTCTTCCTGCTGTAATCAACGATCACTTCTTTAGAAAAAGGATGCACTATTCTAACCACCGTATACAACGAACTTAGAAAAGACATATCCATAACATCCTGTGTATCTTCAATTCTTTGACTACTCATCATAAAAATGATGTCATCTCCTATATCATTATCTATACGTCTGTAATAATACATTATTATAATAGGGCAACCAGTTAATGCATCATTTACTATGTCACCTCTTTAGTATAAATTGCAATAATTACAACCTCCACAGTCTGAAATTTATTATACCACGATATAGTAGATTGTATAGCACTATTTATAATATATTTTTTTGACCTTTTTGCGTAGTATCTCTATATAAATACAGCAACTAAAAGGTTTCTTTAAATGAAAAAGCAAAAACCAGGTTCCACTCCTTTCTGTTCATTTTATATATACGGAAAAGGTCGAATACGTGTTGCTGTTCCCTCTTATTATTTCATAACTTTAACACATTGCATTCACCTGTATCTACTGGATATCTACACATATCCGCCTTATTTATCTGAAGCAACTAATCAAATTATTAGCTACTTTTAATACAGCAAATATCGTTGAAGTAAACTATTATAAAATATAAATATAAATTCTGACTACGGATAAGAGCCACTATAACATGATAAAAATTACATACCATGATTTTTCTAACGGTCCCATTGAACAATGTTGTAATCTTTGCAACGCTCGTATGTATCTTCAAGCTGAACGAAGTAAAAAACACACAATGGTCCTCCGTTCCATGAATTTTGACACTCGTTTAAAACCTTCCTTCGAAAATGCCGAGAAACGTTTTCTATACATGGCATACGACGATGTAAAACCAAGATGTACATTATCTTTTTGTACATGTTTCCAATGGAAACAATGCTGACACTTTTTATAAAAAATATGGCTTTCATTTTAGTCATGATGTTTTTCAAGACATGATCGATGCCTATATACAGAAGTTGTAATAAACTCCCAAACCGAATACTATCTTCTTCAGATATAAAGCTAAATAATGTCTACTGCGCAAAAGCCACTTTTTGACACGGCAGCCATTTTAAGGCCCGTTTTACTTTCCACAGTAGTAAATGTATGTAAAATAAAATTGGCGTACACTGAATAGCCTGGAGTTTTCC
>Ga0183098_10318_pt1 | contig 122188 bp, 121 predicted proteins | sample BioMet9_FD_128884 | JGI IMG/M metagenome (GOLD analysis project Ga0183098, IMG submission 128884) | Microbial communities from bioreactor (seeded with sewage sludge) at Lawrence Berkeley National Lab, California, USA - Biofuel... | ecosystem: Engineered > Bioreactor > Anaerobic > Unclassified ...
CCGTTCATTGGTAGTGACTTTTTTCCAGGAGGCAAAGGCTTTCCATGCCTCGTCCACCGCTTCATCCACATCTTCTTTTGTAGCCTGTGCGCATACAGCCAGATCTTCTCCGTCAGCCGGACAGCGCGTGGTAAACGTGGCGTTGTCCGAAGCATCCTTCCATTGTCCGCCTATATACAAACCATATTTCTCCTGCAATCCAAGATCCTTCATTGTCCTCTCTCCTTTCTGTAAAATAAAAGTTACAGTTTCTGTCCTTTACATGGTTGTATCTGTTTCTTCTCCAGTATAGTCCCTATTTTCTGACTATTCAACTTATGATTTATCTGTCCCGCAGCGCCTGTCCGGATCACAGGCATTCCGCCCTGTTCGACACTTTCCGGTCTCCGAAAGCAAAAGAATGATGCTGAATGGCGTCCGAAGCTGCCATTTTCTTCCGTCTGCCGAAAAAACACGAATTTTTCACAGATCTTTCCGCTGAAAATAGGTATAATACCGATAAGACTTTAAAGGAGAAATTACCATGCAGGAGTGGATGCTTTCATTTGTCAACGGTTTCGGATATCTGGGAATTTTCCTTCTGATCTTTATTGAAAATATATTTCCGCCTATCCCCTCGGAAGTGGTTCTTCTGTTCGGCGGCGCACTGACGGTTACAACCGCCATGAACATTCCGGGAACCATTCTGGCCGCAACCGCGGGATCCCTTACCGGCGCGGCTGTTCTGTATGCGCTCGGAAGGATTTTTCAGGCGGAACGGCTGAAAAAACTTTTTTCCGGAAAGTTCGGGAAGGTCCTGCATCTCAAACCGGAGCATGTGGATCAGGCAAACAGCTGGTTTACGCGCTATGAAGGAAAAGCCGTACTGATCTGCCGCTGTATCCCCGTGGTAAGAAGCCTGATCTCCATTCCGGCGGGGTTTTCCGGGATGGATCTTCCCCGCTTTTTCATTTTGACAGCATTGGGAAGCACTGTATGGAATACAGTCCTTGTGTGCATCGGCGCAGGTCTTGGGACTGCCTGGGAAAATGCCATGCCGTATTTTGATAAATACACCTTTGCTGTGGCAGTCATTTTCGGTATTCTGATCCTGGCTGCCGGAATTTTTTACTTTGTCCGCAAACACCAAAAAAGCATGAAAGAGAAAAGGGGACTATAGTCATGTTTCCCTGCGATTCGAAATCTGCGGATGCCGGATCCTGCATCGTCATAAAAAATTCATAAAGAATTCGCTTTTCCGCACGCTTGAAAAGGCTGCCGGGAATAGGTACAATGGAATGCATACGGATGGGCATCTGTCATGTACGGATGCCTTTTTGCAGATACTGCCGTTATGGCATATGAAAATGAAAAAAAGAAAACGCCTTCCCGGAGAATGAAATTTCCTTATCAATAGTCTGATTTCCCTGAAACAGTCTTACAGGAATAATCCAAAGGCAGAAAGACGGATGAACCGATAATGAATCCTTCCGATCACGGTTTCCCTGAAAATTTATCTCTCTTTGACAACAGTCCCATTGCTTTCACAGTAGTCAGCGTTCTGACAGATGAAGCCGGAGATCCTCGCGATTTCAGGTTTGTCTACGTCAACCATGCGCTGGAAAGCCTTGCGAAGCTGCCGGCCGGTTCCCTGTCGGGAAAAACCTTGTTCGGAAATATTTTTAATGCCGCCGGACAGGACATCCGCTGGCTGGATATTTATGCCCGTGTTGTCTCTGCCGGAGGGGGTACTGTCTGCACGGATTACAGTTCGGGAACCGACAGACATTTCCGCATCCAATGCTATCAGCCATGTGCAAATTACTGTGCCTGCTTTATTTCCGATGTATCGGATTACGAAAAGAAAATTCAAAAGCTGACCATGGAACAGGAAACCGCTAAATCCAATCAGATTCTTCTCGATACCATCGAATATCTGCCAAGCAATACCATCATTTTCGGAGAAAACGAACAGGGCGACCTTATTTTTCATTCTTTTTCCGGAGGATTCTGCCGGATGCTCGGCTGCAGCAAAGAAGAAATCTGGAATTATTATGAAGGCGGCAATGTTTATGAGCGGATTCATCCGGATGATGTCGCCATGCTCCATGACCTTGTCCTGAGAAGTTACAACGGCAAAGATACCTATCAATGCACGTACCGCATTATGGATGTAAAAGGAAAATATTTCTGGGTCAGCATTGATTTTAAATGGTTCCATATAGGCGAAAAACGTTATCTGTATGTTTCCTATACCAACATTGACAGCATCAAAGCCCATGAAGAACGGCTGGAAAAAGAATACAGGGTTCAGGAATCCTTCACCGATTCCATAGCGGACAGCTATCTGCTGACCATGCGGTGCAATCTGTCACAGAACCGGCTGGAAAAGGTAATGGGCCGTCATCCTCTGGCTTTTTCCGGTACCGGTACGCTGTCCTACGATAAAATCATATCAGAAATTACTGCCACCATGCCCCGCCGGGAAGACCGGGAAAATTTTCTCCGGCTGTTTAACCGCAGCGCCGTACTGGATGGCTACGCCCAGGGAAAAACCTCTCTCTCCCAGATCTATTCCTATCAGGAAAACGCTTCAGAGGTACCCATCTGGGTCAACACCTCGATGAGCGTTACCCAGCGCCCGGGAACCGATGATATCATCGCTTTCCAGACCGTGAAGGATATCAATCGTGAAACCATTTGCCGGATGGTCATGGATACTCTTCTGCCGCAGTATTATGATTACATCATGGTCATCAACGGTAACCAGAATACCTGTTTCATTATCTGCCGCCGCGATACGTTTGCGGATGCGAACGGAAATTCCTACGTTCCGCTGGATATTCTGGATTACAATGCCAATGTCCTTTCCTATGCTGATTTTTATATTATCGAGGAAGACCGTGAAGCCGCCATAAGCTTCATGAATCTGAAAAATGTCATACATGCTCTCGATCAGAACGGGACCTGCACCCTGACAGTCCGCATCCGGAGCAATGGCAGGCTGTTGTATAAAAAATTGGATTATTATTATATTGACAGGGAAAACCGGACCATAGCCCTTCTCCGGCTGGATATCACCGAATCACAGGCGGAACAGGCTAAACAGGAAGAAAGACTGCGCATCGCTCTCAGGGAAGCCAACCAGGCTTCCATTGCCAAAACGGAATTCCTTTCCCGTATGAGTCATGAGATCCGTACTCCGATGAATGCCATCATCGGACTGGATACACTGGCCCTGCAGGAAAAGGAGCTTTCAAAAAACCTGGAGGATTATCTGCAGAAAATCGGCATCTCCGCCCGATTCCTGCTGTCTCTCATCAATGATATTCTGGATATGTCCCGCATTGAAAGCGGGCGCATGATACTGAGAAATGAGTCCTTCAACTTTGAGGAACTCATAGACAACATCAACACCATTTTCTATGAGCAGTGCCGGGACTGCGGTCTGGAATACGAATGTGTAATAAAGAACCGAACCGAAGAAACCTATATCGGGGACGGGATCAAACTGCAGCAGGTACTGGTCAACATTCTCGGCAACGCCGTCAAATTTACGCCCAAAGGCGGTAAAATCCATTTTATGGCGGAGCAGCTCTCCCGCAGCGGGGATCGTGTCAGAATGCGCTTTGAGATTTCCGATACAGGCATAGGGATCGACGAAAAATTTATGCCGCAGATCTTTGATCCCTTTGTCCAGGAGGAAAGAGGAAGAAATGCGGTATACGGCGGCACCGGTCTCGGGCTTGCCATCTCCCGGAGTATTGTGAACCTTATGGGCGGAGACATCAGTGTCCACTCCGTCCGCAGCATGGGTTCCGATTTCATCGTTGAAATTGAACTGGGTCTGTCTGAGGATACGGTAAAGCATCACGATCTCCTTCGCAGCGCCAGGATCCATCCATGGCTTACCCTGATCGTGGACGACGATGTCATCGTCTGCAGACATACGCAGGTAATCTTAAGGGAATCGGGGCTGAATGCAGAATGGACGGACTCCGGCGCCGGCGCCGTGAAATTGGTGAAAGCGCATCACTCTGACCGCAAGGATTACGATCTGATCCTTGTGGACTGGAAAATGCCTGATATGGACGGCACCGAAACCGTACGCGAAATCCGAAAAATTGTCGGTCCGGAAACTACCATTATTATCATGACGGCCTACGACTGGACGGATATTGAAAAGAAAGCCCTTGACGCCGGTGCGGATATGTTTATGAAAAAACCGGTTTTTGCCTCGTCGGTGCTCAAGGCTTTTGAAAACGTATTCCTGAAAAAATCCACAGGCATCAAGCCGGAATCCCCGCAGGCACAGGTCTTTGACTTTACCGGCAGACGTGTTCTGCTTGCAGAAGACAACAGACTGAATGCCCTGATCACCAAGGAGCTTCTTGAAAAGAAGAACTTTACTGTAGACACGGCAGTCAACGGGGCAAAAGCCGTTGAGATGTTCGACGCGGCCGATGCAGGTTATTATGATGCCATCCTGATGGATGTGCGCATGCCTGTCATTGACGGACTGGAAGCCACCAGAACCATCCGGGCAATGGGAAAACCGGACAGCAGCACCATCCCCATCATCGCCATGACCGCCAATGCTTTCCAGGAGGATATCCACAGCTGCCTGGAAGCCGGCATGAATGCCCACCTGGCCAAGCCCATTGAAACTCCCGTCATGTACCGTACCCTGGAGCAGTTCATCTGCAGCAGATAACCCCGGGATCTGCCGACGGCGGATCTTTTCATGCCGGCCATACCCGTGCGGCAAGGCATCCGGTCTGCCGCCCTCTCTTAATGAATTTTTAACACAGGAAAATAAAACCGAATGTCTCTCTTACTTTTCCCTCTGTATACTAAAATCAAAGAAAAACAAATAAATGTCCGGACAGGGAATGAGCGGCCGGCTTTTAAGGTGTTCGGAGGGAAAAGGGTATGGATAAAAGTATGGATAAAAATCTGAATCATGTGATTGTGGAAGTTCGTGAACTGATAGGCAGACATGAATACAGGGAATGTGAAAAGGTCATCCGGCAGGCAATGAGCGATTATCCGGATAATGCAGTTCCCAATAATCTGATGGGACTGCTTGACGAAAAAAAAGGGGATCACCTCAATGCCATGAAGCATTTCCGTGCGGCATGGGCTTTGGATCCTTCTTATCGGCCCGTGCTGATGAACCTGGACTGTTTCGGAACTGTCTCTTCTGACAAGGTTTTCATTTTTGATGAAACCGATGAATCCCCGAAATCCAATCATAAATTGACGCAGTATTCATAAAAAACATTTTGGCCGGCGAAATCACCGCCGGCCATTTTTTTTTGTATTTTTGCGTTTTGCCGCATCCGGCGTTACAATAGAATAAGAAAAAAATGCGGAATGGTGGTAAAAATGGAAACATCCAAACAACGTATTCTCGTATGCGTTGCCCCGTCTTTGTCCGGCCGCAAACTGATTCATATTGCTTCACAGATGGCCTCTTTATCCGGAGCGTCTCTTTCGGCAGTTTCCGTTATCGGAAAGCATGACCGTGAAAAACATCCTGAAATCTGCCGGCGCTGCATGGATAATCTGAATTATGCAAAAGAACTCGGTGCCGGGATCCAGTGCATTTCCGGTCATGATATTGCCGGCCTGATTTCCGCATATGCCAGGTCCTGCGGCGCGGCAAAACTGGTTCTCGGACGCAGTGCGGCAAAGAAAACCTGCCTTTTCAGGAGCCCCTGTCTTGCAGAAAAGCTGAAACGGCTGCTGCCCGGTACGGAAATTGTTACCATCCCGAATCCCGAACCCGTTTACGATGAAAAAGAACCTTTCAAGAAGCTGCATCTCTCGTGGAAAGATGCGGGTGTAAGTCTCGGCATTCTTGCCGCTGCCTCCCTGCTCTGCCGCTGGTTTTACGGTCTCGGTTTTACTGACGCGACCCTGATCACCGTTTATATTTTTGCGGTGCTGCTGATCTCTTTTCTTACAAGCGGATATCTTTGCGGTGCATTATCCTCGCTGCTGAGTGTCCTTATCTTTAACTTTTTCTTTACCGTTCCGCTGTTTTCCCTGAAGTCCTACGGAACAGGGTATCCGGTCACGCTGGTCGTCATGTTCCTGTCCGCATTTCTGACCAGTTATCTGACGTCTCAGGTAAGGCGGCAGGCACAGCAGCACGCGCAAAATGCCTACCGCACGGAAATGCTGCTCGGAGCCAACCGAAGGCTGCAGCACGCAATGAACGAAAACGAAATCCTTCAGGCAGCGGCGGAGCAGATCGGAAAGCTGCTCGTACGCTCTGTTCTGCTTTATCCTGTCCGCAGCCATGCACTTGCCGGGCCTATCCTCATCCCCGCCGGTGAAACGCTCGAAACTCTGACAGACAGCGCCTCACAGCCAAAAGAACGTCAGATTGCGGAATGGACGGTCAAAAACAATATGCAGGCCGGAGCGACCACCGGCATATTTGATGATGCGGAATTCTGGTACGTGGCCGTACGGATAAACGATGATGATGAAGCCTGCGCGGTTGCAGGCATCCGGATGGAAAAGGATGAACAAATTGATCCCTTTGATAAAAATCTGCTGCTTGCCATGCTCGGAGAATGCGCCGTTGCCCTGGAAAAGGAAAGACTGGACCGGGCCGGCGAAGAATATGCCATTCAAATCAAGCAGGAACAAATCCGTTCCAATCTTTTGCGTTCCATTTCACATGATCTTCGTACCCCGCTGACTGCAATTTCCGGAAATGCCACTATGCTGATGAACGGCGCGGTGCCTGCGGAACAGGACCGTCAGCAGATTTATGAAGATATCTATGATGATTCTGTCTGGCTGATCGATCTTGTGGAAAATCTGCTTTCCATTACACGTATCGACAACGGACATCTGAATATCCATTTGCAGCCGCAGGACGTTTCGGATCTTCTGGACGCCGCCGCTTCCCACATACAGTCAAGAAAAAAGAATCACAGCATCCGCATCATAAAACCGGCAGAGCTTTTGATGGTCAATGCAGACTGCTCGCTTCTTGTACAGATGCTGGACAATCTGATTGAGAATGCCTTTAAGTATGCGGGAGAAAACAGCAGCGTGGAGATTTCGGCAAAGTCTGACAACGGTCACGTTATCCTGCTTGTCTCTGATGACGGTCCGGGCATTCCGGACGCGGAAAAGGAAAAGGTTTTTGATATGTTTTATACGGCACAAAACCGTGTGTCTGCCGACGGCAGGCTGGGACTCGGACTCGGCCTTTCGCTGTGCAGGATCATTGCACAGGAACACGGCGGCACCATCCGTGTTTATGACCGGAAACCGCACGGAGCTGTTTTTGAAGTGACTTTACCCACACAGGAGGCAGCGCATGAATAATCTTCCCCTTATCCTGATCGCAGAGGATGACAGACCCGTCCGCAATTTGATCTCCATGGCACTGAATTCCCGCGGCTATCAGACAGAAACCGCCGTAAACGGCGGGGAAGCCATTCTGTCTCTGACCGGGCATACGCCGGATATCCTGATCCTGGATCTGGGGCTCCCGGATATGGACGGAAACGATATTATCAAAAAAGTACGCCAATGGTCTCTTTTGCCTATCATTGTAGTCAGTGCAAGGAGCGATGAACGGGACAAGATCGATGCCCTTGATTTCGGTGCCGATGATTACCTGACAAAGCCTTTCAGTGTGGAAGAGCTTCTGGCGCGGATCCGGGTTGCCGTACGGCGGCTGCAGTATATCCATGAGAATCAGGAAAAAACTTCTCCTGTTTTTTCCAACGGCGGACTCTCCATCGATTACGATGCCGGACTTGTAACCATCAACGGGGCGGAAATCCACCTGACACCGATCGAATACAAACTTCTCTGTATTATGGCGCAGAACATCGGACGGGTACTGACACATAACTTCATCCTGAAGGAAATCTGGAAGAACACGCTTCCCGGCGATACGCAGTCGCTGCGGGTCTATATGGCGTCCCTCCGTTCAAAAATCGAATTGCCCCTCGGAGATAAAATCATACAGACACAGATCGGAATAGGCTACCGTATGATCAAACTTTAACAGGCAGAGAGAAATCCTGCGCCCTATCAGAGTTCCCGGCAATACGCTGTGAAACACCCGAAAAAGAGGCATTCGACAGACATGAAACTGATCCTGCAATATTTGCGCGGACATATCGGGATATTTTTACTGTCCACATTCTTTCTGACACTGGAGGCTGCTGCAGATCTGCTGCAGCCGACGTTTATGTCCTATATCGTGGATGAGGGAGTAGCCCATTCCGATATCCGCAGAATCCTGTACTGCGGGGCCGTCATGCTTGCCATCGCGCTGATCGGCGCTGTCTCTGCTGTCATGAGAAACCGCTTCTCCAGTGAGACTTCCCAGACGATCGGAAAAGAACTGCGCCGGGATATGTACCACAACGTTCAGCAGCTGTCACTGGAGAACATTGACCGCCTGCAGCCTGCTTCGATCATCACCCGGATCACAAATGATGTTTCCCAGGTTCAGGATTTGATCAACAGCATCATGCGCATGATGGTCAAGTCTCCCATCACCTGTATAGGAGCCATTGTGCTGATCCTCATTCAGACCCCGAAACAGGCACCGGTCATGATCATGATCATTGTCATTGTTTCCGTTCTGATTATGGGGAACATGAAGATCGGATATCCGCGCTTCGGAACCGTACAGAAAAAACTGGACAGACTGAACAGTGTAACAAGAGAATTTCTGTCCGCCGTCCGTGTGGTAAAGGCATTCAATGCGGAGGATGAGGAAACAGAAAAATTCGGACAGGCCTCTGCGGAACTGGCTGCTGCCAATACGGCTGCCCTTCGCATCATGGCAATATTTTCCCCGCTGATCAATCTGTCCGTAAATTTCGGCATTGTACTTCTTCTGTGGATTTCAAAGGATCAGAGCGGTTCCGAAATCGGGAAGCTGATGGCATCCGTCAACTATATGACGCAGGTGCTTTTTGCTGTTACCATGATATCGAATGTCATAAATACTGCGGTACGTGCAGCGGCTTCCGCAGGCAGAATTCAGGAGATATTGGATGAAAAGCCGGTGCAGAAACTTCCGCTGCATCCTCTGACGCCGGACATCCGGGGTGAAATCCGCTTTGATCATGTTTCCTTTTCCTATGCCGGCGCAGGAAAGGAAGCCCTGCAGGATATCAGCATTTTTATTCATGCCGGAGAAACAGTCGGCATGATCGGCCCCACCGGTTCGGGAAAAACGACACTGATCAATCTGATCCCCCGTTTATATGATGCGTCTGAAGGCAGAATTCTGATTGATGGCTGCGATGTTACAGAGATCGATGAAACGCTTCTCAGAAGCTCTGTTGCCGTTGTTTCACAAAAGGCCCTGCTTTTCAGCGGAAAAATCAGCGACAACCTTCGCTGGGGACAGCAGGATGCCGATGATGCAAAAATACAGGCGGCAGCCGGAATTGCCTGCGCGGATACTTTTATCCGTGCATCGGAGCACGGGTATGATACATGGCTCGGCCAGGGCGGTGTTAATCTTTCCGGGGGGCAGAAACAGCGTATTTCTCTCGCGCGTGCGCTGGTCCGCAGTCCCAAAATACTGATCCTTGACGATTGCACCAGTGCGCTTGACGCGCAGACGGAATCCGACGTATTATCCGGGCTGCAGGAACATTCCGGCAATATGACCGTGCTTTTGATCAGCCAGCGTATTTCCACCGTCATGCGCGCGGACAGGATCCTCTGTCTGGATAACGGCCTTGTGCGGGGTTTCGGAACCCATGAACACCTGATGGAAGGCTGCGGGGTATACCGGGACATTTATGAATCACAGATCGGAGGCGGACAAAATGGCTGACAAAAATACTTCAATCCCTCCTTCCAATATAAACGGAATATCCCGCCCCGGACGCGGCCGCGTTGTCATCAAGCCAAAGAATATGAAGGGTACGCTTCAAAGGCTCTATCAGCTGACCGAAGGACAGAGAAAGGGTCTCGGATGGATCCTTCTTCTTTCCGCGCTCGCATCCGCCGCATCCATTTTTTCTCCGTACCTGACCGGAAAAATCGTGACGATGATCGTAAACAGGAATGCGATCACCTTCGCTCTTCTCCTCCTTACCGGACTCTTTGCGGGGGACTGGCTGGTTCGGTTTTTGCAGCAGTTTTTCATGGCTTCCATCGGACAAAAAATTATTCTTTATATCCGAAAAGTTCTGTTCGACCACATAAAAAAACTGCCTCTCGCCTTTTTTGACCGGAGACAGCACGGCGAGCTGATGAGCCGCCTTACCAATGACGTAGACAATATCAGTACCACCATTTCCAATTCCCTGACCCTGCTTTTGACCTATCTGTTCACGATCATCGGCATATTCATCATGATGGTCTCTCTCAGTCCGACTCTGACATTGGTCTCTCTTGCCGGGATTGTCCTGATCTTCCTTCTGACAAAAGCAGTGACCAGACGTACCAGAAAACTGTTTGCCGAACAGCAGAAGGAGCTTGGCATCCTGAACGGTCAGGTAGAGGAAAGCATCTCAGGGCTTTCTGCCGTAAAGGCGTTCTGCCGCGAAAAACAGATGGAAGATGCCTTCCGGGCAGAAAACGACAGCCTTTGCAGCGTATCGATCAGGGCTCTGATCTGTTCCGGATACCTGATGCCGTTAATGAACGTCATCAACAATCTCTGCTATGTGGCAATTGCCGTATTCAGCGGGATCCTGTTCATCCGCGGCAGCATCACGGATATCGGACTGATCACCAGTTTCCTTCTTTATGTACGGCAGTTCACGCGGCCGTTTGTAGAGATCGCAAACATTTATAACAGTTTCCAGACCGCAGTCGCCGGTGCAGAACGTGTTTTCGAAATTCTTGATGAGGTGCCTGAACCGGAAGATAAGCCGGATGCACTGGATCTGAAAAATCCTCACGGTGACATTGTGATGAATCATATGTATTTCGGATATACACCGGATAAAACCATACTGAAAGACATTTCCATGCACATCCCCGCAGGGATGAGGGTAGCGATCGTCGGACACACCGGTTCCGGAAAAACAACGATCATCAATCTGCTCACACGTTTTTATGATGTGACCGGCGGAGAAATCCTTCTGGACGGGCATGATCTCAGGGATTACCGGATGAAAAGCCTGCGGGATGCTTTTGGCGTAGTCCTTCAGGATTCGGCATTGTTTGCGGAATCCGTCATGAACAATATTTCTTACGGACATACAGATGCAGCGGAAGAACAGATTCAGAACGCAGCCCGCATCGCCGGCGCGGATGGTTTCATAGAACGTCTTCCCGATGGCTATCATACCGTTCTGGAACAGGGAGGCGATGAGCTTTCCCAGGGGGAACGGCAGCTGCTTACCATTGCAAGAGCAGTCCTTGCCAACGCGCCTATCCTGATTCTTGATGAGGCTACCAGCTCTGTAGACACCGTTACCGAACAGAAGATCCGAAAGGCCATGCTGAAAATGTGCGAGGGCCGAACCTCGTTTATCATTGCCCACCGGCTTTCAACCATTCGGGATTCCGACCGCATCCTTCTGATCGAAAACGGCGAAATTACCGAACAGGGAACGCACAGCGAACTGATGAAGCTTCACGGTAAATACGCCGCCATGTATGAGACACAGACCGGAAAAGCCGGACCAAAACCGCAGTCAGCGGCAACCTGATGCAAAATCCTTATCCGTCACTTTTTCTGCGTTTTTCCGAAAAACCGGTACTGGAGAACTTCTCGGAAAGAATGGTTCTCTGTTTATCTTCATACATGGCCTTATCGATATGTGCCTGGAATTCGGAAAAGGACATCCCGGATGACGGATCGTAAATCTCTCCCCCCAGGCTGAAGGAGATTTTAATGACCTGATCTCCGATCTGTTTGTATAGGATTGTATTTTCCTTTATCCGCTTCAGCAATGCTTCAAAATCACTCTGCCTGTCTATATCCACTACAATACAGAATTCATCCCCGCCGTACCTTGCAATCATCGTGTCAGCTCTTGTAACGGTTCTCAGGATTCCTGCCGCGCTTACCAGCGCGGCATCTCCCTCCGGATGGCCGAATTCATCGTTTATTTCTTTGAAATTGTTTATATCCAGCAGTATGGCAGCAAAGGAATGCGATTTATCAGCGGCCCTTATCTTCCTGTGCAGATAGTTGTCAAGCTTTCTGCGGTTGTACAGTCCCGTAAGATAATCACAGTCCAGATTATTATTCAGGGTATATACGAAAACGATCAGTTCCGAAAATACCGTGGCATTCAGTGCAAAGGCATAGCCATATACCAGAATCTGCAGGAAGCTTGCGGCAAGAGGCGTCAGCAGGAAAAACTGGAACGCATAAAAATGACGGGAGTCCATGTTCTTCCGGTATTTTATCATCAAAATTTCCGTATAGGCAGCCATGGTCAGCATTGAAAAAACAGTGATAAGATACAGCGGACCGCGATGGTAAATCCCGTCCGCATCAAAATAATAGATAAGACCGCTGAATGGCGTTGCAAGAGAAATGACAGCATTGACAATACACAGGGCCCCGGAGACCATCTGTGCCGTTTTTTTCACTTTTCTTTCCACGGAAAGCTGCTCACAGACATACATCATCCAGACAACCATGACGATCGGGTTCAGAATGAAAAGCATCATATTTGCAGCGGCATATACATCGTAAAAACCAACGGAGATACTGTCCAGTCTGCTCAGAATATCGGTAATGACCTCGACAAATGTAATGGCAAGCAGCAAAAGAAAAAGATCGCGCTGTCTTGCTTCATCTGTTCTTCCATGGTTGTCGCGTGTAACCGATATCATCAAAAAAACAAGTATCAGTTCGGAAAATACGGCAAGCCCCAGATTAATGCCAAATTGCATGGTATTCAATATGATTTTCTCCTGTGGAAATGCGTATGGTACGGGTGCAATACAAACTTCTTCATTTGCCCATTTTTTTTGATTTACAGTAGATTTTACACCCAAACCGTGCATTCTTCCAGTGATTTTGCCGTGTGTCGCCGACATGCGTCTCTGGCAAGGGGTCTATTCTGCTTTTCCGGGCAGGACTATGATACGCCCTTACATCATCTTCTTCATTTCTTCATACACGAACTGCACTTTTGGCCCGACAACCACCTGCACGGTTGTCCTGGACGGCCTGATCACACCGGGTACGCCGGAAGCCTTTATCTTCTTCTCACTGACTGCCGCATAATCCTTGATCTCAACACGGATCCTTGTTGCGCAATAATCCGCATCGTTAATATTCTCCCTTCCTCCGAGTCCCTCCAGGATTCCTGACGCCACAGCGGTAAAATCATTATCGGCGAGCTCTATCTTCCTTTCCTGCTCCTCATCCGCATCGTCATCTTCACGGCCCGGTGTCTTCAGGTCAAAATGAAGGATAAAGAACCTGAATACAAAATAATAGATAATACCGAATACAAGTCCTATCGGAAGGATCAGGATGGGATTCTCTGCCATGGGCGCCTTGAAGCAGAGGATCCAGTCAACCAGTCCTGCACTGAAATTAAATCCGCATCTTACGGGAAGCAGGGTGCAGAGTGCTGCCGAAAGTCCGGTCAGTACCGCATGTACGAGATAAAGCCCCGGGGCAAGAAACATGAAGGAAAATTCAAGAGGTTCCGTTATCCCTGTGAAGAAAGATGCAAGTGCGCATGACATGAGAAGACCGGCCGCTGCTTTTTTCTTTGTTGTTTTTGCCGTATGGTACATGGCAAGGGCTCCTGCCGGAAGACCGAACATCATGATCGGGAAAAATCCGGTCATATACATGCCTGTTATGCCCCTTGTTCCGGTTCCTGCCCAGAAATTTCCGAGATCGTTGATGCCGGCGGTGTCAAACCAGAACACGGCATTAAGCGCATGATGAAGACCAAAAGGGATCAGGGCACGGTTCAGCATGGCATAGAGACCTGCACCGACTGCGCCAAGACCTACGATTGCCTCTCCGAATGCTGCAAGACCGCCAAAAATCAGAGGCCAGATAAAATACAGTGCGATCGCAGCCAGAATGGATATCATGGCTGTTACGATCGCGACGCATCGTTTCCCGCTGAAAAATGCCAGACAGTCCGGCAGCTTTGTTTCCCTGAATCTGTTGTAGCAGCCGGATCCGATAATTCCCGCAAGAATGCCGATAAACGCATTCTGTATTTTTTCAAATGCTGCCGGCACCGCAGCCTCATCAATTCCTCTGTACATGGCAACGGATGCCGATGAAAGCAAGGTTGTGATCATCAGCCAGGAAACAAGCCCGGAAAGCGCTGCTGTCCCATCGTGCTCTTTTGCCATTCCCACGGAAATACCGATCGCAAACAGGAGCGGTATCTGGCCGATAATCGCCGAAGCTGCCTTGATCAGAAATGCTGCAGCAGTATTGTTTGCGCCCCATCCCGCGGGATCCATCCAATAACCGATACCGTATAAAATACCTGCCGCCGGCAGACAGGCCACAGGCAGCATCAATGATTTACCCATTTTCTGCAGGTATTTCATCATAAGGAATCCCCCTTCACCCGCTGTTTTTTTCTGATTTTTATTTACCGGTCAGCGTCATAATCGTCTGAAGCTTATCCGCCTGTCCCGTTGTTTTAACTATTTTGTTGAAATGTTCCGTATTAAGAATTACAACCGGCGTCGTTACATCATATCCTGCTGCTTTTATGCCTTCCAGATCAGCTTCAACAATAAGGTCCCCTTCCCTGACCTTCTGCCCCTGTACTGCATGGGCCGTGAAAAATCTCCCCTGCAGCTTTACAGTATCAATCCCTATGTGCACAAGAAGCTCTGCTCCCGCATCGGCCTGAATGGAATAAGCATGACCGGTAGGATAAAAAGCTGCCAGCATCCCGTCACACGGCGCGTAAAATTTTCCCTCCGACGGCTGCACGGCAACTCCGTCTCCCAATATTTTCCCGGCAAACATCTCATCTTTTACCTTGATGATGTCAACGATCACCCCTGCGGCGGGTGCCCCTATTGTAATGTCTTCCCCTGTTTTATTATGCCCCGTCCCTCTGAATAACCTCATTCTTAATTCCCTTCTCACTTTTGAAACATGAGCCTACCGGACATATGCGATCGCTGTTTTACGAAATGCGTTTGCGATGCGGATGCATGCCGAAGATATCAGGCCTCCGCAATAAATATAAACAAATATGTTCGTTGAACGGATAAAGAAAAGACAGACAATGGAAGTTACCATACTGAAGACGCCAAGGCCCAGTTTAGCTCTCCACAGGGGAGTCCCCAGTCGTTTCGCTTCCAGAGCATTAAATGTATCAATGACTCCCGAAAAAAGATAACATCCCAGCAAATATAGCATGACATATATCTGCGGGATCTCCGCCATAAGGGTTGTAAAAATAGCCAGATCAAAAATAATAATTCCCCTGTACAAAACGGCTTTCCCTCCGACCATATGCCGGGCCATGACAAAGTAATAAAAGAGCAGGCGAAGGCTGTATACCAACAGTGCTGCACTGAGAATTATAATGATAAGATGACTTCCTATCTCCGGAAAAAGTATCATGATTCCGCTGCACAGGAGCATGAATAATCCCGTAAGAACATTCGTGACTTTCTGTACTTTGCTCATTTTCAGCTGCCTCTTTTTTCATTCTCAACAAGCTTCATAAAGTCCTTGATCCCCTTAAAGCCAAACTTATCATAGTCCACGGAAAAACCGGCGAGCATATTGCCGGACTTGTAGATCTGATTGGTAACCATACTTTTCTGTGCCATAGCCGCCAGGCAGAATTTCCCGAGGAAGGTATTGTCCCGCAGCTTTTTATCCGCATTCCCATATTCTTCCTGAAACTTACCGAGATCAAAATCCTCTATTGTGTGTCCGGACAGCCTCTCTCCGAATTCCTTCCAGTCTTTGGATGCATTTAACCGGCGTCTGGTAAGGATTTCATGAATTTCATCCTCCCATGGTGTAACCGCCTTCGTATCATACTTTTCTTTTTCAAATATGGGATAGGTACCGCGCAGAACTTTCATTGCATAGATCATCTGGCAGAACGCATGATAATAATCCGACGGATTGTCCTTTATGATCTCGGCATATTCTCCCCATGCAGGCAGATATTTATATCGGATAAAGCTGTAATCCGGCAGATGACCGGCTCTGCCGTGGCCAAGGTTCATGATGGAATTTTCCCTGACCTGATACACACTGTTCGAATAATATCCTTTATAAACATCATCAGACAAAACCGGATTATGGTGAAAAGTAACCGCTCTCTCGCGATGCTTCTCTTCATCGGAAATCAATTCATAGCAATAGGAATTGACATTATTGATGACCAGGGACGGAGTGCCGGCAAAATAACGGTGAGCCCATGTATCCGCAAGGATATGCATGGCAATCCCTGCCGCCTGCAGACTGCCTCCCCCGGCAAGATGAACCGTATCCACCAGGAGATCACTGTTGGTATTGCAGATCAGTCTGTATTTATTCATATAAAGTGCGGACCTGTGCTTCAGCTTTGCTCTCAAATCAAAGGGCAGAAAATGAAAAGACGCCCAGATCCGTGTAATATTCTGAATTTCCAGAATATCCGTTCTCGCATCCATCAGCTCTGACTGCAGTTGTGTCGTGGCAGCAGCAAGCGGCGCGCGAATTTTAGAAAGAAGAGTTCTTGAACAATGGTCTACCAGCTCGGCACTGTAACAGATCTCAAGGCTCTCTTCATGGGAATATCCGGAAATGATCGCTGCGCAATATGTCGCATAATAATGAAAATCATCCTGCATAATGATTAACGTAATCCTTTCCGATAATCAGGCTGTTTTGTCCTTGTCTGTCTTTTTACGATGATCGCTGAAATGATCAGTTCCAGCATGGCCATCAGAGATGTAAATTCAACGATAATGGTAATGATTCTGTCTGTCATGGAAAAAAAATAAGTTGAAGGAATGAAGCTCGAAACCATGCTGAAGATTGAAAAAAGAGTCATGAACATCGCTACAATGACATATAAGTTTCCCCGTTTTTTCCCTTTTCCTTCCGCTGCCGCAGACAATCCCACGAAACAGCGCAGGGAAAGGTCAACAGCCAGGAGAAAAAATACGATGATAATCGAGAACACCTTCCACTGTTCCGCTCCCGTATCCGCAAACAGCTTCTGGATGTCCGCAGGATCAAAGAGAAAGTACATCATGGTCTTGATGATGCTCCAGATTCCAAAAGCAATGGTTCCCATCCCGCTGACCGTCATCGTATTCCGATACCGTCTAAGCCTGATTGCTGCCGGATCTCCCTGTACGGGAAGCAGCGCAGAATGATCATTCATACCTTTTTTTACCTTCTTTTTTGAACAGATTCCTGTTTGGGCGTGTCCCAAGTCCTTATTCCCACCTGCGTGGGAAACGGACTTTTGACATAGCCAATATATATAATATCACGGATTGCTCCCGCAATCCTGCCAAACATTCGGATTCCATGAGGCCTCTGCCCCCTGTCTTTCCATGCGGTTACGAATCTTGTAAAGCAGCTTAAAAGATGTCATAATTATGTTATAACCTGTCGCACCAGATTGAGGGAGGTGAAGCAGCATGACCTTTGTCCTTTATGCAGGCTCAAATATTTTCTGCATTATTATCCTTGCGGCCATCTACTATCAGCTTTCGGTAAATATAGGCCAGCAGACAAGCATCATCATGTTCAAGCGCGTTGCTTTGAGCATGATCTTTATGGTGCTGCTTGATATCGCCTGGGAGTTTTTCTACATTTACCCCGTCCCACAGGAATATCGGATTCTGGTATATCTTGTCAATGTCGCATATTCCATGCTCTCCAATCTTGTCATGTTCTTCTGGTTGTTTTTTGTGGGGGAGCAGACCTACGGAACACGTGACCGCAAACGTTTTTCAAGATTTCTGCCTCTTCTCCTCCTGCCGATTATTGCTTCCGGGCTGATTACGATGACCACCTGTTTTAACGGCTGCATCTTTTCCTTCGATGCAGAGGGCCACTATATCCAGGGACCTCTCTACATCCTTTTTCTGGCCATTCCCTATATCTATGTGATCCTTTCCACAGTGGATATTGCTCTGGACTTCCGAACCATTAAAAACCGTCAGGATAAAAAATCCTCCATCATGCTCTTTGCTTTTATCATCTTTCCGACGCTCGGCGTTCTGGTCGGCTATTTTTTCACAGAGCTCCCCGCGATCTGGCCAATGTTTACCTTTGCACTCCTGATCGTATTTTTCAATCTGCAAAATGAGCAAATGTCGATGGACGGCCTGACCGGAATCAACAACCGCAGGAGATTCGACAACTATCTGGATGAAAAACTTGAAAAGGCAAAAGACGACGGATCGGCGATCTGCCTCATCATGTCCGATCTCGATGAATTCAAAAAAATCAATGATACCTTCGGCCATAACACAGGAGACGAAGCGCTCAAGGAAACCGCAGACATTCTGATGGAAATCTGCAATGGGAATAAGACCTTTTTTGCCCGCTACGGCGGCGACGAATTTGCAATCATCCACAACGTAGCCAATGAAACCGAAGCGAAAGAATTCTTAAAAGAAATACGGACCGCCTTTGAAAGTAAAGCGAAAAAAGAAAATACCGAATACAAGCTGTCCCTCAGCACCGGCATGGGTTTTACAAGCCTCCAAAATCTGAAAGGTGCGGCAGAACTTATCAAAGAAGCTGACCACAATCTGTACAAAGAAAAGAGAAGCAGGAAATAGGAACAATGCTATATTTTTGTTCCTTCCTCTCCGTAAAACGAATATCTGTTCCTGCCATCCTCACAGCTTTTCAGGTTCTGTGCAATTTGTTTCTTTTCGCTACCTCTTCCGGGTACCGGTCGATTACCTCTCCAAGGAAAAATTCTTTTCGGGTATTCCACTTGTTCTTCATCTTGTCCCTCGTTCTGCATCATGATCCGTCCATCCAAACCGACATTTGTCAAAGATTCCCCATTCCTGTTTTCCGCTGAATATAAAAAACATCCGAATAAAAATGGATGTTATGATCTGCAACTGGCTGCCATCCATCCAAACGGAACAGGCCCTGAGTTTTGTGTCACTGCCTTTCGACAGTTTTACTGAAATATTCGGTTAGGACTATTATACGATATCATTCAAGAGCAGGCAAGTTCCTGCATTATTATGATGATGGCGTAAACCTATTGTGTTTATTTTATTCCGGCAATAAAATGGATGTATTATCAGGAGCTGAAATAATTTTTTCATCATTATAAAACGGAGCATCGAAATGGAAAAATACTACTCTCTCAAAACGGATAAAGAAACTCAATGGGGAAGCCTGCGTAATATGTTCCGTGTTCTGTTTATGGGCGTGGCAATTGTTCATCTTTTCTTTACTGTTTTTTATCTGTTAAACGGCAAGGAAATATTTGCTTTGTATCAGTTCGCTGCTTCTCTCCTGTTTATATTTTTATATAAAGTCTGGAAAAGTGAGCATTTCATTTTATACTGTAACATCTATTTCGTGGAGATGGTTGTGAACTCTTTTCTTACTGCCTATTTTTGGGGAGATGTATGTGCCTCCAATCTCTATCTGTTATCCATGATTCTTATTGCAAACTGCATTGTTTTTACACAATACCCGGCCAAGGTCAAGCAAAAGTACATCATCGTCAATTTGATTTGCAGCTTTTTAATGTTCATGGTGCTTTCGATGCCGCTTCTGACCTTATATCTTTTTCCGCACAAGTATTTTGCGATGGATTATAAAACCGCCTACTTCTCTTCCCTTTGGATCATACAAACATTTTATACGTTATCTGCCTTTTTGCTGCTGTTTTTCACAACAGTATTCTTCATGCGAAACATCCTCTGGAATTTCGATAAGGTAGAAGAGGAAAAGGATCTGCTGGATACGGAAGCCAGTCAGGATGCGCTTACAAAGCTCTATAACAGGCGAAAAATTGAGGAACTGTTCAAAAACAGCTGGGCACAATGGCAAAAAAATAAATCGGAAATCGTCATAGGTATCGGTGATATTGATTTTTTCAAAAAACTCAATGACAGATATGGACACCCCGCAGGGGATGCAGTGCTTGTAAATATTGCATCATTATTTATGACTTCTGCCCGCAAGGGGGATATTATCTGCCGTTGGGGAGGCGAAGAGTTTTTGTTTATCTGCCAATGTTCTGAGTCAGACTCTGTTTTCTTCTTTGAAAGGCTGCGGAAGAAAATTGAGGAAACGCCGATAGCATATGAAAAGGAAAATCTTACCATTACAATGACATTTGGCATAAGCAAAATGAAAATCGGACAAAAGCCCGAAGATTTAATTACCGCTGCAGATCAAAATCTGTATGCCGGGAAAGAAGGCGGACGAAACCGTGTGTATCATGATTTTTCCGGCTGATCCTCTTTTTCACGGCTGTAATTGTATGCCACGCAGATATCCCGAATGAAAATAGGGGAATGCTTTTTAGTTTCTCTGCATTCTGTTTTCAGAATATCAAAGAAGATGATATACTTCGTGCAAATCTGATATTTCGTAATTGATAGTCGCTTCCCCTTCCACTGCATTCTTTTCCGGGTTATACCAGCAAGTGACAATTCCGGCGTTGTTTCCGCCACGAATGTCACTGGTTAAAGAATCTCCTATGATCATGACCTGCGTCATGTCTACAGGTTTCAGTTTTGCAAATACCTTATCAAAAAACTTTATATTCGGTTTTTCAGCACCCAGCTGTTCGGACAAAAAAATTCCATCCATCAATTCTCCAAGTCCGGAAAGGCGCAGCTTTTTAGTCTGCGCTGCAACTGTTCCGTTGGAAACCGCATATTGTTTGACTTTACCGCGAAGCGATTTAACAATATGATAACTGTCATCACGGAATACGATCGTATCTCCGAGATTCAGCTGGTATTTTTCATTGAATCCGGCAGGAACTGTGCTGTCAAGTTCTTCTGCCGCGAAGAAATCCCTGAATCTTCCGATCATAACCTCCGCTTTTGTAATCTCGCCCCGTTCGAGACGTTCCCAATAAGACCTGTTGATCTCGGAATACCGTTGGATCATCTCATCGGAACAGTCTCCTAAGCCATATTCTCTGAAGAGATTTCTTATGGCCGCCTTTTCTGCGGCAGCAAAGTCGAGCAATGTTCCGTCTACATCCCATAAAAGCATCGTAATCATTATGATTCTCCTGACAAAAATTCAAAATTTTATCATCTAAATCCGGTAAGCATCCTTTCAATTTAAAAGATTTCGGTAAATTTCATTCATCAACTTTTGTATCATATCCCGATCTTTGCCTTTCGCCATTGTGCAGCATGACAGTGTACATATATCTTTATAGGTGGAGATAGAGAGTTGGAAATACGGTACAGGTTTAACAGCGGTTGAAATAAACGCATTTAAAATATCTGTTCCCTTAAACATGAGTTTTTTCTCATCGAGCATTCCCAAATTGCTGTAGGAAAGTACCGGAACTGGTGCTATTCGGAAAAAAAGTTTCTTCAGCAGCCCACGGGGCATCAAATGGTAAAGGATATGAAAAAGCTCAGGCTCCTTTAAGCAATCATTGCTGTCTTTTTGCTTTCGCATTTGTAAAGAAACTCTTGCCAAAATGTTTTCAAAGGTATCCATTTGTTCTGTTTGTATTTCACAATGATAATTTCCGGTCAGATTGCATACACTGATATCCGCTCCATTGCTGAATTTTCTCAGATCAACGGGGCATGGTAAAGATATGGCATCCCATCCGAATAAAGTATGCAGTGTTTTTATATAAGCCGCCAAAAAAACGTCATTCACACTGACGTTATGTGTTTTTGCATAGCGCCTGAGGTTTAAAAAGGAACCCGGGTTGATCTGTTTTATAATCAGCCCGGGGGTGCCATTCCCCTCCGTAAAGGGAAGGTGGTGCTTTGCATTGGAGATTCTTAATTCTGATTTTGCAAACAGCAGCTTTCCTCTTTCGATCAACGGAATTTTTTGGATGATCTGATGAAAACTACGGTCTGTATTGTCGTTTTTTACCGCATTGCCGGAATAAAAAGAGGAAAGAGTATAAAGCACCTGCTCAAATCCGCGGCCATCGCAAAGCAGGTGGCTTACCATAACGCAGATAAAATCATCATTTGTGTTATGGATCAGGTTGATCTTAATGGGCGGATCTATTCCGATTTCAAGCGATGACAAATTATTTTCATTTTCCGTTTCATTGTCATTCTTATTTTGATCCATAATGGAAAGATATTTTTTTTCGGAAAAATCCGACTCTTTCCATTCCTGCTTTTTGAAATCAAATGTACACCGCATAATCGGATACATGGAAATTGTCCGTCGAATTGCTTCCTGTAATCTGTCCGTGTCAATTCTTCCATGAAAATACAGGTAACACCTGATAACCGGATTCTGTACCAAACCGTAAAAATACTGCATGGTATCGAATGGCTGCGCCTTTACAGCAATGTGATGCGTCTCTTTCTCTGACATATCCATATCGCCGTCCTCCGCAGCTTTGCTAAGCGAAATCGTACCGGGCACGCTTTTTTTGTTCATACATAGCCGTATCCGCCATTAAAAACAGATTGCTGAAGGTATATGGCTCATGATCCGTTACTGCGCAGCCGGAAGATGCGCTGATGTATCTTAGTAAATAAATCCATCGTACTTTTTTCACGATACATCTCTCTTAATTGACCGGCTCCGTAACGTCAACGATCGTGCCGTTTTCCCGCATGGCTGTTCTTCATTTCACGATCAACCGGATCTCATTCGGCGTACTGCCATTTTCACAATAGTTATACCTGAACTCTTCTACGGCATTGCGGACCAGCTGCATGGAAAGCGGGTCACCGTTAACTGTAGGATTGAATTCAGCTCCGTTATAACGCAGATACATCATAACATTTCCATTATTCTCCGAATACTCGATAAGAACAGACAGAAGCGGCTCTTTCGGCAGCAAAGGAAGAATCATCTGAACCCCCAGTTCTTCAAACACGACCTGCAGATTATTCATCGTTTTAGCCGCAAGAAGATGGCTGCGCCCGAATTCTTCCATTCTTGCATTGATGCCGATAAAGTCAAAATCGAGTGAAGTGATGCTTTCCTCAAAGACCTTCAGCCTGTGGAAGAACTGGCGTGTTTTTTCTTTCTGCGGGTTCTCAAAAATCTGCTTCGGACTGCCGCTTTCATAGATGATTCCCTGATCCATATAATATACAAAGGTAGAGACATCTTTTGCAAAACGCATCTCGTGCGTCACAATCAGCATCGTAAGCTTTCGCTTTGCAAGCGCCCTGATGACACTCAGAACCTCCGACACCATCGTCGGGTCAAGGGCGGATGTCGGTTCATCGAACAGAATAATCTCGGGTCCCATCGCAAGCGTACGCGCGATTGCCACCCGCTGCTTCTGACCTCCCGACAGCTCATCGGGATAAGACATTGCTTTTTCGGTAAGCCCCACGGATTTCAGCAATCCGCAGGCCGTTTCATACGCCTCCTGTCTGGTCACCTTCTTTACGCAGACGGGTGCAAGCATGATATTTTCTATCACCGTCAGATGCGGGAACAGACAGAAGTTCTGGAATACCATTCCGATCTTCCTGCACGCGGCAGCGCATTCTGTTTTATTATCCATATCTTTTCCGTTGATATAGATCTTTCCGGCGCTTGGTATCTCAAGACGGTTGATCATCCGCAACAAAGTGGATTTCCCGGTGCCGGAAGGTCCGACCACGGAAATGACTTCTCCTGCATGGATGACAGCATTGACATCGGTCAAAGGGGTTACGCTTGAATATACTTTTTTAAGGTGCTCAATTTTTATCACTTCCCCGTCGGATACCGGCACGGCAATGTTCAAAGCAGGTTTCCCGGAAACTGATGCCGTGTTCACATCTTTCATTTTGCACGAACGTTTCTTCGGATCTATTTTTATCTCAATTATCCCGATCAGGGATGTCAGCCCCCACGCAAGAAGGAAATAAATCAGCGCAACGGCAATCAGCGGGAAAAATGCCTCATAGGTACGGCTTCTGATAAGGTCGGAGGCCTTCGTCAGATCCTGGACGGCAATATAGCCAACCACCGACGTCATCTTCATCATACTGATGAATTCACCCTTATAGGCCGGAAGGAAACAGCGGATTGCCTGCGGCATGATGATCTTCCGGAACATCTTCGTTTTGCCGAATCCCAGTGTCTGTGCGGCTTCCCATTGTCCGTGATCGACTGCATCAATACCGGTACGCATGATTTCCGCCGAGTTAACGCCGAAATTCAGCGCAAATGCAATAATGGATACGATGATGCCGTTTAAATGTGCTGACGCGAATACAAGATAATACAGAAGCATCAGAAGCACAACCAGCGGAACTCCCTGTATGAACCGGATGATTGCCGCTGTTGTCCTTGAAACTGCAGGATTCCTGCTTCGTCGAAGAAGGCAGATGCCAAACCCGAGAACCGTTCCTGCAACAAGCGCGCACAGGGAAATCAGTATCGTGATCAACAGGCCTGAAACGATCAGCTTCCACCGGCTTTCACGGATAAATGTCTTCTCAAAACTCTTCGCCGTTTTCGCGAAGAATCCGGTCTTCTCACCGCCGATGCCCGTTGTCGAATCGGTTGTCCCGCCCGTTGTCAGGTCCGCTTTTCTGCACAGCAGGGTAATTCCGCCCTTATAGTGTGTGGCAGGAAAATCTACACTTTCGCGCCTCTCATCGGTAATGGAGATACAGCCCGAGGCGATATCGGCAGAGCCTCCGGATACAGCTGTAATCAGAGCAGAGAAATTTGCCTGTGTAATCTCGACTTTTTTCCCGAGCTCTTTCCCGATCATTAGGACAAGTTCAACCTCATAGCCCGCCGAATTCCCGTTGTCGTTGACATAGGACATGGGTACCTGCGTAGAATCATGAATATATCTGAGTACCCCGTTTGAGGTGTCGTAACCGGAATATTCGGACATGTTGATCTGCATTCTTCCGGTGTCTCCCGAGAACCACTTTTCCTTCAGTGCCTGAAGCGTCCCGTCCGCTTCATACTTTTTGATGATCCCTGATATCTCATCCGTAAAAGGACTGTTTTTCTGCAAAGCCAGACCATAAGTATCCGGCAGAACCACATCCTTGAATACCCCCAAATCCGTGTTCTGCGCTGCGGCAAGTTTCGCAACCGGCTCATCAAGACCGACCGCATCAACATCGCCGTTACGAAGCGCAAGAATCTCTCCGCCGATATCATCATAGTATTTATTTTTAAGATCCGGGATCACACCTCCGACAAGTTTATCAAACATTGTTCCCGTCTGGCTGCCAAGAGTCGTGCCCGTAAAATCCGCAAGAGAGTTGAATCTTGCCTTGGAAGCCGAAACATCAGACATCTCGGAGACAGCAGACGCGGAGGACTGAACCGCCGCTGCATTTACACTTTCTCCGCAGCCGTCCAGCAGAATGGGCAGCAGCAATGTCAAGAGCAGGATCCATACAACGGAACGCATCACTTTCTTATGGAAAATCTGTTTCATCTTTTAATACCTCCATTCAACATTCATCAAAATGGGCCCTGTTAATCCTGCCGCCGCTAACGGAAGCATCCCGGCTTGCATTTGTTATTTCATTTTTATTTTAACACCTAAACTTTCTGCCATCCACTGCAATCCGTGATATTACTTCTGGCGACCGCATCATATCTATGGCAGCATGGGATTTTCAGCAGCCGTTTTACTCAGCCCCCTCATTTATATCAGTTCTTTCTTTTGTGATCTATTGGGTAAGGGTGGTGCCACGCTTTTGGCAGAAAAAAAAGGCCGCGGGGATCACCAAAAATTTTATGGGGAGAAAAAGCTCTATCAAGCCGAGCTTTCTGCACAATATACTCAGGCAGTTACCGCAGATTGCCAGACTCTCTGCGGGCTCTGCATCGGAAAATATCTTTACCGCCGTATCAGCAATTGTTATGAACAAGTATGTTCTGCTCTATCAGGGAACAATGGGCATAGCCGTCTTCGGACTGGCATTGTCATTTAAAAATCTGATATCCGCTGTATGGATGGGTTTTAACAATGCTCTCTCTCCTCTGCTCAGCGTGTTTAAAGGGGAAAACAACTGTAAGGGAACAAATATGACCTTACGGATCGGTACCAGGTATGCGCTTGTGCTAAGCCTTATCCTGATGGGTATCATTGCCGCTTATCCGCAGGCCATTTCGCGGATTTTTCGCTTTCAGGATACATCCCTCATAAGCCGGTGCAATGTTGCAATTCGCATCATCGTACTGATGATACCCTTTGCTGCCGTCAATTCTATCATGAGTCATTACTATCAAATCTATCGGCATACCTTTTTGGCCAATGCGCTGATGCTTTGCCGTGGCTTTGTAATTCTTTTGGCGATCGGATTGTTTCTGTTGAAATTTGCAAGCCCGTATGCCTTTTACTTCACCTACCCGATAACCGAAATAGTGACCATGTCCATCTGGCTTGGCTACACCTCTCTTTATATGAAACAAAGAAAAGGAATCGACTGCTTCCTTTTGCCGCCTCAGGACCCCGGCGAAAAGTGTTATTCATTTCTTATGAAAGGAAATGCTGCGGATATCTCGGATTACCGCGTGATGCTTCAATTATTTTTAGAAAAAAATCAGCAGGAAAAAGCAACGATTGCAGAAAGTCTTCTGGTCTTCGACATGATTATGGATGTGCTGTCCGGACAACATTTTCTAAAAAATGATTTTGTGGATTTCAGAACATTGCTCAGCCAAAAGGGCATTCAAATATCGGTAAAATTTAACTTTAGAATCACAAAACGAACTTGCATTGACGAGTTGGGCGAACGCCTGCTCGCCTTAAATGATTGCTTTTGCACCAACAGTGTTTTAGGGTTTCATATCATTGACGGTATTATTACACAACAGGCAAACTCCGCTGCCGAAATATCCACGCCTTCCCGTTTTCTTAAATAACCATACTTCAGTCTTCATGCCCTATCGGTCTTTATAAAGGAAATGATACACGCCATGCTTGATTGCATTTTCCAGCAGCCTCTTAACCATTGTTTCATCATAGGAAAAATCACTTTCATACCACAGCTGCATAACCTTCTGACCGCCGCTTGTGACAAATGCTTCCAGCAGAACCGCCTGCTCCTTGGACAAGATATGCTGATTCAGCCAGTTCGGCAGAGTCGCTGCCAACACTGCATCTGCAATCACCTTTTTTCCTTTTCCAGAACTTCCGCTGCGAAAACATAAGGCAAACAGTTCCTTGTTTGATTTCACGCAGGAAAATAACGCATCCAGCATTTTGGCCGGATTCTGATCATAATGATATAGGGAAAATGCTTTCAGAAATTTATCTGCGTATTCCTGCTCCAATGTATCAAGAAATATTTCTATGTTTTCATAATGTGCATAAAAAGTACAGCGATTGATATCTGCCCGGTCACAGATATCCTTTACTGTGATCTTCGTAATTTCTTTTTCCTTTGCCAGTTCGTAAAAAGCATTTTTTATCAAATTTTCCGAGCGCTTTATCCGGCGGTCCGTACTCACTTTATCTGTCATTTTTCTCTTTTCTCCAACAAACATCCCTGAGATGTCGGCTATCCTTCAGTTATTTGATATCTGCATATTGTTTTCAAACATAAGTATGTTAACATACACGTATATATTATTCAATCGTTATTTTAAGGAGGAAAAAATGACTTCAAAAGAAAAACAAAAAGATTGGAACAACGTGATACGCTGGATACTGGTGGCGCTTTATGCCATTGCCATCTTCGTCTTTGCAGGACAGCCGCTTTCCGTTCCCGGCAATATTATTTTTATGGGAGTGCCTTTGATGATCCTTCACGCGATCCGCAGATACGACGGAAAAACAACGTTGGTATTTCTGGGAATTGCTTTTGTGGTAAGTACATTTTTTGAGGATTTAAGCATTCATACCGGTTTTCCCTTCGGTGCCTATCATTATATGATGGACATGCCTCATATTGATCAGGTTCCTATTCTGGTAGGTGTTTTTTATGTAGCTCTCTGCTATCTCAGCTGGACAATTGCATGTTTGATTTTAAATCACGCAGACCGTAATCTGGAAAACAAATTTAATCTGGTCACCGTACCGATAGTCAGCGCTTTCGTTATGTGTCAATTTGATCTGGTACAGGATCCTTCGACTTCTACCTTCATGCAAGGATGGATCTGGGAAGACGGCGGCGGTGTATTTGGCGTTCCGTTGGTAAATTTCATCGGCTGGTTTATGACTACCTATATTGTTTTTCAGTTGTTTGCTCTGTATTTATCAAAACAGCAGATCAGCAAAAAAAATACACCGGAGATGGAGACGAAAGGCTTCTGGCTGCAGCCAGTCCTCATCTATCTGTTTCTCGGCTGCTCCTATATCGCCCAATATATTTTCCAGATGAATAATTCTTCAAAGATCACAGATCTTGCAGGAAATGTATGGAATACCAATAATATGTATGAAACTGCGGTTGCCATTATGATCTTTACCATGTTGTACTCTGCAGCCCTGGCTCTTATTCACTTATTCCGGGACCGGAAGCAGGTGCTTTCATAACAGCAAACAGCTTCAAAGACATAATACGAATAATACAGTAAGGAAAAAGAGGTGGGGATGTTCTGCTATCACTTTATGCTTCAGATTCGTGACAGCAGAACTTCGCACTCTATGGCTTGATACAGCAGGGTGAATCACTTTTGGTTCTCTTCGTGATAGGAAACAGATCACAGTCTTTTTCTAAACCCGGGTTTTTTCCGGTTTGTCCTGCAGCCCGGCCTCTTTATGAAGTTGATATCTTGTAAAATAGACGACGCAGACAGCCAGCCAAAGTATCACCTGGCTAAGAGGTCCCAGCAACATTATCGGATCGTTTACTGTAGGAAAAAGGACCGGCATCATGATAAGCCGAAGGACAAATACGGCAAACACGATAATGGCAATCTTTCGATTTTTTTGAATCTTGCAAAGTCTTCCTGACATATAGCCAATAAATAAAACGGCAATTGACAAAGCAATCTGTAGTATTTGACTAATATATGAACCGGGAACCGAAACAAGTATGAGTGGTATAAGAGAGATACCAAATAATAGCATCAGATATCTCAATAAATTGCCATGAGGCTTCTTATATCCCCATAAGCCATAATAGGAAACCAAAAGATACATCACTATATCAGTGATTCTCGTCGGAATCAATGAAAAATCAGAAGTCATAAAAGGCGCCAGAACTGACCATACCAATCCTGCCGCCACTAACAGCATCGTAATGATGACTGCAGCCCTGCTTGACTTTTTAAGGCCACCCATTTCTTCTTTTTTCATTTTCGCTCTCTCCTTTGTCCATACTTTCTTTTTATAAGCTTCGTTAAAACATTTCTTTTTCCGGAGGATGACCAACAGCATTCATCTGTCTTTGTCCCGATCCAAGACACTCTTAATGACCGTTCAAATTTAATTTTTCCTATAAAAAAACATCCATATGCAAATGGATGTTTTGATGATCTGCAACCGGCTGCCATCCATCCAAAATGGAACAGGCCCTGGCTTTGCGTCCTTGCTTTTCAACAAGTTTGCTAAAGTATTCTGGAAAAATATTATACGACCGCAATGGAAATAAGCAAGAAATATTTTATTCCCGATTTTTGCGCTATACCCTGCTGTATCACGGTCATAATAGACGCTTATCTGTAACTCCTTGTCTGCATCAATTTATTCGTAACGGACCTTGTATGTTTCGAAAGCCTTTCCTGCTTTGGCGATAAATGGGATCTCATGTCCCGCATTTACGTAGTTGAAATCTCCCGTGGTCAAATCGAGGATGCCTGAACCTTGGGAGAAAGAAGATAGAGGAGCAGGTCTGTGCCCTGGAGAAGAAGGGGACAAAGCTTTACTGTATCCCGCTTGTTCCTTTCCTGTTCTGGATGTTCCGTACAAGTATCTGTTCCGCCGCTGCTGCACAGAGTTTCCTTATGGTAATTTTGTCTTCTTTAAAAACTGCCGGAACTGCCTCTTCGACCGGATCAGCCCCCGCTGTATCTTCTGCGGTGGAAATAGAGGCGGCAAAGCATACGACGGCAGAGACGGCAAAGCATGTAGGATTCACCGCAGCGCAGAAAGCATTGATCATAGCGATTGCCGCAGGAAGCATTACAGGAGGGGCGGTTGCATTTTCTTCTTTGCAGAAGAAAAGTGACAGAGCGGCAGCATCGGCCGGGATAAGGAGTCAGATGGAAATGTCCGCACCGGAGACATCCATTCGCATAACAACATCGTATCAGGCACTTTCACAGAAATGTGCAGGTGCCTTTTTCATGCGCATTTTAGGGAAGGAGGCTGCACACGGCCGAAAGAATTAAGGGCATCTTAGTGTAGATCATACTGATCAGGAAGTTGAGTCTGTGAGGCCGGAGAACCTGCAATTTGTTATTTTCGCCTGTAAATGCGATAGAATTCTCTGACCTGTCTGTTCAGCACTTCAATAGCGATGGACTCATTTTCCATATCGTTGGCATATTTGTTCAGCAGGAAAAAAATCGGGGCATAAAAAGACATCGCCATAACCTGCGGATCGGCGTCAATGAATATTTTTTTCCTGCTCATCTCGGCAAAAAGAGCCGTCTGGTAGGTGATGCTGTCCTCCAGAAAAAGCTTGCGAAACAAGGCGTAGACCTCTGAATTTTGAAACTGCTCAATAGTACCCATCCGCCAGAATCTTGAAACAAAAGAGTCCTTTAAATAGAACGAGAAAATTTTATTGCTGAAATTCACCATTGTTTCTTCATCATAAGAGGCATATATTTCTGCCGCTTTTCCTAAATTCCCATCTGTTGGCAGACCAAAGCTATCCGACATCTCAGAGATATGCTGCCGCATCGTTTCCACAATGGTGTCTAAAATTTCCTGTTTGCTTTTGAAGTGCTTATAAAGGGAGCTATCCTTAATCCCGACAGCTTCGGCAATGTTTTTAACACTGGTTCCCTTGTAGCCCTTCACGGAAAACAGACTCAGGGCTTCCTCGACAATACGTTCTTTTGTCGTCATACGCTGCATTTCATGTTTTCCTCCAATAAGGCCTCCACCTGTTTTCTTTGTTCAAACAGGACACAGCCGCCGATATGTTCTTTTGTCAGATTTTTGTTATCTGAAAGAGCCTGAAAAAGCGGGGAACGCAAGGCATCTTTTAAAGATGTTTCCATTATATTTGTATCAGAATAGGGCGAAAACGGACACGGCTCCGCTCCGCCGTGCGAATTGATGTGAAAAAAGCCTCTGCCTGCGGCAAGACAACCGCCCGAAGTTTTTTCGTCGCCCGGGAATGCGATAAATACCATCTGTTTAAACTTTTTTCTCAGTCCGTCTATTGCTCCTCTAATAAGTATTCTGTCATTGTCGTCCGGAGCCAGCGGCCGGTCTGTCTCATCCATTGGCACAAACTCCACAAAGACGACCGCCTTTGCACCCGCTGTCTGAAGGCTTTGAACGAAAACGGCTGAAAGCACCTCGTTACGATTCGCTTTTGTAACTGTAATGGAAGCACCAAATACAATTCCGTTTTTCTTTAAGCTGTCCATGATGTTCACAAGTTTTTGATAGATGCCCGAACCCCTTCTGGCGTCTGTTGTTTCCTTGCTTCCCTCTATGCTGAGGACCGGCAAAAGATTGCGCTTCTCATTGAGTAAAAGCAGATACTTCTCATCAATCATTGTTCCGTTAGTAAAGATCGGAAAGAGCATGGATGGGTGTTTTCCGGCAGCTTCCAGAACATCTTCGCGGCCAAACGGTTCGCCGCCGGCAAGCAGAATAAACTCTACGCCAAGTTCCTCTGCCTGCGAAAAAATCTCGTTCCACTGTGGGGCTGTAAGTACCTTTGACGCAGAGCAGGCTTCTTTGCAGCCTTGAACAGCTCTGGCGTAACAGCCTTTGCAATGCAGGTTGCACTGCTCTGTAATACTGGCGATCAGAAACGGCGGGATGTGTTCTCCGGATTTTTCCGCCTGCGCCCTTTTCTTCGAAGCCCGTTTACTATCTATTCCATGCTGTATCATAAACAGACTCGCTTTCGGATTCTTCATCGATGCCGTCATAATGCCTTTCACGACTTGCATCGTACCCTTACTTAAATATTCTTCCAATTCTATTTGAGTCATCATAAATCTGGTTCCCCTTGTATTCGGCTAGTGTTTACTAGCTTTGTATGTATTGTAGGATAGCGAGTGCTGGCTTGTCAAGAGCGTAATGAAATTTTTAATGCGAGGAAAGTAACCTGCCTCCTTTGGTTGTCCATTCTTTGTAGTAATGCATTTAAAGGAGGGATTTTTTATGATTATGGTTGTATCTAAACTGACAGTTCTTTTTGAAGACCCATTTTGGATTGGTCTGTATGAGCGTGAGGATAATGGGCGATATGAAGTCTGCAAAATCACGTTTGGAGCAGAACCGAAAGATTACGAGGTCTATGAATTCCTTTTAAAGAACTGGAGTAAACTTAGGTTCAGTCCATCCATAGAAGCCGAGATTTCTGCTGACAAGCACATCAATCCAAAACGGATGCAGCGTCTGATTAACAAACAAATTGCAGACACTGGTATTGGAACGAAGGCGCAGCAGGCTTTGAAGCTTCAGCAGGAGCAAGGAAAACAGGAGCAAAAAACTCGTTCTCGTGAACAGCGGGAAGCAGAAAAACAGTTTCAGTTTGAATTGCAGCAAGAAAAGCGTAAGGAAAAACACAGAGGCCACTAATCTTTGTTTTCTGTATGCCACCAGGTTTAGAAAGAGCATCTATCGGAAACGTTAGGTGCTTTTCTTATACCCTTTTTAGGAGAAAGCGCACACAATGAACGGAAGCCATGTCCGGCTTAACACCTTTTCCATCTATCAGATTTTGCCGCAGATCATCGACCTATGGGGCCTCAACGTGCAAACGGAATCGGAGTCTAAAAAAACTTCGCCCGCCTGAACGCGAAATGACGACGGTGTTATTCATGCTTCGCTGTGTACAGCCCGGTCTGTCGATGCAGGATTGGGATCTGCTGACCATCGGCATGATCAACGATGTATGTGGAAAGCAGGAACGACGATTATAAATATCCGGTTCTCGCCATACAGGAAGATATGAACCGGTTCTGATTATGCTGGTCGCTCAATAATTTCTGGTATTTTTTAAAAATAGCCCTTGACTCCTACGTAACGTCATAGTTTATGATGTATTTACACGAGGAGGAAGTGCCACCATGAAAACAGTAAATGAAGTAAGCAAGCTGACCGGAGTGAGTATACGCGCTCTGCACTACTATGACACAATCGGACTTTTACATCCGACTGATGTTACGGAATCTGGGTATCGGCTGTATGACGATACAGCCTTAGAGCGGCTGCAGCAGATTTTGCTGTTTCGTGAGTTGGAATTTCCGCTAAAAGAAATCAAGATCATTCTGGACAGTGAAAATTTCAACAGGGACAAAGCCTTAGAGCAGCAGATGGAATTGCTGACATTGAAAAAAGAGCATCTGGAAAACTTGATTAACTTCGCTCGTGGAATAAAAACGATTGGAGCAAGAACGATGGATTTTTCAGCCTTTGATACAAAGAAAATTGATGAATATACAAAAAAAGCAAAAGAACGATGGGGTAAAACAGAAGCCTATCAGGAATTTGAACAGAAAAGCAAAACATGGAGTGATACGGAAAAACAGGCTGTCAGCCAAAAGCTTATGGAACTGTTTGTGGAATTCGGGAAACTCGCCGGTCAGGAGCCTTCCTCCGATGAAGTACAAAAACAAGTATGCAAACTACAGAGTTATATTACGGAGCATTTCTATAAATGTACTCCTGAAATTCTGTCAGGACTCGGCAAAATGTATGGCGGCGGCGGAGAATTCACTGAAAACATCAACAAAGCAGGCGGTGCCGGTACCGCAGGGTTTGTAGAAAAAGCGATTGAATACTACTGCAAAGAAAAATGAAAAAATACTACTGTTACAAAGCACAATATGATTTTCACACAGGCATCTGTCAAAAATGGCAGGTGCCTTTTTCATGCGCATTTTTAAGGAAAGAGGCTGCATATGGCCGACAGAATTAAGGGCATCACCGCAGAGATCGGCGGCGACCCCACCGGACTATCCAAGGCACTCGCGGGCGTCAACAAAGAAAGGATAAAAAGACTCCCCGCTGCTGAAACATATCCGGCAGTGAGGAGCCTCGCTTTTTTTCTTTCCGATTATCCGCTTTTTATATTCTCCTGCGTCTATTCCCGTCCGCATGGAAAAATCCCGGGAGAAAAAATTTATATCTTATGAATAACCTATTTTGATTTGACTTTGCCCGGCTCAATAAAGACAGCATTGATCCCATCCTTTTCATAAATGATGCGGACGTATTTTGTCTTTTTATTCCGGCTTTTGATTGGCTGTCATGCTTTCGATGCAGGCGCCGAGCGGCAGCTCTCCGTTATCCGCATAAACCAGTTTCTTTTCCGTTTCGCTCCAGCTCCAGCCGCTCTGTCCCGGAACCGTCTCGTTGAAATAGTACCAGCGGCCGTCTATCTCCTTCCACCCGGTCACCATTTTCCCGGTTGACGGATCCAGATAATACCGGTGTTCGTCCTGCGGATCTGCGGTCCATCCTGTCTGCATGGCTCCCTTGTAGCTTCCTCCTCCGGAACCGGTTCCCGCTCCCGATGTCCCCGAACTTTCTTTCAGGTAATACCAGTTTCCGGCATTATCCTGATGCCAGCCCGAAACCATGTTTTTATCCGATCCGAAATAGTACCAGCTTGTTTCTCCGTTAAAGCTCAGCTGCTGCCATTCATTCTGCGCATACTGTCCGTTTGGCTTCCTGTATGTCCAGTTGTTTCCGTTCTGACCCCACTGCGGCGTATAGTTTCCTCCGGAAGAATTTCCGTCAGTCTTAGCCTTGGTTACCGTAATGGCCTGTGTCGTGCTTTTCCCGCCGTAGGTAATCGTGACGGAAGTATTGCCTGCAGCAAGAGTACTCGGACTGAATGTAAACTTATCCCTTGCCTTATTGTAAGATACCGTATGCGTATTTCCGTCTTCATAGTTTAAATCCAGTACCAGTCCCGCTGGGTTAAACGTTTCCCCTTCGATATAATTTGTTTTATTAGAAGGCTTATTTATGGATATGGAACTTAACGTTAACTGTTTATAAATTTCTTTCTGTGTCCCGGTATTGTTTACAATAATTTTCCCGGCCGCGGCTGTACAGGCATATTCCGTTCCGGAGCTATCCTGCAGATATGCAATATCCGTCCCTGCCGGCAAATAGACATACAGCTTTCCATCTGTGTCTGTGTGCATGTCTTTTGTTCCGTAATTCAATGTAGAATAATCGGAATTGCTGAGAGATGAAAATAACAGCTGATTGGACACTGCACTGCCGGAACTGTCCTGAACCATCAGAGTGGCAAGATATACCGGTCTTGCACCGCCGGTCGTCGCTTCTTTCGGTGTTCCCGATATAAAGGAAGCATTTACGGAACCACCGCTGATCGTGATATCGCTTCCGGCTTCCCCATCTCCGCCGCCTATCCCCGCTCCTCCTATATTGCCGGCTGCCGTTACGCTTCCCCCGCTGATCGTGATATTGCTTCCGCTTCCGCCATCTCCGCCGCCTATCCCCGCTCCTCCTTTATTGCCGATTGCCGTTACGCTTCCCCCGCTGATCTTGATATTGCTTCCGCTTCCGCCATATCCGCCGCCTATCCCCGTTCCTCTGGTGCCGACTGCCCTCAGGCTGCCGCTCCCTGTAATGGTCAGTGTCCCGCTTGAGCCATCACCGCTTTTCTGTAATCCAGCAGTACTGGGATTCTCGGTATTCGTAGAAACAAGACTGTTCTCTCCCGCAAGCGTAATATTTACATTCCCCTTGGAATTGTCTGCAATCTTAAAAGGGGAATCCCAGCTGCATTCCATATTCAGGCCTTTAATAGTCACATTGGCACTGATATTTTTTTCTATTCGTACTCTTCCAAACGTGACCGGATTGCTTTTGCTTCCTCCTACAATTGTGACGGGCTTAGAGGATAAGATATTCAGAAGAAAATATTTCCTGCCGCCTACTGTCTCCTCAGTAGAATTATAATCGATCCCTTCCTCTCCGCCTATAATACCAAATGCCGGAATTGCCGAATCGAAAGATATGATCGTATATGCCGAGAATGTTTCCGCTTCAAACGCAATCGCTGCTTTCCCGTCTGTTTTGTTCTTCGTTACTTCCGTATCCATCTTCTCGGCTTTTCCTGCATCCGGGATGTGCCATACTTCCAGACCCGTTCCGCTCACTTCTTCAAAACGCACGTTTACTTTCCCCTTGGAAGTATCCGGCTCAATCTCGTTTCCGTCTGCATCCAGAATGGAAATATCCAAGGTCACGCTGTTTCCCGTCTCCGGTGCAGTTTCCCCTTCTTCCTTCTTTGTTTCGCTGATCCCTTCCCGGATATCCGAAAGTTTCCCTGCTTCCGTGATCTTTTTCGCGGAAAGAACCGCTCCTTTCGGGAACACGCCTTCCGGTGCGTCCAAAATGATCTTTATTCCGTCCACAGTCTCTTCCGCATGAAACGCATCCGAAGCCGTGGCATCGCTGTCCGTGGCTTCCGTGTCCACGCCTACTGTACCGTCCGGAAAACTTCCGTCTTCCTCAGCAGGAAGAGCATCCGAACCTGTGGCCGTTTCCCCGCTGCCGGTCTGTGCGTATGTTACGCCGAATCCGCTCAGGGAAAAAGTCATGGCTATTGTCAATATCCAGGCAGCAAACTTTCTGTAATCAGATCTATTTATTTTACTTTTCATATTTCCCCCCCTTTGTTTCTCTGTTCTTTTTTATAAAAAAGTGATCCGGCGCTGTCATTCTGAAAGCATCCCGCAGCAGCTGTCTTTTTATATCCGTTCAGGTTACAAATCCGGATCACAACGATTAAAATCAGTATACCATAATTTCAAAATAGGAAAAACCCTTCTTGCACAACCTTTTTTGTACCGGCGTCTATTGATACTTCGTCATCTTTATTGACAGTCCCGTAAAAAAAGAATGAAATCCCCGGATATCATATCTCATGTTATAATGCAGCATTGTCCCTGCTATCAAGGATCCCTTTCCCATAAAAAGCGCAAGTCGGTATTGACAATGTCTGTGTCGAAGACTATGATGAACATCGTTCAATTTACAGGTAAGGATCCCAGGATCTTTTTCAACGGCGTATGTCTGCAGGCAATTGTTTTCACGGACAGATCCTATTTTTCAAAACGAACAACGGCGACAAGGAGACAGATGCGCAAACAAATTTGTTCCCTATTGGGCGTATTTTGCGGGTTTTTATTGCTGACTCATGGTATATATGCTGGAATTTTGATGATAGGCCGTTTCCCTCCTTCCGTTTTTTTGCAAGTTCTGGGGAGAGTGCTTTTTACTGTATTGGCCATTCACGTTTTGCTCGGCCTTCCGTTCGCTGTTTATCGAATGGTTTTGTCCGGAAGACTCTATCCAAGAGAAAACCGCTCCATGATTTTTCAGCAGATTTCCGGGGTTTTGCTGCTTTTCTTTGCTTTGTTTCATACAAAATACCTTTCCCACCGGCCAACCATGCCCTCACTTTTGCTGCTTTTAGCTGCTCTTTTTTGTATGGGCGTCCACCTTTTCCTTGGTCTTCCGAAGTTCTGCGTAACGACAGGTCTGCTTACGGAGGAAAAGGATCTGCTTACCGCCAGGCGCATTTCTTTTTTTATTGCGATGCTGCCGACGATCTTCCTCATGGTTGCTTTTTGCTGTTATTTTCCGCGGTTCTATCCGAGCTGAGAAAGAAGAATAAAAATGAAAATCCTGATAATCGGCTGCGGCCTCGCCGGACTTTCGGCTGCGATTACCGCCGCAAGAGAAGGCAGCACCGCAATTCTCCTCTCCCCGCTCCCTCCCGAACGCGCGGAATCTGTTCTGGCCGCAGGAGGTATCAATGCGGCACTTAACACCAAAGGACAGGACGACAGCTGGCAGCAGCATTATCTCGATACCATGAAAGCGGGTGTCGATCTGGCGGATGAAGCCGCCGTCAGGAACCTGACGGAACATGCACCGGAACTGATTCGTGAGCTGGCCGCCGATGGAGTCGCCTTTAACCGGGACGATGCGGGCAATCCCGATCTTCGCTATTTCGGCGGAGAAAAGAAAATGCGGACGGTATATGCAAAAGCAGGTATCGGCAAACAGCTGATCAGCGGGTTGACAGCGATTGCCGGAAGATATGAGGCGGAGGGCAGGATCAAACGGATGCTTCGCCAAAAATTCCTGCGTGTTGTATTGGCAGAAGGACACTTTGCGGGCATTATCGCGGAAGATACGGACAGCGGCACGCTTTCCTATGTCCCCGCAGATGTGCTGATCATCGGCAGCGGCGGATTATCCGGCCTGTTTCAAAAAACGACCGGTTCCTGTGTCAGCAGCGGTTCAGTGTCTGCATCTCTCTTCGTTTCCGGCATCGAAATGGGAAATCTTGAGATGATCCAGTACCACCCCACAACCTTTGAGACTCCTCAAAAGCGGATTTTGATTTCGGAGGCTGCCCGCGGGGAAGGAGGACGGCTCTTTACCGTCCGAGACGGGAAACGCTGGTATTTCATGGAGGATTGGTACGGAAAAGACGGAAACCTGATGCCCCGTGACGTTGTTTCACAATCGATCTACCGCGTATGCCATGACATGAAGCTTGGCCTTGACGGGAAAGATCAGGTCGGACTGGATCTTACTTTCCTGAGCGATGAGATCGTACATGAGAGACTGAAAGAAATTACCGATATCACACAGACCTATCTCGGACTGGACCCTAAAAAGGAAATTCTTCCTGTCTATCCGGGCATCCACTATTTTATGGGCGGGATTCTGACCGACCGCAATCACCGGACTTCCATTCCGGGCATCTATGCTGCAGGAGGCTGCGCCTGCATCTACCACGGTGCCAATCGTCTGGGCGGGAACTCCACACTGGGCGCAATATTCGGAGGGAAAACCGCAGCCCAAACCGCAGCTGCCGACGGGCAAAAAGAAAAGCTGACACGGGAATCCCGCCGGGATGCGGCGAAATCAGGCGAAGCGCTCCTGCGGGAACTGCGAAGCAACGTCGGTACGGGTACAGAACGCTCCGGCGCAATCCTCGCTGACATTCAGGATGTAATGAGCCGGTATATGGGGATTGTCCGCAGCGCGGATGAACTGGATGAAGGCATCCGCCTTCTTTCAGAAATGGAAAACCGCTCCCCTTATTTTGCAGCCCGGAACATTTCTGACGCGCTCGCAGTACAAGATTTCAGACTTTTGGGCCTTGCGATGCTGCAAAGCGCGCTCTTCCGGAGGGAAAGCCGCGGCAGTCAGGTACGGGCAGATTATCCCGAACGGGATGACATCCATTTTAAAGTAACCTGCGCGGCACAGCTTCGTGACGGAAATATTTCCGTGCGAAAAGAAGAGATCGGGAGGATATTCGATGCTGGTTGAAACCATCGTAAAACGCGGAGAAGCAGGCAAAAAAGGCAGCCGATATGACACCTTTCATATAGAATGTTCCGGGAATATGACTGTGGCTTTTTTGCTGGACGAAATCAATAAAACCGCAAAAGAACCGGTAGCGTGGGAATGCAGCTGCCGTCAGAAAATGTGCGGTGCCTGCGCCATGGTCATCAACGGGCGGCCGCGGCTTGCCTGCAACACTTTTGTACGCGATATCGGCGCCGGAATCCGGCTGGAACCGCTGAGCAAATTCCCCCTGATACGGGATCTCACGGTGGATCGCAGCGGGATGCGGGATATCATTCTGAAGATGCAGGCCTATCCGACAGAAGGCGCAGTCGCTGACTATGCGGATCACGAGCGGCAGTATCTTGCCTCAACCTGCCTGATGTGCGGCTGCTGCATGGAAGTCTGTCCGGGCTTCACCGGAAAAGACGATTTCGGCAGTGCATTCGCGGTCAACAGTATGTATCGCACCTTCAGTCAGGAAAAGGATCCCGAAAGGAAGGCAAGCCTCCGGAAGGGATACCGTAAAATTCAAAACAAAGGATGCATCGGCGCGCTCTCCTGCGCGGAAGTGTGTCCGCAGAAACTGCCGCAGGCGTCCATGATGTCAAGGATCAATCGCGGCCTTCTGCTGTTCAGGAAAAACGCGTAAGACCACCGGTTAACTTTCCCTCTTCCCCTTTATATCCATGTGTATGGAAAAAAATGGAGGATGGGACAGGGAACAACTTTTCCTCATGCCGGAAAAGATACTTTCCTTAACCCCCCGGTCTTTCCTGCAGGGCTTGACAAGGCAATTGTACTGTCTTATAATGAACAGTGTTCAGAAAGGAGTGGATGCATTGAATACTGTTGTCACTTCGAGAGAGGCGATTTTAAAGGGCTGCCGGGATATCGTTTCGGAAAATGGACTGTCTGCTGTGAACATGCGCTCGGTGGCGGAACGCTGCCATGTAGCGCTGGGTTCGCTGTACAACTATTTTTCGAGTAAGGACGCGCTCATTCTGGCAACGATTGAAAGTGTATGGCAGGATATTTTTCATACGGAGAACGGCTGTGATGATACTTTGCCTTTTGTTGCATACATCAACCGGATTTTTACAGATGTCCGATGCGGAACGGAAAAATATCCGAATTTCTTCACGGCTCATTCCCTAAGCTTTGCCAGCGGGGAGAAAAGCAGGGCAAAAGATACCATGAAACATTATTTTTCCCACATGAAACTGGGGATGAAGAAAGCACTTGACAGAGATGTATCCGTGAGAAAGGATGCTTTCTCCTCCGCCTTAACAAAATCGGATTTTCTGGACTTTGTGCTGACAAATCTTCTGGTCCTCCTTATGCAGCAAAAAAAAGACTGTATACCGTTATTGGAAATCATCCGCCGCACGGTTTATACAGTCTGACCCGCCGCTGTATGACGGGGGTTCCTCAATAATCGATTTTTGGCATTTTCCCTTTTTATTTTTAATCAGAAAAATCCACTTTAACCGGGGCTTTATCCGATTCGGATACTTCAAAATATTCGCAGGCTGTAAATCCCGATGCTTTTGCTATAATTGATGTCGGGAAAAGTTTAAGGCTTGTGTTATAAGACTTTACATTCTGGTTATAATCTGTTCTTGCCGTGTTGATCCTGTTTTCCGTTCCGGCAAGTTCGTCCATCAGTCCCGTATATTCCGTACTGGATGTTAATTGCGGGTACGCTTCCGCAACCGCTACAAGTTTATTGATAGATGCGGTAAAATCTTTATCCGCGGATTCTTTTTCGGATATTGTTTTTGCGGACATCATGGTTTCACGAGATTTGTTTACCGCATCAAAAACCTCTGTTTCATGTTTTGCGTATGCTTTTACGGTTGTTACAAGGTTCGGGATTAAATCAGTCCGTCTTTTTAACTGGGAATCAATATTGGCATAAGCTTCTGTAACAGCTTCTTTTTTGCTGACAAGGCTGTTGTAAGAGCCAAACCAAGTAAGTCCTACTATCGCTGCTATAGCAAAAACTGCAATTAATACTGTTTTTGTTGTTCTCCCCATATTCTCTCCTTCTCTTATCAAAATGATGGTTTATAGATTACAATGCTTTTATCTGCCGGCACCTCCTCCGGATGAACTTCCTCCTCCGAAACTGTCTCCTCCGAAACTGTCCTCTCCGCCGAAATCAATATAAGAATCATCGTCATTACCGCTTCCGCCGGAGCCTTTGTCGTTGTACTTTCTCTTTGAAATCTTCGTCCATATAAAAATACAACCTAAGAAAAAGATTATTATGACAGCAGCGCCTAACAATCCATCCGCAAAATCCGAATCATCCGTCTGTTCTTTATATGTCTGAGTTATGCTGTTGTCTATTCCGCTTTCCGTATAGACCTCTGCCGCGACAGCATTCCAGGTGTCTTTTGCTGCTTCATCCCATTTTCCGTAATTCGGGACCGTATATTTATCGAGGATACGTCCGCATTTTGCATCCGGAAGCGCACCTTCCAGTCCATTCCCTACGATAATACGGCAATGATTATTTACGGTATCAAGTGCTATCAATACACCGTTATTTAATGATTTATCGCCAAGTCCTTCTTCTCTGAATAAATCAAGGCTGTATTGATAAAGATCCCCTGCTTTCGATCCATCGACCGTTACGACCTGTACCTGGGCTTTTGTCTGACTGCATAATTCTTCGGCATCTTTATTGATTGAAGATACGGTGTCTTCGGATAAAACTTTCGTATTATCGATCACATAGATAGAATCCGATGCATAAGAAGGAACAGTTCCTGACAGTACGGCTATGGTTACCGCAAACGCTGCCGTCATAAACCTTATCCTGTTTATAAATTTTATTCTATCTTTCATTTTTCCTCCTTAATGCTGCATCATGTATTTTCGCCTTCTTTTTAAATTATACTATAATTATGATGTGACCGCCAAAAGTAATATCACGGATTGCGTCCATTTTTTTCTGCGCCTTACGACTATTTGGAAATACTTACTACCATTTGGCGGCAATAAAAAAAGCCAGAAAAGCTTGTAAATACAAGCATTTCTGACCCAGCAGAGGAAGAGAGACTCGAACTCCCGTTAACGGTTTTGGAGACCGCCGTACTACCGACTGTACGATTCCTCTAAAATCTCCCGCAGACACCTTGATATGATATATCAAAACAGCATATTCTGTCAAGAAATTAGTTAACAGTATTTGCAAAAAAATCTGCTGCTGTTCCGTTTTTAACCGAATAACTCACCGATCGCATCCCGTATGGTACTTACCCCCGTACAGACTATCCCTTTCGGAATAGATTCCTTTTTATTTTCCAGCCTTGATATGCAGGATTCCGGCAGGATGCACCTGGTAAACCCGAGTTTCGCCGCTTCCTTGATGCGGTATTCTGCCAGAGGTACACTGCGTACTTCTCCCGAAAGTCCCACTTCCCCAAACAGAATGGTATGTTCATCCACTGCCTTGTCCCGAAAGCTGGATACAATGGCCATGACAATGGCGAGATCCGTTGCCGGTTCATTCATCTTCATGCCGCCCGCAATGTTCACATAGGCATCGTAATGCGACATCGGAAGATGGCATCTTTTTTCCAGCACCGCCATCAGCAGATTCACCCTGTTGTAGTCTGTTCCGGCAGCGGTTCTCCTCGGCATACCGAATGCAGTTTCCGTGACCAATGCCTGCACCTCCAAAAGGATCGGCCTGGTCCCTTCCATGGAGCAGGCGACCACCGCGCCGCTTGCATCACAGGGCCGACCCTCCAGCATGTATTCGGACGGATTTGCTACTTCCGTCAATCCCTCTGTGCGCATTTCAAATACACCGATCTCGTTGGTGGACCCGAACCGGTTTTTTACCGCCCTGAGGATCCGATAGGACATATTCCTGTCCCCCTCGAAGTAAAGAACCGTATCCACCATATGTTCCAGTACACGCGGTCCCGCAACCTGTCCCTCTTTTGTAACATGTCCGATGATGAAGACGGCGATGCCGTTTCCCTTTGCGATCTGCATCAACAGATTGGTGCTCTCACGCACCTGCGAGACCGATCCCGGCGCCGCGGCAGCCTCTTCACAGAACATGGTCTGGATGGAATCGATAATAACAATATCCGGTTTTACCGTTTCTATCGTTTCCCTGATCATATCCAGGTTTGTTTCGCAGAGAAATTTACATTCCCCGGAAAGTTCTCCTATCCGGTTGGCTCTCATTTTGATCTGTTTTAGGGATTCCTCTCCTGAAACATAGAGAACTTTTTCCCCTGCGGCAGAAAGATTTCGGCAGACCTGAAGCAGCAGGGTAGACTTGCCTATTCCCGGATCTCCTCCTACAAGCACAAGGGAACCCGCAACAACACCCCCGCCCAGTACGCGGTCCAGTTCGGTGAAACCCGTTTTGACCCTGTCTTTTTCGTCCAGGGATACATCCTTTAGGTCAAAAGGCACCGCGGAAGAACGGATTTTGGCCGATGCCGTTCTTCCGGGTGCTGTTTTTACGACCGGTTCCTCTACCAGAGAATTCCATGCGCGGCACATGGGACACTGCCCGAGCCATTTTGCGGATTCATATCCGCATTCCTTACAGAAAAATGCCGATGTATGCGTCTTGCCCATGGAACCTCCGGATAAAATAATACGTCCTGAAAGTACGTAATCCCTTAATGTTTCACTATCCTTACCTGTACCGTCTTTCCTTCTGAAAGTTCAACGCTCACGGTCAGCTTTCCGCTCCTGTTTGTTTTCATGTTGCCTGAAGAAACATCGTCCAATAAGACTTCATAGTCCGCATCTTCCTCAAGGCCGAGCGTAATCTCCGTATCTTCCGTTCCCTTTACCTGAAAACGAATTTCAGAATTTGTTTCAAAAAAGTTTTCCACATTGGTTCCCGGTTCGGATTCGTACACGAACATGCCGTTCCGTTCCAGTTTTGTCATCTCCGAAAAAGTTTTCACTTTGTAGAGATCTCCCTCATGACTGTAATCCTCAAGCTTTTTCTTTTCCTTCAAATCATAGTTTCCGAAACTTAAGCTGCCATCATTTTCACTGTGAATCAAATCCGACATGCCTTCCATGTGCTTCCCTCCTGAAATAAGTTGATGATGACTTTATGGTACAAGAACAGCTTTCTTTTTTCTTCCCGCTTTTGACCGGGAAACTTTTGATTTTCCCTCGTCATTAAAAATCAGTTCCGGATTTGTTCCCCCTGAATCTCTTTTCAGATTCGTCTGCACGGTTTCATTGTGATGAACGGATCCGTCCAGCAGCGCTTCGGCCAGTTTATCTTCCAGTTCATTCTGAAGAAGCCTCTTCATGGGACGGGCACCGTACTTTGGATCATATCCTTTTTCTATCAGGTAACTTTTTGTTTCATCCGATACATCCAGCGTAATGCCCATCTGCTCCCCGATCCGTTTGTTGATACCGTTTAACAGAATTTCAAGTATCCTGCCCATATTCTCCCTGGTAAGCTGATGGAAAACAATGACCTCGTCTATCCGGTTCAGAAATTCGGGCTTGAACAGACGCTTTACTTCATCCATCACACCGTCCTTCATGTTCTTGTAATCCGTTGCCGCATTTTCCGATGCGGCAAAGCCCAGAAGTTTTGGCGCTACGATCCGTTCCGCGCCGGCGTTGCTGGTCATGATGATGATGGTATTTTTAAAGTCTATTTTTCTGCCCTGCGAATCCGTGATGTGACCGTCGTCCAAAACCTGGAGAAGGATATTGAAAACATCCGGATGGGCTTTTTCGATTTCATCAAACAGAATGACCGAATACGGATTTCTCCGTACTTTTTCCGAAAGCTGACCGCCTTCTTCATATCCTACATATCCCGGAGCGGAACCGATCATTTTGGAAACGGAATACTTCTCCATGTATTCACTCATGTCAATCCGGATCAGGGCATTCTCCGTCCCGAACATGGCTTCCGCGAGTGCTTTGCAAAGTTCGGTTTTTCCGACCCCTGTCGGTCCGAGGAAAAGAAAGCTTCCGATCGGGCGTTTCGGATCTTTTAATCCTACCCTGCCGCGGCGTATGGCTTTTGCCACCGCGGTAACCGCCTCCTCCTGCCCTACCACACGTTCATGCAGGATGCTTTCCAGTTTTTTCAACCGTTCATTTTCCGCCTCCGTCAGCTTCCGGACCGGTATTTTGGTCCAGGAGGAAACCACATCCGCAATGTCTCCCTCATCTACCGTAAGCTTTATTCCGATGCGGTCTTTCTGCCATTTCTCGCGGAGCCTGGCTATCTTTTCATTTTTCTTTTCCTGACGTTTCTTGATCTCTCCGGCACGCTCGAAAGCCTCCGATTTAACGGCATCTTCCTTCTGCTTTTCCAGCTTTTCTATGTCTTCGGTAAGCGTCTTGATCTCTGACGGTTCCATATAATTGGCAAGTCTCTTCCGGGACGATGCTTCATCCATCAGGTCAATCGCCTTATCCGGCAAAAACCGGTCGCTTATATAACGTGCGGAAAGTCTGACAGCATCATGGAGCGCTCCGTCCGTTATGGTGACCTTATGATGCTGCTCATACTTGGGGCGAAGACCCAAAAGTATTTCGTAGCTTTCCTCCTCTGTCGGTTCCTCAACCGTGATCGGCTGAAATCTTCTTTCAAGTGCCGCATCCTTCTCAATGTATTTCCGGTATTCCTCGATCGTTGTCGCGCCGATCAGCTGCAGTTCTCCTCTTGCAAGACTCGGTTTTAGGATATTGCTTGCATCCATGGCGCCTTCCGCGGAGCCTGCACCGATGATCGTGTGGATCTCATCGATGAACAGAAGAACATTTCCGGCATCGATCACTTCCCGAATGACCTTCTTGATCCTTTCCTCAAATTCTCCCCTGTATTTGGAACCCGCGATCATTCCGGACAGATCCAGAGTAACCAGCCGTTTATCTGAAATGGTTTCCGGAACATCACCCGATACAATAAGCTGGGCAAGACCTTCCACAACGGCAGTTTTCCCCACGCCGGGTTCTCCGATAAGACACGGATTATTTTTCGTGCGGCGGCTCAGGATCTGCATGACACGCTGCATCTCACTTTTTCTTCCGATTACGGGATCCAGTTTTCCAAGCTTCGCCATTTCCGTAAGATCCCTCGAATACTGATCCAGCGTCGGCGTATCCTTTCCCGCTTTCTGGGACTGCTTTGCGCTGCCCGGACCAAACGGGTTCTGTTCCTCTCTGGTGCCCGACTGATTGTTCACGTCCTCCCCCATGGAGCCCAGAATATCCGCATAGATCTTGGTAACATTCACATTCATGGTATAAAGAAGTTTGCTTGCAACACACGTTTTCTCCCGAAGAATTGCAATCAGGAGGTGCTCCGTTCCGATCTGCACCGCTTTAAACCGCTCCGCTTCACGCCGGCTTCCTTCAATGACACGGGATGCCATGGGAGTATACTCCGGCTCTCCTTCCGTGGCAACGGCATTGTTCGGTGAAATCAACTGATCCACAAGATTCAGGACCTTTTCCTCCGTAACGCCGTTTGCCAGAAGAACTTTTGAGGCAACACCCGTTCCCTGCTGGATCAAACCGATCAGCAGATGTTCCGTTCCTATGTAATTATTTGAAAGATCACGCGCAGACTGGTAAGCCAGATTGATCGCTTCTTTCGCCTGATCCGTATAATAATCAGCCATTCATTTCCTCCTTCAATTCCGGTAATTCCTTCCGAATATAATCTGCCCGGAGAATATCCAGATTATCCTTATCCTGCGGTCCGTTCTGTTTCATCAGCAGATTATTGGGCTGGATCCCGAGCACCAGTTTATAGAGACTGCACGGCATTTTTGTTTCGATAATGCCGTCTGAAATTCCGGCCATGACCTGTGAAAGAAAAGTCAGCGCGTCCCGCATGCTCAATTTTCTGGCATATTTCATCAGCCCGTAAGATTTACAGGCTTCATCCTGACGTTCTGTCCTGTGATTTTTCAAAGACATCTCCCGGACCTGATTTTCCTGACTGTTCAGCTGGGAAGCTACCTTTGAAACCAGATCCAGGATTTCCCTTTCACTCATACCCAGCGTTTTGGAATTTGAAACATCGTAAAATGCCCCGTAGTTTTCTCTTCCCTCCCCGTATACTCCCCGTATGGTTACCCCGAAACGCGTCATTCCGGCAATCAGATTCGGGAACTGTTTTCCTTCCGAGAGCGCCGGAAGGTGAACCACCACATTTGCCCTCATACCGGTTCCCACATTTGTCGGGAACGATGTCAGATACCCGTATTTTTCATCAAAGGCATAACTGAACCGGGCATTGACGTAATCATCCAGTTTATCCGCCTTTTTGATCAATTCATTCAGCTCCTCGTTCGGCGCGAGCAGCTGCATGCGGATATGGTCATCTCCGTTAAATACGATCGAAATATCTTCCGATTCGGAAAGCATAAGGCCGGTCGGAGAAGCCTTCCCGGCAATCGCAGAATTGAATATTCTTCTTTCTTTCATGGCAAGACGTTCTGTTTCCGGGATCTTATCCGTTGTCGTTGAAAGGAACTCTTCTTTTTCCATTTTTCCGAGATCTTTCAGCCCAAACTCAAGACGCTCCACCAGTTCTCCGCCGGTGATCACATCCAGCTTATTCGGAAAATTATATTCATTCCAGTTTCTGACAAGGCGGATACGGCTGCTGATATAATTATTGTCCGGTTCCATGCTTACCTGTTCATACCACTTAAGCATTTTTCCCGCCTCCCTTTCCGGAGTTTTCCGCGCTTTTTTTATCCGTTTTCTTTTCCAGTGCTCGGATGCTGTCACGGCATGCGGCGGCGATTTCATACTGCTCGTCCTTGACTGCCTGATTCAGTTTTTTCCGAAGAAGCCTGAGCTCCTGAGCCTTTTCCGCCCCTTCCGCATCCGGTTTCCCGGAAACTGCCTTTCCCTTCTCCTGTGTTTGATCTGTTTCTTTTTTCTGATCCGCTTCCGTGGACATCTTGTCTGCTGCGCTTTGAGGAACGATCTTTACCCCGTATTTCGGATGTTTCCCCTTGTGCTGATCGCTCCCCTGGAGCTGTTTGATACTGTCCCCGATCAGAAGATCAAACACTTCGTAGCAGTCCGGGCACCCGAACATGGAATTATTCACAAACTCCTGATAGGTGGTGTGACAATTCGGACAGACAATCTGGGAAAAGTCCGCATTTTCTTCCTTCCCCTCTTCCCCGAGCAAAGCAGACAATATTTTTGCAAAAGGAAATTCACTGTCAAAAATGGCGGATACTTCCCCAAAGTTCATTTCCTTCGCACATTGCGTACAGAAATTGTGTTCTTTTTTGATACCGTTCACCACTTCGGTATACTGAATGGTTGCCTCTCTGATTTTACATCTCTCGCACAGCATTTTTTTCTCCTTCAAACAAACTCGTGCCGATTTGCCGGGTATCTATGCATTTCTCGTGCTTTGTCCCTCCGTGCCGAGGAACTCATCATACAGCTGATCCACCAGTTCATGAGCGTCTTCACGGCTCACTCCGTTGCATATTCCGCGCGCTACCACCACAGCGAGCTCCCTCTTCATATCGTTCAGTACACGCATCTTATCCACATCTATACAGATGACGGCTCCCTTTCTGCGGTCCAGCCTGACAAACCCCTCCTGCTTCAGAATGGAATAGGCTTTGTTCACCGTATGCATGTTGATGCCGACTTCTTCCGCCATCTGACGGACCGAAGGAAGGGAATCCCCCTCATGGATCCGGTCTGTGGCAATCCCGATAATAATCTGATTCATCAGCTGCACATAAAATGCCTGGTCGCTGTTAAAATCAATGATAATATTCATCGTTCCACCCCTTTGATATAGGACAGACAGCTGCTCATGTACTATTTCGTTATAACTGTTATAGTTATAATATAACAATATATATCTTCTGTCAACAGGATTGCAAGGGGGCGGATATGTTATCATACCCGCCCCTTCTGCCCCCCCGTCTTACAGGTTTACATCTTCAAATTCATCATTGTCCTTGCTGTTCTCTGCCTGTTTTACTTCTCCCGCCAACTTCCGTCGGATTTCCTCTTCTGCCTCTCCTGCTGCATTTTCCGCTTCCAGTTCGTCCTCATCCGGTTCATTCCCCGAAAGGTATTTCTCTTCCTCCGACACCGGCAAGGTTTCGAGATCCAGTTCTTCCGGCTCGTCTTCACCGGAATTTTCTTTTGGCAAGTCTCCCTGCCCGCTGTCCGGTCTGTCTTTTTCCCTCCTGCCGTGTTTCAGAGCAAAAGCCGTTGCCAGCCAGCCGATCAGAGCAGCAGCCAGAGCAGCGAAAAGAACGATCAGATAAATTTTCTTTTTCGCATTGGATTTTGAAAGAGCATCATATTCAGCCTGCAGTTTCTGATGATCTGCCGTTGTTACCCCGGTATCTGCGGCAGGATCCTCAAAGTAACGCTGGATGGTCTTTTCCTTCATATCATAGCGATAGAAATTCTTTTCCCCGTCATTATTCATGCCGTAAACAACGAAATACCTTTGTTCTTTATCTCCTGCCCATGTCCAGCCGCGGACCTTGGTACCATTCAGTTCCAGAGTGCTTTCAACAAGTCCTGCGGGAACGGCAACACCGGATTCCAACGGAATAATGGTGATCGATTTTTTGTTGACTTCAATCTGAACGTAGGCAGACCAGCTGTCCGTTTTTTCATCGTAGAAATAAAAGCTGCCGCTTCCATCCTGTCCGATCAGATACAGGAGACGAACATCTGCATCTTTACGTTTTGCGGACTGCACTTCTGTCCCTTTATAGGAATATGTATCACTTTCAAATCCATCCGGAAGGAGTGATTTATCAAAGGAAGTTGCTATGTCATAATCGGCACCGTTGATGGTTGCTTTAATACCGGATGTGTTGGAAGAGTTTGCCTCATCTTTCGGCGTTTCTCCCTTCTGTTTCGTTGCCTTTACGGTATAGGTCTTTACGGTTGCTCCATCCTGTGCGGTTACCTTGCAGAGGATGGTATTCTCTCCCATCTTGAGAGCATCGCCGCCGCTGATCACGACCTTTGCTCCCGAATCCGCCGTGGCGGCACTAAGGGTAATCTTGCCGACATCTTCCCCCACCACCGTTGTATAATCCGTGACATCCGATGAAAAGGCAGGTGAAAGAACACCGGGACTTATCTTCAGCGAAGTAAGTGCGGCATTTGCCGAACTGGACGACTGAGCGGAAATGGTGATTTTGGAACTTCCGAGTTTATCGACTTTGGAGAGTTTCTCGTTCGTATCATATACTTCCTGCGTGCTTACCTTTATCTCCGCAGATCCGGGCTGCAGAGCCTTAAATTTCAGGGTATACTGCCATTCCGTCTGATCGGTAGTATCCAGTCCCGTCACATGGATGGAACCGGCACCGCCTTCTGCATGGTCACCGCTTACAAACTCCAGAAGGGAGGAGTCATAACTCAGCATGAGATTGGCGCTTCCAAGCTTTTCTCCGCTTTCGGAAGTGATCTTCATGCTTACGCTGACATCCGAACCGGCCTGTACCGAGGGATCGGAAAAGGCTATTCTTGCATTCATCGCATAAGCCGTCAAAGAAAAAAACGGCAGACAGGCAATCTGTACAGTCAGAAAAAAGCCTGCCAAAAACCGAATTCCTGTTTTCCTTATTTGTTCCATTTCTCTCCTTCGGTAATCCTTATCCGTTTCCCGGAGGGCCAACCAGAGATGCGCCTCCCGACTGTGCAGCAGTACTTTCCGAATGATTTGCTGTTACCGTTCCGGAATTGCTTGCCCCCGGTCCGCCGGAAGAACCGGAAGATGTACTGCCTGCAGAAGAACTTCCGGATGATGCAGTTCCGTTTCCTACAGCCCCTCCGCTTTGTTTTACAATATTGATCACATAGGTTCTGACATCCCCGTTCTCAGCCGTCACCGAGACATTGATGGAAATATTGTCACTGTTCAGCGAAATGGATCCTGTTCCGCCTACCTGTGCTTTGGAATCAATCGCAGCTGCCGAAACGTTTACTCCGGAAACACCCGGATCCACAATCAGGTCATACGAAGCCGTGTCCATATTGAAGGACGGCGTGATCTGGAAGCCGTCGACACCCAGCGAAGAGAGTTTGTTATTCGGACTGCCGTCTGTTGTCGGCGCTTCAACCGGTGTATCCGGCATGTTGTTAAAGATCGGGATTTTGAACGTCAATGCCGTCTGTTTAAGGGTATCACTGTAGGCTTCTCCGAGTTTATATCCTTCGCTTGCAGCCCCCTCCACATTTGTCATATATTCATGCTGATACAGGTTGCTGCCCTGTACATTGAATTTCTTTAAGTAGAAGGTGTCCTGCCCGTTCCGTACAAAATTTTCTCCGTAGCAATCGGCCCCGCCGATAATTGCCTTTTCTATCGAATTCCAGGGCCTGCCATAGGAACCGCTCTGGGACGCCCACCACAGTCCCCGCTGCACCGCCGTCATGGTGTCCGTCGCATAGGCCTGGATATTAAAAAAGTTGTATATTCCCGCATACCCTGATGTATTTCCGTTGATCAGACCGCTGTTGCCCTGCGTTCCCTGTTCCTGAATGATCATCGAGGTAAGAACATACGGGTTTACACCGGATTCATTTGCCGCTTCCAGAATGATATCGATATAGGATTTCCCGTTCAGTCCCGCGCCGCTGTAGGAACTTCCCGATGAAGAACCGGAACTTCCGGAAGTAATGGAAGATCCTGGCCCTTTTACGATTGTGGCTGCATGGACAACACCTGTATTCATTTGAATGCTCGCAGTCGGTCCTGTCAGGCTGACGGATGAACCGGTGCCTTCTGTCTCACCGGAAGAACTGACGGTTTCCGAAGAAGAACTGCCGGTTTCTCCGGGGCCTCCCGTAACGGCACCACCTGTTGTTCCTGCAGAGGTACTTCCGGATCCGGATGAGGCCTTTCCTTCCAGAAAGGTTCCCTTGGCAAGAGATTCCACGCCTTCCGCCGTATGGGCGGATGCATCATAACTTTGCAGCATAAACTGAAATACATAGGAGGAATCCAGAAAATTCCTCGGATCCATATAATACCGGATAATCCCCTCACTTGCCGCGACCCACGCACTGGAATCGAATCCCGGCCAGTAATTGTTCCCCCAGTCGAACGCACCGGCCGCCGTGGATTTCCAGGATGATTTGCTGGTTTTGTAAACCAGATTTCTTCCGACTATGCTTTCATTTTTAATAACATCTTCCCAGTCCAGCCCCGTCTTCTGCGCCTGAAATACCCAGCTCGGATATTCTCCATGGATTTCCCGAAGACGTATTTTATAGGATTCCGGAAAACCCTGTGCAGAAAGCTGTGCTTCAAAATTTTCGTCCGTTGCGTAACTCACGGCTGTTTTCAGATATTCTCTCAGAACATAACCGCTTCCCCCGGCATAAGTGATCTTTGCCCATGCCGCACCGTCCGATCCCGTCACTTCATCCGTGATCGTAACAGCCTGTCCGTGATTCAAAGAGGTAACTTTGGAATAGGAAGTCCCTGCCCCGCTTCTTACATTTAAAGAACTTACCTTGACCGATGCCGACTTTTGTTCATAAGCAAGCGACGTCAAAAAAGCCGGGGCCCGAGCCGGCATTTCAAAAACCATGATTGCTGCCATGGCACCCACCAGGACCTGCTTCAGCAAACGTCTCCTCATGTTTTCTCCATTCATGTTTCTTATGTCTGCAGAGGTCTGCCCATAGACCCCATTTCATATTTCTACATTATACTTTTTCCATGCATTACGGTCAACCGTCCGGGGAAAATTGACATGCAATTTCAAACAATCCGTAAGAAATCCTCTTTGCGGGATCTCCTCTTCTATCAAAAAAACAGCCTGTCCGGAATCCGGCAGACCGTTTTTTCTTTTTTTAAAGTAAAGCCTGATTATACCGGATATGCCTTTGCATCTGTATCCGCTTTGGTGAGATCCACATGCTTCTGCTGTGCTTCCCGATACTTGAAATAGTCAACTGCGACCTGCGGGAACAAAGCATAGGAAAGGACATCCTCATCCTGCTGTTTCCACTGTGCGCATTCTTTCTCGAATTTCGGAAGTCCCGGTTCCAGCAAGTCTGCCGGGCGGCAGGTGATCGGTTTTTCGTCACCGATAAAGATCTTCTGGACTTCGGGATTAAAGGGTTTAACAGTCTTTCCGAATTCACCCATGAGGATCTTTTTGCTCTCTTTTGTCTTCATCTTGTATCTTCCCGTCAGGATATTCAGAACAGCCTGTGTTCCGACGATCTGAGAAGAAGGTGTGACCAACGGCGGCTGTCCGAAGTCCTCACGTACTCTCGGAACTTCTTCCAGAACTGCCTGCAGCTTATCTTCCTGATGTGCTTCCTTTAACTGTTTCAGCAGGTTGGAAAGCATTCCTCCGGGTACCTGATATTTCAGCGTATTGACATTGACTCCCAGTACCTTGGGGCTCAAAAGTCCGTTCTTCAAATATTTCTCACGAAGCGTTTCAAAATAAGCCGCGATCTCGGAAAGGCTGTTCAGGTCAAGTCCCGTGTCATACGGTGTTCCCTTCAGAGCCTGTACCATGACTTCCGTTGCCGGCTGGCTGGTACCCAGCGCAAGCGGTGAGCAGGCGGTATCAAGGATATCCGCACCGGCTTCGACAGCCTTCAGATAGGTCATGGAAGCGCAGCCGGAAGTATAATGGGTATGCATTTCGATCGGAATGTGTGTGGACTCCTTTAATACTTTCACAAGTTCATAAGTCGTATACGGTGTAAGAAGTCCCGCCATATCCTTGATGGCAAGAGAATCCGCCCCCATATTTTCAATTTCCCTGGCAATATTCTTCCAGTAATCCAGCGAATAGGCATCGCCCAGGGTATAGCAGAGAGCAACCTGTGCTTCTGCGCCGTACTTCTTGGTCGCCTTGACGGCAGTCTCCAGATTACGGAGATCATTCAGACAGTCAAATATACGAATGACATCAATCCCGTTTGCCACCGATTTCTCGGTAAAGTATGTGACTACATCATCCGGATAGTGATTGTATCCCAGGATATTCTGTCCGCGGAAGAGCATCTGCAGTTTGGTCTTTTTAAAATGTTTCTTTAATATTCTCAGCCTGTCCCACGGATCCTCATGCAGGAAACGGAGGCAGGAATCAAATGTTGCCCCTCCCCAGCATTCCACCGCACGATACCCGATTTCATCCATTTTATCGACAATCGGCAGCATTTCATCCGTCGTCATTCTTGTCGCGATCAGGGACTGGTGCGCATCACGCAGAACCGTCTCGGTGATCTGAACAGGTTTCTTCTGTATGTCAGCCATTTTATTTTCCTCCATCTTATTTTACTCCGAAAATTGCCATGAATGTTCCCGCGGCAACAGCCGTTCCGATAACACCCGCAACATTCGGTCCCATTGCATGCATCAACAGGAAATTCGTAGGATCGTCCTTCGCACCGACTTTCTGCGAAACACGTGCAGACATGGGAACCGCCGAAACGCCTGCGGACCCGATCAGCGGATTGATCTTACCGTGTGACAATTTACACATAAGCTTTCCAAGCAGAACACCGCCCGCTGTACCGAAGATGAAGGCGATCAGTCCGAGAAGAACGATTACCAGAGTATCCCTTGTCAGAAAAGCCTGTGCGCTTGTTGTAGCTCCTACACTGGTACCGAGAAGAATAACCACGATATACATCATGGCATTTCCGGCTGTTTCTGCCAGCTGATGAACCACACCGCTTTCGCGGAAAAGATTTCCGAGCATCAGCATACCGATCAGCGGTGCCGCGGTCGGAAGAATCAATGAAACGATCAGGGTAACAATAATCGGGAACAGTATCTTTTCCAGCTTTGTGACCGGGCGAAGCTGTTCCATTCGGATCATTCTTTCTTTTTTGGTCGTAAGAAGCCTCATGACAGGCGGCTGAATGATCGGGACCAGCGACATATAGGAATAGGCCGCAACCGCTATGGCGCCCAGATATTCCGTTTCTCCCAGTTTATTTGCCAGGAAAATGGAAGTAGGTCCATCCGCTCCTCCGATAATGGAAATGGCTGCTGCCGCCTTATCGGAAAATCCGAACAGCACAGCCAGAAGATAAGCCACATAAACACCGAACTGAGCCGCAGCCCCGAGCAGGAAACTGATCGGGTTCGCAATCAGCGGGCCAAAGTCCGTCATTGCCCCGACGCCCATAAAGATCAGCGGCGGTAAAATTCCCCATTTGTCCAGTTCATAAAAATAATAAAGCAGTCCGCCGGATCCGCTGGTAGATTTTGCGGGATTCAGCATGATGTCCGGATACAGGTTCACAAGCATCATTCCGAATGCAATCGGTACCAGAAGCAGCGGCTCAAAATCATGTTTAATAGCAAGATACAGAAGGACCAATGACACGATGATCATAATGACATTGCCCCAAGTCATGCTGAAGAAAGCAGACTCCTGAATCAGGTTACCAAGTATAGAGCCAAAATCTCCCATCTTATTTCCTCCGTCTTAAAGTATGATACTTTTTTCATTATTTAAGTGTTGCAAGTACATCGCCCGGATTGACGGACGCTCCGACCGATACATTGATGCTTGCAACTGTTCCGTCCTGCGGTGCCACAATTTCATTTTCCATCTTCATGGCTTCCAGGATCAGAACGACCTGCCCGCGTTTTACAGCATCTCCTGCATTCGCCTTGATTCCGAGAATTTTCCCCGGCATGGGAGCAGAGATTGAAACACTGCCCTTTACTCCTGACGGTGCTGCTTTAGGAGCTGCTGCCGGTGCTGCCGGTGCTGCAGGTGCCGCTGCCGGTGCTGCGGGTGCTGCTGCCGGTGCTGCGGGTGCTGCTGCTGTAAAAGCAGGTGCGGAAGAGACAGTCGATGCTCCCTCGTCCACCTGTACCTGATAAGTATTTCCGTTAACGGTGATCGTATAGTTCTTCATTTTCAATATCCTCCTGTAGGTTAATATATAAACATATTTTCCTGAAATTTATCCTTTGCCTTACCATCTGCTGTTTTTAACTCTGCGGATGGAACGGACGATCAGTCCATCCGAACACGCTTCCTGTGAAGCTGCAATGGCCGCCGTAATCACGGCAATCAGTTCTCCGTCGTCAACCGTTTCTGTTTCGATTTCAGAAGGGATCGCAGGAGCGGCAGAAACGCCGTCTCCGGCAGAAGGTATTTCTTCTCCGCCGCTTTTCTTTTTCCCGGAAGCACCTTTGCCGACATATTTCAGCAGGCTGATAATCCATGCCATAAGGAACAAAACAAAGAAAACAACGACCATGCCGACAAGAAGGTTCATACCGGCGGATTCCAGCTTTTCGGGAAGTGTTTCCGTTTTGTTAACGGTCAGGAGATTGATTGCGGAAAAATTTTTATCTACGCCGAAAATCACGTGGCCGGTGCGGTTTGTACAGGTAATGCCGAGACTCACGATATATCCGCTGTCCGCCTCCTGAACCTTTGTAGAGTCAATGGAAACAAAATCCCCCATCTCCGGTTTCTGGTCGAGCCAGCTCTGCAGTCCGTCGGCAACAGTAATCTGCTTGGAAGCACGCTCCTGTGAAATGGTGCCCTGAAGCGTAGCATCATCCATTTTCAAAATGGAAGTTACTGTCTGCGTGGCAATTGAAACAAGGTTTGCGGATGTATCCGAATCAATCTGATCCCTTGTTGCATTGGATCCGCACGCTGCCAGGCAGAAAACCATGACAGCCATCAGAGCCGCAACCAGTATTCCTTTTATTTTATGCTTCATGATCTGTCACCTCTTTAAACCGTGCCGTGTTTTTTTAACGGACGATCTTCTCTTTTTGTATAAAGCATATCCATTGCTGCTATCACTCTCTTTCTTGTTGAGGCCGGTTCAATAATATCATCCACATAACCGTGCTTTGCCGCGCTCACAACATCAGACTGGAGTTTGGAATACGCCTCCGCTTTTTCACTAATAAAAGCTTTTTGATCGGATGCCCTGGAAATTTCATCCGCATACATGATCTTCGCGGCCTCTTCTGCATCCATCATGCCGATGGAGGCGGAAGGATACGCATAAACCACGTCCGCGCCTACCGATTTGGATCCCATGGAAAGATAGGCAGTTCCGAATGCGGTCCCTGTTACCACGGTAACTTTCGGTACGCTGGCATTCGCATATTCATAGGTAAGGTCCGCGCAGGCTTTTGCCATCCGTCTTTCGGTACACTCGCATGCCGCGTATCCTTTGACATTAACCAGCGTCAGGACCGGAATGTTGAATGCATCGCAGAAATTAACGAAAGAAGCTGCCTTATCGCATCCGCTGTGTGTCATTTCCGTCTCCGCATTTGCCACACAGCCCACGGTCGAACCGTTTAATTTAATGAAAGCGGTTACAAAAGATGTTCCGTAATTTTTTCCGAGTTCAAAATAAAAATGATTGTCGGAAACGGCACCGAGGATCGATGCGGAAGATGCAGCCGCATTTGCGATCTCCGGAACAGAACGGTTCAGGTCATCCGTACATTCCGTAACGCTGCCGTCATCCTCGTTATTTCCGGGCAGAATGGAAATAAGGGTACGGGCCGCAGAAATAATTTCCTCCTCGTTTCCGGCAAAATCAACCAGACCGCTTTCGCTGCTCTGGAATTTTGCGCTGGAAGTATCATGATCCGTTTCATTGTTTCCGACTATGGCATTCGGAGAATTGATAAAAAGTTTTGCTTTTGAAGCCTCCATAAATGTAAAGTCGGCGAGTGCGGAACTTACTGCCATACCGCCTCCGCACATTCCGAAAATCATCTGGATCTGCGGGACAACGCCGCTTGCCATACTCTGACTGCGGTACAGTTTCCCAAAACCATTCAGGGCGTCTGTTGCTTCCTGAAGGCGCAGCCCTGCACAATCAATAAGACCGATGATCGGGGCCCCCATTTTCCTGGCCTTTGAATACAGGCTGACGATTTTTTTCGCATGCATCTCACCCATGGATCCTCCCAGCACCGCAGAATCCTGACTGTAGACAAATACGAGACTGCCGTCAACTGTTCCGTAGCCGGTAAGAACACCATCCGCAGGCGTATCTTTTTCAATCATGTTGAAGTCCGTATTTCTTGCCGATACATAGGCTCCGAGCTCAACAAAACTGTTTTCATCCAGCAGCTTATGAATACGTGCCAAAGCTGTCGTCTGTGTTGATTGACTCATCTTGCAATCCTCCATCTCTATATTTTTTTCTTAAATTGCCACAGCTATCATTGTACCTTTTTTTATACAAGAGTGCAACCCGTTATGTTAAATGCGTAACCTACTTACTTTACGGTCTCCGTGTGTCAGATCAAAAATTTATCGCGTGCCCTATAAAAACAGCGTAAAAGCCATAGGCCCTTACGCTGCATATACTTCTCATAATGAATTGGCTTTTCCCCTCGGATTCTGCCCGGATTGAATTCCTGCATCCTTCGGGGAAATTCCTCCCGATTAAAATATTTTTATCAGTTATTGATCAGTTTATCTTCTTCTTTGTTCCAGCTGTAGAGTTTGCGGATCTCGGCGCCGATCTTTTCTGACGGGTGCTCCGATGCCTTCTGCCGCATCATCTTAAAGTGGACCTGACCGCCGGCAGGGCTCATATCCAGAAGGAAGTCCTTTGCAAATGTTCCGTCCTGAATATCAGACAGGATTTTCTTCATGGTCTTCTTGGTTTCTTCCGTAACGATCTTCGGTCCGGTCACATAATCACCGTACTCTGCCGTATTGGAAATGGAATAACGCATTCCGGCAAATCCTGACTGATAGATCAGATCGACAATCAGTTTCATTTCATGAATGCACTCAAAGTATGCGTTTCTCGGATCATATCCCGCATCGCAGAGGGTTTCAAATCCCGCCTGCATCAGCGCACAGACACCGCCGCAGAGAACTGCCTGTTCTCCGAAAAGATCCGTTTCCGTTTCCGTACGGAATGTAGTTTCCAGAAGTCCGGCTCTTGCGCCGCCCATTGCACAGCCGTAAGCAAGTGCTTTTTCCAATGCTTTTCCGGTTGCATCCTGATGTACGGCAACCAGCATGGGAGTTCCCTTGCCCGCCTGATATTCGCTGCGTACCGTATGTCCCGGTGCCTTGGGAGCGATCATGGTGACATCGACATCCTTCGGCGGCTTGATCAGGCCGTAATGAATGTTGAAACCATGGGCAAACATCAGCATGTCTCCCGCCTTCAGGTTCGGTTCCACATCCTTCTTATACATGCCTGCCTGCAGTTCATCGTTGATCAGGATCATGATCACGTCTGCCTGCTTTGCGGCTTCTGCCGCTGTAAAAACTTTCAGTCCCTGGTGCTCCGCTTTTTCCCAGGACTTGGAGCCCTCATAAAGTCCCACGATCACATCCATGCCTGAATCCTTCAGGTTCAGCGCATGGGCATGTCCCTGACTGCCGTATCCGATAATTGCGATTTTCTTTCCTTTCAGAACAGACATATTGCAGTCCTGCTGATAATAGATCTTCATTGCCATAATAATATTTCCTCCTTAAATGAAATTGATAGTATATTTAGCAGGAATTCTTCCCGGCGGTTCTCGGTCCGTCTCTGAAAAGATTCCCATAGATCTTTTATTTACGGAAGATAACGGATATCCTCCGATCCGCGGGAAAGTCCGGTAAGTCCCGTTCTTGCCAGTTCCAGGATCTCGTAATCTTCCAGAAGCCTGATCAACGCATCCAGCTTGTTCTGATCCCCCGTCAGCATGACCGTAAGCGAATCTTTCCCCACATCCACGATACTGGCCCGGAAAATATCAGCCACGGCGCTGACCGCCTGCCGTTCATTCGCATTGGCCCGCACCTTGATCATAATCAGTTCCCGATATACGGAATATCCTTCCTTCAATACTTTGATGTCCCGGACATCCTCCAGCTTCCGCAGCTGTTTTTCGATCTGATCCAGCACATCCTGATCTCCCAGAGAAACAACTGTCATACGGGAATAACGCGGGTCCGCCGTAACACCCACCGTAAGACTTTCTATGTTATAGCCGCGCCGGGAAAACAGTCCGGCCACCCGGCTTAAAACACCTGCCGTATTGTCTACCAATAGTGAAAGAACATATCTCATGGCAATACCTCCGAAGATTTATGTATTATCTTAACCACCGGAGGGATAAAAGTCAACTGAATGAAGGTTATGGAAGGCATAACAATATGATTTAAATCTGTTCTTTTTAATTAAAAATACTATGATGTGATCGCAAAAAGTAATATCACGGATTGTTCTACGCTTCGCTATGGTCGTTGCAGAGCAGACATCCGCCGGATGTCCTGCAGCTCATGTTTGGGTGTGTCCCAAGTCCTTATTCCCACCTGCAGGCAAGCCTGCGTGGGAAACGGACTTTTGACACTGATATCTTCATACTATTTGCACATTGCAAGATACCTTCCTGCATTTTGATGAAAAGGATCTTCTTTTAATGCGGCTTCAAAATATTTAGCCGCCTCTTTCCCTTTTCCGATCCCGAGAGCTCCAAGTCCCATTAAATAATAACAATGTACACGATTCCTCTCGTTCAGGTTATCATCAAAAATAAGAAAATCCGGGAACGATACGGCAAAATATTCCATTCTCATTTTATCTGAAAGATGTTTTTTTCCATAATCTGATAATTCTGAAAATTTGGCTTTTGCCTCGGTCATTTTTCCAAGTGCTTCTTTTGCCAGTCCCTGATAGTAAATCATGTCAGCCGGCTGATCATTATAAAACATCATTCCTCCCGGTTCATCGGCCCCGACAGATGCCTTTTTGTAACACTCTTCTGCTTCTTCGCTATTATTTTCTTTTTCGAAACAATATCCCAGATAATAATTGATATCATTGTCCATGCACCCTTCCAGTTTTCCTTCTCCCAGATTATTCGGATAAATAAGTGCCTTTTTAAGACAATCAATAGATTTTATCCAATCTTCCTTCTTTATGTATTGCATCGCTATTTCTACAAGAGAAATTTTATACTGGGTTGTTATTTTTCCTTCTCCTCCCTCCCACGGATGGAAATGATGACTCATGGCAAGTTTATATGCTTTATTATAATGTCCAAGCATGTTTTGCAGAGTAATATATTCAATAATAAGATCATCTCGCTGCATGAAAAGTACTTTTGCCTCTTCATATTTCTTAACTCGTTTTTTCAGAGGCATTTTTATTTTACGATAAAGCTGATCCAGCTCCAGAAATATTCTTGCATCATTCGGGGCAAGTTTACGTGCTTTTTCCATAGCCTTTCTGGCCTTGTCTGGTTCTTTCCTTTTATTATAATAAGCTAACGCAAGATTTCTCCATGTAATCGGGAATTCAGGATTTATCAAGGAGGACTGTTCCCATAACGATATTGCTTCATCATATTGCAGTTTATCATAATAAAGGTTCCCCAAATAATATGCTGCTTTTCCATTGTCCTTATTTACAGATACCGCGTATCTAAGGACTGCAATATCTTCCAGTTTATTCGGAAATACGTAATCACTGCTTTCCATTCCCGCACTTTTAATGACTGAAAGGGAAGCCTTCCCCATTTTCATGAGGCAGTAAGCCTTATAATAGGAAATCAAAGGATTTTTGACCGTACAAAGGGAAAGAGCTCCCAGTGCTTCTGTATAAGCTCCGTATTCCATGTAATCTCTTGCCATATTAAGATAGGTCTCATGGAAATTTCGGCAAAGCATATTGATTTTTTTTAACAGTATTTTCCTGTTCTGCGAATCAAGATATGCCTGTTCCAGTCTTGAAACATAGTCAAAAGTATCCTGTGAAAGGTTGTCTGAGACTGCCTGCAGTGCTTCTTTTTTTCTACTCAGTTTACGATAAAGATACACTTTTAAAGCACGTGCCTTCGTATTTCTGCTGTTTCGAGTCAACCCTCTTTCACAAAACGCAAGTGCTGACTCCCAGTTTCCTCTCTGTGACTCAATAACGGCCAGATAATAGTAACCCATTTCCTGTTGTGGCTCGGACCAGCAGGCTTTATAAAAAGCGTCAAATGCCTTGTCCCTTTCCCCCTCAAAAAGAAGCACAAGGCCCAAATTATAATATGGTTCGGAATTATAGGAATTCGGGTTTTTCCAAGTCAGCCTCCTGATGGCAATAGAAAAATACGTTTCAGCCTCTTTAAAGTTACCTCTTCTGAGCATAAGTAAACCGTAGGCATTATTCAGGCGAATATCATTTGGATCACGTTTCAATCCCTCCAGGTAATATGGATCCGGTTGATAAGTGGCATGTCGATATTGCTCAATATGACGTCCTGTAAGATATAATTCTTCATTGCTTAATATTTTCTCAGGATCAAGTGCTGCTTCTGCCGGCTTCGGAATGTTTGGAATTTCCTCTTTTAAAGGGGTAAAAGAAACCAGTTCCCTTTCTTCATCTAAAACAGATATATGAAGCTTTGTATCATCTTTTACATTCACTTTGATTATCGTTTCAAATGTTTTAACAGGAGACAGATTTTCCTTTTTATCAAAGATAATTTTCCCATCATAACTTAAGATAATTTCTGCATGCGGGTATTTCTCTGCTGCATAAACGCAGACATAAATTCCTTCCTTCCTGTGTTCCAGATTCAAACAGGCATGAATACTCGCATTTTTTACGGGGCCTACCGCCTTATAGGGCATAAAATACTGTTTAAAACTTTTCTCCTCCATTGGCATAAGCCATGAAAAATCAGGTTGATTATCTGTGTATACGCCGGCCATCAATTCAATATAAGGTCCATTGTTATCTGTTAAATTTCTATCCCATGCTTTTCCGAATTCCCCGCTCCCCCATGTCCATTGTTTTTTACCCGGTGAAATATGATGATCGGCAATATGTAAAAGCCCGGCTCCTACTTTATAATCATAGCCGCCCATAAAATCAAAAGAAGATTTCTCCGCCATATAGGATGTAGGAACAACTATATTCTTATATCTTGAAATATCAACTCCCGCGCTATAGTCATGTTTATAATATATACCGGTGGCAATCGGAAAACTTGATACATCCCTTTTTCCATGATCCATTACTGCATGTACATCCGGAGGAAAAATAGTCTGCGTGTAATCATTGACCGGGACCGCCGGATTTGCCCACCAAAGGAATGTCTGCGGTATAGCTGTACGATTATACAAATTATTTTTAATTTCAATAAATGCTTTTTCCGGATAAAGTGTAAATGCCGTCGTGACCTGCGTTCCATACATTTGATCCACATCATGAACCAGACAGGAAACAGACCCATCTTTATTCTTTACTATTTCATGATCTACGGGAGAAAATGTGGTCGGTCTGTGATGCTGCGGCCAATTGAACTCGATCCCACCGGATATCCATGGCCCGCAAAGACCTACCAAAGCCGGTTTAATAACTTCGTTGTAATAAACAAAATCATACTGATTTGTTTTGTCATAAGCTCTCTGAATTCTACCGCCCAGTTCCGGAAGAATCATGATTTTCAAATATTCGTTTTCAAGAAAGACAGCCTGATAATTTTTTTTTGTTTTTTGATCACTGATCTTTTCAATTGTCGGATACGGATATATCTTTCCGGAGCTCCCTTGATAAACACGATTTTCAAGAAAGATAGGATTTTTATCGGGCTTCCCGACTTCGTAGGTCGGAATCATTATTTTTTCTTCCCATATTTTTGCTGTTTTCATGCTTTATCTCCTCATCTTTATATCAAAATACTGCCTTCGGATTTTCCGTTGTTTTCTTCATTATATATTTTGAAACATACGTTTGCATTCATTTTGTTTGCCATTACATTTTTAAATATTGCTCATGTTCTATTTACTTTTTGGGGAGCATTTTCTATAATCGATATAATTGGAGGTTGAAAAATGTTTTCAATAGAGCCGTGTGTAAGCCGTACTTCCGATTACTATATCTATACTCCCAGTTCCGTGGCCAAAAACAATTTTTTTTATCCGATCAACACAGGCTTTTTCAGCTATGAGCCCGGATACAGATTAAAACGCTCTTCCTATGACAGTTTTCTTTTCATGTTCATAAAAAAAGGTTCCTGTAAAGGAGAAACCGGAGGTAAGAAATTTACTGCTCATGAAGGGCAAATTGTATTTCTAAACTGTTACATTTCACAGACCTATTATTCCGATGTGGGATGGGATGCTGAATGGCTTCATTTTGATGGAATTCTTGCAAAACAATATTTCGAATTATTAAATGGAGAGGAAAATCCTGTCATTACTTTAAAAGACACCTATCGTTTTGAAAAATATCTTCGGAGAATCTACCTGGTCTTTCGGCAAAATGAGCCGATAAAAGAAGCAGTTCTGAACAACTGGATTGTAAATTTATTAACAGAGCTTCTGTCCACCAGAGATCAGCAGGATTCTTCTTCTCAGCCGGTTGAAATGACGGAAGATATTATCGCCTATATCAGAGAACATCTGACCGAAAATCTGAGTCTGGATTTTCTTGCAGAAAAAGCAAATTTAAGCCCCTTTTATTTTACTCGGCTTTTCAAAAAGGAGACCGGTTTTACTCCACATGAATATGTAATTGCTTCACGTGTAAACAATGCAAAATACTTTTTAAAAAGAACCGCGTATACAATAAAAGAAATTTGTTATATGACAGGTTTTTCCAGTGAAAGCTCTTTCTGTACAACATTTCGAAAAAAAGTTGGGGTTACACCCAATGATTATCGTGAAAAGGAAATTTGAATTGGGGGTGCGGACATTTTCTAAATTCAAAACTTTCCCCGTATGGCAAAAGGGTCTAATCCCGTCAGTAAAAAAGGGGGGACGATGTATACCGTCCCCCCTTTTGTATACACCTGATTTTTATTTCGCCGCATCTCCCATAACCTGTTTATATGTTTCCGGTGTTACAACAACCGCATCAACTGCTGTTTCCATTTCCGGAGTCTTTCCGGAAATAATCTTATAAAGTACTTCTACAGATCCTTCTCCAACACTCTGAGAGGAGAAATATGCTGACGCCTTCATACAGGTTCCACCAGCGCCCTTGTTATTCCATTCATCTTTTGCCATATAAGCACCCAGGCCTACAACACAGGCAGCTTTATCCAGTCCGGCGCTTTCAAGTGCACGGCATGCACCTATTGTTCCTTCTTCATTTGCGCCGGTAACAAGCCATTTTTTGATCTCAGGATGGGCTGTGAAAATTGCAGCCGAAGCAACATTACCTTTATCGGTTGTCCCATCATAATCTGCCTTAAAAATTTTGCTCTTATCAAAATCCGGACATGCCGCAGTGAAATTATCTTCCTCACCTTTTGCTCTCGGTACACAAGAAGAAACCGTATCCATAGTCATAATTAACAGACCGCATTCCTTATCTGTTGCCAGATTATTATCTTTTGCATACTTGGCAAGCCAGTCACCGTTTGCCTGTCCTATTTTATAAGCATTAATACCTACCCATGGAGCAATCTTTGTCCCGTCATCTTTTTGAAGTGCATCATCTGCTGCAACAATCGGGATTTTTGCTTCGTTGCATTTATCCACGACTGCCTGGCTCATAGTCTGATCCGGAATACACGTAACAATTCCTTTTGCCTTATTTGCAATCGCATTGTCAATAGCTTTCAGATACTCCTCCGGACTCATTTTTGCATCAACAAATGTAAAGGAATCTCCATTTTTTTCTACTGCTGCTTTTGCCGCATTTCCCTCATCTATAAACCATGTTTGATCACCTGCTTTATAGATTCCATACACAACGCCTTTTCCGGAACCGGAAGTTGCCGCTGCTGCTGTTGTTGCTGCCGCCGCCGTTGTTGCTGCCGCCGTTGTTGCTGCCGCCGTTGTTGCCGCTGCCGTTGTTGCTGCTGCCGCCGTTGTTGCCGCTGCTGTTGAACCGGAGTCTGTTCCGGCACAACCTGCAAGGCCTACAACCATTACAGATGCCAATAATGCTGCAAGTATCTTTTTCATTTTTCTTTCCTCCTGTTTTTTAAAATAATATTCAAGCACGGTTAACCGTGCAGGATATCCTTATACTGCGTTCTTCATGGAAGCTGCCAGCAATTCTTTCTCTCTTCTTTGCTTTCTGATGTAGTCGGTTGTAAGTGCGAACAAAAGGAGTGCACCCTTTGCAACATATTGCCAGAAAGACGGAACGTTCACCATGGTGAGACCTGTATTAAAAGAATTGATCAAAATGATACCGAGTACCGTACCGCTCATATCTCCAACTCCGCCGACAAAAGAAACGCCTCCGAGAATAACTGCCGTAATAGAGTCAAATTCAAGGTTCACATTTGCAGCCGGTTGACCCGAATTCATACGCGATGCAAAAATCATTCCTCCAATTGCACAGAGAACTCCCATTATGATATAACAGGTGAAAATTATTTTTTGTGGATTTAACCCTGCAAGTCTTGCTGCGTCTTTATTGCCGCCGATTGCATAAACGCTTCTTCCGAACTTGGTTTTTGACAAGATGAACCCAAATATCAGAATACAGAAAATCATGATCCATACAGAAACCGGAATCCAGAACACTCTCGCTTTTCCGATCAGAAGAAATGCTTTATTACTGATTGAAATCGGTTTTCCCCCGCAAATGATATAGGCGAATCCTCTGATAACTGATTGTGTTACCAACGTTGCTATAAAAGCATCCAACTTAATTTTATTAACCATAAATGCATTAAATGTCCCGACAACTGCGCCGCATCCTATTGTAACAAGAACGGCTGCAGGCACCGGCATTCCCCTGGAAATTAAAAGTGCTACCATGACTCCTGAAAAAGCTGCCAAAGAACCGGGAGAAAGATCGTTCTGCGCTGCAATGATCAGATAAGTATGCCCGATTGCTACAAGTCCCACCAAAGATGCAGAAACCAGAATGTTAATTATGTTTGTGACGGAGAAAAAATTTCTATTTAATGATGTAAATAGTACAAAAACAACAACAATAGCCGCAATCATGGTCAATTTATCGCCACTGATTTTCAGGCTGATACCTTTTTTTTCGTTCATGCGTCCTTTACCTCCCCAAGCATTCCTAGGCTTAAAAGTTTACTTTCCGTTGCTTCTTCCCTCATAACTTCACCTGTAATTTTAAAGCCCTTCATAACAATAATCCGATCAGAAAGCCCTATGACTTCGGGAAGTTCAGAAGAGATCAGGATAATTCCCATTCCCTGTTTTGCAAATTTACAGATCATTTGGTAAAATTCAGATTTTGCGCCGACATCAATTCCTTTTGTCGGTTCATCCATGATCAATACCTTCGGATTTGTTGTAAGCCATCTGGCAACAATACATTTCTGCTGGTTTCCTCCGGACAATTCAACAATTTTTTTATCCGGTGAAGGTGTTTTGATTTTAAAATTCTGAATCCCTTCCCTGGATATTTCCTCTTCTTTCTCCTGGTTCATAATTCCAAATTGATTTGAATTAGAATCCAACATGGAAATATTGATATTTCCTGCCACACTTAAATTTGCCAGAATCCCCTGCATTTTCCTGTCTTCCGGTACAAGTACAATTCCGTGTTTCATGGCATCATGTGGTGAATTATTTTGAATTTCCTTTCCCTCCAGTATCAGCGTACCTGTTTTCATTTTATCTGCGCCGATAATGGCACGCATAAGTTCGGTACGGCCTGCACCCACCAGACCGGAGAAACCAAGTACCTCTCCCTTATGCAGTACAAAAGAATTCGGTTTTACAAAATCACTGGATACATTCCTGACTTCCAGAAGTACATCACCTATGGTTTTCTTCCGGTCAAGATTATTATAGATATCCCCCAGGTCACGTCCCACCATCATGTGGATCATCTGTGCTTCTTCTACCTGACCGGTTACTACTGTATCTACATATCTTCCATCTTTAAAAATCGCGGCTTTATCTGTAATTTGCCGAATTTCATCCATACGGTGAGAAACATAAATGATAATTTTTCCTTCGGTCTTCAGTTTACGAATAATCCGGAATAGTGCCTCAATTTCAGAATCAGACAAAGAAGCTGTCGGTTCATCGAAACAGATAACCTTAAGATTATCTCTGGAATAAGCCTTCATAATCTCAACCATCTGCTGATAAGCGATGGAAAGATCTTTAACTTTTGTCTCCGGTTGAATGGGAAGGCCAAAATCACGAATAATCTTCGACGCATTTTCATTTGCTTTTTTGGTATTGATAATACCGAATTTACCGGCCGGCATCCTGCCCAGGTAAATATTTTCTGCGACGGAAAGCTCCAGCAATATTTGTCTTTCCTGATAGATTACGGAAATTCCCTCTTCAATTGCCTCATGGGGAGATAAAAAATTTTTTTCCTCTCCGTTTAACAGATATTTTCCGGATGTTGGCTGGTAATCGCCATTCAGCACTTTCAGTAATGTGGATTTTCCTGCTCCATTTTCACCAAGGAAAGCAAGAACCTCGCCGGAATATGCTTTAAAAGAAATATTATCAAGTGCCTTTACACCTGGAAAATATTTGGATATATTCTGAAATTCCAAAACGTTTTCCATCTTTTACCTCCTGTTTTCCTTATTCAATCCGTATTTGAATTATAATCTTTTGAAATTATGACATCATTACTCTAAATTGCCATAGCATTACAAAAAATTGCCATATTTTTATCTTCTGTATAGGAATTTTTAGGCATGATGCACTATAATGTATCAAAGATAAAAAAGGGGACTCCAATGAACATCTTCCAGAACAGACTATATGATTTAACAGATACTCCTGTCCTTACGGTAAGAATAATAACTGACTCCGGTTTTGAAGTAGAGCTTATAACCTTAGGGGCATGCATTCGTAAAATTTCTCTTCATCCGGAAAATACTCCGGAGAAAATACTTACATTATCTTTCCTGGATATAAAAGAATACATTTCCTGCAATTCTTATGCAGGAATGACCGTTGGGCCAAATGCCGGTCGGATATCAGCCGCAAACGGACTAATTCCAAACGAAAGAAAAAATCAGCTGCACGGCGGTTCCCATAATCTATCGACGATCAACTGGGAATTAAAAGAAATATATTGTAAAAACGGATTATGCACCGCGGTATTTTGCACATCACAGACTAACGGAACAGACGGATGGCATGGAAACAGAATTTATTCCGTTGCATATACGATTGATGAAAGCGGTTGCCTTACTATACATTACAGTGCTGAAAGCGACATGGTTACATATATTAACATGACAAATCATACCTACTGGAATCTGACGGCCTGCCCGGAAAAAGCAATGAACCAGGAACTTTATATCCCTGCAGCTTCCGTCTGTCAAAATGATTCTGATTTTTTACCCGTCAGTGTTCTGAGCATGAAACAAATGTTTTCTCAAAAAGGACTGACGTTAAAACAAAATAATATTATCCCCCTTTCCTGTTCCTGGAATAACGGATTCCTTTTAAAAGAACTATCTTCCGAAAATAAAGTCAGGGCAGCTGCAATCCTCAAGGATCCTGAAAGCGGTACTACCGTCCGAATGATGACCGATGCACCCTCTCTTGTTGTATATACAGGTGATTACCTTGAATCCGGTAAAAAATTACTTTCCGGTTTTGTCTCGTGTCCACGTTGTGCTTTAGCTTTGGAAGCGCAGGAAATACCTGCCATCGAACCCGCGACTCTAACGGCCCCCGGAAAAAATTTTTCACGTACCATACGCTTTTGCATATCCCGCCCGGACTGACGTTGTTCCGTTTGTTATTACATGATGCCATATTTTGCAAAAGAATCCACTGCACTGATTCCGCTCTGAATTGCTTTCGCCACAGATTTTTCTCCTATGGCTTTTTTTACTGCCCGATTCACTACCTCTTTTTCAATTTCCTTCGGTATGATCAATACTCCGTCCAGGTCACCGAATACAATATCCCCTGGCGTTACATGCACTCCCTCAATCTCAATTGGTACCCTGTAATCAATCACTTTTCCCCGAGGAGCCTGATCCTGTGCATATCTACCATATGAAAAACACGGTAATCCGATTTTAATTATTCCTTCGGTATCTCTATGGAACCCATTTACAACGGCTCCGGCCGCTTCAAGTTTTTGCATACGTGTACACATGAGTTCACCGACCAAAGCATATAGCGGGGAAGATCCTGTACAAATGTAAACTTCATTTTTTTTCAGATCATCAAGTGCTTCCAGCATCAACCCGAATGATTTCTTAAGTATCGGATTATTTCCATCTGAAATTTCCTCATAGGCATCCGCCTCTAAAACCGGCATTGCCCTTCCTGCAATTTTCATACCCATCTTGATCGGTTGAATCCTTTGCGGCAAAAATTGATGAAAATAACCCATTTTATCCAGAATATCTCCGATGACAGCAGAATACAGCACTTCTTTCATCATTGCAAAAAGCTCATTATCATTCTTCCACCCTGTTTTCATCTCTTATCCTTTCTGTATTTTTCAGTCTACTATTGCCCCATCTGCAGCCGAATGACTTATTCTCCTGTATATGTTAAGATAACCCGGAAGCAATTCTTTTTCAGGTGCTTTCCATTTTTCTTTTCTTTTTTTCAGGTTAGAATCTTTAACTAATAACTCTATTTTTCTGTTTGGGATATCGATTTCTATTTCATCTCCGTCTTCCACAAGTGCCAGATTTCCTCCTTCATATGCTTCGGGAGAAATATGTCCTACAAAACAACCCCTGTTGGAGCCGGAAAATCTTCCGTCCGTAATCAATGCACAACTGTCTGAAATATTCATTCCTTCAAGACATTTCATGGGTCGGTACATTTCCGGCATACCCGGTCCCCCTTTCGGGCCTTCATACCGTAAGACCAGCACACTCCCTTTATTTATTTCTCCCGTGAGAATCCTGCTGCATGCCTCATCCTCGCTTTCGAAAACAACTGCCTTTCCTGTTATGTGAAGCATATTATCCGGAATTGCCGCCGGCTTGGCAACTGCTCCATCCGGAGCAAGGTTTCCCTGCAGAATAACAATCCCCCCATCTTTTCGAAAAGGGTTATCTAATGTTTTTATTACCGGATTTTCAAATGGTGTTTCGCAATTTTCCAGATTTTGTTTCAACCTATGACCCGTTGCAGTAAGACAATCCAAATGCAGCAATGGCCGCAGCTGCTGCATTATTGCCTGAACTCCGCCTGCTTCATAAAAATCGACCATATCATAAGGTGATGCGGGATAAATTGAAGCAATCTGCGGTGTTTTTTTACTGACTTTATCAAATTCGATAAGCGGCAGTTTTCCGCATCCGGCCTCCTTCCATATCGCCTGAAGATGCAAAATTCCATTTGTGGATCCACCCATTGCGATTAAAACTGTTATCGCATTTTGCAGTGATTCTTCTGTCATAATGTCTCTTGCATTTATTTTGTTTCTGACCAATTCCATCACTGCTCTTCCGGTCTCGTAAGCAATCTGCATACGTTTTGAATAAATTGCAGGAATTGCCGCACTCCCCGGTAAACTCATTCCCATGGCTTCTGCCAAACAGCTCATGGTATTTGCCGTCCCAAGCATGGCACAGGATCCCACGCACGGTTCTGCCAGATTTTCAATGGCAGTAAACTCATCTTGATTGATCAATCCTCTTTTTTTCCAGCCAACGGCTTCTGTTACGATATTTCCATCATAATGCTTTCCTCTGTAGCAGGCCGGAAGCATAGGACCTCCATTGCAGAAAATGGAAGGTATATTTAATCTGGCTGCTGCCATCAGCAGCCCGGGAACAATTTTATCGCAGGAACCAAGCAGCACCATACCATCAAACCTGTGTGCACGAACCATGCATTCTACAGAAGAAGTAATCAGGTCCCTTGCCGGAAGAATATAGCGCATCCCATCATGTCCTTCCGCAATTCCGTCGCAGGGCGCTATTGTACCGAAAGTCATTGCTGTTCCTCCTGCCGCCTCGATTCCCTTTTCTACCTGATGCTGAACACGTGCCAGATTTTCATGTCCCGTTGTTGCATCAGTATATGTATTGACGATTGCAATCAATGGTTTTGATAAAGCTTCGTCCGTAAATCCCATGGACTTATATAAAGCACGTTTTAATGCACCTGCATCACCTTTCAGGAGCTGATTGTAATATTCGGGTTGTGCCATAGTCTTATTCCTTTCTTCTAATCTTTAACAAAATCATTTGCCGCAACAACAGGAAGTGTTGCTCCTCCATCAATGGTAAGCGTAGAACCAACTATATAATTTGCATCCTCAGAAGCAAGATATACTACACCTTTTGCAATTTCTTTTGTGCTGGCAAATCTTTTTAAAGGAAGCTTCTCAGCGGCTTTCATTCGAATATCATCAGGTTCCCATCCGACATCCGTATAGCCGGGTGCCACAGCTACCATTCTTATCCCGGATAAAGAAAGTTCCATTGCAGCATTTTTTGTGAACTTCTCAACGGCTGCTTTTGCCGGTCCATAAATAGTAGCTCTCGGCCAACATCCATTTACCTGATTGGAAGAAATATTAATAATTACACCATTGATCTTTTTTTCAATCATATGTTTTGCAACAAACTGGCTGCAGAAAAACAAGCCCTTCCAATCCACTGAAATCATACTGTCGAACATAGCTTCCGTTGCATCTATAAAGTACACCTCACTACTGATTCCGGCATTATTAATCAAAACATCTATATGTTCAAACGCCTGTATGGAGCGATCCACCAGCATATGTATATCATTCACTTTAGATATATCGGCATATATGGGAATTGCTCTTACACCCAACTCTGATATCCTTTTACATAATTTATCCGCTTCTGTTTTATCGTTATGATAGTTCACTATCACATCATATCCCGCAACTCCCATTTCATATGCAATGGTACTTCCAATTCCTTTGGCTGCTCCTGTTACAATCGCTGTTTTTCTGTATTCGTTCATAACCCTCCCGGCTTATTTATCCCACATTGCTGTTATAAGGAAATTTTGATTCTGTTACATGGGACTCCCTTTGTTTCCGTATGTACCAAATATATTTCACCATACCCTTCATTTTTTCCATCACCAGCTGTCGTAATATAAAGATCTTTCATAAGATGACCGCCGAAGGTACAGCAGGATACCAGCGGAACAGGTACTTGTATGCGATTCAAAATTTTGCCGTTCCCCGGATTACAATATAATACAGATGATCCTCCCCACATGGCTACCCAAATAAAACCATCATCATCCACACACATACCGTCAGGAACACCCTGTTCATCGGAAAGATCAAGTGCTGTCCTTTTAGCGGTAATGTGAATATTATCCCTGATAGAATATTCATTTATTTTTTTTGTCGGAGTATCGATGTGATACATATATTTTCCACTTTTATCCCAATCCAAGCCATTGGATATCATAAAGCCGTCATATTTAACACGTATTCTGCCATTTTGAATGCAATACAAACTTCCTTCGGCTTTTTTCAGCCTTTGTTCCTCAGACTCATACATGCTTCCAACCCAAAAATTGCCGCAGAGATCTGCTTTTCCATCATTGAATCTCATGCCTTTTTCAAGAATGCACGGGATTTTCCTAATCATCTTCCCGGTTTCCATATCAACTTCATATATCCCATCCGGTAAAGCTGCATACAATTTTCCGGCATCGTCCAATGTAATGCAGCCAGCTTTCCCGGGGATCCCGACTGTATTCAATCTATTTCCGCTACTTCCTAATTTGTAAATTTTGGAATCCTCTATATCTGTAAAGTAAAGGCATTCATTATGATCATCCCAAATACAGCCCTCAAGCAGTTTTCCCCTGATATTCGTTATTTTTTCCATGTTTCCCCCATTGAATAAATACAATGTATCATATAAAATATATATAATGAATGGAGCAATTGGGAAAAAAATGTCATTTTTGGATAATAAAATGGGAAAAGCGCATGAATGGACTAAAATATAAAACAGATACCGCTCATCGGAGTTTGAATTCCGATTTTACCAATGGCGTACTTAGCTGTGGTTTCATGTATAAACCGACAAAGATGTATACACAAAAAGATATCACATTCCAAAGATATGGCGCTTTTTTTCTTTTAGATGGACATGGGCTATATAAGGATCAAAATGGTTTTATACAACAGCTTAAACCCGGTTGCTTTGTTCAGCGTATACCGGGGATTCAACATACTACCGAAGTAATACCGGACGGAAAATGGCTGGAATTCTTTATTTGTTTCGGAAAATCCACATGGAAAACTCTCTCAGACCTTCATCTCCTTTCAAGTACTCCCGTCCTTTTCCCGGGTGAAAATCAAAATATATATTACGACTGCCTTCACCTTTTACAATGCTTCCGTCAATATCCGGAACCCCAATCTTCATATCTATACACCATGGTTCAGAATTTTGCCATCGATCTTACAGCTATGGGGAAAAGGAGAAGTTTCGATTGTCTGAATCAGAAAATGCTGAAAGCATGCGAATTGCTTTCCAAAACGGGTGAAAGCATCATGACTGTATCTGATACTGCAAATTCTCTGAATTTGCAGTATGATACATTTCGTAAAAAGTTTAAAAATTCTTTTGGAATATCGCCCGTCTCTTATCAGCTCAGACAGCGTATCAACCATTCCAAGCAGCTTTTGCTTGATACAGATAAAAGTTTAAATGAAATTGCCTTAACCTGTAATTTTTCCGATGAATATGCCTATTCAAAGGCATTTAAAAAGCACACAGGCCAAAGTCCATGTTATTTCAGAAAACAGCGTCTGGGTATGTGATGATTTTATGGTTATTTTCTGTACGCATGTTCCTCCATTAAATCGAAATGCAGTTTTTATAATCAATTTTACTTTTTTTTGAAAGTAATCCTATCTCCTTATCTCTTATCTTTCCGAAATCGTCCTGCTGAAAAAAAACCGGAATATAGTTGTCCTGTTTTTACACAAGCAAAAACGAGAGACCCGTGAAAGTCTCTCGTTTTACTATCCTTTAATTATTTTCTTTCCTTTGCGGATATTTTCCTAACTGTTCTTAACCGATGCCTTCTTGACCGGTGCTTTGACAGCTTTTCCCGGCAGCTTATGCTTTTACGCCTTGATTTTTCCTGCTTTTGCCGCTTCCTCGATAGAAGCGGTGAAGCACGTTTTTATGCGGTTGTTCAACGCTTTTGTGTATTACGTGCGTATTGTTGAACTTTTCAATTTGTTCAGAATTTATTGAACAAATTCAATATAGCACAACCATCAGATCTTTTCAAGGAAGTTTGCTGAAGCATATCCTTCCTGACCATTCCAGGCAAGATATAACCAGCGTTCACCGTTTACATCCTGATAATATCCATAGTTGTGCGCCACGGATCCAACCGGCATAACGGCAAGAATACCGTGATCCATGCCAGGGCCTTTGCGTAGCCTTAAATTGGCCGTTGTTTTATACTTGCCAGCAATTCCTTCATCAAATCCATTTGCGCCGGATTTGGCCGTTCCTGAAGCTTCCAGCGCGGCCTTTGACAGCGGGCCATAAATTCCATCAGGTTCAAGGTTATGTGCCTTCTGAAAGGCAATCAGGCCGCTTTCCGTGCCGGATCCAAAATCACCATCCGCGCCAGCTTTGCCACATGAATATCCGGCATTGATCAGGCGTGTTTGCATATCCTTCACGGCCGCGCCCTTATCACCTTTCTGAAGATAATTTTTTGCTGCTTCAGGTGCCGGATCCGGCTGGACCGGTGCAACGGTCCCGGCATCATAAGCCGGCACGCCATAACCGCGGATGAACTTATCATTCACCTTTAATGTGCGGCGGCCAACGGCATCATGATAATTGCCTTCAATCACGGTGATGCTGTTTCCGGAAACCTTTTCCACAACGCCAACATGATCCGGTGTGCCGGTATCATCACCGGATCCGGAATCTTGCCAATCATAAAAGATCACATCACCCGGATCCGGAACACGGCCATCATTTTCATCCCATTCACCAATCTTCTGGAACAGTGCGATCATATCCGGGCATCCACATTCAGGCGGGATGATATCCGTGCAGCCGCACGCAATGGCTGCCGCTGAAACCGTTGTGGCACACCAGGCATCTGTATATTTAACCTTATACCCACGGGCCAGCGGCTTGTGGCTGTTGTATAGATCAATAATTTTTTTGTGGGATCCATCCGCTTCATTGCAGCCAATCCAGCTTTGCATCTGCTGGATGATGGATTTTGCATCTTTTCCCATGTTCTTTTCCTCACTTTCATCAAACTTTGTCAGGCTGTTGGCCACTATAACGTTCCAAAGGTTATTCACATAACCGCTTGATGTGGCATAACCGTCAGCCTTGATTGTTTCCAGATATTTCTTTGGATCCGTGATTCCCTTCAGGTTGGCATATCTGGATGCCTGGATAAATTCAAAATATCCTTTCACGCCTGAATCCAGATCATCATAAACACGGAAGTTGTCACGGATTGCGGTCAGCATTCCAACCGTATATTCTTCCATGGTTTTCATGTTCACTGATCTGCCCTTCCATTTGGATCCACATTTCAATCCAAAATAGTTGTGATATACGGCGGCCAGTTTGGATTCACCCCATCCGGATTCAAGGATTGCTTGCGCTATCACCGGACTGTTCACCTTAATTCCATATTGCGGGGCGTACTTCTTGACCGCCGCCGCAACACTGGAAATGAAATCATCATGTGTCATTCAGTTTTTCCCTTCTGGTAATTGGAAGTGCTGATTCCAAGGATCACACCAAGGAACGTATCAAGTGCGGTCAGCGTGCCAACAACCTGTTCCGCATACGGCCAATGCCAAATGCCAGCAAGTGCAAAATAAAGCGTTGCCAGTGCCGGAAGAATGATCTGTGCCACAAACTTCAGAATGTCATATACTTTGTTACTCATAATTTTTTCCACCTTTCATTTTTGAAAATTAACTTTCAATTATCTGTTGATCAGGTATTTTTCCATTTCTGCTTTTGCTTCTTTCAGCGGTTCAATGTTATTGCCATCAATGCCGTGTGAAAGAAGCGCAAGCAAAGCCTTCTGTTGGATCCTGTTCCCTTCTTCCATCTGATCAAGCCGTGTTTTATCGTTACGGAAGAAGCCTTCAAATTCTTTGATTTTTTCATCATGTTTCTTCAGCCAAACTTCATGCTGATCCATTCTGATGTTCTGGTTCTTTTCCGGCTTCTTTGCCATTTCAATGATTTTCTGGATAATGCCAAGCACGCCCCAAACGGACATGATCAAGCCGGCCATCCATACAACGCGGTTGCCAAAGTCAATTGGATTCATTTCATTCCTTCTTTCCAACAAAAACCCCTGAATTTTCATTCAGGGGCATTGCTTTGATTATTTTGTTGTGGTTTCGCTTGTGGAATTGGCTTCATCCAATATGGCCTGAACCGCTGCTTTCAGCTTTTCCGGAACATCATCAATGGTTTTCAATCCCTTCTGAATCAGTGCTGCATAAATTCTTGCCATTATTTTGTACCCCCGATCAATTCATATACTTCAGCAATCGCAAGCTGAAGTGCTGTTATTGGTTCCTTTTCTTCCTTTTCTTTGATTTCGGCAAGTTCTTCCGTGGTGTATTTGGTGAAAACCAGATTTCCGTTTTCATCTTCCAGATAACGCCCGGTGCTGAAATCAGGTGTTGCGGTGATTGCCTTGCCTTTTTCATCAATGATCTTCATGCTTTAACCTTCCTTTCTTATAGTTGACCTTTATATTCCGGAAACACTTTCCGGAATAACTGATCCGTTGATTGCAATGATTCTTTGTTGGCTTTATATTTCTTAACGCTTCCCCGCCATCCAAGGTATGCGTTCACAATATCATCCAGCGGCATAATTTTTTCATCATATTTGTGCCGGAACTTCTTGATCTTCCGCTTTTCGCGGATGAAAGTATCATGATCAAGCCGCTTCATAATCCTTCCGGAATCGGTCAGGATATAGCGGATTTTCAAGAAGGTGAAGCCGTGTGATAGCTTCACAACTTGTGTTTTCTTATGGTTGATAAATATTCCCAGCCTTCCACAAATGGCATCAATACAACTAAGCAATTCATGAAGATATTGCTTGTTTTCATGAATTATATAGGTATCATCCATGTACCGGCCATAGTAGTGCAGCCCTTTAACAACCTTGCAAAAAGTATCAATTTCCGTTGGATAGAATATCCCTGAATTCTGGCTGATCTGGCTTCCAATGCCAACGGATTTTTCCATGTATTTATTTCCGGTCTGAAGATCTTTATTGATTTTTGCATAATCCAGTGAATTGAAAACCACGTTCATGCAATTGGCATATTCTTCATCCGTCATATAGGAAACATCAACCTTGAAACCGTTCAGAATGTTCCTGATCAGCTTTTGAACATCCGGATCCGGCACATACCGGCATATCATTTCATAAAGTTTCTTCTGATTGATGTTGTCAAAATACTTGCTGAAATCAATTAGAAGCACATATCCTTCATTGGATCCCGTTTCAAGAAAGTACCGGCGCAAATGGCATTCCAAACGCTTCCGGGTGAAATCAATTCCTTTTCCCTTCATGCTGGCACCATTGTCATATATCAGGTGCGGCTTGATTGCGGGTGTCAGGATATTATCACAAAGGGAACGCTGAACCACACGATCAGTGATATACATTGACTTAATATCCCGGATCTTTCCACGTTCATGGATCTTGAATTCATAAAATGCTTTCTGTTCATAGGTTCCTTCACGCAAAGCTTTCTGGCTGTGAAGTGTATTGATCAGCAAGTTCATTCCATACCGCTGAACTGATTCCTTCCAATTGCTGCCCTTTTGGGCTTCCTGGTATGCTTCAATCAGTTTGTTGGCATCACATATATCTTCAATATTCATTTCATAAAAATAACCGCAACGGACTGATCCGGCGGCTTCTCACACAAAATTTACCATTATTTTTCATGGACGGACAACCTTTCCTTCTGCTTGTGACCATATCGGCGTTATAGCCTACACATAGTATGGTCAAGGGAATCGCGGGCGCAACTCATTCGTATTGGATGCGTTGTTGTTCAAATTGCCATTGTTGTTGACATTCGCAAAGTTCGTGGAACTGGTATTTTATAAAGGTTGCCCGGATTTGTTTTTAATTGCCTTCAGGATCCTGTTATCTGACTTACGCCAACCCTTCAGCAAAGCAATTTCCTTTTCGATCAGATCCACGTGCTGCATATACTTTTCTGCATTTACCGGAACCACGCTGATCACATATTGCATTTCCTGAAGTAACTGATAGCAATTTGCAATGGCTTTGTTCTGGAAGGCACGCCTTTCATCATATTCAGCTTCCCGCGTGGGATATACGGAATTGGCATATGTAATGTTATTGATCAAATCATTCAGCGTGTTCAAAATGTTCATTCTGAAATGACTGATCAACCATTCCGGATATTGTTCAACAATCTTTTCATTGATCTTGTACTTTTCGCAAAGCTGAAGGAACATTTCCTTGTCAGCCTGTTCAAAGCGGTTTGTTGAAACATATGAACGGATATCCCTGACTTTATCCTTGATACTAAAATCCTTCAGAAGCAATTCGGTCAGGTTTTTCCGCAGCGTGAAAGCCGTATGATAAAATTCCAACTGTGAAAGATTTCGCTTGCTTTTTGGCACTGACATAATTTCAAAATCCTTTCAAAAGTGTTCCGGCCCCACAAGGGGGCTGGATTAAAGATCACCCAAGCAAGAAGCGCGGGCGCAACTCACGCGCAGCGGATGCGTTGCCGCCCAAAAAGCCATCGCTGTCGACAACCGCAAAGCCCGTGGAACTGGTAATGGTTCGCAGCCAATAATTATATCTTGTACTGATCTTATCAGGTGCAAGCCTGAACAACGGAAGCTGGCCATATCCAGTTCCAACATTGAATCCGTAATTATATCCGGACATACCAAAACCGCCGTGGCCAACAACTTCTTCAGAAGTCATAAGGTTCACTTTGCTGTCATACAATGACCAGTTAGAAGGAAGTTCACCGCTGATTGCGTTTGTAAGCAATTCACGGTTGGTCAGAAGGTTTGATCCAAATGCTGTTGCCAGATATCCGGCCCATGTTACCAGTGTGCCGGTATACATTGCAGATCCAACATAGCCGCCGGATGTTGTATTACTTGAATTCATAGCATATGTTCCAAAGCTTGCATCCGGAACCACAACAACATGGTGGCTTGTGAATTCGGTATCACCGCGGTGAAGGTACACATCACATCCGGCAACCCTTAAAACATAGGATTTTCCGTTGATTGTTTTGGTGAAATAATCGCCCACATAAATATCTTCAAACGTTCCATCCTTGATGTGGGTGTAAAAGCTTCCGTCTGTCACGTTTGCCGTGATATCCTTACCACGGTAAAAGCTGTTATGTGCGCCAGCGTTTGCATAGATCAGCGGCGCAAGGTTCTGTTTGTTCGTGTCAGCCATCCCAAAAACTTCATTCAGGGCCGCCACAAGCGTTGATTTGTCGGTTGTATCCAGCTTTGACAGATCACCGGAAACAGCCGCCTTCAGCGCAGATACCGGAACACGCTTGACACCTGTTCCGTCAGCAAACCGGATCACCAGATCATCAGAATCAGATCCCAATGCACTGGCAAGCGTAAGTTCACTAATTTTTTTCGTTTCGATAGAAATAGCACTCATTTTTTACCATCCTTTCAATTTTGTTAGATTTTTTTGTATGACCAATCAGCAAGCAAAGCTGATCCATCATCAAGTGTAAGAAGTGCGCCATCATCATCCGTAATTGGCGCGGAAACATCATCCTGGATCACCATGTGTTCCAGAAGGGCCAGCCGTTCATCCAGTTCAACGGTTTCAGCCGTAAGCTTTGCCCCAAGATCACCGGTCATTTGGCCAACCACTGAAGCATACCAGGCGTTGAATGAATTCTGCATTTCCTGATACCACGTTTCATAATTGGCTTCACGGTTCGTTTGCCACGTTGCAAGGCTGGATTCCTGACCGGCAACCCACGTTTCAAAGGCTGCTTGCTGATCTGTAAACCATTTGGATATATCAGCGGCCGTTCCTTCCTTGAACTGCTTGAAATAGCTTTCAAATTGTGCCGTGAACTGGCTGAAATCCATTTCTGTGACGGTACTTGTTACCCATCCACAAAGATCCGTGTCCGGTCTGGTATCCGTAATATTTGCCTGGCTAATATTGATTGCACCAACAGCCACGGCAACACGGGCAAGGACAAGTTCGTAAACGGAATCTGTTCTTGTGGGTGCCGGTGCAACTGGTGAATCTGAAGCCGTGCCGGATACGATTTCCAGCGTGATGTTTCTGTTGGCATCATCCCGGCGCACAACAATGTTATCAATGCGGGATAATGTTCCGGATGCCGCCGGAATTGTCAGCACGTTGGCTGATTCAAAATACCTTGTTTTGCCCTTCACATTTACATAACCGGCTGCAACGGTCACGGTCATATTTGTTCCGTCAGCCGTCACCTGAAGATTGCCGTTGAATACGCCCGTAACAAAGAACGGGCGCAACCATTCTTCCATTGAACTGGCATCATATACACGATCCTTATCAATGGAATTGTAAAAGTTTGCATATTTTCCCATGCTTTTCACCTTCCTTTAATCTGCATTCCAATCAACCGTTTCAGGAATCGTGTTGCCAACTGTCAGAACAATATTCCTTCCACCTTTTTCATATACTTCTTCAACTTGCGTGATTCTCAAAACGCTTTCAATTCCCCACGATTTGCGGCGCACCATGATGATATCCCCAACGTCATAATCCTTCCGGTAAACGTAATTATCACCGGATGCCGTGAAGGAAAAGCTTTCAGATATCGGCACACCGGCAAGTGCGGCCGTGCCTTCCTGAATCAGTGCTGCATTGTATTCCGCATCTGTCAGATCATCCTTTGTGGAATGGCTTGCGTTCAGATACATTTCCCGCAGATCCAGCCCTTCACCACCGCCGGTTGATACAAATATCCTTGCGGATCCTTCACCGGCACCGCCAGCATAGCATTTTGTTTTATACGCTGAATCATTGTATGAATATGATTCATCCGTAAGATTGTTATACGTTTCCGAAAAAATAACTTGCGGCGCACCGGCCAGCGTGCGATCAATTCCCTTGTACGTCTGAAAGATCAATTTCCGGTTTGTGAAATCAGGATAAAGCCGGAAGGCAATGCCGGAAGAAACACAAAGCTTTTCAAGATATGTCAGCACACCTTTATATGTTGCCTGGAATTCAACCGTTTCAGTGAAGCCGTTCAGCGTTCCAAGTTCCACCAAAGGAATGGCCGTCATGTTCTTGACTATGTTCCGCATGGCATTTTCCGTCTTACCATTGAAATTGTATGTTCCAATGATCAAACGGCGGTCAAAGTATGAAGAAAGGAACCGGCCACGTGCCGTGATTTCATATCCGGCACGATCAATTGCTTCAATCGTGCCGGCTTCTTTTTCTTCCATGCCATCATGCCGGGCCACAATGTAGCCCGGCACAAATAGCGCCTGATTCTGTTCCGTTGCGGGAACATGAATTTCAAATTCGCCAGGTTCAAAATAACGCCGGATCCACGTGAATGAACCAAAGTTATCAGCCACGCCCTGAAGTTCAAGTTCCCTGTTGAAAATTCTGCATTCAACCATAATCACACCCCCAAATAACGCATCCGGTATGAAATCGTTACATTCATATATTCTTCACCGGATTCCGCTGCATAGCGCAAGGTATTTTCACCGGAATTCAGTTGAATAAATTCGCTGGCCGGATCCAGATATTCATTGATGCTGGTTTTTACATTGTTTCGGATCCGGTAAAGATTTTTCTTGCCGGTTGTGGTATCAATCACAATTTCATCCGCGGAATCCATAACAAAAGGATTTGCCGCGGTGCCAATCATGATTGAATATCCGGATTCCAGATGATAAAGCTTTGGATTTGTCACGGATCCGCTTGTACCAATGGTGATTGTCATGCCGATTCCATCAACACCGTTTTCATTTGGAATCTGCTTGATTAGGGAATTGGATCTTGAACCAAATTCTTCCCCGCCATCCACAAATTCATGTTCAAAGGTGAAGCCGCCGATCCACGCCGCCATGGAAATGATCACATCATTCACACCGCGGAAATATGGATCCACGCAAATCAAACTGATCTGAATCGTTTTGATTTTTTTGTCCGTGTCCGGGATGCTGCATTTTTCCATATGATAATCAATAACTTTGGTTTCATCACCTTCTGTATATCTGAACTGGCCAGCGGAATGCGGCCGGAAAACCCTATATAAAAGTTTCCGTTTATTCTGATAATCCTTCAGGATCCGGCCGGTTATTACAATGTTTCTTTTTGGCACAACGGTGAAATCATAATGACTTCCATCCGTTGCACCATATTCTGTATCATTCACGGTTGACAGTATTTCATAGATCCCATCAATGGAATCAATGATAAAACCGCCATAAATGTTGTTGAAGTTCACGGCGGTTTGATCATCAGTATTCACACATTCAATTGTTCTGCTATACATCAGACACCGCCTTTCATTCTTGTAACCATGTTACGTGTTGCCAATCTCGTTTGCCTTGCCACTTCAGCCGGGGAAACAGCATCCGGCGTGGTAATATTGATTGTCTGGTAATACCCGGCATTGTTCTTCAGGCCATTGTTCACGGCTGCCTGAATAAAGCTTTGCAGATCAGACAACGGCGCAACGGCTTCCGCGCCAGCTTCCCCGCCACCAAGCAAACGGCCGCCGGCCATTCCAAAGATGGTTGGATCTGTCAGGATACCGCCATTCTTGTACCAATCAACCGCAAAATGCGGAACTGACGGTGGATCCAAACTGAAATCACCTTCAATGCTGAAGTGCGGCAATTTGATTTTTGGAAGTTCCCACGAAAAATTGAAGAATCCTTTCATGGTATCAATTGCCGTTTTTATTGTATCACGGGCGGCTTCAATTGGCGTTGTGATTGCTGACTTGATGCCATTCCACACACTTTCAGTTGTGGATTTGATTGTGTTCCAGATCCCTGTTACCGTTGATTCAATAGCATTGAACACTGAAGAAACGGCTGACTGGATCCCGTTGATAACTGTTGTTATTGCGTTTTTGATTCCGTTCCAAATGGATGAAGTAATTGAAAGGATTGTGTTCCAAATAGTTGAAACAATTCCCTGAATCACGTTCATCACGGCTGAAATAACCGCCTGAATTCCATTGATAACGGTTGTAACGGCATTCTTGATCCCGTTCCACACGCTGCTTGTGATGGAAAGGATTGTGTTCCAAATAGTCGAAATAATCCCCTGGATCACGTTCATAACACTTTGGATCACGCCCTGAATTGCATTGAAGATGGTTGTGATCACGTTCTTGATAGCATTCAGCACCGTTGTAATGATGTTCTGAATGCCTTGCCAGATTGCAGAAAGGATTCCCTGAATACTTGTGCCAAACGCTGAAAGGAAACCGTTGATAAATGCAACCCACGCTTCCAAACAGTGCTGGATCCCATCAAGCAAATTCTGGAACGCCGCACCAAGGTATTGCTGAAAGCCTGAAAAATCACCCTGGAACAGTGCCACAAACGCTTTCACAATGTTTGTGATCATGTTGATGATATCGGTGACATACTGAATTGCCGGCTGCAACGCTGCCGAAAATCCAGCAATAAAACCTTGAACAGCCGTCAGCAAGAAATCCAATATTGGCTGGCAAGCCGTCAATAAATTTTGAAAAGCCTGTTTCAATGTATCCAGCGCGGGGCCAGCACTCACAAATGCAGCCTTCACCTTTTCCACCGCCGCGTTCACGGTATCCCGGAATGTAGATGAAGTATTGTACAGATAAATAAATCCGGCGGCCAATGCCGCAATTGCCGCGACAACCAACCCAACCGGATTTGCAAGCAAGCCAACCACTTTGATCAGGCTTCCAACGCCGGTGATCACCTTTCCCACAATAACCAACACCGGACCAACCGCGGCCGCAATCATTGCAGCCTTCACAATAGCCTGTTGCGTTTCAGGTGAAAGCTTTTCCCAAATATCTTTCAATTGCTTCAGCTTGTCGGCAATCTTCTGAAGTACCGGGCCGACAATTTCACCAATGCTGGTTCCAATATCAGCACCCACAACCTTCAATTGGTTCATCATGGTTGTGAAATTATCAATCGGATCCAGCGTGCTGTTGAACGTGCTATCAACGGAACCACTGAAATCTGTCATTGATTTGCCAATATCGGCCAGATCCAGCTTTCCATTTTTGGCCGCGTTGTAAAATACCGCGCCGGCCTTCTTGCCGAACAGATCATATGCAGCGGAAAGTTTATCTGAATCAGATTTGTTGCTGCTCATGACTTTAGAAAATCCGGAAAGTTCATCCTGAAGGGATTTCCCATCCGTTGCGGATTTCTGCATGGCTTTAGATAATCCGGTCATTGCCTGACTGGTATCCATGCCGGACATTTCAATCTTTCCCATCAAGCCGGCGGCCTGTTGTGCATTCAAACCAAGTGCCTGGAATTGTGTGGCGTTTTTCTGAAGATCCTGTGCCAGCGTATCCATTGAAATACCGGTTGATTGCCCTGTTGCATTCATAGCATCCAGCATTGCACCGGCATCATTGCTTGACTGGCCAAAAGAATTCAGAACAGCGGAAACATTATCAACGGATGTGGAAACATCCGTGTTGTTCAGCGTACTGAATTCAACAAATTGTGTTGACAATCCCTGAAGTGCATCACCCGTAAGGCCAAAACGGGTGTTGACTTCACCAACAGCATCCGCAGCCGTTTGAAAATCTGTTGGAATGGTGGTTGCGATATCTTGCGCCCGCTTCTGCATATCGGCCAGCGCATCACCTGAAGCACCGGTTTTTGTCACAACCGTATCCATTGCATCATCCATTTCCTTCCAAGCGGCCATGGATGCAGCACCGGCGGCAACAATTGGTGCGGTGACACCTTTTGACAGGCTTTCACCGGCACTGGATACCTTTCCACCAACTTCCTGAACCTTGTCACCCGCGGATTTCAACGTTGCCTGAACAACATTATCCGTGTTTTTCATCTGATCCTGAAGATTCTTCAGTTCGTTTTCCGTGGCAACAATTTCACGCTGCCATGAATCATATTGTTCTTGTGTTACGGTTCCATTCTTCAGCCCTTCATCCATTTGGCTTTGAACGGATTTCAACTGTTCCAGCTTGCTTTTTGTATCCTCAACGGATTGCTTCAATAGCTTAAACTTCTGGCTGATCAGTTCGCTGTTGGTTGGATCCAATTTCAGAAGTTTATTAACATCAGCAAGCTGGCTGGATGTGGATTTGATATCACGGTTTACATCAGACAGGGCTTTAGAAAGCTTTGTTGTATCCCCGCCAATTTCAATTGTGATTCCTTTTATTCTGTCAGCCATCTGATCACCTCACATGAAAAAAAGCGTGCGTCCGAAAGAACGCACGCTTCAAATTAAAATCTGTCCATATCATCTTGTGTTGCAACATCCGGATATTCATAGCCATCATTGGCCAATTCCGTGAACATATCATTCACCAAGCCAATGGATAGCAAATCCAGATCCTTAATGCTTATTCCAAGCTGAACGCAACGCAACATGAACAGCGGCGTTGTCATTTCCCTTTCGGTGGAATGGTGTTTTTTTTAGAATCAACTTCCTGTTCAACATTCAGCCCCCACAAATCAATCAGTTGCGGGAAAATTTCATAAACACTGAACATATTGAACTGTTCAAGCCATTCATCAGGGGAATCCGGGATATCCGGATCAGCGTGCTTTGCAAAGATATATGCAACATTTTCAAAGATTTCCAGCCCGTTCATATTCATATCCTTGCCAGAAAAATCTTTCTGAAGCTGTTCCATATCTTTGTAGATATCACGCTGGAACTTCAGCCTATACATACGCGGCACGGCCGCGGATGCCTTAAAAAGCACATCCTTGCCATCAACCTTGATTGTTTTCTTTATTGCCATAGTTTCATCCTTTCATCAGATCATCAGCCCTGTGTGGTGGTTTCGGTCTTTGCAACCGGCACCTGAACGGCCGTGAACCAAGCATTATAAACCGTTGCGGTGGTTGTTTCAGTTGTCTTTGACTTAACAACGCCATCAGCCGGAAGCGGTGCCGCTGCAATGGTGATCTTATCGGTTTTCACGGAACGTTTATCTTCCGTGGTATCACCTTCAACGCTGGATCTGGATGCCGTGCAGTTGTAAAGTGCGTGACGGATCTTGTGCTGATCACCACTGAATTCAAACAGAAGTGCAAAAGGCTTTGCTTCAGCGTTTGAATTCTCAACTTCAAGGCCCTGTGTATCAAGCGTTTCACCAAGGCAATCCTGTTTGAAGGAATCAGGGATCATTGCCACTTCCAGATCACCGGAATAACCGTTATTGTTGGCAATGACGTAATACACGGAATCATCCGCATAAAAATTTTCATTGTCACCTTCCGGATCCATTGCCAGACTTACCGCACCCGGAATGGCAACGGGCGTTCCAAACGTAACCTTGCCATCATCCGCAAATGTGGCCGGTGCATAATAACAATTCTTCAGGCCAAATTTGACCTTGTTTGTTTTGCTTGCCATATTTATCCTCACTTTCTGAATTAGACATTGAAAACTGTTTGAAACATATCTTCACTGTCAATTTTTGCTTGTGCCGATTTCGTCCAGAAGATTCCAGCCACATCAAAAAAGCCGGTCAGAATTGCTTCTGTTTCCGGCTCTTTGTGTGGCGTATAAAGTTCTATGGTGAAATGGCCGTTGCTATAATAAACCTGATCATCAGCACCAAACTGATCCGGTGCATCCTCATAATAAGCAATGTACCGATCTGATCCAGGGGCCTTGTTGAATTCATAATAAGCAAAAGGGATTCCTGTTTTAGCTTCATGATCAGATAAAACCTTTGTGATTTCATCAAATGTCATAATTTCATCCTTTCCACCTCATTTGTAAATTCTTCAATGGCCTTCTGTTCAGCCGGGCCGATATGCGGAAACGCTTCAGATCTTCTTCCGGTTGCCTTGATGATGTGGCCATGTTCCAGCAAATGCGTAAGTGCATAATGCTTTTTGTTATGAACCACATATGTTTTTGCACCAAGGTTGGATTCAGATTCTTCAGCCGTCCATGATTTTGCATATGATCCGGGCGGATATTTCCGCTTGAAATTATCAGCACGCACGGGGGAATTTGCTTTCAATTCTTTTGCCGTGTCCTTTGCTGTTTTTTCAGCCGCCTTGCTCACGGCTTCAACCGCGGCCGTATTCAGTGCCGCAAGTTCTTCCGCAATAGCCGCGTTTAGTTCGGACGGTTTAATTGTGACACGGCCGCCGACATTAGCCATTGGCAATATCACATTCAACGGTTAGAACCGTGCGATCACCTTTATTTGATGCCAGGGAAACCGTGTATTCCGTTCCGTTGTATTTGAAAAGATGCTGGCCTGAATAATTTGCGGAAAGAATTTCAAATTGCGCCAGCTTTTTATTATCGTTCACCGCCGCCTGGTTCTGAAGGTTTGCGTTGTCATAAAAACGGTTCACATAAACCTTTTTCCACGTGGTTGTTGGCTTCTGGTTGTGGATTGCATCCATTTCATAGGCAACGAATCCCAAATATGCAACATCATTGAACCGCATATCACGCCCCGCTTCCCGTGGTTGTGCTTTCCACCGTATAATCCTGAAGGCTGCAAAGATGCTGTTTCATCAAATCATAAGCATTCAGGAAGCGCGGCGCGTCTGCATTGTCATAACCAAAATGACCTTTGCAATAAAACAGGATGCACTGTTTGATCAGTGCATCCGTTTCCACTGCCTTTGCTTCCAAAATGCCGGAAGTGATCAGATCTTTCTTTGCGGCATCAATCAGGCTGTTCAGTTCAGTTGTGTATCCTTCATCACTGGTGGTGATCCGGCACGCAACCTTTACTTCATCAATCAGTGCCATGGTTCACACCGCCTTTCTGATCATCAGCCCGCTGCCTTCAGCGTAAGAGTAACAAGGGAATTCACATCCACAGCCTTGCCATCTACAAGCATCACGGCTTTTGTGATCTGATCATCCGTTGAATCATCAACGTATGTTTTGATTGTGATGGTCATGTTGGTATTCAGGATGTAATCCGCAAAGCGGAACATGAATCCCATAACCTTGCCGGCTGCATATGTCATGTAATCGTTGCAGATAACGGCACGGCCAAGAAGCGTTCTTTCAGGTGCGCCGTTGATGCCATAGTTTACGCGGGCAATCGGCTGTTTGTTGGTGTCAACCATGCCAATGAACGCCATGAACGCTTTCTTGCTCATGCACCAAACGGCCCCGCTTTCATAAGCCAGCGGAAGCGCAGCTTCACAAGCAACCAGATCAGCATATGCCGGTGCAGCACCTTCAGTTGTAAGTGCCTGACCGTCAGCCGGTGTTTCAGTAAGAATACCTTTCGGCTGGCCGGATCCAGTGCCATTGATGATTGCGTTTTCCAGCGCAATGGTGATTGCTTCAGACACGTTGTTGGTGATCATGGTTTCAAATGCGCTGATTGCCATTTCAGACATTTCCAGCGTAATGGCAACCTTTACCTTCAGTTTGTAATAGCTGAAAGTGATCATACCAGTTGTCTTTGCATCCAGCTTCTTGCCGGTTGCATCAGATCCTTCAGCAACCCATTCACCAACGGGCTTCACAAGCGAAACAGGAATGGAAACACCACCCTTATATGCGGTCTGTGTAACACGCGGAAGAATCATGCCGCTGGCCTGAAGCTTTTCAATGATTCTGTCAACAATGGTCTGAGGAATAACCGCGCCGCCTTCAGTTGTGGAAGTTACCGCCGCGCCAAGATCCTTTGGCATTTCCTTACCATGCAGAACAAAGTTCATGAAAGCTTTTCTGTATGCCTTGCTGTTTGTCGGATCTTCTTCCGTGGAAACAGATCCGGTTGCAGCCATCACCGGTGCAACGGGAGCCGGAACAGTGTTCAGTGCCGGTGCGCCTTCCAGTGCGGTTGCGTTTGCTTGTGCCGTGGTGAATTCCTGATAATCTTTATCAAGCTGCTTCACCTCATCCATTTTGGCGTTTGCTTCAGCAACCTTCTGATCCTTCAGAAAATTCTTTGCATCCGTCATAAGGGCATTGCGTTTTGCTTCATACTCTTTCTTTGTCATTTCAAATTTCCTCCAATTCTAAAAATTTTAGTTTGCTATTTGCCAAATCCAGCCCTTCAGCCGGATGCTTGACCAAATCCATTTCCACAACCTTATCAATGATAGATTGCGGGATCACCTGACAATTGGCGTTCAGTATCGAAACAGCCGCGCCGGATCCGTCAGGGATCATTTCATCAACAAAACCTTCTTTCACGGCTTCATCTGCATCCATTGTTGTTTCCGTATCCATTAGCTTCAGAACATCCTTGCGGGCTTTGCCCGTTTTGATTGCATAAGCATTGGCCACACTTTTGGTCAATGCCTGAAGCATATTGGAAGCCTTATCCATTTCATGATAATCACCGGAAACACCATCAACGGATACATTGTGAATCATGATCGAAGCCGTGGGGCTGATCCTGTTGTGGCGGGCCATTGCTGCAACGGATGCAGCGGAAGCCGCCTGACCAACAATATCAATTGTTACGTTTCCTTTATAGCTGTTCAGAAGCGTATACAATTCAGATCCAGCATTCACATAACCGCCGGGGCTGTTGATTTCAACATTGACTTCATCACCGGCCGCATCTTCAAGATCCTTCTGAAGCTTGCCGGGTGATGTGGCTTCAACGCCGAAAAAATCATAAATGCGCTGATAATCATTTGAAACAATTATTCCCTTGATTGCCGTTTTCTTCATTGCCATCACCATCCTTTCCATCAGAATCACCGTTGCCGGTGTCACTATCATCATCCGTGCTATCCACAACCGCCGTATCCAACCGCCGTATTGGTTCATCACCACCCGGCACCGGTGCAAGGTTAAATGTTTCACGCCATTCATTCGGTGTCATTGCGCCGCGGTCAACCATTGCTGACAGGGCCAGCTTTGTTTGCATAGAAGCAAATTGCAGATTCATGGATTCAAATATAATGGCATTGCCAAAGCCGCGTTCACGGCGGCTGAAAAGCTTCCGGGTGAATTCACCGGATAATTGTGCAATGTCAGGTTCAACGGCTGTTTCATAATAGCTGATCCACTGATTTTCAGAATAATTGCACATCACAATGCTTTCATTCGTGTTGAAGAATGAATAAAGCCTTTTGATTGTGCGGTCAGTTTGTGCAGCATTCGGAACATAATCCGTTGGATTGATTTGTGTTGCATCCGCTTTGGCATCCACGGCCGCAACACCGCCGGTTGTTGAACTGGTTGAAAGGAAACCATCAGCAAACTGCTTTGCCTGTTTTTCCAGATCTTCACGGCGCACGGTTGTATTGAATTTCAACAACCATTTGATCACGGATGAATTCTTGATTGCCGAAACAATCGACTGATCAGAACAGCACACCACATCCATCAATTGCGTAAGTGATGCACCAGGCGATTCACCAAAGAATTCATCATTGAAATAATCTTTCCGCAAATGGATAATATCTGAATATGCTGCCGTGAACGGTGTTGAATTGTTGATGAAGAACTTCAGATAAATGTTTCCTGAAATATCTTTGATCAACTGAACACCTGAACAGTTCACCGGATAAAGCGCAAGCGGAAAACCGTTTTCATCACGCTGGATCCAAGCAAAAGCATTTCCATTCAATTCAAGCTGATTGATCAGCTTTTCCTGAAACACCTGGCCGGTCATGTACTGGTTCGGTTCTTCCAGAAGGAAACGCATATAAGCATCCGGATTCACCTGAAGGCCCTTGACCGGATCCCGCCTGATATGTTTGGCCACCGCTTTGCCAATGGCCCTTGACTTTGGCCGGATACAAGCCCGGACAATATCCGACTTGTAAAGTTTTCCATCCCACTGATAGAAACCGCCGCCGTTGTCAGATATCATTTTGTAAGTTGAAACAACCTGACCGCGGTTCTTTGGAAGGAACCGTGTAAAAAATCCCATATTTTATTCCCCCTTTCTATCAGATTATGGTTTTGTATTCTTCAAGGTGCCGCTGAAGTGCAATGTACGCATCCAGCAACGCCGCAAAGCCATCAATTCTTTGCCGGCCATTTTGTGATTTTACCGGCTGGATATTTCCGTTCACATCCTGATCAATTCCAACGTTGATAATGCACCACTTCATCACCGGATTGTTGTTGTAGATGATCCGTTTCTTCTGAAGATCCGCACCAAGTTCCTTCATTGGCTGTGATAGTGTTTTCTTTCCTTGAATGACCGGTTCCATTGCAGCCTTACCAAAGAAATCTGTCATATCCTTGACCAAGTATGAAGCTGACCATGAATCATATCCGATCCACGGAAGATAAATATCCTTTTCGTTTTGAACTTCTTGAAACCATGCAAATATATCTTTCTGATCAATCTTGTTTCCGGCACATAAACGCAAGAAGCCTTGATCTTTCCACTTATCGTATGGAATCCGGTCTTGCTTCACGTGCTGTTCAAGAAGATCTTCCGGAAGCCAGAACATTGGATCCACATATATGTGATCATCACCAGGCACCTGAAAGATATCCAGCGCACAAGTCAGATCCGTGGTGATTGACAGATCAAAACCGCCAACGCCATATTTCGGTTTCAGTTCAGAAAGTTCAAACTTTGTTCTGTTGTCTATATCATCATAAGAAAGCCATGCCATTCTGGAAGTTTCACGGATGTTGAATTCCTTGCAAAGCACATCCTTCAAGTTCTTTGGATTTGTCTTTGCAGCCACAACCTTTCCTCCCAGATAACTGACCTTCTTGCTGATACCAAGATTTGGATTTGCTTTGATCCAGGCATCCGGATTTTCCCATTCTGATTTGCTATCCAATTCGTAAATAATTGGCAGCGTTTCATCCTGGTGGATCCCGTCCGGATCATCAAACCCGTTGATAATCTCACCGGCTTCATCATAGGTTTCATCATATATATCTTCCCTGACCGTGCCGGCGGTGGAAGTCATGAAGATCATTGGTTCATCACGGCTGGATGTTCCATCAGCCATAATGTCATATAACGCCTTGCCATTTTTCCATTGCTGGAATTCATCCATCAGGCAGCCAAACACATTCAGGCCATCCAGCGTGTCAACATTGCTGGCAACCGGCTTGAATGTGCCGTTGTTGCCAGGGCAATTGATTTCTGAAATGGTTGCCCGCGTATATTTCTTCATGAATACGGATTTGTTCCGCATCTTCCGGGCTTCATCCCAAATTATTTTGGCCTGATCTCTTGTTGTTGCAACGGAATAGATATCCGGGCCGTTCTCACCGTCAGCCGTCAGAAGATACATGCCAACGCCGGAACTGATTGCGGATTTTCCGTTTTTCTTTCCAACTATCAGGATCACGCGGTTGAACCGACGGTGGCCATCATTTCCAACAATACCAAAGGCAGCGGCCAGCATTGCCTTTTCCCAAAGTTCCAAAACAATAGGCTTGCCGGCAGCCGCGCCCTTTGAAGGAATCACAAAGTTTTCAAAAAATTCAATTATGTGATTTCCACGCCGTGAATTATAATGCCATTCACTGTTTTCCCGGATGATCCGGGCAAGATAAGCGTATGTTTTTTCAATCTTGCGGGGAACAACAACGCTGCCATCTGCAATTTCATCCGCATATTCCAATATTGGATTATATGATTCAGGGTAAGTGATCATTGAATCACCTGCCTTCCGCGGGCCATGAATGCCTGGAAATCATCCAGTGTGCTTGCTTGCTGCTCCTTTGGCAAATTACTGACCAACGCACGGATCCCAGATTCATAATTTTTGCTGATCTTGATATATTGTGCGGCTTCAGGCCGTTCACGCGGGTAAGGATCAACCTTTTCAGATTGTTGAAATAATTCAGTGGTTCCGTTTTCATCCAGATCAGCCCGCAGATCTTCAAGCTGAATCCGCATCCAAGCGCAATTGTCAATCAGGCCATCCAGCACTTGCATGGCTTTTGGATCCAAAGATTTGAAGATTTTCTTCAACTTGTTCCGTTCTGTTTTCACTTTCTGTTCTTTGGTTTTTTCTGTCATGTTTTTCACCACCTTGCCGCGATTTGTTCCGGGATCCTGAAGGGCGGCTTCAAAAATAGGCCGCGCACAAAATGATACTTCGGCACCGGTGCGTAAGAATTCAAAGTTCAACGCTGTTCAGGGGGGGATTGCACGGATTGAACAATTTTTTTCACTGGCACAACATTTCCGTTTTCATCAAAGCAAAGTCCTTCCCTTATCGGCAAGCCACCGCCAAACGTCTTTGTGTTATGGCAATCATGACAAAGATACTGAAGATTATCATGGTTCAAAGATACATCCGGATCATTTATATTTTCAGGTGTAAGTTCATGGATATGATCCACGATATAACCAAGATCAGCATGGCACATCTGACATATGCCACCATCAATTGCCACACGTTCACTGATGAATGCAGCACGGCACTTCTTCCATTCCTTTGACTGATAGAATTTAACAGCCCACTGCTTTGCCATATTCATCACCGCCTTGCACAATAAAAGACAGATGCCAATGGTAGGAGTGTTTAGCACCCACTGGCATCTGTCCTGAAACTCTTGATATACTTTTACTTATAGCAAGAATACACCTTTGAATGTGACCTGTCAATCCACATTATCCACACGGCGTTTATATTATGTGGATAACTGTTCAACATTCAGCCGCATGATTCTTTGGAAAGATATTCACCTAACTGCTGCAATGCACGGCTTTGGATCCGGAACACTGACCGTGGCTGAATGTTGATCACGGAAGCAACCGCCTTCACTGATTGTATATACACATACCTTTCAATCAACACACGCTGTTCAGATTCCCCGCACGCTATCCTGATCACACCGACTGCATCAACCTTCATTGCTGCAAGCCGATCAATTTCTTCATTGATGTGATCATTCAATGTCAGATAGTCACATACTATTCTGGATAACTTATCTTCAGGACTGCATTGCACCGGATCCTTGTCATATCGTAATGCACCGGCGTTCATTGCACTTTCCCGCATCTGTTCATACCGCTGTTCAAGCATATTGATCTTCTGGTTCAGCTTGCCGATCCGGTTCAGATATATGTATGCAGCGTGCTGCTGATCTGTCATATTAGCACTTCCTTTCATTTTGTTCCGCTTTGTTCCGCGTAAATAATTCAAGCGGAACACTTGCAAACGTAGATAAATCAAGGCTTTGCGGATATTCTGTTCCGCTGTTCCGCTTAATTCTCTTATATTATTATTTTTTACCCAAAAAATTTTCATGTATAAATTTATAGTGATTATAGATAATTCTCTAAAAATAGTACCTTTAAGCGGAACAGCGGAACACGATACCCACAACCCCGCATAAAATAAGGCTTTGTGCGTGTTCCGCTTAAAAAAATCAAGCGGAACATACGCGGAACAAGCGGAACAAATTGCACAATAATCTTTGAAAATTAACTTTCAATTATCTGAAGATCCGGCCGCTTGCCTTATGCTTCAGCGTGATCCGGCCAACTATTTCAAAGCCGGCCAGATCCGCACACGTTCTGAAGGCCATGATCAGCTTGCTGTTTGCCGCCACCACTTCCTGTTCTTCCTTCCCAACATCCCGGATGCTGATTCCGGCGGTAAAGTCAGGATAACCTTCAGCGTTCTTCATAGGATTCATCACAACCACCTTTCACACACCAAGGATCTGTGCGGCCATCATATCAGCCGTGTGCGTGAAAAGCACATTCGGATATTTTGTGATTGCCTGGCCTAAGTTGTTCCAGACTTCTTTGCCTTCATACGCGCCCATGTGCCAGCGGGTGCACATGATTTCTTCATCCGTCAGATTGATCTTTGATTGCAGCATGATCACGGATTTTTCCCCGTGTCCGGTCAGAAGGCAAGCATTGTTGTATTCCCATTCATCAGAATCCATTTCTGTTTCTTTATCACCGGCATAAATCTTGATCTTTGAATGAACATAATTATCAGCCTTGCACACATCATGAAACAGGCCAACCAAATATGGCGAACGCGGATCTTTCCATTCCAGCCGCATACTTTCCGTAAGATCCAAAAGGCATTGTGTCATGCAAATGGAATGATCCAGAAGGCCGCCGGATTCATTCCCGTGATGATGTACGGATGCCGGTGCTTCAAAAAATCCAATACTTTTTGCCCAATTTATTAAAAAATCGGCTGTTTTTTCATCAATTCCGCATAAAAGCATATTTCTGAAAGTGTTCATTGTTTCCTTCATTTGTTCTTTCCCCCTTGAATGTATATTCTTGTTTTCTTCTTTCCTATCCTGGCATCCTGAACCTTCAGATCCAGACGTTTGCAAAGCTGCTTTGTGAACACCACATTTGACATTGGCTGAAGCTGATTTTCGGAACAGAATACTGTATAAAGCCGGTACACATCCGAAGTTGTTTCATTCTCAATTTCAGAAAGTTCAATTTCAGATATGAAAAGTTCAATCGGATTGTTTTCCGTGCTATATTCTGAAAGCTGATCATCCACAACCTTTGATGTGGTGAAGCCGCGCGTTTCCAGAACACGCTTCAGGCCGGCAACGGCCAGCCGGATCAGATATTCAATTGGTGCCTGTTCAATAAGCTTGTATTTTATAAACGGATCAAAGCCGGGTTGTGTTTTATCAAATTTTGCATTGAACGGAATGATGATCAGGCGGCGCAGCAACGCGCCGGTTTTATCCTTCATTCGCGGAATATCATTTGCGCTGGCAATTATCTTGATGAACGGTTCAAATTCAAACGGATCCTGACCTTTGTTTTCAGCTTTGATCCGGTTGCCTGTCACAATTTTTTTGAAGGTGCTGACCTGATTTCCCTGAAGGAAATCATCACTGATATCATCTGAAACGTTGGCCAGCTTTCCAAAAAGCATTGATGTGGAAAATCTGTCACCAAGTTCCTTCAGTTCAAGTGCGGCAATGTTATTCACGCCAAGCATGGCCTTGATCATATCCAGATACGTTGATTTGCCGTTGGATTTGTCACCGGTCAGAATGAACGCTTTTCCAAGTTCATTGCGCCTGAAGAAACAATATCCGGCACATTCTTCCAGCAAGGCCCTGATTTCAGGATCCTGACAGGCAAGGTTGTTCAGCGTTTGATCCATAAGCTGATCATATGCGTTTGGGTTATAATCCCAAGGGATCCGGTTGGTGATCACCAGATCCGCGCTGAACGGAAGGAATTCATCCGTAGCATTGGAATCATCCGTGATCAAATGCAGCACACCATTTCTGAATGCAATATAATCAGCGGATGCCGGCTTCACTTCATCACAGATCAGTTCCATATATTCCAGCACTTCCCGGCGTTGCGTTTTCCGCAGCCCCGGAATGCACTGGATCATCTGTTTTTCAATGCCATGATAGCCTGGAACATATACGCCATCTTCATACAGATGCAATTGTGATCCGATCTTCACCACATGGCATATATTCCGGATGTAATTGGCAAATTTATCAAAAAGGAATTTTCCATCTTTGTAAAAAACGGGCTTCTGGAAAGATTCATCACGCAAGATCACTTCCAATTCTTCATCAGAAAGCGGATCCTTCATCACATATTTATTGATCTTGCGGATTGCATCCCGTGTTTCATCAACCGTGAAGCTGTCAGCCTGAAGCGTAAGGATGTAATTGAACAATGCCTGGTTCCGGCCATCACCGGCCTTCATGGTCAAAAAATCCACATTGTGCTTTATCGGAAGCAACCATTTTGGAATTTCCTGATAATCCTTTTTCGGATCATCCACATCCCATTCAATGAATCTGTTTTCCCCGCCGAACTTCAGCACTTCATAACTGGCCTTGCATCCAACCTTCACATCAACTTCAAGGCCGATCACCGTTTTCACGTGCGTGAAGCACTGTTTCACCGGGCCATTTTTGAAAAGGAAATGACGGCCACGGCTGGTATCAACAACGCGGCAATCAAGCTGAAGATCTTCCACCATTTTCATCAGGATTTCAGATTGTTCAGCGGAATCAACATCAATCAAGATCACATTTTCAGCAAGGATGCCGGCATATTCATCCAGATCCTTCACTTCATCCAATGATTTGAAGTCAGTGCGGTTTTTGAACTTTTCCAGGCACTTCTTGTCTTTAGTTGGAACATATCCTTTGTATAAATTCACCTTTTTCACCGCCTTTGCTTCAGATCATTTCCACATCTTATCAACGCATTTATCATGAATGAATAATTCAGTTTTGCGTTTTGTCAGGACATATTCAAAATCATCCTTTATTTCAACCGGCTTTCCGCATACCGGGCATAATGTTTTCAGGTTTTTCTTTTCGCGCCGCTTCAGAATGTCACGTGCTTGTGTTTTCGTTATTGCCATGATCTTCACCTTCTTTCATTTGTTGGCCAGCCTTCCAAACAGCAATGCAAGCACCGATCAGGCCAGTTATTGTTACAAGACCAAAACAGATAAATATAATTCCTAATATGATCATCAATTCACCCCAAAATCTTTCAGGCGTTTTTCAGCCAAATCAACATACCATTGCTTGTTCAGTTTTTCCGGAACTGGAACACCATTCACATCATCATTCCAGATGAAACAATGTTCCGGGCTGTTGCTTATCTTTGCCGGCCTTCCGGTTTCAGCGTGGATCTTTACCACGCCCGGATCCGCTTCATCATTTGATGCAAAAATCCGGATTGTTTTTTCATTCAAAGCTTTTTCACCGTATAAAATGCACGTATATTTTCCGGATGCACGGCCAACCATCTGGAATTCCTTCAGATCATTGCAGCCATTTATTGTTGCGCTAACCGGCACGCCATCCACCATGTATTTCACAAGGGCCGTGTTCAGTATCGGCAAATCATAATCCAGATCAGACAACGCTTTGACATACGCGCCTTTTGTCTTTGTGTGGCCATCCCATGCCACAATCACATAATTGTTCACATCCTTCTGAAACACCTTGTGGTATTCGTCAAATTCCAAATTCAGGCCAGTGCGCTGTTCCCATTCATAGGCCACATCATCAACCTTGTAATAATCAGCCGGATCCTGAAGCTTCACCAAAATGCCATCCGTGTTGCTTTGGATCAGTTGGATGCCGGGAACCGCCCGTTCAATATGTTCAATCAGATCAAGGATCAGCAATTGGCCATATACACAAACCCTATTGGCTTGCCGCGGATCACAAAGGGCATTGGAATAATCCTTCATAACACCATAGGTTGAATTCAGCACCAGTTTCAAAACCTTCTGAAGCGGATTGTGTTCTTTCTTCAGCTTCAGGCGCGTGTTGTATATATCAACAAATTTTTGTGGATCCTTCATGTTTCTGGAATGCAGATTGTACCGGATCATCAATGATGGATAAAGGGATGCCACATCAGCCATCAGATAAAACCCTTCACCGTGGTATTTTTCCAGTGCGCCATGCACACCGCCCCACGCAAAAGTGTGCGGGCATCCGGCAATCATAATTTCAAGCGCGTGTTTCTTGTTACCATCTTTGTAATGATGATTTTCCGGATCTGCATACCAATCCGGCACGGCTTTATATTTTTGGATCTGCATGGTGTCAGGGAAATTGATATCAAATTCATCATCATGTTCCTGTTTCGTGGCATCCAGAATGATTGCTGACAATTGCGGCCGCGTTTTGCTGATCAATGACAGATCCAGCGGCCGGCCCTTGCATATGATCTTCACCAGATCAAGTTGCGCTTCAAAATCAGCCTTCCGCTTCAGGAACACTTCCGCTGTCTGTTCCACATCATGCAAATTATATTTTTTTGTTTCTTCCAGTTCTTCCGGTGTCAGCTTTCTATCCAGATCAAAGGGAACGCTGGTTTCTTTGATGTTGTTTCCCATGGATCCCTCAAAGAATTTCAATCCACGGTCAATATTGTTCATCACATCATAGTTATTCAGCGGATAATTTCTGAACCGGCTGCAAAACTTCCAACCAGGTTGACCATAAAGGATGATAAAATCATTGCAGCGTTTCGGATCCAGCCCTTCAAGAATTGATTTCAGGATGTATTGGTCATAATTCCGGCTATTGAAACCAACCCAAATATCATTGATCCGGGCTTTATAAAATGCCTTCAGTGCTTCAGGATCATTGCAGATGCAACCTTCCTTCCGTTCATCCAGCACGGCATAACCCATCATCCAATCATATTTGAATACTTCAAAATCATATACCAGGATCATGCTTTTCACCGTCCTTCAGGCGTTGGCCACAATACCAGCAAAACACATCATCTGAATATACTTCTGAATCACACGCCTGACAGAACAACCCTTGTTCATCCTTGCCTGGTGCCATTACGGAATCCCTTGCTTTCAGGCGTTGAAAATCTTCCACGGATCCACATTCTTCATAATCAAACATATCCTTCTGATATCGGTTTGTTGAAACATCAACGGCAATGGTTCCGTTTTCACGCTTTGTGGCAATCCGGATCCTTGCCGGAATCGTATCATCACGCATTTGTTCATCCTTTCAAAAACACCCGCCGGAACATTTCTGATCCGGCGGGCAATCACTTATGCTTCCGGTTCAAATACATCCGTGATTTCAAAAGTCTTGAAACCGCTGTTGTTTTCCCCATATTCAAGCTGGAATGTCAGCTTGCTGGAATCAATTTCTTCCGCGCAATCCATAAGAAGCTGATTGTATGCGCGGAAATCATTGCACCAAAGCTTTCCGTGTTTTGCTTCATAGTCTTTCACGGTATCAAGATCCATGGAACGCAATAATTCATCAACGTTGTGGATCTGGAATCCGCGTGTGATCACCTGATTCATGAACACAAAGGATCCTTTGTGTTCACCGGCCACAATCTTGAAAGGAATGCACACCATTGGATCACCTTTTTTTGATGCCTTCACTTCCATTGGCCCAACCTGACCGGCCTTGTCCGGTTTAACCTCATAAGTGCCAACCGGAATTTCTTCATATGTGTGATTGCCGTTTCCATTGGCGGCATCTTCCACATCCTTGCCTAAACCTTCCACATCAATTGCACTGTTGAACTTGTCAAATATATCTGCCATGATAATCACCTTTCCTTTCAATTATTTGTTTGCTGTTCTTCTGGTTCTTCTGGTACGTTTTCCGGGTTCATTTGCATCTGTCATAACTTCACCGCTGTTCGGTTCAACAACTGGACTTTCTGCCTTTGAATTATCAGATTCCGGTGGATTCATAGCCGGTGCATCCGCTTCAGGCGTTGTTGTGGCTTCGCTGGATACGTTTTCCGGGGCTTTTGCCTGTTTGGTGGACTGTTCTTCCACTTTTTTGACAACGCTTGAATTTGGGGCTTCTGGAGCGTCAGACGCGGTTCCTTTTTCAACCGCTTCATTGGCTTGTTCATATACACCCATCAAAGCATCCCATGAAAGCGGAACGGTGGTTTCACGGATCCCCTTCAGGCGGCCGCCGCCAAAGATCACTTCATCCGGCTTGAAATTCAGCGTGCGTGTGCCATCTTCTTCAACCACAACACGGGCCACAATATCAACCATGCCAGCAACCTTGTTTGCAACGGCATCCTGAATGTTCGGTGCAATGCGCGTGATGTTCTGGCCGTTCTTTTTGGTGATATCCTTTGAAACATCTTCATGGCTGACAACCACAAGATTTTCATAATCCATATTGAAGAAACGCCTGATGGTTGTCAGATATTCGGTTTTGATGATATCCCAACCCTTGCCATATCCGGCATCTGATTCATGCTGAATCTTCAGTTTGTCATACATATACACGCGGCACATTTCTCTGGTATCTTCCAGCAGATCAATAATGATTGTCTGGAAGGTATTCTGTTTCTTTTCCAGTTCATCAATAGTTTCCTTGAATACTTCCCACGCCCATTTGCGGCGGGTGATCCGGCCTTCCACGGTGACCTGATCCTTGATTGCAATGTATGGCATGGTTACAAACTGAATGTTGCCATCCGTGTTCAGGTTCAGCGAATCCGGTGCTTTATCAAGCATGGTGGTCTTTCCACTGAAAGCCGCGCCATAGATCCAGATTTTGCGTTTTTTGGTTTCACTGATGTTTCTTCTTTCATTTGACGGTAAAAGCATATAAGTCCTTCCTTTCTGGCAATAGTCCGCGTATTCGCAGAACTTGCACATCCATCCTTCATTTTTTTCAAACACTGTTGCTGTTCTCATGTTCATATCTGCTTCCATGAATTCCAGCACTTTGGCCGGATTATATTCAACCGGAAGCACAACCGGTTTTGTTGGCTGGATCTGATTCATGATCCGTTGCCGGTACTGGAACAAATCTTCACCATTCCAGATTTTGCTTTGCACCTTTGGCACCACAAGAAATTGCATATTCCTGATCCGCTGCCGTGGATGCGTTTTTTCAAAGAAATATTTGTAAATGTGAAGCTGGCCGGAATCGGCATATCTGTCAACGTGGTTGGAATATTTGAAATCCCAAAGATCAAACACACCCGGTTCCACTGGTGCCAGAAGATCCAGATATCCCCTGAAGCGTTCATTTGAAATTAACTTTTCAAATTCCCCTTCAGGAACAATGTTCCTTGCTTTTTCAATCTGGCATTCCAGCTTCATGGCTTCCAACACGTTATCATCCGTGATTGCGTTATATGCTGCATAATATTCACGGATTGCTGCATGGATCCCGCGTTCAATGCCGGTATGAAGTGCGGTGCCGATCACAAGCGGATCATCAGCGGCCGGATCCTGAATCACCTTCAACCGGTCAATATATCGCAGCTTGTACCGGAACGGGCAATCTTCAAAGCATCCAACCATGGAATAACTTGATTGCACTGTTGCATCACCCCTTTCAATAAAATTTTGAATTCTTCAAATCCATCAGGATAAAGCAACACACCAATGGATCCACAACCGTTGATCTGCTTCAGATCATGGATCTGAAGTTCTGAAGGTTTTCCTTTCGGTGCCTTCAATTCCACATCCAGATTGATGCCAGCGGCCACAATGTGCATATCCGGAAGCCCGGCCTTCTGATAGCCGCCGCCCCAACGTTTTTCATAATATCCAGCCGGCGGCACCTTCATATCCGTGACCGAACAGCCAAGCGGATATATACCAATGCTTTGCAACCAATCTTTCAGTTGATTTTCAAAGTTCTTTTCAGCCGCCATTCGGATCCACCGCTTTCCTGATTTTTTGAATCAATTCACGCTGAAGCAAATGTTTATATTTTTTTCGCGTACGCCATTTTTTCGCGTGCTTGTAATAATGCCACCAGCGTGGATGATCCGTGCAATTGTGCATAATGCTGTTCATAAAATCTTTCAGGCAATCAAAAACCTTCTTTGCAACTTCTCTGAAAGCATTCAAAATTGCATCAGCCAATTCTTTTATTGCATCTGATACACGCTGAACCGCTGCCTGAAGCGTATTATCATATAACGGACAAGCAAAAGAACGATCAGTTTCAGGCATTGTGCATCCTTCTGCATCCGGATCCCAGCAATCACAATTTAAGCATGGATCCTTTTCCATTTTGATCACCTCACTTTTCAACCTTGATCCGTACAGAAGCCGCAGCATTGGATTCCTTGCTATATTCTGCAAACAGATCCGGCTTTTCAGCCTTCAGGCGTTTGCTGTCAACCGTGGTTCTGGTTGTGGCCGGAACATAAGTGAATGCAACGGTTCCATCCGTGCTTGTAAATGACTTCACACCGTGCGTTTCCATTGCAGCCTTCAGCACATCACGCATCTGATTTTCAGCGGCATCCAACTGTTTCTTCTGGATTTCAATGGCTGCAATCTTTTCAATGATTTTTGCATTTTCCTTCTGAAATACGGAAATGCCGGTGTTATAATCAAATGCTTCAGCACAATCTTCTGGCTTCTGAACTTCACCGTTTGCAATGGATCCGCAAAGCCCTTCACAATGATCCTTTTCATCACAATCAAAACAGCATATTGATTTGCCGCATTCCGGCTTTTCCTGTTCATCCAGGCACATTTTACACATCATCATAATTGTTCACCTCATAAATGATTTCTTTGAATGCCTTTACCAAAACAAATACAATAAATGGTATAAGCGGCACGAAGATTTCACCGCCCGTGGCATCATATCCGCGTTCCTGATCCGCATAAACATATGCGTATGGCGTGATTCCCCAACAAAAAGCGGTGAAGGCACACCAGAAACCAACCTTGATTTCCTTCAGGTGATGCTTCCTTTTCAATTCCTGAATTGCTGGCGGTTCATCCAAGATGCGTATTCCGATCCTTTTTACATCCATCCTTTTATCCTTCCTTTTCAAATAATTTATCCGTATAATCAACGCCGCGCTGCAAGCTGGCATATATACGTTCTTCAATACTGTTCCGGCACGTAAGCCGATAATAAAAACAAGTTTTGTCCTGGCCAATTCGGTGGATCCGCTTTTGGCTTTGCATCCAGTTTTCACAAGATAATGTTGGCGTAAAGTACACAACACGGTTGGCCAACTGAAGGTTCAATCCTTTGGATCCGGCCTGATATTGCACAAAGGTGATGCTGTTTTCAGCTTCTTCATATGGCTTCAGATTTCTTTCATCACCATTTACCGCGCCATGCGGCCGGTTCAGATCATTAGCAATCACCCGCAAGGCATCCAGTTCAGCGTTGAAGTTATAAAAAACTATCAGGCGGCCATTGGTTGATTCCAGAAGATCCCGGAAAGCATCCAACTTATTTTGGTTATAGGATCCGCAAAGCATCCGTTCATAAAGCATGGCCGTCAATGATGTATCACCAACCAATTCTTTACCATCCACGGTGATAATCTTTTCCTTCTGGAATTTCCGGTATTCCTTTGTTGTTGGCATACGGATATCCTGAAAGATCTGATCAGGCAGATCAAACACTTCTTCTGACTTTTGGAAAACCGCGCCATATTCTGCAAGCTTTTCTTTCAGCCGGTCAACATTGCGATAACCAGCCACCCGTGGAACCATAAAACCGCCCTGATCAACCCATTCGGTTATGATGTACTGTTGCCAATACAAATTTTTTGAAATCGGCCATCCAAGCAAATGGATCTGTGACCACAAGAATTCATATTTTCCTGATATCGGCGTGCCAGATAACAGGATCACATTAGCCGCGTGCATCTTCAGAATGAATTTTGCCCGTTTCGTGGTTTCATTTTGTATGATGGATGATTCATCCAGCATCAGCGTGAAATCATTCATGGCTTCCAGTTCCTTCCGGCGGTAAACCAGATCATAATTGATCACACCCACGCACTTGCCGATCATGGCCAGATATTGCGGAAGCTGCTTCTTCACTGCCAGATCAAACACATCCATGCCATAATATTCAGTGAAATGATCAATCCAATCCTGAATCTTTGATTTCTGGCAAACCACAAGGATCTTTTGGCTGAAGCTGTTGGCCTTTTCGGATCCCATGAACGTTTTACCCAAACCCATATCCGCATAAAAAGCACACCGGTTAAAAAGCTTCACGGCTTCCAGGGCTTCAATTTGGTGCGGATATAGTTTCATGCCGGCACCTGGATTCCCGTGTATTGCGTGAACAGATCCGCGCTGATCCAGTATGTATATTTACCGGATTTCATTTTCACGGCATAACCCCACGGAAACACACCATCACGCAATCCCTGATAAACAAATTCATAAGATTTTCCCATCAGGTGCGCCGCTTTCTTTACATTGAAGCCGTTGGCTTCAGGCTGCTGCTTGATTTCATCCGTGCTGGATCCGGCCGGCCAATCATCCGGAAGGCCCATTGCTTTGGCCAGAACACGCTTGCGCTGATCTGAAGATTCGTTCTTTCCGGAAACATACTGACTGATTGAAGATTTCCCAATTCCAGAAAGTTCGGAAATCTTTGTAATGGTCAAATTCTTCTGAACCATCACTTCTTTCATGCTTGCTGCAAAAGTCATAAAAAACACCATCCCTTCATAGTTGACTGTCAATCCACTTTTTCAGTAAAAAAAATCAACATTACATCCGCATCCGAAAGATGAAGAAGATCTTTCAGTGCGCCAATTTCGGCCGCTGTGAATTCCGTTTTTTTGTTCATCTTATTCCAAAAAGCCTGATAACTGATCTGAAGCTGATCCGCAACATAATCAATCCGGAATCCGGCGGCTTTGATCTTATCCCTTAATAAATCACTGTTAAACATTTTCATTCCATCCTTTCATTTTTGGCTGGCCCCCACAAGGGGGGCCAGATTAAAGATTACAGATTTTTCAGCAGAAAGCGCGGGCGCAACTCACCCGCATCGGATGCGCCGAGGTCCAAAGCGCCACCGCCGACGACACGCGCAAAGGCCGCGGAACTTCCCTTCCTTCTGTTCTGCAACCAGTACCAACACCAATCATCATTCTGATCATAGCAAACACGGTTCTTTCTGGATTTCATCAACGGAAGCTGTTCATTTCCATCATTTTCAAAGAAATCAGATCCACCAAACATTTCACCCACGGCTGGAACCGTCAGAAGCTTTCCGGCTTCCAGCGGAACAAGATTTTTTCTGATATCATCCGGAAAGGCATCCAGAAGTTCCGTATTCATCCAATGGCAAAGATCTGATTCAGCAAAACCGCCGCGGTTGCTGTTTTCTTCATTCATAGCATGATCATTCAGGCACGGATCAAAGAAGAAAAGCGTTCCCTGATCCGTGACCTTTTGCGCGGTTGCGGTGAAATCACCAATGCTTTCCAGATGCAAAGCAATCTGATCACCAATTTCAAATTGTTCAACTTCCTGTTCAATGTTGCGTAATACTTTCATTTTTTCATCCTCACTTTCTTATTGTGGCATCCATAAAGGGCCTGTGAAACTATTGTTCAACACGCTTGCAAGGTGTTCAGCACCTTCCTGATCTGGTTCACAAGCGGTTAAAGCACGCCATCTTCCGGTATCTTTGGCCTTTCCGTAAACGCCCCAATTGCTTGCTTTCATTTGGGATTGTTTCACTTTGAAGGCCGTATATTCACCGGATTTGATCAGAAACATTTCGCCAGGATATATGTTCATACGGCACCGGCTTTCTGCAATGCCGGAAGTTCATATTTGATGAAATCATCTGCAAGCGCAGATCCTTCAGCTTCCAAATCATCAATATATTGATCCAAATACTGATCACGGGCTTCCAAATCATTCCTTTGAAAAGAACCGTTCATTCAGTTTGGAAAACAAACCTTCAAGGCTTTCAATAACCGGCCTGATTGTTGCTTCTGAATCCACTTTTATCTTGTTCATAACCGTTTTCCTTTCATCATCCCTGAATGTTTAATGTAAAGTTGACTATCAAGCTACTTTCACATAATAGCATCATGTTTCTTGTATGTCAACTATTTTTGATGTAAATGTCAAAATAAATTGATTTTAAGGCAACTAATTATTATAATGGAATAAGTGAAAGAAGGTGATTGAATGGAAATAGATATGAACAGAATACTAACCGGCCAGCGTATCAAAGAGATCAGAAAATTGCGTAAGATTTCGCAAACTGAACTGGCTGAAAAATTAGGCTATTTTTGCCAGGATGGAAAAACCGGATCCAAGTCAAGCATCAGCAAAATTGAAAAAGGAATTGTAAATATAACGGCTTCCAAAGTTGTTGAAATAGCACACGTTTTGGATGTTTCACCAAATGATATCATTGTTACATCAAAGGATTTCCAAAATCAAGTTTGTGATCTTCTATCCAAATGCTATAAAAAACAATCATATGATATTGTTAAAAAGTTCCTGAAGCTGGATGAAACTGACCAGCTTATTATTTCAAGCACTATTGATACATTGCTGACTGGTAAAAAATATTCAACGCAAGAAGGATTGAAAAACGCCTGAAGAATGTGATCTTTGTGAACTTCAAACCGTAGTGTTCCGCTTTGTTCCGCTTGAAATATTCAAGCGGAACATGCGCAAAGCCGCATGATTACGTGCTTTTCAAGGCATTGTGTTCCGCTGTTCCGCGTAATTTATTATATATACTTATTTTTACCAAAAAAAAAATTTTGAAGCATATTATTTTTGTAAAAATTTAAGAACATACACCGTTCAGCGGAACAGCGGAACAAATCAGTAAAATCAAGGCTTTGCAGATTTTGGAAGCGGAACATTCAGCGGAACACGCGGAACAAAAAAACGCCCTGACAGTTGCAGCCTGTCAGGGCAAGGATGAACTTACGCACACATCAGGGATGATGATATGGCAAGCCACGCCTTAATTATATCATCAGATCCCTGTTTCCACAATTGGAAAGGGGATGAACAACATGAAACTTCCAAATGGTTTTGGATCCGTTCACAAGCTTCCGGGCAACCGCCGGAAGCCATGGCGGGCAAGGAAAACAACCGGCTGGATCAACGATTATGAAACCGGCACCAATAAACAGCAATACATCACTGTTGGATATTATGCCACACAAGCGGAAGCCATTGAAGCATTGACCACTTACAATGCAAATCCATATGATATCAAAACGGATTCAATTACATTTTCGCAAGTATATGATAAATGGTCAGATGAACATTTCAAAGAAATTGTTCCTTCAGCCATCAGAACATGGAAATCTGCATATACCTATTGCCAGCCGCTTTTCAATATGCGGATGAAGGATATCCGTGTTTCCCATCTGGAAGGCGTGATCACGGATGCTGATGTTGGTGACAATACCAAAGGCCGGATGAAATCATTGTTCAACATGATGTTCAAATATGCCATGAAGCATGAAATTGTTCAGAAGGATTATGCACACCTTTGTGATTCTATCAAGAAACCACGGCCGCAGATCATCCGGATCCCGTTCAGCCGGGAAGAAACTGATCTGCTATGGAACAACCTTCAGATCCCGTTTGTGGATATGGTGCTAATTGGCATATATTCCGGCTGGCGGCCGCAAGAACTGGCCATCCTGAAGATTGCTGATATCAACCTGGAAGATCAAACCATGTTCGGCGGCCTGAAAACAGATGCCGGCCGGAACCGCATTGTTCCGATCCATCCAAAGATCAAGGATCTGATCCAGAAGGATTATGATGCAGCCGTGGCAATCGGATCTGAATATCTGTTCAATGATCCGGACGGCCAGCAAGGAACTTTCCTGACATATGATAAATACCGTGGCCGCTGGTCAAAAATCATGAAACGGCTGGAGCTGGATCATAAGCCACACGATACCAGGCACACGTTCATAACCAACGCCAAAGAAGCCGGCATGGATGAATACATCCTGAAGCTGATTGTTGGCCATGCTATTGAGGATGTAACGGAAAAAGTTTATACACACCGCACGCTGGAAGATATGCGGAAGGCCATTGAAAAGATTCCCTGATTTGTGTATTACCGCTGTGTATTACTTGTGTATTACTTGTGTATTATCTGCAAATTCTGACACGTTCCACCAGCTTTGAACACTGAACTTTCAGACAACAAAAAAATCCCCGGATGCCAATATATCAAGGCGTTCCGGGGATTTTATTGATTATGAATTTTAGAACTTTCCAGCGTTTGCAGCTTCTTCTATACTGACTGCTACCGCGACCGTTGCTCCGACCATCGGGTTGTTGCCCATGCCGATCAACCCCATCATTTCAACGTGAGCCGGAACAGAGGAAGAACCTGCAAACTGTGCATCGGAATGCATTCTGCCGAGGGTATCCGTAAATCCGTAGGATGCCGGACCCGCCGCCATGTTATCCGGATGCAGCGTACGGCCTGTTCCGCCGCCTGATGCAACCGAGAAATACTTCTTTCCCGCTTCAATTCTTTCCTTCTTATACGTTCCCGCAACCGGATGCTGGAACCTGGTCGGGTTTGTGGAATTGCCGGTGATGGAAACATCCACGTTCTCTTTCCACATGATCGCGACACCTTCCGGAACAGAATCCGCGCCGTAACAGTTCACACTTGCACGAAGACCTTCGGAATAAGAAGTTCTGCTGAGTTCCTGTACTTTATTCGTATAAGGATCATAAACCGTTTCCACATAAGTAAATCCGTTGATGCGGGAAATAATTTTGGCTGCATCCTTGCCGAGTCCGTTCAGAATGACACGGAGCGGTTTTTTACGGACCTTATTTGCCTTTTCCGCGATCCCGATCGCTCCTTCTGCAGCCGCAAAAGATTCATGTCCTGCCAGGAAACAGAAGCACTCCGTATTTTCCTCCAGAAGCATCTTTCCCAGATTGCCGTGGCCCAGTCCGACTTTACGGGTATCTGCAACAGATCCCGGAATACAGAAGGACTGAAGTCCTTCCCCGATCGCTGCAGCGGCTTCGTCTGCTTTCAGCGCGCCTTTCTTAATGGCAATGGCAGCGCCTACCATATAGGCATAGCAGGCATTCTCAAAACAGATCGGCTGAATGCTGCGGACCTGATCATAAACATTCAGGCCGGCATCCTTTGTGATCTGCTCCGCTTCTTCGATGGATTTGATCCCGTAGCTGTTCAGAACCTGATTGATCTGTTCAATTCTTCTCTCATAAGATTCAAATGTTATCGCCATGATGATCACTCCTTCCTCGGGTCGATTATTTTCGCAGCATCCGCAACACGTCCGTACTGGCCGCATGCTTTCTTATATGCTGTGTTCGGATCATCGCCCTTTTTGATGAAGTCAGTCATCTTTCCGAGATTTACAAACTGATAGCCGATAATTTCGCCCTCTTTATCGAGTGCAAGTCCTGTTACATAGCCCTCTGCCATTTCCAGATAACGCGGTCCCTTTTTCAGGGTTCCGTACATGGTGCCGATCTGGGAACGCAGTCCCTTGCCAAGATCCTCGAGTCCTGCGCCTACCGTAAGACCATCCTCGGAAAATGCCGACTGGCTTCTGCCGTAAGCGATCTGCAGGAAAAGTTCACGCATTGCCGTGTTGATTGCATCACAGACCAGATCCGTGTTCAGTGCTTCCAGTACCGTAAGACCCGGAAGGATCTCAGCCGCCATTGCTGCAGAATGCGTCATGCCGGAGCATCCGATCGTTTCCACCAATGCTTCCTGTATAATGCCGCCCTTGATATTAAGGGAAAGCTTACATGCTCCCTGCTGCGGTGCACACCAACCCACTCCGTGAGTAAAACCCGAGATATCTTTTATTTCCTTTGACTGAACCCACTTTGCTTCTTCAGGGATGGGCGCTGCGCCATGATGAACTCCCTGCTTTACAGTACACATATTCTCTACTTCTTTTGAATAGATGATAGCCATGCCTGTAACTCCTTTCGTAAACTTTCGTAAAGTCTCATTCCATTGTTCATATAACAACAACTCCACGCAGTCATTTTCTCACAAACCCGTAAAATAGACAAGGGGAAACACGGATTTTATTCCGCATTTCCCCTCTGTGAAAGCATTCCTTTCTGTTCCTTTGCTCCGGTTATCTTGACAAAAGTCCGTATCGATGAAGTCCGGCATAATGCAGTCCGCCCGCATTCCTCCGGGCAGTATTTACTTTCCGGAAAGATATTCGTCAATTCCCCTTGCGGCGGCTTTTCCCGCACCCATGGCAAGAATTACGGTTGCCGCCCCCGTCACGGCATCCCCTCCTGCAAAAATCCCTTCACGGCTTGTCTGTCCTTTTTCCTCATCCGCAACAATACATTTCTTTTTGTTCAGTTCCAGACCCTTTGTGGTATTGCCGATCAGCGGATTCGGTGTGGTGCCGAGAGACATGATCACCGTATCACATTCGATCTCATATTCGGAGCCCTCAACCGGAACGGGTTTTCTTCTCCCGCTCGCATCCGGCTCTCCGAGTTCCATTTTAATTACCCGTATTCCCTTGACCCAGCCCTTGTCATCCGTAAGGATTTCAACAGGGTTTCTCAGAAGATCAAACTGAATGCCCTCTTCTTTTGCATGATGGACTTCCTCTGCTCTTGCCGGCAGTTCCTTTTCACTCCTGCGGTAAACAACATGCACTTCGGAACCGAGTCTTAAGGCGGTCCTTGCCGCGTCCATGGCAACATTTCCGCCGCCGACCACCACCACTTTTTTTCCGCTGTGGATGGGCGTATCATAGTCTTCCCGGAATGCCTTCATCAGATTGTTCCTGGTCAAAAATTCATTGGCGGAAAAAACGCCGCTTGCCGTTTCGCCCGGAATGCCCATGAACATGGGAAGACCTGCTCCGCTGCCGATGAAAAAAGCCTGAAATCCTTCTTTTTCTTTCAGTTCGTCTATGGTCACTGTTTTCCCGATGATGGTGTCCGTCTCGATTTTTACGCCGAGTTTTTTCACATTTTCCACTTCTTCCGCCACTACTTTATCCTTGGGCAGACGAAACTCCGGGATTCCGTAAACCAGAACGCCTCCCGGCTCATGAAGAGCTTCGAAAATTGTTACGTCATATCCTTTTTTGGCAAGATCACCCGCACAGGTAAGTCCTGCAGGGCCTGCCCCGACCACGGCAACCTTCTTTCCGTTCGCCGGTTCCGTTTTGGAGAGATCCACATGATGTTCTCTTGCCCAGTCCGCCACAAACCGCTCCAGTTTTCCGATTGATACCGCCTCGCCTTTTATCCCGCGGATACATTTGCTTTCGCATTGTTTCTCCTGCGGGCAGACTCTTCCGCAGACTGCAGGCAGGGAAGAACTTTCTGCAAGGATCCTGGCCGCTTCTTCGAAATTACCCTGTTTAGCCGCGGAAATAAACTCCGGAATATGAATGGATACCGGACATCCGGATACACACAGAGGTTTCTTGCATCCGAGACACCTGGATGCTTCCGCCATGGCTTCTTCTTTTGTATAGCCCTCGCACACTTCCTCAAAATTACGGGCACGCGCCGCCGGATCCTGTTCATGAACGGGAACCTTTTTCAGCATATCGACTTCCATTACCGGTCACCTCCGCATTCTCCGCATCCGCCGTGATGCGAATTTCCTTCCTGTATTTTCAAAAACGCCCTGCCTTCTTCCGTCTTATACATCCGGGAACGGGACATGGCCTCGTCGAAATTGACCAGATGCCCGTCAAATTCCGGTCCGTCCACACAGGCAAATTTGACCTCATCTCCCACGTGGATCCGGCAGGCACCGCACATACCGGTACCGTCCACCATGATCGGATTCATGCTTACGACTGTCGGAATATTCAATTCTTTTGTCAGAAGGCATACAAACTTCATCATGATCATCGGACCGATTGCAACACAGATATCGTAATGTTTCCCCTGATTCTGCACAAGATCCTTAATCCCTTCCGTGACCATTCCCTTATGTCCGTAGGAGCCGTCATCGGTCATCATATAGAGATGGTCACCGAGGACCGCTCTCATTTCGTCCTCCATGATCACCAGGTCCTTATTCTTTGCCCCTTCGACTGCATCGGCAATAACCCCGTGCTCTTTCAGCCATTTGATCTGCGGATAGACCGGCGCAGTTCCCACGCCGCCCGCCACATAAAGAATGGACATGTTCTTTAATTTTTCCGGGTCAAGCTTTGTAAGATCGCTCGCGTTTCCGAGAGGACCTACCACATCCATGAAGAAATCCCCTTCCTTCAGATCCGCCATGCGGTAAGTGCTTGCTCCGACTTCCTGAAATACAATCGTGACGGTACCTTTTTCCCGGTCGTAATCACACACGGTAAGGGGGATCCTTTCTCCCTCCTGATCAATTTTTACGATCAGGAACTCTCCCGGAAGACATTTTTCCGCAATGCGTCTGGCTTCGATATCCATGAGCCATATTTTATCCGCAAGCTTCCTCTTTTTCAGTATCTCAAACATTTTTATTCCTCCTGTTTTTTTAGGCGGTTCTGTGATAGAGCCGGAAAGTATAGGCAAGACTGAAGTAAGTTTCCTCATCGCTTTCTCCGGTCAGTTCCCATTCGGGATCTCTCTCCAGATTCGGGAAAAACCGGTCCCCGTCATAAGCGTAGTCGATGCAGGTGATTTCCGCTGCCGAGCAGTAGGGAAGAAACTGTCTGAATATGCTTTCTCCTCCGATTACATAAACCTCTTCACCCCGGTATTTTTTAAGATATTCCAGCGTTTCTTCCATGCTGCTTTTTACCGTCACACCCTCGGGCGAAAAAGCACGGTTCCGGGAAAGTACAATATTATCTCTTCCGTAAAGCGGCTGTCTCCCCGGAAGACTTTCGAATGTATTTCTTCCCATGACTACTGCTTTTCCCAGGGTTTCTTTCAAAAATAAATGCCGGTCTTCCGGAACAGAGACCAGCAGCTCATTTTTTTTTCCGATTGCCCAGTTTAAATCAACCGCTGCAATGATGTTAAATCCCTCTTCAGTCAACATCGTTCTCTTCCATTACTCCTGTTTTCTCCTGCGTCCCCTGATTTTCAGGATCGATGCCGAGAATCAGTTCGTTTGCATACGGAAGGGTCTTGATCCAGTCGCAGAAAACATGCCATTCCAGAAGTTTATGATTGTATCTCGCGTAGTAAATATTGACGAGTGTTTCATAATTCATGCTGCAGGTACGCATTTGATTGTAACTGGAAGGAAGCAGCTGTATCATATCATACCAGTCTGCCTTGTTATCTGTTTCCAGATATCTTTTACGGATACTCTCCAGTTTATCTACTACCACATGGAGCGTTTCCAAAGCATCCGAAGTTAATTGGTCATGTGAAAAATCATCCAGTTCAAACGGTTTTGCGTGAATCCGGTGCATGGTCGATGTAGAATTGGCGACCGTTGCAATTTTGTAGGTATCATATTCTTTCCACCAGTAGATGGGGCCCGTAATGTCCGCTGTTACAAAAATCTGACGGATAAATTTCCGGTGATCGCTTCCCGCCTGCCTCAGGCGTATGGCCAGCTTCAGATCATTCTCCCCGAGAACATACTCCCGGTTCTCGTTGTAATAGCTGTCAGAACGATTCCATGAATTCAGCGGATTTCTGGCTCCGCGCATGGCGTTTTCAATATTCATCACCGCAGTTTTTTCAATCGTCAGCATATCGTTCCCCTGTATCTCTTATTTTTTTTTTTTCCGGATCCGCATTCCATTCATTTTTCTTTTTTAATTCCTGATACAATCCATATGCTTTTTCAAGAATCAGCTTTTCATTGGTAAATTTCAGAAGGTGATAAGCCTCGTAATACTTATAATAACCGGAATCCACAAAATACTCTTCTCTCTGCGGTTTGCTGTAATAACTTTCCGTACTCATTAGAAACCAGTGGACATCCTTATCCACCACATCCGACTGTGTGTTGAATGAGTATTCGCTTTTTCCGATGTAGCCGAGTATTCTGGCACTTACCCCTGTTTCCTCCCGGACTTCCCTCAGTGCTGTCTCCTCATGCGTTTCTCCCGATTCCACAGTACCTTTCGGTAAAACCCAACCCTCATATCTGTTCTTGTAATTTTTATACAGAACCAGAATCTTGCCACGAAAAATCACCACACCGCCGCAGCTCGTTGCTTCTTTCATTGCAATTCCTCCTGCCCTTGGTGGTTTACAAATAAACCGCTTAAAAGTATACAACAAAACCGAATTTTATTCAACGCCGCGTCTCAAGTGTCCTCTTGTAAAAGACGGATAGGGATCCTTTGCTGCTTTTCCCCGGAAAAACACATCCGCTGCGGCGCAGAGAACAGTTTTCGCCTCTTCAAAGGATTCCGTGGTAAGCAAAACACGGATGCCTCCCGGATTCAACTCCTCTACCGTCTCTTTTTCACCGATCAGGCTCAGGGGATCCGCATTCCATATGGTATTCAGGCAGAATTCGCAGGCATTTCTGACCGGCATTTCCTTTCCGGTTCTGTCTTTCAGGATCCGGATGGAAGAGATATGGTCACAGCCTTCCGTATTTTTCTTCAGGCACTGTGCCGAAACCATCATCGGAAGTCTTCCTGCCACAATCAGTTCCTTCCCCGAACAGCCGAGTTCCTTCAGCTCCTTTGCATTCAGTTCTGCCGGAAGGGTCAGCCTCCCGGCACCGAGTCTGTAAAGAACATTCTCCGCTTCTCTGTTCATTCCGTACAGATCAAAATCAAAAAACAGATTCTGAAAAGAAGCGCTGCCTGATTTTTTTCTCAGGAATCCTGCTTCTTCCAGGGAATGGATCAAAAAACCGTCAAAGGAAGCCAAAATGAGTTCTTTTTCATGTTTTTCAAAGAAAGATGCCGCCTTTAACCGGAATATCCGCGGTATCATCAGAAAAGCCTTTTTCCCCTTTCCGTGAATGTGCCCTGTCATGTTTGCCCATTCGGAAGGAAGAAACATCTCTGCCGGAAAAGAAATTTCCGTAACTTCCGGTTCGGATTCCGCCGCACGGATTTGTTCCGCTGTTTCAGCCGATACATGAAAGCTCTTCCTCTCCCCATTTTCGATACGGATTTCTTCCGGTTTTTCTTCTGTCCTTTCCGGTTTTTCTTCTGCTCTCTCCTGCTTTCCTGCCTCTGCCGTTATTTCACAGATTTTTCTTTCTTCCGCGCACAAAAGCGCCCTTTCAAGTTTCAAAAGTACATCCCTGCGAAGCTCATTCAGCTCCTTTACCGGAATAAACAGACCGTCTGAAAGTTCGATTTTCAGTGTGCTGAAATAAAAGGAAGTACCTCCGGTCTTCATCAGTTTTTCCCTGATATTCTCCTCGCATGCCGGAATTTTTTTTGCCTGCTCCGGCACGGGTCCTTCTGCAGAAACCGTCACACCTGCTGCTTTCACTGTAAATTTCATGGGTACACCGGACAGAAATCCGGCTTCTCCCGCCACGGGAATTTTCTTTTCTGTCTTGACATAGGTTTCGTCCAGAAAATCATAAAAACGTTCCCGCTTTTTTTCCGTCTCCGGTTCCCCGGCTTTGTGCAGTGTCTCCTTACCGCACAGGGCCATCATATCCGGTCCGTTCTGTTCATAAAAATATCCTTCCGTCCGGCCGCCGCGGTCATAGAGCAGCTGCAGAAGGTCCCGGTCTTCGGAAGAAACAGCAAATCCCTCACGTCCTTCCCTTTTATACAAATCCAGGTATTTCCGCCAGATACTGACAACTCCGGCCGTATACCTTTCACTCTTCATTCTTCCTTCAATTTTAAAGCTGTCTATGCCTGCATCCACAAGGTCAGGGATAAGACTGATGCTGCATAGATCCCGGCAATTTAAAAGGAATCTGTCTTCTTTTCGGCTGATCCTCTTCCCGCCCCTTTGAAGTTCATATTCCAGACGGCAGGGCTGCGCACAGCGGCCGCGATTCCCGCTTCTGCCTCCGATCAGGCTGCTCATCAAACACTGACCCGAATAACAGTAACAGAGCGCCCCATGGACAAAGGTTTCCACCTGAAGTCCCGTTTTTTGTCTGATTGCTATTATTTCAGTCAGGGAAAGTTCTCTTGCCGGGATAATACGGGATACACCGAGTGACTTTAGAATACCGGCACTCTCAGGTCCCGTAACACTCATCTGTGTACTTGCATGCAGGGAAAGAAGAGGAAAACGCCGGTGCAAAAAATCCAGCACTCCGAGATCCTGCACAATAACCGCATCCAATCCTGCTTCATAGTATGGCTTCAGGTATGGAAACAACTCCGGAATTTCCGAATCCTTCAAAAGCGTATTGACCGTTAAATGAACCTTCGTTCCGAAAAGATGCGCATATCTGATTCCGGCAAGGAGAGAATCTTCCTCCGGATTATCCGCATAGGCTCTTGCCCCGAATTTTGAACCGCCGATATAAACGGCATCTGCACCTGAATTGACAGCCGCTTTCAGGCTTTCCAGAGAACCGGCAGGAGCAAGCAGTTCAGGAAGTCCCGTCATCTTCCGGTCTTCCTTGCTTTTGTTTTTGTCCCTGCTGCAGGCTTCTTTTGAATCTGTCTGTCCGTTTTGTTTTTCGTTTCAACCGGCTTCTTCGCGTTTTGTTTCGGCACGATCTTTTTCTTAACCGCTGTTGCTTGCGGTTTTGCCTCTCCTGTTTTCCTTTCTTTCATTTTGGAGACATTCGCTTTTACTTCTCCGTGCTTCTTTTCATCCGATCCGGTTTCCGAAACAGCGGACATACTTTCTGCATTCCTGAATAACGTCAGTTCACTGACAGCCTGATTCAGGGCCATTGTCAGTCTTCTTATTTCAGATGCGCTTTCTGCCTTGGCTTTTCCGAGTTTAGCGGAGGAATCCGCAATCATCTTATTCAGTTCCAGACCGGCTTCTTTTTTTGTTGTCTCCAGTTTTTCGGCTGCCGCAGATTTTGCTTCTTCCAGATTTTGTTTTGCCTCTTCCAGCTTTTTAGCGGATGCTTTCTGTGTTTCTTCCAACTTTTGTTCTGCGGCTTTCTGTGTTTCTTCCTTCCTTTGTTCTGCGGCTTTCAGCGCTTCTTCCTGCTTTTGCGCCGCGGCTTTCAGTACTTCTTCCTTCCTTTGTTCTGCGGCTTTCAGCGCTTCTTCCTGCTTTTGCGCCGCGGCTTTCAGTGCTTCTTCCTTCCTTTGTTCTGCAGCTTTCAGCGCTTCTTCCTGCTTTTGCGCCGCGGCTTTCTGTACTTCTTCCAGTTCTTTTGCAACCGTACTCTGCATTTCTTTCAGCTTTTCCGCAGCCGCTTTCTCGGCTTCTTCCAGCTTCAGCGCTGTCGTTTTCCGTACTTCTTCTGTTTTCCTCTCAGCTGCTGTTTGTACTTCTTTCAGTTTTGCATCCGCTGCCATCCGAACTTCCTGCAATTTTTCCTCCGCGGATTTTTGGACTTGATTCAGTTTTTCCCCGGATGCTTTCTGATGTGCCGCCAGATTCTCGTCTGCCGCTTTTTGGATTTCCTTTATCTTTTCTTCCGCCTCTTTCCCTGCCAGAGAAAGCCTGGAGGAATGTTCTGCCGCCATGGTTTTCTTAATCGTTTCAAGTTCGGATGCCGCCTCAGATTTCATTTTGTTCAGCTTATCCCTGTACTCACCTTCTGTTTTTTTCATTCCTTCCCGGGTATCCTGAAGCTGTGCATCCAGAGACAGAGACTTCTCCCTGTCTTTCTTCATCTGTTCTTCCTGTGCGGCACACCTTGCCTGTGTTTTTTTCAGTTCCTCTTCCTGCGCGGAAAATCTCGCCTGCTCTTTTTTAAGGTTCCCTTCCCCTGCAGAAGATTTCGCCTGCTCTTTTTTCAGTTCTTCTTCCTGTGCGGCGCACCTTGCCTGTGTTTTTTTCAGTTCTTCTTCCTGCGCGGCGCACCTTGCCTGTGTTTTTTTCAGTTCTTCTTCCTGCGCGGAAAATCTCGCCTGTTCTTTTTTAAGGTTCCCTTCCCCCGTAGAAGATTTTTCCCGCTCTTTTTTCAGCTCTTCTTCCTGCGCGGCACACCTTGCCTGTGTTTTTTTCAGCTCTTCTTCCTGCGCAGCACACCGGCCGGAAAGATCTTTGTTCTTAGCCTGAAATTCCTCCATGGCTTTTGCATCTTTGCGGATCTGATTGATTTCATCTTCTGATTTTTTATTTGCTGCTGCAGTATTTGCCTTCAGCGATGTAATCTCATTCTCCTGCCCGGACATTTTCTTTGATAAGACTTCACTTTTATTTTTCTCAATAAAATAATCATCTGCCAAATTTAAAAACATCATAATTCTGCGATATTCGGACGACTGCCTTTCAAACTGGGGTGAACGCCTGAATTCATCAATTTTTACATTCAGATATGTGGCGATCTTCTGAAGATAATCAGGATCATTTCCTTCGATCGTGTACGCTTTTCCGTCAATCAGTACATCGGTTCCTTTTTTTAAATTCATTTGGCGCCCCCTCTTTATTCTTCTTTATCAGAAAAATCCAGCGTTTCCTGCTTTGACATTGAAATTCCGAGATGCTTATAGGCATTTTCCGTTGCTACTCTTCCCCTTGGTGTCCTCATGATCAGTCCGTTCATCAAAAGATACGGTTCATAGACATCTTCCAGCGTTCCGGCATCCTCTCCCAATGCGGCAGAAAGCGTATCCAGACCCACCGGGCCTCCGGAAAATTTATCCATAATGGTAAGGAGGATGGCGCGGTCATTCTTATCAAGTCCTATCTTATCCACATCCAGAATATCCAGCGCATAATCCGCGACTTCCTTTGTGATCACCCCGTCATATTTTACCTGGGCAAAATCCCTTACCCGTTTCAGAAGTCTGTTCGCAAGCCGCGGTGTTCCGCGGCTTCGTTTTGCAATTTCCTCCGCCCCCGACGGGTCAATTTCCACATTCAGTACTTTCGCAGAACGGTTAATAATCAGAAACAGTTCTTCGGGAGAATAAAATTCCAGTTTCTGTACCACACCGAAACGGTCACGAAGAGGCGCAGACAACAATCCCGCCCTGGTAGTCGCTCCGATCAGTGTAAAATGAGGAAGCTCCAGACGGATGGATCTGGCACCGGCTTCTTTCCCGATCATGATGTCGATCGCATAATCTTCCATGGCCGGATAAAGGACCTCTTCCACCTGTCGGTTCAGCCGGTGAATCTCATCCACGAAAAGAACGTCTCCCTCATGAAGGTTGTTCAGGATGGCAGCCATATCCCCGGGTTTTTCAATGGCCGGCCCGGAAGTAATTTTAATGTTTACTCCCATTTCATTTGCGATGATGCCGGATAAAGTCGTTTTTCCGAGTCCGGGAGGTCCGTAAAAGAGGACGTGATCCAGGGATTCTCCCCGATTTTTAGCCGCATCAATGTATACTTTCAGAGTCGATTTTATTTTTTCCTGTCCGATGTAGTCTTTTAAGACCTGCGGACGGAGATTCTGCTCCATCTGCTTGTCTTCGGGTGTGACTTCGGTTGTGATGATCCTTCGTTCCATTTTTATTTTTCCGATCTTCTGTTATGTTCAGACGGATGATATATTTTTTAATGCCTCTTTTAAAACCGCTTCGGAATCCATATCTGCAGTAACCGACACGCGGTGTATGGCCTTTCCTGCATCCGATGCGGAATAACCAAGCTGAATCAGGGCTTCCATGGCTTCTCTGGAAGGTCCCTGATTTGCCGAATTCAGTCCGGCAGGCTGACTTCCCTTTTCCGGCATAACTACATCGTCCAGTGAAATTTTCCCTTTCAGATCAAGAATGATCCTTTGCGCCGTTCTGGTGCCTATGCCGGGTGCTCGGGAAATTGTCCTGTCATCCCCCGTCAGTACCGCCATCCTGAGATCGTCCGGTGAAATCGTGGATAGAACAGAAAGCGCTCCCTTTGGCCCTATGCCGCTCACCCCGATCAGCTGTTTGAACATATCAAGATCTCTTCTCGTATTGAACCCAAAAAGAGTCAGTGCATCTTCCGATACTTTCAGATAAGTATGGATCAGAACTTCCTCTCCGATCCCGGGCAGTTCCTCTATCACGGTAAGCGGAACAAAAATACAAATTCCTATACCGCCTGTTTCCACAACAATACTGTCTTCCGTGACCATGGAAAGTGTTCCTTTAACATATGAAATCATAGGTACTCTCCCTGACTTAGCAGCCTTAATATCCTTTGAATAAAAGTTTATCACAAGCTTTACATAAACACAATCGCAGGGGCAGGCAAATTCTCTGTCACTGTCCCGAAAAAAGGAGAAATCATGTTATGATGTGGCTGCCAAAAGTAATATCACGGATTGCTCTGCACTTCGTGCTCCCGCAATCCTGCCAACCATTCGGAATTCATGGGGCCCCTGCCCCACTTCTGTCTGCGCTTCGCTGCGGTCGTTGCAGAGCAGACATCCACTGGATGTCTTGCAACTCATGTTTGGGCGTGTC
>Ga0183098_10319_pt1 | contig 121806 bp, 87 predicted proteins | sample BioMet9_FD_128884 | JGI IMG/M metagenome (GOLD analysis project Ga0183098, IMG submission 128884) | Microbial communities from bioreactor (seeded with sewage sludge) at Lawrence Berkeley National Lab, California, USA - Biofuel... | ecosystem: Engineered > Bioreactor > Anaerobic > Unclassified ...
CTGGCCAGTGGTCCTCACGTAATGCTCCACGGCCTGATACTGGTTTTCCCAGGCCCGCTCACTGGCGGTGCGCCAGTCCATGCCGGCGGCTTCCAGTTTTTTTACCTGCTCGGCAGTCAAATGCTTGTTCCGGACCTTGCCTCTGTAAATGCGGCGCTGTTCGTTGAGCCATCGGGCCAGCCAGACGCTGTCGGCCTTGTAGTCCGCTGGCGGGTTCAGATGGCCGTGTTCCCTGAAGTAATCCCGGCACAAAGCCAGGTGGGTTTCAAAGGAATCCGGCGGGTTGAAGTCGTAGCCGATGGCTTCCAGGGCGGCCCGTCGTTTTTCGGGCTGCTCGATTTTGCGCTGGCGCACCAGCCATTTGTATAGGTTAAAACCCTGGGGGCTGGTGTAGCTTACCGGAGGGTTCAGGTGCCCGTTGGCTTCGTAATAGGCCCTGGCCTGTTCGTAGCCGTACTGCCAGCGCCTTGTGTAGGCGTCCTCCCAGATGAAGTGGATGGCGTCCAGCCGGTCGATCTGGTCCGGAGTCAGGTCCGCACACTGGGGCATCTGGCCGCTGCGTATGGCCCGGATGCGTCTCACCCAGGCCCCGGTCTTGAGGCCGTCCGCGGTGATGTAATCCTTGGGGATGTCGCAATCCCCGTGGGTGTCGTAATACTGGACACAGGCCAGATACTGCTGCTCCCAGTTCAGTGAAAACTTATCCCAGATCATGCCGATGGCGTTAAGCTGCTCTATACGCTCTGGCGTCAAAGTAGCGGAGCGCTGGCCCCGGCGCTTGATCTGCCTTTGATTTTCGATCCAGCCCCCCAGGGCGATGCCGGTTTCGGTGGTGTAGCCCACCGGGATGTCCAGGCTGCCGTGTTCCTGATAGTAGGCTTTGGCTGCCTGAAAGTTTTTGACCCACTGCCGTTCGGTGTGGGGCTCCCACACCATGCCGATGGCATCCAGCTTCCTGATCCGGTTTTCGCTTAAATTGCCGTACCGGGTGCCGGCCCGGACCTTGCGCTGGGTGGCGATCCAGCCTCCCAGCGCGTAGCCCTCGGGGGTGGTGTAGCGTACAGGGATTTCCAGATTGCCGTGCGCTTCGTAATAAAGCTGTGCGTGTCGGTACATCTGGTTCCAGCTGGCTCCCAGGACCTCATTGAGCTCGGAGAAGAGCCTGCGGCAGTCCTGGACCTCGTCGATGAGGGTGAAGCTTTCCTCCACAATCTGGTCCTTCTCTCCCCGTTCCTTGTACAGGCACAGGGCATCCCGCATTTCGTTCTGGATGGTCTGGATGCTGTACAGGTTGTCGAAGTTGTTGATGATGTCGAAGATGACGGGTTCTGTGCCCTTTCCGGCAGACAGGGCCCGGCCGATCTGCTGCTTGTAGATAATCGGCGACACGGTGGGACGGAAGAGGATGACTCCGGCCACGTCGTCCACGTGGATGCCTTCGTTGAACATGTCGATGCAGTAGAGCAGCTTCAGGTGGCTGCTGTAATCGGCCTTGAAGGCGGCAAAGGCTTTATCCGTCAAGGGGTCTTCGGAGTAGGCGGTGTACAGATGGGGTTCGGCGTCTACCTTGTGGAACCATTTGTCCGCCTGGTCCTTCATCGCCGCCATGTGTTCGGCGTTGGCGCAGAAGACCAGATACTTGCCATTTCTGTCTGGGATATGCCGTGCAAAGATATCGTCCAGGCCGTCGGCCTTTTCCAGGGCCCGGCGCAGCTTTTCCAGCAGGTCTTCGGCGGCGTCCCGGGTGGCGGGGCTTTTGGCTTTGCGGATGCGCTTTTCGTATTTGTTCAGTTCCTTCTTATATTTATAAACAGTGGTGATGTATTTGGGTGCGGCCAGAATGCCCCGGGAGATGGCTTCTCCCAGGGTCATTTCCGACGCGATGTGGTTGTCAAAGAGTTCATCGGCCATGTCCCGCTGGTTGTCCAGGTAGCGGATGTTGGTGGCGGAGAGGCCGAGGATGGGCACGTCGGAGTAGGTTTTTAAGAGGGCGTCCACGCCCTTCCCCCATTGTTCGGCGCCGCAGCGGTGGAATTCATCGAGGATGATATATTTTGGCCTGATTCCATTAAGCTCTTCTACCGTTAACCCCATCAGCCGGGCGTATGTCAAAAATGTTATATTCTCAAGTTCTTCCCCTCTGGCAGCCTGGAGGTTCTCAATTTGGGTTTTGAAGATGGCCTCGCTGGGCCCAAGCCAGCAGATCCGATCCTTTGGATGGTCTGATGCCAGCTTAAAACCGATGAAGGATTTACCCGTACCGGTGGGATGGATAACGGCGGCTTTGCCGCATTCTCCCATCATGGCCCGGGCTGCTTTGTATGCTTTCTGATTATGTGGATATAATTCAAATGTCATATTCATTTCCTCTGCTTTATCCGTATTGGGCATCTGCCGCATCTATTTCTCTTTTGTCGGAGTGTGAATAAAAATTAGGTGATATGGTCGTTTTGATGCGGGTCCTTGTCTCCATGATTAAAACCACAAAAGCCTTCATAATTTTTAACCTTGGAATGACATATCATCAGGAGGACGGTAAAAGTCACAATAAGGCCGATCAGGATAAAAAACAAAATCCAATGCAGCTGCATCTCGTCATCCTCCATAGAGCTTTTTCAAAGCACTGATTTTTTTCCGTCTGTACCATTTAAAGACGTTCATATACGGCCATAGTGCGGCTATTCCCGCAGCCGTCACGGCTATGCAGCTCCCGCCAAGCGCGATATCGATGGTGTCCGGCTTCCAGGCTTCTGTTTTTTTAATATTACTTTGACTGCCTGCGACCTGAATGTTTGATCCACCAATGTCAGCAACTGCTGCAGCTGCGTCCTGGGACGTCGTTTTTTGTTCTGTTGTCACTGCTTGTTCCGTTTCCTCAAACTGTGGACTCAGAATAGAAGCAGCGTGTAAAGGCGTTGTCGTGTCCATTTGCACATCTTCATTTCCATTTACAGTCACATTGTCGTCAGACGAAGTGGACGCTGTGATCTTTTGTTCACCCAAAGCAGGCAAAGTTTCAACCAACTTATAATCACACCGGGTGCAGGTGGTGATGCGCGTCCCTTCTTTTTTCTCGGTTGGAAGGATCTCCGAAACCGTCAGATGATGTCCGAGGGCCGGCAGGGTTTCCACAATCTGTTCTTTTCCGCAGCGGGTACAGGTTTCGACCTTTTTTCCGTCTGCCGTACATGTCGGCTGGATGACTGACGCCACAAAGTCATGACCCAATGCTGGAAGACTTTCCACTTTTTCTTTTCCGCACCGGGTGCAGCTGTACAATTGATACCCATCCTCCGTACACGTGGGATCCTGTTTAATGCCCAACTGCCAGTCGTGACCCAATGCCGGAATCACGTCTTGTACGACCATGCCGCAGTACAAACAGGTATTGGTGCGCAGCCCGTCCGTTTCACAGCCGGCCTCCTGCACCGTCACCCATCCCTGAAAGGAATGACCCTCCGGCAATTCAGCAGTTCCATAAACCCGGGAGATAGTAATTAACAGGATAAAGGCGGTGAATACCGCCACCTGTTTTCTTTTTTTAATCATTGGCGACTCCATTTGCTTTCAGGTTTTACCTGCTTCTTCTTTTCCGATTATCCGCACAACCCCTGTCCCCCAAACTCCAGATCACCTTAGCCTTCGCAATTAACTCTATATTTAAACATACACTGGGGAGCAACTACTGATCTTCCTTCGTCTGGGGAACAGCGATTCTACAGACTCTTTTGGACCCTTGCGCATTTCATGGCAGATGATAGTGCTTCCGGATCTCATACACCATCTGCCTCTTGGCGCGATTAATTTCCTTAACCCGCCGCAGGATGACCTTGATGCGAGCGTCCACCTCTTCCATCGTGAAAGGGGCGCTCAAATAGTCGTCTGCGCCGTTTTCCAGGAACCAGACCCGGGTCTTGACGTCATTCTTCCTGTCCAGCATGATGACCGGGACATTGCTGACCGCACGAATCCTCCCGAGGACCTCTTCGTCGTTTTGATCCGGCCCTTTTCTTTCCATCAGGATGATTTCGATATTCTTGATATCCGGACCGGCCATATCGATCCCATTCAAAGCCGTCACATTGTAATCGTGTTTCATTAAGTATTGGGAGACGATGCGAACCATCTTTTCATCATCTGCGATCATCAGCAATTTTTTCATTGTTCACCTTATATAGGATCTGTCTCTATTTATATTGACTTTTCTGTTGTGTGCCCCTCACACACCAACTGTACAAACGCGCCATCGGTTCATCACGGTCACGACGAGGGCATCTGATCGTAATAAATAAAATCGTCAATCTTCTGCTTTTCTGTGGGAAGATCGTAGACCAAGTAATAAACGCCGTCGATCATCTGGCCCTGGGCATCGGCATCCAGCGGGAAGCGTTCTTCCTGGATTCCATGCTTGGCATCATTGCCGTAGACCGTTGCCAGATTGATAATGGCGTCTGCCGACAAACTTGTGGTTGTATAAGACGCCAGCTGACTAAGAAGCTGCGGATAACTTGTGATGGGCTGCTTAACCACCTTGGATGCCAAAGCCATCAGCACCGTCCGCTGCCTCTCCGTCCGGGTGTAGTCATTGCCTGTGGCGTAACGGATCCGGCTATAAGCCAGAGCCTGTTCGCCATTTAAGGTCTGGCTCCCGGCCACTGTAACCCCGGAGATACTTCCCGTGTTCACTTCCTCCTGAGTCAGGGTAATCTCTACCCCACCAAGCTGATCAATGATCTTGGGCATGGAATCAAAATCAACTGAAGCGAAATCCGTGATATTCAGGCCGAAGTTCTGATTAAGCGTTTTGATGGCCAGCTCTGGCCCTCCAAAGGCGTAGGCGTGATTAATCTTGTCCATGCCGTGGCCATCAATGGCCACATAAGAATCCCGCATGATGGAGGTCAGCTTGACCTTTCCCCGATTTTTATCCAGAGTCACAATCATAATGGCATCAGACCGCCCTTCTCCGCTGGCACTGTCAATGCCAAACAAAGCAATATTAATGATGCTGTCGTGGTTGTCGGACGCTGCCAGGTTATTTTTATCAACATCCACCTGGTTTGTCTGGTTCATTATCCGGTGGATGTACAGGTACCCTCCCAATCCAGCTGTCAGTAAGAACACGACAAAAATAATCAGGATATTACGCATCCCCTTCCAATGCTTCATCCTGCTCCACATGGTTTGGTTCAAATCCACCATCTTCCTCGAATCGGAATGGTGTTTTCTTTTTCTACTCACTCTATTAATCACCTTTTATGCGAATGTTTCTTTCTTGTCAGCATTTTGACCAAACGGTCTGAAAATGGCTTTTTGCTGATTCCAGCCGATTCCTTCCTGTAATCATAATAATCGTTATAATAATAGCTTTTGCGTTTGGTCATGGGCTCATTATTGGCTACGACGCCGATGACTTTCCCTCCTACATTAGCCAAATTATCCAGAACAAGCTTCAGTTCCTCTTTCTCCGTTACGCCCAATGCGGCGACGACGATAAATCCATCGGTTATTCCCACCAGGGCAGCGGCGTCCGTAAACATGCCCAAAGGCGGGGCATCGATGAGCACGCAATCATAGGCCGATTTCAAAGTGTTTATCGTAGCAGCCATCTGCCTGCTTCCAATGATTTCCGCCGGATTGGGGGGGATGCGGCCCGCTGTAATCAGGTGGAGATTGGCCACCTTTGTCGTCCGGATAACCTTGGATAATTCGTATTCACCGATCAGGACGTTCGTCAATCCTGGCTGGTTCCTTGTTCCGAAAATCTCTTGGAGACGAGGGCGTCTCAAATCACCATCGATAAGGATAACCCTCCTGCCCGACTGTGCCAGTGCCACCGCATAATTCGATAGTATGGTGCTCTTTCCTTCTGCCTTATCGGCACTCGTCACTGTAAGCACCTGCATTTTCTCATCGATATCCGAATACAAAATATTGGTCCGCATGTTCCGGAACGCTTCTGATATCGGATCCTTGGGGGATGCATACGTAATAATGCTTTTCTTCATATTCATTCACCTTTTCCTGTTTTGCTATCTCTTTCTGCTGCTATCTAAAAAGGAAGAATCAATTCCCTTCAAATAATCAACTTTTGATTAAGGACCATTTGCAAATCCTTCCTGTATTTACGCCCCACATGCAGTATCCGACCATCGTCCATTTCCACCTGGCTGATACTTCCCTTCTGAATCCGCTTTACATTGACCAAAAGGGATCGGTGGATGCGCAGGAATCCCTTGGGTATCATGGCCGTTTCCAGCTTTTCCAAGGAAGAATAAAACTCGAACCTTTCATCATCGCCATAATGGACGGTAACAATCCGCTGTGTGACTTCAAAATAAGCGATATCACCCACAGGAATATTCCGGTATTCCCCAATTCCCTTGAACAAAACATGCTCTCTGCTGTTTTGCTCAGCTCTGACCAGCGCGTGCTCCAGAATCTCGTCAATTTTCTGTTCATCAGTCACTTTCTTGATGATGTAATGAAAGGCTGATACATCAAAGGCGGACAATATATAACCGGCGGAGATGGTGATGAAGATAATCTCCCCAGTGTATGCGATGGGCTCCTCCCTCAGTTTTCGGGCCACAGTTATGCCATTGCTCTCCGGGAAGTGGATATCCAACAGGATGATATCTACCGGTCTCTGGGAATCCGCAATACGGAAAAGAAGTTGGTCCGTGGTATCGAAAGTTTCAATGCTGATTTTTTTTCCCGTCCGGGCGGCGGCCATGGCCATACGATTTTTAATATATCCCTGGTCTTGGGCTTTATCGTCGCACACTAGAACGTTCAGCATGATCTCCTTCCTTTCCGTCTATTTTTTTAACAGATTTCTAGCCTCAACACAGGCGATAGCCGATTCCCCACACGGTTTCGATGTAGTCCTTCTTTCCGAATTTTTTTAGGGTCCGTCGAAGGTTGCCGATATGGGTATTGATGACATGTTCCTCATCAAAATATTCACTATTCCACACACTCTCATACAGGTTGGCTTTGGAAAATATTTTTACATTATTGCGTACCATGAGTTCAAGGATGGCATATTCCTTCTTGGGAAGGTTGACCTTCTGGTCTCCCAGGAATACCGACCGGCTTTCCGGATAAATGGTTATATTCTTATACGTCAGCTCCCGTTCGATATTGTCGATATTGCTGCATCTGCGCAGGGCTGCGCCGATACGGGCTCCCAACTCCTCCAGGTCGAAAGGAAAAGTCATGTAGTCATCCGCTCCCTGTTCCAGGAAGCGAACCTTAGTTTTAATGTCCTCATCCTTGTCCAAAATGATGACAGGGATATTGCTGACGCTGCGAATCTCCTGGAGCACTTCCTCACCATTTTTGTACGGCAGACTCCTCCCCAGCAGGATCAGTTCATAATCCCGATTGGCGTGGACAGCTTTCTCCGCACCGTCTACGCCATTATCCACAGTGGTAATGTTGTAGTTATGGTCCTTTAAATATCTGGAGACGATGCGGACCATTTTTTTGTCGCCTTCGATCATCAGTATATTTCTCATCGTTTCTCACCTCTTCTTTGTACCTTTTGCCCAGTGAGTTTTCTTTCATTATTTTGAAACGCTTTTTTTATGCTGGCGGTATTTCCACTTTATTCCCAATGCCGACAAAATACTTGCGCTGCCGATGCCAATCAGCACCCAGGCGCTGCTGTCGGAGCCGGTGGCTACGCCAGTGACTGGGATATCAATTTTATTGTTGGTATATGCCAAAGTGGTATTTCCCACTGCCTTGGTGCCTGTAACAGTAATGCCATCACCATTCTTAACCGGTGTTTCTGTGCCGCCTGCCGGCGCCGTGGCGGTTACGGAGCCGGTGTATCCGGCCGCTGCAGTTTCTGTAACGGTATAGGCCGTACCAACGGGAATGGAAAACGTCTGGCTCCCGCCATCGGCAATGTCGCAGGTCCTGGTCACCACTGTCCCTCCGGCAGTGGTGTATGACGCGCTTATGGTAAAGGTTTTGGTTTTGTCAGCGTATGTCCCGGTCGCCGTTTTAGTGACGATGATGTGGCCGTCATCAAAGTATATTTTCGATTCATGGGTCACATCTCCAGCTGTGGTACCGTTGGCTGCAATGGCCAGGTTTGGTGAAATATCGTCATGAAAATATCCGACAGCGGCAGTAGCTGTTGCCGAACTTGGTGTCTGACCATCCGAAGCGTAACCTAAGGCGAAATCGTGCCCGGAGACATGTTCTTTATCTGTTGATATCTCTAACACATTGACGCCGATATATGATCCTGGACTCAGACCGCCGATGACGCCAATGGTCCCGGTGGGATTGACGAGGCCCACGTTGGCCGCATTTCCCGAAGCGTTGGTGTTATCCTTCACGATGACCTTACCGGTGACGGTAAGGCCTGTTTGAGACATGATGACCACCGCTCCAGGAGTATATGCGGGATTTGGCAATGTAGCACTATTTCCCGTGATGTTGGTTCCATCAGTCAGGTTGACCTTTCCAGTCGATTCACAGACAATGGCCCCTGCAAGCTTGCCCTGACAGCTCGTAATCGTGGCACCGCTGTTCAGGGTTCCGGATACATCGATACCCCCAATCGTTCCAACACTTCCATTGGCAGTTGTCCCAGTTCCGTTCTTAACCGTCACGCTATTCCTTAAGGTCAGGGCACCTCCTTGTGACACCGAAATTAAAGGATTATCACTCGCCACAGACTTGCCATCCAAAATCAAATTGGACACGGTGGCTTCGCCGCTTACCGTAAGCAGTGTACTGGTGGTATCTGACGTTCCCCTAGAGACGGTGGCCGTTGTATTTTCGCCGGATGCCGGAAGAAATGTCCGCGAATTGCTGACCGTCGGCGTCTCAGTAGGCGCTGTTTTTATGGTGACGCCTGTCTTGCCGGATGCCAATACGGCTGCCGTGCTGACATGGCTCTTAAAAACTTCAATGGCATCCCCCGTTTGAGCTGCCGTACATGCATCAGCAAGGGTGGCGTAAATACCGACTAAGGTCGGCGTACCGTTAACAGTCCGTATGATCTGGCAGGTTCCTGTTCCCCAGATAACAGCATTGTTTGTTCCGGCCATACCGTACAGACCGGTATTTCGATCATTATAAAGATGGTACAAACCGCTTACCGAAGATGCTTGCGTCGCTGTAGTAATACCGAACTGAGTTCCTTGGGTGTAATTTGACGTATTCCAAATCCCGACAACGGCGTCACCCGTCAAATCTCCTGTGATTTTCAAGTTACTATTAGTTGGTGCGAAAATATTTTTTTCTGTCGTCCCATCATTCTGAAAATTCCCTTTGACAACTGGCTGACCCTGGATTTCAATGGTACTGGAATACTGAAAAACCGCACTTCCATCATAACTGCCTTGTGCCGAGGATTTCCGATTACCCTCAATGACCGCCTGATCCTTGATCCGAATGACGCAATTGCTGATCCCACCTCCGTGAACGAAAGTTCCATTGGCTCCGCAGCTGTTTCCCGTCCCTTGAAAATCACCACCAAGTTCTGTTACAATATTGGATCCGGCTGGAGCCTGCATAATTGCTCCGCCAGATCCTCCTGCTATATAAATACTGTTATTTGTAAGGCTTCCTCCGGTTGCAACAAAAGTGGTATTGCTTTCCTGATACAGAAATCCACCGTAGAATCCGGACATACATCCTGTTCCGGAAGCACCGTCTTTCATGTAAAACGAAGTCCCTGTCCCGGTCAGTAATACAGCGCCGCCATGATCATAATATGTTAAGTCATTGCGAGCATTACAAATGGTCGAACCGGAATCCATGGTTAATGTACTGCCTCCGCTGGCGTAGATAATCGAACCGTTCGCTCCATAATAACTCGTGCTTCCAGACGCCACTTGCCATCGCCCGTCCAATGTAATATTTGTCAGCTTCAGACCACCTTTACTTAATGTAAAGAGATTCCCTCCGTTAAACTGACGGTTGATGACACAGTTAGTTCCAACGGAACTCGCCGTTGTCAGGGTGATGGTATGTCCACCTGTGTTCCCGATGGGAATGCTGGCTGTCATGTTATATGACTGCACCAGCATTTCGATGGTCACATCAGACGTTGACGCATTAGCTGCTGTAACTGCCTCTGCCAACGTGGCGTACGGAGTTGTCCCGATCCGGCAGACATAATCCACCGCCTCGATTCTTGACATCCCTGACAATCCGGTCAAAAGGAGAAGAACCCACACGATGATGCTGACTGTGAACCTGTTCCAGATTCTGTCCTTCATGTATTCCTCTCCTTTCTTGTTATTTCTCCTGCCTATTCGTCTGTTTCTTTTTTCTTTTTTCACGGTATCTTTTGATGATCCAAAGAAGGATGAACAGCAGGATCAGCCAGATAAAGGCCCATCCCTGCCAGGGAATCCGCATCAGCCACCCCCTTATGGCGTCTGCTCCATTTCCGGTATTGTCGCTGCTTCCTCCAAAGGTATCGGGGTAGGTCTGATCCGTTATCCGGGCGACCAAAATATACCGTCCATTGGTGACATCTTCACTGCAGGTGCTCATCAGAAGCAAATGGTCCGCCGTGGTCACGCCAACCTCACGCTTGATTTTGGCACCGCTCAGGATGCTGTTAAGATAGGCTTCCTTGGCTGATGGTTCGGTCAGCCCCACATCGTAAACATTGGTATTGTAGGCATCCACCGTATCAAAAGCGAAGATCTGGACGCCATAGTTCCGTCCGTTTACGAACAAATTGCCATAAGGGTGAGCGTCAAAAAAGGCCTGTTCCTCAAAATCACTTATCTGACCGAACATCTCGTTCTTTTCCATGTGATGGCCATAAATGACGCTGTTGAAATCCGAAAAATCCCGATGGTTCTTGCCATCCAGGAAAATGGCGCCGGATATGGCATAATCCCCTTTAGCGTTGGTATTCAGGTATTTTGTATCATCCGCCCCCTGAACCACGGGATAATCAATATGGGTGCCGTAAATGGTCAGCCAGGCAAAGACATCAGGATTGATGGCCCTCAGCTCATCGAAGGACGGGGAGGTGTCAGTGGTCGGCTTGTAGGCCTTATACTGGCTGGCGTCCGCTTCCTGGTAAACCATGTGGGAATCCCAGAGGGCGTAAACCCCGAAGAGCAGCATGAAGATGAGGACGACGGCAACCGATTTATTGATGGTGCCGTCCAGTATCCTCACAATCCGCTTGCCCCGCACTTCCTGGCAATCCCTCATTTATGAACGGGCGCCTTTCTTCTTCTTGCTTGCCATGTAGAACCCGAAGGCCATAAGCGGCACGGCAATCATCAGAATATAGGGCAGGTTGTCGATGAACAGGCCGGTGACTGTAACAGTCTGATATTCATTGGTTACAATCGTCTTGTTAGCTGCTGTTTCACCAACAGCTGTTTTGGCAGCAGTTGTTCCATCTCCTGTTTGATTGACTGTAATGCTTGCTCCTGTAGCTGGTGTGGCATCTGTACCAGTCGCGGCTATAGCTGTTTTGTTATCATATTGGACAGTTGCGGTTGCCTTATAATTTGAAAAAGCTGTATTACCTGTCAAATTTTCTGTGACCGTATAAGTCGTTCCAACCGGCAATGCAGAAAAATGCAAGTATTCGCCGTCCTTCAATTGGTAAGTGTTTGTATATGCAGGGGATGACGTAGAATTAAAAATCACATCGGTTGAACCAGTTACTTTTGCTCCATCCTTCCAAATTTCTGCTGTATAGCTAGTAGTTGCACTGTTAGTCGACGGCAGGGTTAAAGTCGTAGTGAATGGGAATTCCCTGGACTTATCCCCATTGTTGCCAGTCACTGTTTTTTGAATATCCAATGTCTGTGATTTGGTAAAGGTATTGGTAAAAACAAAAGCTGACTGCTTTTTAGTCTCACTCGTTGTGGGATCAACCTTTGGCGTATTTTCTACAGCTGTACCATTATCATCCAAATCATTTTGGATAGTAACTCCGGATATAATCAATCCATTTACTGATCCAGTAACTGTTGAGTTATCAACATATACCCGCATTGTATATTTTGCTTTACTGGATGTAACAGTTCCGTTATCCGGAGCTGAATCCGATGTACTTGTTTCTGTCACGGTGTAAACATAAACCCCTGCGTGGGTAAACTGTGTACCTTCTGTTACCCCAAGTGAAGGAAGAAGTTTTCCATCTGTTTCACTTCGTGTTGCTCCTTCCGTCCCCTTTAATTGCTCGTACACTATTTTTGTGTCACCGGTTATGGTTGTTGTCGTTGGGTCTACCGATGTATACGTAAGGGTTTTCGTATATTGTACTGGCATATTCGTTGAACTTGCTGCATCTTCATTGACTTTCACGGGCACAAACGTGAATGTGAATTTTTCAGCCGGTGTTGTCAGATTCGTATCCATCTTAAAATCTTTTTCAAGAGTCGTATCCGCTGCTGAATATCTTGTCTCATCTGCAAACACACTCCCTCCCAGCCCAATCAACAGGGCCACTGACAGACATGCTGTCAGAAGCAGCATCTTTAAACCGCTTCTTGTTCTTTGCATCTTTCTTACCTCTTTCTTCTTTAAATTATTTTTCTAACGAACATCCTGATTTCTTTACACACTCCGGCGCCGGATCAGGCCGATGATCTTGCCCTTGGTATCTGCAACATTGATGCATCCCATAATCCGGCTGTCCGTGGCATGGGTCCGGTTATCTCCCAATACGAAGATCTGTCCGTCTCCCACGGTCAGCGGAAAGGTGACGCCGCCAGTGAATTGGGTGGTTTCTTCATAAATGCTGTCCTCCTGCTGATAAGCACCGTTGACCATAAGGCCTTGGGGCCCGATGTCCACCGTATCCCCAGCCACAGCCACCACCCTTCCTGCCAGAAGCCGGCCCTGATATTCAAACAGGGTGACATCCATGGCGCTGTAGCGCTTATCCACCCGGTAGACCACCAGCAGATCGCCATCCCGGATGGCCGGTTTCATCCCCGGATCCGCATAGCGATACACACCAAACACGAAGGTGAAGATCAGGCCGCCCGCCACCACGACGCAAATTATCTTGATGACCAGCCGCTTGACGTCCTGACTTAAGGTGGTATTTCCTTGAATTTCCTGTTTTTGACTGTTTTCATTCAATCCTTTCTCCTTTTTAATCAAATATTTTCATTTCTTTTGCGAATCACGAAATATTTCTGTGCAAAATATAAAGATATAATAAAAATTATGTCCTTTTAGTAAGGTAAATAAAAAGCAGTCCTTTGCGTTTACACAAAGGACTGTCAAGATTGTATGGATGAATAAACAAAATTGTTATATTTTGATGTTGAATTATTTGTATCAAAAAAAAAACAATTCTAAAGAATTGTTAAGTTTCCAGATGAATTATTTATATGATATAATAAAAATTTACTTTATTTTTTGATAGTATTTACTATTGCCTTTATAAAGACTTTATGGTATAGTAAAATAGAGAATTAAAGTGTTTAATACGAGAGAACCATAAAAGAATCTCAGAAAAAACGAAGTTCATTTTAAGAAAATCGCTGTATTTTTTAAGGAATGGTGGAATTTGATGAACAAATGTATTAAAACATCATCATCCAAAGTAAAATAAATACATAATTTTTATTATGTCATAAGAAAAGCAAATCGAGATTATTTAATATTTTTTTACACTCCCATCCCGTTGTTTTCGTATAAATACGCGTCGTTTCTATATTGCTGTGCCCCAGCAAGTCTGCTAATTTGATGATATCTTTCTCTGTTTCATAAAAGGTCCGTGCGAACAAGTGTCTCAGATTGTGTGGAAATACCTTTTTCATGGATATGCCAGACAACCTGGCCATGCGTTTCATCATCGTCCATATATTCCCCCGTGCCACTGGTTTATTATTACGCGTAACGAAGACTGGTCCTTCTGTTATCTGTTTTTTGCCCATATAAGTCTTCAGCGCCTTCCTCAATTTGTCCGGAAGAAAGACGGTTCGGATCTTCCCTTTGTTATAAACCTCGGTCTGTCCATCCCGTACAGCCTCTGCGGTAATATCCTTCAACTCACTTACCCGGATTCCCGTTGAACAGATGGTTTCCATGATTAACGCAATTTTTTCATACCCTTTTTGAAAAGCTGTCTGAACCAATCTCCCGTATTCCTGTTTGCTGAGAAGACTGCCTTCCTCAGCAAAAATTCGGTGCTGAACCCGCAGGGGCTTAAGACATAATCCAAATTCACCCTTATATTTAAGAAAATGGTTTATCCCTGCAATCATGGTATTCACGCTGGTTGATTTGTATCTTTCCATCAGCTGTTCTTTGTATGCAATACAGTTTTCCTTGCTCAGGTCCTCCCCCCTAAGTTCTATATATTCCAAGAAGCGCCGGACGTCAAGCACGTATTTATCAATGGTCGCCTGACTTTTTTCTTCCTCTATCAACTGGACCTTGAAGCCATCAAGATCATGCTGATATACAATAAGTTGTTTGGTTGAACTCATTATTCCCTCCTGTTCATAATCGATACATTTTAATTATGACACGAATCTAAAAAAAGTTAAACCAAAACTTAATGTTCTATTTGTCTTATTATACGATAAAATTTCCACCTATGTTCTTTTTTGTCACAAACAGCAGATTTCATGTCATAAACGGCTGATTATGCTGTCTTGAGACATTGCGCGAATTTTTATAAGCTTTGATTACCTCTAGAATATAGTACAATTCGGATTCGTTGAAATCATTGAGCATCCCTTTGATTGCATTCTTTGTCATCACACCTTCTTTTTCCAGGCCAGAGTCCCCTTCGCCGCTGATCAGCCACGCACTATTGATGTTAAGTTCATTGCAGATGGCTTCCAGGTAAACTTGCTTTGGGTTTTCAATCAATCCGCCTTCAATGTTTGTGATAACTCCTCTGGAAACACCAACTGAGCTGGCCAATCGAACTTGTGAATAATTCCTTTTCAAGCGGGCTTCTTTCAGCCTTTCCCCCATGGTCGACATGTTCTTCACCACCTTAGTTAAAGTTTTAAATACAATGCTTCGTTCTGACTCGCCAAAACATTGCTAGAATCATTATAAAAGATAGATATCAATGATCTCTCAAGTAAATATATTATCTTTATCAAATTTCGCGATTTTCGCCAATTCTTTACAAAAACTTTTATTTATTCATACGAAACTAGTGATTTCACTCTATAAAAATTATATCGGACGATTACATTTTAAAGAAAAGAAAAACCCAATTCACTCCACTTGCAAATCAGGTTTCTGTTATCTAACCAATCCAACACGTTTATTGGTTTTTATCATTTCGATATATTTTTTTATCCGGACGATGCTTCCATTTCGTTCCCATTGCTAATAATGTGCTTCCAAAACCAATGCTTATCAACATCCAGGCGCCACTGTCGGAGCCGGTGGCTACGCCAGTGACTGGGATATCAATTTTGCTGTTGGTGTATGCAAGGGTGGTATTTCCCACTGCCTTGGTGCCTGTAACAGTAATGCCATCACCATTCTTAACCGATGTTTCTGTACTGCCTGCCGGCACCGTGGCGGTTACGGAGCCGGTGTATCCGGCCGCTGCTGTTTCTGTAACGGTATAGGCAGCGCCAACGGGAATGGAAAACGTCTGGCTCCCGCCATCAGCAATATTGCAGGTCCTGGTCACCACCGTCCCTCCGGCGGCAGTGTAAGAAACGCTCATTGTAAAGGTTTTGCTTTTGTCAGCGTATGTCCCGGTCGCCGTTTTAGTGACGATGATGTGGCCGTCATCAAAGTAAATTTTCGATTCATGGGTCACATCTCCAGCGGTGGTACCATTGGCTGTAATGGCCAGGTTCGGTGAGATATCATCGTGGAAATAACCAACAGCGGCAGTGGCTGTTGCTGAACTTGGTGTCTGACCATCGGCAGAGTATCCCACAGCAAAGTCATGACCAGAGACATGGTCCTTCGCGTTTGATGTCTGGACAGTAACGCCGATATATGAGTTCTGACCCAGGCTGTCAATGACACCAATGGTACCGTTGGCGTCATTGAGGCCGACATTGGCCGCACCTCCTGAAGCGTTGGTGTTATTTTGTACGATAACACTGCCCTTGACGGTCAGGCCTGCCTGGGGCTTGATGAACACCGCTCCAGGAGTATATGCAGCAGCATTTACCAATGTAGCGCTATTTCCCGTGATGTTAGTTCCATCAGTCAGGTTGACCTTCCCAGTCGATTCACAAGCAATGGCCCCTGCAAGCTTGCCCTGACAGCCCGTAATCGTAGCACCACTGTTCAGGGTTCCGGATACATCAATGCCCCCAATCGTTCCAACACTTCCACTTGCTGTTGTCCCCACTCCATTCCTGACAATGAACGTTGGTTCCAAGGTCAAGGTACCTCCTTGTGACACCGAAATTAAAGGGTTATTACTCGCCACAGACTTGCCATCCAAAATCAAATTTGACACGGTGGCTTCGCCGCTTACCGTAAGCAGGGTACTGGTGGTGTCTGACGTTCCTCTGGAGACGGTGGCCGTTGTACTTTCGCCGGATGCCGGCAGGAAGGTACGTGAATTACTGACCGTCGGCGTCCCAGTAGGCGCTGTTTTTATGGTGACGCCAGTCTTGCCGGATGCCAATACGGCTGCCGGACTGACATGGCTCTTAAAAACCTCAATGGTATCGCCGCTCTGAGCTGTTGCACATGCAGCGGCCAGAGTGTCATAGGTGGCAATCCACACGCCATTCCTAATGATCTGGCAGGTTCCTTTCCCCCAGACTACCTCATTAGAAATCCCCGCCACGCCGTACAGACTGGCATTGGTATCATTGGTAAAATGATACAATCCATCCACACTGGACGCGGATGCTGATATGGTGACCCCGAACTGATTGGTTTCAGCCAGACGGTCGGTCGCGGTGACGCCGATATTGGCATCACTGGCCAAGGACCCAATTACATTGATATTATTTGTATTTGCATCCAGGTAAACATTCCGATTTGAACTCCCGGCCATATTGCCATAAACTTTCGAATTCCCCGAGATGTTCATGACAGGGAAAGTACTAAGTCTACGATCTTTAAAAACATAAATCCCTCCACCACCTTTGGCTCCGCTAGTGTTTCCTGTCAAAGTACCGCCAGTCAGGTTTAATGTTACACCAGAAGCCACAAGCACAGCAGCACCGGTTCCATTGGTATTAACATTACTGCTGATGACAGCACTTTCTCCAATGTTGATTGTACCAGCATCATGATGGGAGGCAATGGTACAGGCTTCATTCGATCCTCCGTTGCTGGTGTTTCCACTCAACTTCGAACTACCTCTAATGTTCAAAACAGATGCAGGTCCGCTGTATCTGAGAAAGATAGCAGAGGACGTACCATAACTGCCTCCCGTGTTATTGATCACACTGGCATTGCCCTGAATGGTCGCGGTAGATCCACCACTAATATCGATAACGCCAGCATTAATGCCGGTACAGCCAGTAATGGCACTGCTTCCTTCCATGGTAAAGGTACTGGCGTTAGTCAAGTAAACGGCAGCCCCCTGATAGCCAGTGCAACCATTAATGGCGCTATTGTCTTCCATGTTTAGTACACCGCCACTCAGCGAGACACCCATTCCATTGTTATTTCCGGATCGAATCATATTCTCAATAATGGTACTGCCCGTTAGGCTGACAGTACCGCTGTCCTGAATGGCCGGTGCAGACGCGCTTGTCAACCCACCTGCGGCATCGTTTAAGGTTATGTCCCTCAGTGTCAATGTCCCACCGCTGTTGACAATGAAATAATTGTTATTCCCAGAGGATCGAGCCAATATTGTGTTGCCGCTTACGGTTGATGCCGGTTTGATGATGATATTTTTCCCTGTGGGTACGGTGATGGCCGCTGGCAATGTATAAGCGGTCAACATCTCAATCGTTGTCTGCGCATTATTTGTAGGAACTGCGGTCACAGCGTCACTCAACGTGGTATATGTTTGGTTTCCAATTTGACAAACATTGCCTGCTGCTTTTACTTTTGATATTCCAAGAAAGGCAATCAAAAGGAGAAGAAATAACACGATAATGGTTACCGTGAGCATATTCCAGTTTGTGTCTTTCATCCATTTCTTTTCTTTTTCGCTTTTTTCTATGTTTTTCTCCATATCTCTTTTTTCCATTCTCACAACATCCCTTAATGATCCATTTGATTCATAATATTCAGAAAGGTCCGCCAAATCATACAAAATCTTTCTTGACATTGGCAGTCAGGCAGGTATTTTTTCCTTGACTGCGCCCTTAACCTCTAAGTAATCATTATGGCTGCCATCAGCATTAATCCTGTGTTATTGTCTGACAATCCAAAATATTATTTATTTATTATAAAAGAAAGACATCAAAGAGATGTCAAGAAAATCTATTATCTTTATCAAATTATATGGTTTTGCCATTTCTTTTTGAAAAAGTCATGACCACCACTTCAAGTGGTGGTTTGAATTTAGCACTGAAAGGTCTTTTTTGCTTGCACGCCTAAAAGGCGGTGTTGTAAGCAATTATTATCAACTGCCGCTAAAAAGCGGCTCCATCACTTTCTTCTTTTCTACTATTATTCGCCGCGCACCAGAGTGTACAGCATACATCCTGCCAAAGCTCCCAGGGTATTCATCACTAAATCGTCAACTTGAAACATCCCCCGACTGGTAATTAATTGAGTCACCTCAATTGCCAAGCTGCCAATGAAGCCAAGGCCCCCAACACAAATAAACCGAAAAATCCCCTTACCCCCTCGTCGAGGCAGTACGGTGGGAAGCATCACACCTAAAGGCATAAAGAGCAAAACATTTTCAATGAGTTCGGCAAGATAACTGGTAGTTAAGCCAATTCCCACCAAAAACTGAAGGTCCACTGCATCCTCACTGCCTGGTGCCCGATTCAGTATGGTAATAAATGCCACGGCAACACCGTACACCGCCAATATAAACATCCGAAACAGCTCGGATCCCCGCAAACCACCATCCAGCCATGTTATTTTTTTTATAATAGCATAGGCCACACAAAACAGTCCCCCAAAAATTACTGCGATTGGCAAATACTGGATAACGTACCGAATTACATCGTGATAGGTGTAGTATGCTGCCGTTATGATTGCATTGAATACTTGTGTCATTTTCAGCTTCCTTTTAAAAAAATCCCACCTTACGATGGGACCATCAATACTGTTTATAATAATTTTTACCTTACAATTCGTGTCTGAACTCCGGCACCATATTCTTGATACCCCGGAGGATTCCATGGCTGTCATCCATCTCGGCGGCCTCCCATAGGGGCTTCAATTCTGCTTCCACTGCCACCAATTCCAGACGTACCGGCTTTTCAATGAAAATACTGTCAAAGGTTGTGTGGTCAAAATCATCCAGGTTGTAGGAAAGTTCTTCATAGAGCTTTTCCCCTGGACGCAGGCCCACAAACTCAATGGGGATTTCCGTATAGGGCTCATATCCAGCCAGACTGATCATCTTTTCGGCCAAATCGGTGATTTTTTCCGGCTTGCCCATATCCAACACAAAGATTTCCCCGCCCCGGGCCATACTGGCGGCCTGAAGCACCAATTGGGTTGCCTCTGGAATGGTCATAAAGAAACGGGTGATGTCCTTGTGGGTAACGGTCACCGGTCCCCCGCCTTCAATCTGCTTTTTAAAAATCGGGATGACAGACCCGTTGGAACCTAATACGTTGCCGAAGCGTACAGCCACAAACTCTGTATCGTAGGCACGATTGTAAGCCTGGACCATAATTTCGCAGATACGCTTGGTCGCTCCCATCACATTGGTCGGGTTAACAGCTTTGTCTGTGGAAATTTGCACAAAGCGTCGCACTCCCGCTGATACACAAGCATCCAATACGTTTTTTGTGCCAAAGACGTTATTGCGAACGGCCTCTGCCGGCGTACGTTCCATAAGCGGAACATGTTTGTGGGCAGCGGCGTGGAAGACAATCTCCGGTTTATAAATGGAGAAGAGATTCTTGAGCACATCAGCCTCACGGATACTGGCAATTTTTGTTGTTAAAGTGATATCAATTCCCTGGGGCTTCAATGTCGTTTTAATGTATTTATTCAGTTCAAGTTCGAGATAATACAAATCATTCTCGTTAATATCAAGAATAAACAATTCTTTGGGGTGAAAGCGCACGATTTGACGACAAAGCTCGCTGCCAATGGAACCGGCACCTCCAGTAACCAACACCCGCCTGCCTGCGATGGTCTGACTAATGGCATCCTTATCCAGCACCACTTCATCCCTGTCAAGAAGGTCTTCAATCTGCAAATCCCGCAATTTAAGCTGGGAAATATCGTAATTCAGAATGTCTTTAATAGTGGGAAGCACCTTGACCGGCACCCCGGTTTTCTCGCAGATGCGTGCAATAGCCACCCGATCCGCCTTCAATGCGGTGGGCATAGCAATAATGATTTCTGTCACGGGGTTTGATGTTACAATATCCGGTATGTCTTTACGTCCACCCATAACTCTGACACCGCTGATCAACCGATGTTGTTTGTAAGGATCATCGTCAATGAAGCCGAACGGTCGGTAACCCGAGCTGTTTTGAAGTTCACGCAGCATCTTGATTCCCGCTTCTCCGGCTCCTACAATAAGGGCATTGCCACCGCCTTTTTCGCTGGCGTTATGCATACTACGGAGAGTTCGGTAAGCGATACGGATACCACCGACAAAGAAAACATCAAAAATGATATTCATCACCAAAACAGGCGTTGGAAATCGAAGGCCCATTACAATGAAAAAGATAATGGATGCAAAATTTGCCATACATGCTGAGGCAATAACCAGCCAAAGTTCCTCTACACTGGCGTACCGCCATAAAGTCTGGTACATCCGCAATAAAGCGAAGACGGCAATTTTGATAATAATAGCAGCAGCCATGTACCAACCGTATCTGACAATGGCGTCAAAGGGAATATGCAAACTGTACACGATCCACCAAGCAAAAAAATAAGACAGAAACAGCACAATGATGTCCATCAGGACAAGCAACGCGATACGAGCCGATTTCTGTCTATCAGAATGATTATTTTCTTTCATTATTATTATTCTTTTCCTTTGTCAATTATTTACCCATTTCTATTTTTAGATCTTTCCCACTAATAATGTCTATATTACCCTAACAATTTCTCACCTGACAATAGTGTGAATTATACATCAATTAGTTGTTTTCTTCAATTGACTTTATAGTTATTTTAGATATATTAATTAATACTCACTAATGCAGCTTAGTTATTCCAAGAAGGCTTATCCTTTGGATAACGCCTGTATCGAATCATTCCATACGTTAAATAACTCAATTGATTTAAAATCCACGATATGAATCATGCTCATCTGCTTGTCTTTGAATACATAGAAGCCTTCTATAATACGACGCGAATACACGGGCATTGTGATTATCAATCACCAAATAACTATGAAAATAAGTACAAAAAATTCATGAAAGCTAATGTCCCTTTGGCCGGATGATGAAATACTGAAATTTCTCATTTTATTTTGTACTTTTTCTTGACATAGGATTACTTCCTGCTTTCAAGCGCGTAGTGGACTTTCACCACCTAGTCATCGCCCATGCCGGGCGCACCCTCAAAAAAAAACTGGTACTCATTTAAGTACCAGTTTTCTTGCTCAGCTGAGCCGCATCTCGGGAACATATTTCCTATACTCCCGGTTCTAGTGTGAAGCCGAACTGATTAACCGTCGTTAACCACCCACTCCACTAATAATTATATTATACAGCTATTTCAAGATTCTTGCAATCAAAAGTTTTTCTAGTCAATTTTCACGTTTGTTCAATCTATTTAAGTGAAATAATAAAATCAATATATAATTATTTTATTCTATCAGGATCCAATAAAATATTCAGAAGTGGCTCATATGAGCCACTTAGCAAGCGATAATTTTTCCAATGATATCCAATGAACAGGCATCTGCTTTTCCCGCTTATTCTAAAAAGGAATTGGACATTTTCAAATACATGTCGGCTTCTTCTCCGGAAAGAACATGTTCATCCTCAACAATCGGATTATCAACTTCAGGTTTGACTTTGTTCCCCTGCGTTTTTTTAATTTGAGGCAATACTTTTTTTTCAGAAGTATGCTTCTCAGCCTCACCCTTGTTTTTCTTTTTGTACGTCAGCTTGACGTATTTAAGTTCATCCACTTCAGGGCTATTCATAAATGCTTCAATGCATTTTTTTGTCACCAGGTTTTTTTTCCTCTGAAATTGGGAAAGCCATTCATTTATCTCCCTATCCCGCTCATCCGTCAAGTCAAATACAATCTTAAAGCTTGTTTTGTCTTTATCCTTTTGCATATTGACTTACATCTTTTTTATTTTCATTTCGGCCAACATTACATAACCAAGGACGTTAGCTTTGATATTTTCTTCTACATATAATTTTTGAACGCCATTGTCTTTTGTAAAGTACTGTTTGACGAATCGCGCTCCGCCACCTGTTAGAAAAACGCGCCAAATGCGGGGATCCATTCCAAATTCCCGTGCCTTGTCAATAAAAGAAATGGCCTTCCTACGATACATATCCTGAATCGCATCTTTAATCTCGTCGTACAGTAAACTTTCCCTTCCCATCATCACTGCGTTAATATCACTTTCTCTAACATCCAGATCAAATTGATTGGATATGAATTGGCTGATATCATTGGCGATTGTCATTGTCCCTTCCGGAAGGGAACGGCATTGTTTTGGATCCATTTTCCCTTGGACGATACCAAGATATTCGACCGTACCTGCGCCAATATCCATGGTCACAAATTTGTTGACATTTGGCTTAAGGATACCGCAGTCCGTATAAGCCATGGCGCCAATACCCTGGGGGAAAACCATCACATCCTCAAGAGGGATTCAATATTGGATTCCCTTATACTTAAAAACGATCGGATTACGCTGTTTCAGGTAGTCACTGAATTTAATGGACGTTCTCTTGTTCAAATGTCCCGGAGGAAGTCCGACAGCAAGCATGACAGGATTAGTCTGCCGAGGCGATGCCTGCATTTCTATCGCCAAGGCAAAAAGCGTCAGAATGTAATACCGTTCATTTTGAGTTTTATCCCTCAGATAATCGTCATGTGAAACGGCCAAAGAATAATACTGCCCATCAAATTCCAGAATGTTGTCCTGTCCGGGATCCGTTTCTCCGTGACAAATGACGCCGGAAGGAAATACTGCTTGCTTTGTTTTAATCTGACCGTTGCCATGATCGATTCCAATAATATGTAATTTTGACATTGTAATGCCCCTTTCTTTGATTTCGAAAAGATTATAAAGGATTATTTACGACATCCTGATGACAAAACCTCAAAAATTACATTTTTTTCAATTTTTATTTTTTCTTAAGGTAATTCATAGGAGCCACTTACCAACCCAATGGTATTGATTTAACTTAAAATAAATGTTAATAATTTCCATTTTAACTTGAAATTAATGTTGAATTGTTCAGGCTTTAACTACAATTAATTCCGTTATTCGTCGAATTCAAGGGAGCCTTGACCGAACAATATGTCCTTCAACAGTTGATAAGTGATACCCCTTATACACCCTATTACTATTCCATCAACTCAGCCAGTGAAATTGACTTTATGATTCAAAAAGAACGCAACATCGTCCCAATCGAAGTGGAAGCAGAGGAAAATCTCCGGGCAAAGAGTCTTCACAATTATTGCGAAAAGTACCATCCTAAGGAGGCGATCCGTACATCCATGTCCGATTATCGCAAACAGGAATGGATGACAAATCTTCCACTTTATGCCATCCATACAATATGAATGACATCTTTTCATTTTCTTAAAGTGGCTCATATGAGCCACTTTACTTCTTAAATTCTTTTAGCCTCGAAAAAATACAACTAAAGACAATCATCTTATAATATATGTTCTTATAAATCAATCCATTCATTTTTATAAAGATAAAATACTATATTAATAAATGCCTCTCCAATCCCAATAATATAATTCAGTATCGATTCATATTCCAATTCTTCAAATAAATTGACCATCATACATTTTCAAATTTTAAAACCATAAAGTCAAAACCGTTTAGTCGAGAATTTTTCCTACGAAAAATCTCTCCTAAACTCCTCGGATTTTTTTGCATAGATGGCTTGATTTAGCCATTTATCAGCCTTTTTTTATTGCCAAAACCGCCATTTTTTTCAATTGATGTTTTGGCAATACTTTTCGCACTTTTTGGCAATGTTTTTTGTTTTTATAATATGAGTATAAAGTGCTTTTTTCCATTGAATTTGATTGTTTTTCCCTTCAAAACAATGGATTCTGATTGAATTATCTTGGTTTTGTACTGACTAAGGTGACATTTTTTATGTTATACAGCGATTATACGCCCAACTCCGTGTATAAAATCACTTTTTTGTATGAGCAAAACATTTTTGCGTCATATAAAAAGCTCTTTATACATTGAGTATAAATTTTTACGGTACGCAAAAATGTGTTTCTTCATTTATACATCAACTATAAAGCTTACTACATCCATAACGTTGATCTTATACATTGGATATGAAATTTTACGGTACGCAAAAATGCGTTTCTTCTTTTATACATCGACTATAAAGCTTACTACATCCATAAGCTGATCTTGTACATTATGTATAAAATTTTACGGTACGCAAAAATGCGTTTCTTCTTTTATACATCAACTATAAAGCTTACTACATCTATAACGTTAATCTTATACATTGAGTATAAAATTTTACGGTACATAAAAATGCGTTTCTTCTCTTATACCTCGAGTATAAAGCTTACTTCACGCATAAAGTTGATCTTATACATTGAGTATAAAATTTTACGGCACGTAAAAATTCGTTCCTTCTTTTATACATCAACTATAAAGCTTACTACATCCATAACGTTGATCTTACACATTGGATATAAAATTTTACGGTACGCAAAAATGCGTTTCTTCTTTTATACATTAACTATAAAGCTTACTACATCCATAACGTTGATCTTACACATTGAGTATAAAATTTTATGGTACGCAAAAATTCGTTCCTTCTTTTATACCTTGAGTATAAAGCTTACTGCATCCATAACGTTGATCTTATACTTTTTGTATATAATTTTACGGTACGTAAAAATGCATTTCTCCTTTTATACCTCGACTATAAAGCTTACTAAATCCATAAAATTAATCTTATACATTGAGTATAAAATTTACGTCATATACCCCCCATATGGAATACTATCTTTCTCAGACAATCTTCCCTAAAGTTTCATGATTATGATATAATTAAGCAAAAACAAAATTTGAATTTAAAAAGGAAGGTTGTTCATGAAAATCACAATATTGAACGGAAGCCCGAGGATTGGCGGAAATACGGAAATTATGGCAAAGGCTTTTGAAAATGGGGCTGTGGAAGCGGGCCACGATGTTTCCCTTATCAACCTTGCCGGCAAAAATATTTCTGGCTGTCTGGGATGCCAGTACTGCTTTACGCACGATGGAGAGTGTGTCCAAAAGGATGATATGGCTGATATTTTAACGATTATCGACCACACGGATCTGCTTGTATTTGCCTCCCCCATTTACTGGTTCGACATTACCTCTCAGCTTAAGGCCGTAATTGACCGGATGTATGCCAGAGCAAAGATTGGATTTCATTTTACCAAAACGGCGTTGCTGATCGATTCTGGCGCGGATGGCGTATACAGCGCTGCATCCGCACAGTACAAAGCGATGTGCTCCTATCTGAATTGGGAAAGCATTGGGGAAGTTTATATCCCTGACATGACCGAAAAAGGGAGCATGAACGACTCTGCATTCCTTCTGCAAGTATATTCACTGGGGAAATCAATTTGTTAAAGCCCACAGGGATTATTTGATTTTCTGAATCGGAAGTGGCTCATATGAGCCACTTTTCTTTCCAACAAAGGGCATTTTCCCGATGCTCCACAGCGTGGATGGCAATTCATTTATACTTCACCTTTCCATTGACAACAGGTTTTGTCAAATCCAGCGGGTCCTTTTTGAATCCGCCGTCAAATTTTCCAATGATCCCAAATTTATTCGAAAATTCAATAAATGAACCAAAAATCCTCGCCAAGCGGTTGGAATTAAGCGGTCAAAAAAAACTGGCACTCGTAAAAGTACCAGCTTCTCGCTCAGCTGAGCCGCATCCCGGGAACATATTTCCTATCCTCCCGGTCATATCTAGTGTGAAGCCGAACTGATTAACCGTCGTTAACCACCACTCCACTAATAGCTATATTATACAGCTATTTCAAGAGTTTTGCAATCAAAAGTTTTTCCAGTCAATACCGCGGGTTTTCTCGGTTACGAAAAATCTTGTCCTCCAGAATGCGTTCCGGATAATGGCCGGTCCGTCAGTAATAGCTTTCAACAGCGTTCTTTCATTCATCCGCTTCATTGCATGCGTCAAATCAAAGCGCTTGATGCGTGAATACCCGTCCGTTACACTGAGATGAAGCTTCGATCCGAATTTGGTTTTAGCGATGACCTTATCCCGAATGATGGGACGGACCCAATACTGACTGAGGCTGACGATTCGATCCAGGATGGTCTGGCTTTTGGCATCATACATGGGCGTTGTTGCGCGTCGGGTTCCAGCATTGTCTCCAGACATTGCTGCTGCCGTGGTCCAAGGTTCGTGCCTTCTTCAAGGTAATCTGCGATGATGGTGATGTCCCGCCGGAGGTAACCCAGCTGCCTGCGGATGCCTTTTGGGATTTTCTTACTGCCCTTCCTGCGGTTCTTGCTGATGAATTGAAAAGCTTTCAGTACTTATTTGCAGTAATCGCGAGGTTTGATTTTAACAATGGTCTGTTCGTGGGGACTGCCCATGATGGCTTCCCACGGAATCAGACCCGCTAATGAGATCCATTCGTTGTTTTGATCAAGTTTCTCATGGGGGAAGATAAAATCATCAATACTGGCTAAAGCCTGAAAAAATTGGCACTTGTTGAAGTGCCAGCTTTTCGCCCTTAAGAGCCGCATCCCGGAAACAGACTTCTTTTTTTCCGGTTTATGGTGTGAAGCCAATCCAGTTAATCGTCATTAACCGCCACTTTACTTGTGAGAACATTATACACGTTTTTTTACTAGTGCAAGCAAAATTTTAAAATAAAAAACTGGCACCTTTTAATGTACCAGCTTTTTGCTCAATCGAGCCTGTAGCGGGATAAGATTTCCTCTTTCCCGAATAAATGTGAAGCAGAAACTTCGCAAACTTCACTCGTGGCTACATTGTACAGCCATTATAAAAGTTTGTCAAGCTATTCAACATATTTTTCCCCTATAAAATATAGGTAGGGTCAAAAGAGCCACTTAAATCGGCCAGCCGAAAAATCGCCACAAAAAGACGGCCAGCCTTTTGTGCAGGTTCAATACGATGACGGATAAACAGATGACCGTTACGGAGGTTTCTTCCAGCCTTGCTTTGATTCAATCCATACCATAAGATCGTTTGGCTGTGCCGAAGCATCCATCGATGGTGTTGCGTTCACACAGATTGCAGTAAGCCTGCTTTTTGTCAACTTGGTCATTCCTCGATGGCCGGACCGGTGATGGCAATCTGTTTTTCTTTGCAATACCGCAGGTTTTCGCGGTTACGATAGATCTTGTCCGCCTGGATCAGATGGCCCTTTAAATTGCCTTTTTTGAAGGGTTTTACGGTTGAGAAGGATGCTCCACCTACCCCCACCAATGCAGAGATATCCAGCCTTTAGCACTGATGAACGTCAACTGATCAATAGGCAAACAGCTGCGCTCAATAATAACCGTATCCTGAATGGGCATATGACATGGAAAGTCCCATGTACTTGGCTGAGGCATTGAGGATATTGGCGCGGTGCCCGGCGGAATGCATCCAGCCATCGACAACCGCTTCCGCGCTGGGATACCCGGCAGCAACGTTTTCACCGCACAAGGATTGTTCCAGCCCAACCTGTTTTCCAACAGTAAAGCAGGAGGATCCATCCGAGCGGGTATGGCTGAAGGCTTGCAGCAATTCATCCGACCGGATGGCCACTGCCTAGTGCAGTTTGGGAAGCCCTGTCACATAGGCCAATCCATTTTCCCTCCGGTTTCTGTTCACGGCATACATGACGCCTGCTTCATAGCTGTCAAAAGTCTGGATGACTGGGGTATCTGTTGCTCCGGGAGCCGGCCCATTTTTCGCAACCAGGCAGATTTGAATGCCTTCCAGATGGAAGCCATGTCCTGTGGTTCCGGCGATGCTGCCGTTCTTCGCCCAGTCCAGCCAGCCGTAGTTCTGCGCGTGGACCCGGTAATAAACGTCATAATGGTTTGCCATTTCCCCAGTTAATTCGATCTGGATGGCTTCCAGACGAAGGGATTGCCCCTGGGTCCTTGACATCACGTCATCGGCCTTCCACTGCGATTCCCATCCTTTGTTTTGGATGTGGGTCTTGTAACGGGCGCCGCCCGAATAACTGGCATTGTCCACCGCATTTACAAAGTGGAGCACATTGACAAACCATTGGACAATTATCGCGATATTGATGTCTTCAAGATTTATGTGTCGGATTTGGGATTGCTCTGTTCCAAAAAAGGAATCGTCGCCGATGATATTTTATTTTCCTCACCGGATTTAGATGATTTCAAGGGAGGCCTGGTTGAAAATTACGTTGATTTCCATCTGACGGTCAATGGCTATTGCGACTATTATTGGGTATCAGAAAGGGACGCTGAGGTGGATTTCATCATCCAGCGTGGTCAGGATATCATTTCAATCGAGGTAAAAAGCGCAGATAATGTCCGATCTAAAAGCTTGAATCAATATTTCCGTTAATATTCCTTATTTTTATGTGTTAAATAATGTAATTATTCTTATTGATTTCACATTGTTTTACGTGTATAATGGTGATAAATTGGAGGAAATGCCCATGTACCGTAAAATCGAATCGTATTTGACCCAATGGCAGAAAAGCCCTTATCGCAAGCCACTCATCCTTCAGGGAGCCCGCCAGGTTGGAAAAACCTATTCCTTGCTTGCCTTCGGACGTGAACACTATGACAATGTCGCCTACTTTAATTTCGAAACGGATCCCCATCTTTCAGAGGCTTTCTCTGAGAATATCCAACCGGCTTACCTGCTGCCCCTTTTATCCCACTTATCCCGGCAAACCATCGTCCGAGAAAAGACACTGGTTATCTTTGACGAAATCCAGCTGTGTGAACGGGCTCTGACCTCTTTAAAATATTTCTGTGAAGAAGCCCCGGATATCCATGTCATCGCCGCTGGAAGTCTGCTGGGTGTCGCGGTCAACCGTGAAACTTTCTCCTTTCCTGTGGGCAAAGTCGACATCAAGACCCTTTATCCCATGGATATGGAAGAATTTTTACTGGCATTGGGCGAAGAAACCCTGGTCGGACGTATCCGGGACTGCTTTGACACAAATACACCCCTTCCCAAAATCCTGCACGATGCTGCCATGACCCATTATCGCGAATACCTCGTGGTGGGCGGGATGCCGGAATGTGTGAAGCAATTCGTTGAAACCCGGGACTATCTGCTGATCCGCAATACCCAATCCGTAATGCTTCAATGCTATTTGAACGATATGAGCAAATATAATACGGCCAGGGAAACCCAGAAAACACGGTTGACCTATGACAATATCACTGTCCAGCTTTCTAAAAAAAATACGCGTTTCCAGTACAAGCTCTTAAAAAAGGGCGGCCGTGCTGCCGAATTTGAGAATGCCATTGAATGGCTGATCCTGTCTGGCATCGTCCACCGCATTTACAAGGTGGAGCACATTGTCAAACCGCTGGATAATTACCGCGATATCGATGCCTTCAAGATTTATGTGTCGGATTTGGGATTGCTCTGTGCCAAAAAAGGGATCGTCGCCGGTGATATATTATTTTCCTCACCGGATTTAGATGATTTCAAGGGAGGCCTGGTTGAAAATTACGTTGATTTCCATCTGACGGTCAATGGCTATTGCGACTATTATTGGGTATCGCAAAGGGGCGCTGAGGTGGATTTTATCATCCAGTATGGCCAGGATATCATTCCAATTGAGGTGAAAAGTGCGGATAATATCCGGTCCAAAAGCCTGAATCAATACATCAGCCGTTTCAAGCCGGCTTATGCAGTCAAGCTTTCAAGCCGTAATTTCGGTTTTGAGGATGGGAAGAAGACGGTGCCGCTGTATGCGGCCTTTTGTATCTGAAGGTATGAGAATCTCTATGATGATATATTATTAAATACTATTGTTCGATTTTTCAAAGTGGCTCATATGAGCCACTTTAATGTCAACTATTGATTTTCCTTTTTGTATACTTCTTTTTGATGTCCAATGGAAAGTGCCAAAATAATTAACTCATCATCTTCAATGACACAAATTAACCGATAATCCCCAATCCGATATCGCCATTGACCTTTTCTATTGGCTGATAATGCCTTACCGTGCTGCCGGGGATTTTGGCAACTCTCCAGATTCTTAGTAATCCACGCTTTTAAAATCCGCTTAGTATAATGGTCGAGCTTCTTAAATTCCTTATCAAATCGACTGGTTGTCCGGATATGATATGTCATATTTTCAGTTCATCCCACAATTCATTAATCGATTTGCTTTTCTTTCCATCATCAAGGTATTCCTGATAAGCTTCATCTGCAACTTGAAGATCATATTCATCTTCTATTTTTTCAAACAAAGCCCTCTTAAATGCTTCTCCCAGAGACATTGAATGAAGTTTGGCGTAACTGCTTGCCAAACTTTTCTCTTCTGGTGTAAGTCTGATTGAAAATGCCATCCTTATCGCCTCCTTTATAGTTCATTGTACTACCCATTATTATTTTCGCCAAATGATTTTATATTATGATGATGTCGGGGTCCAGTAGCCCCTAATAGCGCCTTAAAAATCACGTACAACAATAAAAATCTCCATTTTTTTGTATAATAGACTAAAGGTAAGGACAGTCCCGACAGATATGGGGATCGCTCTTGTATTCACGGTAGCCTTCCCGGCTGGTGGTGGAATAGGAGCAGAGGTATTGGATAATTGGCAGCTTGATGAGTACGACCGGGTCGATACTGGGCCTGCCGTTATCCAGACAGTATTTATCTTCCAACAGATCGTATATGAAATCAAAGTCGATGGCTTCATCGATCATCCGCAGGATATAGAAAAAAGCCAGGAAACCCATGCAGATTTTCCTGGCTTTGTCGATAGTTTGAAGTGGCTCATATGAGCCACTTTAACACAATTGAATTTTTCCTGCAAGACATCTGCGATGCCTAATTGGACATCCACAAACGTCAAATCAATCATCCTCAAATTAATAAAAATTGCCAAGAATTCGATAGACCCAATATTATTCATTCTCGTATTCCGTAATCCTGGCCACCTTCGGCATGGAACGGGACGCCGGATCAAAGGTCACGCCCAGGTATTCCTTTACCAGGCACTTGGCCGACTCAATCCCCGTCACCTGGGCCCCCATGGTCATGATATTGGCATTGTTGCTGAGCTGGGCCCTCTGTGCCTGATAAATATCCGTCACCAGCGCCGCGTAAGCTCCCTTGACCTTATTGGCCGAAATGCACACACCGATCCCCGTTCCGCAAATCAGGATCCCCCGGTCGTACTGACGCGCCGCCACTGCTTCCGCGACCTTGATGGCCGTGTTGGCGTAAATGGGATCCTCACTGCCGAAATCTTCACAACTGTGGCCCAACGCTTCAATAAAAGGAATTAACACCTTCTTGTACGCTGCCGCATTGGGATCACATCCGATTGCGATTCTCATATCCGCATCCTCCTTCGTTAATTGAGTTCTTTATAATATTGAATGACTTTTTCTGCAATCTTATCAGCAGAGAGCCCATAATGGTTCAAAAGCTCCGCTGGCTTGCCGGAACAGCCAAAACGGTCTTCAATCCCGATAATCTTCAGACGCGCCGGCTGTTTCTGGCTGAGCACTTCCGCCACAGCGCTGCCGAGGCCTCCCAGCACATTGCTTTCCTCCACCGTCACAATCCCCTTTGTTTCCCGCGCCGCTTTGACGATGATGTCTTCATCAATGGGTTTGATGGTATGCAGGTCGATGACCCGGGCATGGATCCCGGATTCTTTGAGAATTCCAGCAGCCTTCAGGGTTTCCTGAACCATGAGGCCGGAAGTGATGAGGGTCAGGTCGAACCCTTCCTTCAGCACAACGCCCTTGCCCAGTTCAAAAACCTGCCCTGCCTTATAAACGGGTTCAACAGCCAGACGCCCAAGCCGCAAATAAAATGGGCCATCGGTTTCCAAGGCTGCTTTGACGGCCCAATGGGTCGATACAGCGTCACAAGGCTGGAGTACGTGCATGTTGGGTATAGCCCGCATCACTGCCACATCTTCCACCGCCTGATGTGAAGCTCCGTCCTCCCCGACAGAAATCCCCGCGTGGGTCGCCCCAATCTTCACATTCAGATTGGGATAACAGATGGAATTGCGGATCTGCTCGCATCCCCGGCAGGCTGCGAAGACGGCGAAGGTACTGGCGAAGCACGGTACGCCAGTGGAAGCGATGCCCGCCGCCACTGCCATCATGTTGCCTTCCGCGATTCCCATATTGAAGTGACGTTTGGGAAAGGCTTCCTTGAATTTTATGGTCATCGTCGACTTGGTCAGGTCAGCGTCCAGGACGTAGAAATCATGGTCCTTCCCCAGCTCGGCCAGGGCCTCCCCGTAAGCGGCACGGGTTGCTGTTTTCTTTGGCTCATCCATATCATTCCACCTCCAATGCTTTCAACGCCAAATCCAATTCGTCCATGGCCTGCTCGTACTGTTCCTGATCAGGAGCCTTACCATGCCAGGTATAATCCCCTTCCATGAAGGACACGCCTTTTCCCTTGATGGTATGGCCGATGATGATGGAAGGTCCGTTCGTCCAGTTTTGAGCTTCTTGCAAAGCCGTAATTAATTCGCCAATGTTATTGCCGTCGCATTCGATGACGTGCCAGCCAAAGGATTTGAATTTGGACGCCAGGCTCTTGGTATTCATGACATCTGAGGTCTTCCCATCAATCTGCAGGCCATTGTAATCCAAAAAGGCACAAAGATTGTTCAAACCATAATGGGCGGCGCACATGGAAGCCTCCCAGACCTGTCCTTCATCGCATTCGCCGTCGCCCAATACGGCGTAGATCCGATTTTCATATCCTTGATCCCGGCAGGCCAGAGCCATGCCAACCGCGGCAGAGATTCCCTGCCCCAGGGACCCGGTGGACATATCCACTCCCGGAACGGTATTCATATTAGGATGGCCCTGGAGATAGCTGTCTGTCTGACGCAGGGTCTTCAGATCCTCTGTGGGAAAGAATCCCTTGAGTGCGAGGACGGCGTACAAGGCCGGGGCGCAATGTCCTTTGGACAAAACCAGACGGTCCCGATCTTTCTTCCCGGGTTCCTCCGGATCGATGTGCATATAATTTTCATAAACCGTGGCCAGAAAATCCGTACAGGAAAGGGATCCGCCAGGATGGCCGCTCTGGGCCGTGTAGACTTCTTCGACGATCCATTTCCGCATCCGGGCCGCCAGGATCCGCGTCTTCTTTTCATTCATCATCCAGCTTCCTCCTTTAGTGCAGAAATTCCATAACCTGATGGATGATGCCGTCGGCATTCAGGTTGTAAAAATCGAGGATCTCTTCGTAACTGCCCGTGGTGGCATAAAGCTTGGGAATCCCCATGCGCCTTACCCGGACATTTTCCATGTCACTGACGCACTCGGCGACCATGGTCCCCAGTCCTCCATCCACATAATGCTCTTCCACGGTGAGGATCTTCCCGGTTTTGGCTGCGGCCTCCCTTACCATCTTCTCATCCAATGGACAGACGGTAGGCATGCCGATCAGCCCGACATCGTAGCCCTTCTTCCTCAGACTCCCTGCGGCTTCCATGGCGGCGCCGGTCATGGAACCGGTGGAGATGATGGTGACGTCCTTACCGTCATGGATTTCCCGGCCCTTGCCGATTTCAAAGGGCCCTTCCTCAAAGAGCACAGGGATTTGGGGATTGCCGATGCGCATGTAGACAGGTCCTTCGTAATCGATCATGGCCTTGACGGCTTCCACGATTTCCGCCGGGTCCTGGGGTGCCAGTACGACGACCCCCGGGATCATCCGGATGATGGCGAAGTCTTCCAGGCTCTGATGGGTGACGCCCAGGTCCGCGTAGGTGATGCCGCTGTTGCGCCCCACCACCTTAACATTCTGCTTCATGTACCCCAGGTCGTTGCGGAACATTTCGTAGGGCCGGCAGGTGACGAAGGGGGCGATGGCGCAGAATACCGGGATGTTGCCCGCGGTGGCCATGCCGGAAGCCATGCCCATGGCGGCCTGTTCCATGATGCCGCATTCGAAGTAGCGTTCCGGGTATTGCTCGATGAAATCACCGAAGCCTGAGCTTTTGCCGCTGTCTGCCGAAAAGACGACGACCTTTTCGTTGTTCCCGGCCAGCCCCGTCACGGCCTTCCCAAAGGTTTTTCTTGGATCGTATTTTTCCCCGATCTTCATGCTGTCACCTCACTGACTTCCTGCAGGTATGCAACCTGTTTTTCCAGAATGGTTTCCACTTCGTCCAGATCCTTCATGTCCGGTTTCCAGAAATGGAAGGACGCATCCCCTTCCCCCATGACGAGCCCCTTGGCCTTGACGGTGCTGCACAGGATCATGTTGGGCCTGCCTTCCGCCAGGGGGATCCGGTCCAGGGCCCCCACGATTTCACCCATGTCATTGCCGTCGATCCGGGTGACCGCCCAGCCGAAGGCTTCGAATTTCTTGTCGATGGGACGCATGTCCATGACGTCGGTGACCTTGCCGCTGATCTGCAGGCCGTTGTTGTCCACAAAGAGGACCAAATTGTCCAGTCCGAATTTGGCGGCCTGGGCGGCGGCTTCCCAATTGGATCCTTCCGGCAGTTCCCCGTCACCCATGATGACGTAGACCCTGTAATCCTGCTTGTGCAGTTTGGCGGATGCGGCCATGCCGTTGGCGATGGCCAGGCCGTGGCCCAGGGCCCCGGTGTTGGCTTCGATCCCCGGCAGCTTGTGCATGTCCGGATGGCCGGGGATGGGGGATTTAAGATGCCCGTAGGTATCCAGGACGGCCTTGTCAAAGAATCCCTTTTCCGCCAGCACGGCGTACTGGGCAAGGCATTTGTGCCCGGCTGAGAGCAGGAAGCGGTCCCGATCCTGCCATTGGGGATTTTCTGGATCCACCCGCATGGTGTCAAAATACAAGGCGGTGACGATGTCGATGGCGGACAGGGCCCCACCCACATGGCCATGGCCGCTGGCCCGCAGCATCCGTACGACGTTGAGGCGGCACCGGGCGGCTTCCAGTTCCAGTCTGTTTATTCGTTTATCCATTGTGTTTCTCCTGTATGTTTATTCCAACCCGTTCAGACGACATCGTTACTTTTCACCGTTGGCCGCGTTCATGAACCGTCTCTGGTAGGAGACCACCTGATTGGCACTGGTGAACTGCGCCAGGTAATTGGGTTCCGCGGTGAGGACCACCCGTCCCGCCATATCCCCGTATTCATCGGAGGAGAGCAGCCGGTCGATGTCGGAATAGTTGTTGTCCCCTTCCATGCTGCAGATGATCAGCCGGGTGTCTTCCAGGTTGGACTGGCGCAGCAGCCGCAGGTTCTGACGGACGCTGTCCAGGCCATCGGATCCTTCTTCGTTCAAGAAGTTGCGGTGCTTGAGCAGGTTTTCCGCCTTCGCCTTGACTTCCAGCAGGTCCACGCCGTCATCCTTTGATGAATAATAATCCTTGGCAATCATGAATTCACGCAGATGTTTGAGATAAGCCGCGTCCCCGGTGGTCCGGTACAGCGTCAGGTCCTTGTCCATGGCTTCGGACTGCATCAGACGGTGACGGATGAAGCTGTTGATGAAATAGGGCCGTGCCTGAAGGGCCAGGGCGGACTGCCAGGGTTCGAACATAAGGGTGAAGTTGACCCGGAACCCGTGTTCGTGGAGCATCAGGGCCAGATTATGTCCCCGAAAGGCGTCTTTGGTCGCCACTTCGTTATAGCGCTTGGAGAAACGTTTGTCCCCGGTCAGGAGCTCCTCCACGTTCAGTGCATTGACGGGCCCCGTCATGGGGACCTTGATGACGACCCGGTATTCGGTCAGCATTTCCCGGAATTTTTCGGCTTCTTCCAGGATTTCTGCATCGCTCTTCCCGAAGGGATCGTTGAGTTCGACGCTGATATCCGAGCCAGGTCCCAGGATCCGGCCGATTTCCCCCATGACTTCGTCACGGGTATTGAATTTGTGGCCGATGTTGGCCTTGGGGTTATTGATGAACAGATCGTAAATGATCCCCGGATTGCAGGTCAGGTTGGCGATGAAGTCCTTGATGGGGGCTACTTCATAGGGGTTGGCGCTGTCTGCGGAAAAAAGCAGGTTGGTCGGACGCTTTTGTCCGTTCTTGTCATAAGAAATATCCCGCTTCAAGTTGGCGCGAAGCACCTGGCCATCCAGCTCGTATTCCACCTTGAACCCTGCCGGCGTTTCCCCTGCTGGTACTTTAAAGGTGTCAATGACCTTTTTAAATTCCTTTGTCACGCCGATGTATTTGGCCATTCCCTGGATCTGTGCCATTTCTGCGGCTTCCATGGGGAAATCCAGGATCCGTTCCACATAACCTTCTTCACCCCTTGCTGTTTCAAGGCCGATATTCCTGACTTTTGTGTTTAACATTTTGCTCTCCTTTATTATGATTAATCCTTCTCTGTTATTACTGGATAGTACTACATGTAATAAAAAATTTAGCGCATTTGCGCTGAACTATTTCCCTTATAAAATTCGTGTATGCGGAACATCGTCGATAAAAATCTATCATCGTAATCATAAGCGGTTATGACTAGTCATGAAAATATTATAGGCCGCATATGTTTTAATGTCAAGGCTTTTCTATGCAATATCCATAATTCACACTAATATGCAACGTGTTTCATAAAGATGGAACTGTCTCTTTTGACGTCAAATTCCAAGGCCAGTGGATCACATTTCACCCGAAAAAGGTCAAAAACACGTTCATTAAATGATTCGGATCCATAAACATTTTCGTGATTGGCCACGCCCTTTGCAAGAATGATATCTGAATTTCTAAGGACTTCAAGGGCCGTTTCAGACACATGATTCATATCCAATCCGATATACGAAGATCCCGATTCCACAATGTCACCACGCAAATCACACCCTGCTTCAAGCGCGTCCTCGCCCATGGCATCATTAAACATAGGACCGCCTTTCACAATAAATGAAACGTGCAGGTTTTTCAAATTCCTACTGTTTCGCCATTGCTGAAGATAATCAATTGACAAGGCATCAATGACGATCTCCCCGGCGTTGTCGGCCAAAACAGCCAGGCTTTGTGCAATTTCCAATCTTTCCAGAAATTCTTCGTAAAAGGATACAGCAAATTTCTGGACCATCGCCTTTTTGACCGCTTCTTTCAGGCTGAAAGAAGCGCACAAGGCAACATCAATGATATTGCCATTGGCTGCAGCCAATAAGGCTGTATATAAAGGATCCTCCGACTGGTCGATGATTTCCTTGATTAACGGTAATAATTGTTTAGCCGTTTGATTTTCCCGTCTTTTTTCTTCATAAAAAAAATCCTCTGCATCAACAGCTTTAGAAAATACATCGTACATCTGCGTGCACGTATTCCCCGAATTTAAAAACAAATCGTGATGACAGGCAAGATCAATCAATTGATTAGTGATTTCCAGCTTCTTCTTAGAAGATATATTCATTTCTTTCAGAAGCCGCTGATAAAAAGGCAGCTGGCACCGCGCTATACATGCATAATCTGTTTTTTCCATTATTCCGATCCCCCAAAAAATATTTTAAAAGGGTTCGTGGTTATCACGCACCCTGTACAAAATTTCCAAACAGCATCAACTGACCTTTTTATGGGCAGCAATACGTTTTTTTCCATAAACATCGGCGGCTTTCATCGCGTTAAACAAATCCTTCGCCCCAACAGGAAAGCTGTGATTATTGGTAAAAGATCCCGGCTGTGTATTGGCTTCACAAAAATCCATCAACCGCTCATCGGTAACATCACCCATCTTCAAGGCCTCCAAAGTGACCGGCAGCCGATGTTCAACCATAAAATCCATGACCTGATTGACTTCATCCATTGGCATATCCTGATCCAGCATCAATTGGGTAACCAATCCAAATGTAACTTTTTCGCCATGCATGGCTGAGTGAGTTTCTGAAAATGTGGACAAATTATTGCCCAGGGTGTGAGCCGTTGCCAATCCTCCACTTTCCCAGCCAATACCTGAAAGCAGGATACAGGCTTCAATAAGCCGTTCATAGGCCGGTGTGACGACGCCTGCTTCAACCGCAGATAACGCTGCATCTGTATCTTTGATTAATGTCTTATAGCATAATTCTGCCAAAGCCATCACGCTCATTGTCGGTGCACCTCCGGAACAGGTAATGGCATGGGACCGGTTAGATGCTTCCGCTTCAAAATAAGTGGCCATTGCATCCCCGATGCCTGCCATCAACATCCTTTTCGGGGAATGGATGGTAATGCCCGTATCCACCAGGATAACATCCGGGTTAGACGGCCACAAATCAAAACCTGTGCATGCACCATTTTCATCATACCAAACAGTACACGCGGATGTGGGGGCATCGCTGGCGCAAATGGTCGGACAAACGACAATTCGAAGGCCAAGATGAGCCGCGACGGCTTTCGAAATATCCAAACATTTACCGCCACCTAAACCGATGATGATGTCGCACCTATTTTCTATCACGCTATCTTCTATATTCCGGGATTCATTCTCCGTGCATTCTCCAACAAACACCCATTCGCTATGATCCAAACTCCTTGTATCCAATGCCGATAAGACGATCTCATTGGTTACAGCCCGGGCATGATTCCCCCAAATCAGCATCGGCTTTCCTAAACCGAAGGATTGAATGATGTCACCTATATCTGCCAATACGCCTTCTCCCTGCACGTATTTGGCGGGGAAAACAATTGCTTTTTTCACGTTAATTTCCTTTCTTTTATGCCGTCATTTCACTCAAATCAGTGCATCCTTATATCTCATTTGCTGATTTGATTCAACGCTGTATAAATCTTATTATCATCCAAAACCCGGTACACATCTTTATAAATTTTGAATAATTGGTCATAAAAGCCGACATTATCCTGGTTTGGATGTATGATTTCTTCGTCATAATGGACCATGTTTTTAACCACATCCTTGACATCCCGGAAAAGTCCGGCACCAATAGCTGCCAATCCGGCGACGCCAATGACAGGAGCGTCAGATACCTTCAATGTCTTTATATCCGCATTTAGCATATCCGCAACGATTTGCCGCCATACTTGGGATTTCATCGAACCGCCGGTTACAGTAATGGTTTTTTTTGTTTCCACACCTGTCTGCTGAATGGATTCAAGCATATACCGGGTTTCCATTGTGATTCCCTCCATAACAGCGCGCAAAATATCTCCCAATGTATTGGTTGCCTTTAATCCAACAATGGCTGCGCTTGCCTGGTTATTCCATGTCGGATAAGCTGTTCCGAATAATGCTGCGTTAAATACTACCCCGTTGGCGCCCGGCTTGCTTTGTTCCACCAATTGATTCATCAAATTATAAGAATCCATGCCAAATGCATCCGCGAATTGCTTTTGCATGGAGAAAAATGTGTCTCTGGCCCAGCGATAGCAGGTTGCTCCGCTGTTTTGGATGCCTTCGACTTCAAAAACTCCCAGGTTAGGCGTACTCGGAACCATCAGACCCTTCAGCTCACCAAAATTCGGTTTTGCCAAACCAACAATCACAAACCCACCGGTACCGATGGTAAGCGAAACATCACCATCTGATATGACGCCTGCACCCAATGCCCCGGCCTGCTGATCCTCGGATCCCCCGACAATCAAGGTATCCTCAGGCAGCCCGGTCCTGGCGGCGATTTCTCTTGAAATCTTCCCTACGACTTCCCCAGGCTTAATCAATTTTGGGAAAAGTCTTTCACTGATTTCCAGATTTTCAAGCATTTCGGTGCACAGCGTCATCGTCTGAACGTCGATGAATCCACAGGCATTCATACTGGTAATCTCATTGCAAAATTCAGCGGCACCAAAGCACTTCATCAGATAGCCATCCACCGTCGACATGTATTTTGCTTTTCCCACGAGATCCGGTCTTTTTTGCAGGTACCAATAAAGCTTCTGCGCTCCAAAAATCGGAGATGAAGGCATCCCCGTTAGCCTTTCGAAATAATCTGGGTCAATCTTACTCTCAAATTCATCCATTATTTCGTCTGCCCGCATATCGAGCCAAACCATAAACCGGTCTTCCAGCGCGTCACTATTTTCATCGACCAATGCGATGGTGGATCGCTGGACAGAAAAGCTAAGTGACGCAATCTCATCCCTTGGGACCTTTGAATCCTTTACCGCTTCTGCAACGGCTTCAACTACCTGATTTGCAAGATTGGAAGCATTTAACTCCACCCACCCCGACTGAGGATACAACAGCGGGTATTCCCGATAGGCTTTTCCTTTAATATTCCCCTTTAAATCAACGACCATCGCTTTGGTGCCGGTGGTTCCCGCATCAATTCCAATTACATATTTCTTCATCGTATTTATCATTTCCGGATATTCAGCAGCCGAAAATCCTCCCCTTTAAATTCTCATATATTCTTCATTCCAATTGTACACATAATAAAGATAAGGCAAAATGTCGGTCGTCCACACAGACATTAATCAACTATCCTTCGTATTTGGGAACCATTCCGATTTCACGCATCATGTCCAAGTGATCCACGATATCCGGAACCGCCCTGGATCCGATCAGATCAGCTCCTGCCAGAATGAATGCATAGGCATTCTGCGGACGAGGGAATTTGACCCCGGCAACCTTTGTCTTGCACGGAGTTCCTGCAACGGCATTCTTCATAATTAAGAACTGATCCATTGTCGGTCCATCAAACTGTCCTGATGATGTTTTGACATAATCAATACCAGCTTCTGCCACCATCTGAGCGGCAATTTTGATTTCTTCGTCTGTTAGAAAGTTCACTTCCAAAATACATTTGGTCAAAGCATCACCAGCTGCGTCTTTAAAAACCCGCAGTTCTTCTTTAACATCATCATACAATTTTGAGCGTAACGCGCCAATATTCATGACGATGTCAAGAGAATTTGCTCCAAGACGGACAGCTTCTTCTGTAAACTTTCCCTTCATATAAGCGGTGCTGGTTCCAAATGGGAAATCCAAGCCCACACCAATCCGGATATCTGTTCCTTTCATTTGTTCAGCAACGATGGGGATCCAGTAATTGGTTGCTACATAAAAAGCCGCACAATTATATTCTTTCGCTTCTTCACAGCCTTTTAACACATCTTCCTTCGGTGTATTCTTCGGTAACACTGAATAATCAAAGAACTTCCCCATATCCTTCTTTGTCATTTTAGATAAATCTGCCATTTTCTCTCTCCTGTTCTAAAAAAATTCTTCACATTGTGGACGACAACCGACAAATTGAGTCCCTGAGGCTTTTACTTGAACCTTATCTTTATTAAGTGCACAATTGTTATTTTCTTTCATTACCTCCTTTCATTTGACTTTTAATGAGGCTGGCTGTAAAATTATTAATAAGTTTGTTATACTGTTGGAGGAAAACACAATGGATATTACACAGATGCGCTATTACATAAAAGCATATGACGAGAAGAAAATTTCAAGTGCTGCTGAAATGATGTATATTAGTCCGCAATATATGAGTAAAACCATCAAAAAGATTGAGGATGAATTGGGTGTACAATTATTTTTCAGAAATAAAAAGGGGTTGCAGCCAACAAAAAATGGTTCCCTTGTCTACCAATCTTTTAAAAAGATTGTTGATGAATACTTGACCTTAAATAACGAGATTAATTCCCAAGTTGACCTTCAAACCCTTCCTTCAAAAATCACCATTGTCATGGATGCGGGGCTTCCTCAATTTCTACCTTCAGATGGTTTATTAACCTTTGTAGAAAAAAATCCACAAAAAGAAATTTTTTACGACGAGCACCGGAATGCAAACTGCATGACACATCTTTTAGAAAACAAAGCCGATTTTGGTGTCACCATTTGTAACAGACCCGATCCCCGATTCACATATTTTACTGTATGCAAAATATCTGGTGAAATCCTTGTTGCCAACAGCCATCCATTGTCAAAACGTGCAACCATATCCATTGAAGATCTTTCAAAGGAAAAACTCGTTTTTTGCGAACAATTATCATACTATTTATTCTTAAATGAATTTAATAATATGAATTTGCTTCCCAATATCACCTATTCAATTAATGATTCTAAAATCGCCATGGATTTTATCAAACATCAATCCGGTGTCCGCCCGATCATTAAAACCCGTGGTAATGGCACAACAATCTTTGGCAAGGGTATTCAAAGCATTCCATATTCTTCTGAAAACACCTGGACCCTTTGCGTTTACTGTGTAAAGAATAAAGAGTCCAATCCATTCATACCTCTTTTTTTAAAAAACATACAGTCTTATTATTAATTATTTTGTTGTTCAACCTCCTCTTTCGTTCTATTTAATTGTAATAAAATATATTTAAAAAGTAAAGCAACTGGTTATTGTTACTAGTCATATCCAATTGGTTGATGAAAGAATTTCATCTTTATTTTCGTTTTTCATGACAAAAAATCGTCGACAAAATAAGCGGTTTATATACCATGATATACGTAGCATTTTATCGACGATTTTATTGAATTTACATTTGATTATCTATTTTTCAATACCAATATAATGGTTCACTTTGGAAGTTTAAATCCTTCCTCAATAACCGAATTCCTCGCACAGTTTCTCAGATAATGGTTCCAGGATGTTTAATGCCTCAGCTACCCATAAACCGTTGTAGCGGCCCGTTCTGGATTCTTTTGCGTAATAAAGGCTTTCGATGAATTCTTCGCGGTTGATATGAAATTCCTTGGGATTAATGGGCGCACCTGCCAGCTCCAGTTTTCGCCTGATGTCATCAGAGGATGGCAATGTGCTCATTTTTCTTTTGAAATCAGTGCGATGATCCACAATTGCTTCTATTTCTTTTTTTCGGATTCCCGGATCAAAATAATGATTGGTCTGTTGCAGTTCGATGATTTCCTGGGCACCATTTCCATATGCCTTTTGTACACCCTTCATCCACTGCTCCCATGTTATCATTTCTGAAACAGTGCGGTCTATATCAAAACTATCCCAATCCATGTTTAAAATGAATTCCCAAATTTTCATATTGACAATTGCGCCTACACCAACCAGATGTCCATGCATGGACGGATGCCGCCCCTTGTTATCCTGACACATAACCCAAAAGTGATTGAGCTGGTGTTCTGCACCGGATCCGCAGGCTGACAAGCCGTACCAGGCCATGGCGACAGCACTCCTGTACAAGGCGTCCGCTAAACTTCCGATGCTGTCAATATCGCCCTTTGAAATGCCGGCAGCGACATCGTCGCTGCTGCCGATTTCTATACAGGAAGCCATCATTTTTTCTGTTTCGTCACAATAATAAATGTCTTTTACCAATTTTGCAGCATACCAATCAATGGCCGCACTTATTTTTGAAACAACCTCACCAACCCCAGCAGCATTCATGATTGATGGTGCATTGGCGATGATATTTGTATCTGCCAAAATAAGTGAAGGATAGGTCAAATAATGTGTCTTCTGAAATTCGTCGATAATGATAACCGACATGTTTGTAAAAAAACCATCCATCGTCATGGCTGATGGCAAAACCACACAGGGAATTTTCTGTTTATACGCCACATATCGAACAACATCGGTAACCGTTCCTCCGCCGATTGAAACAAGATAATCTGTTTTATCATTCATATGGCAGAGGATACGGCCGATTGCACATTCATCCGGCTTGCTGTCCGGAGGGAGGACATAGACATCAATGGAATATCCCATTCCATTCCATTTTTCTATCAAATCGATACAGATCGAATGATAAATACGTTCGTCCGTAATCAGCAGTCCATTTCTTCCAAGTTTGAGTTTCTCTATCTGGACCGGCAGCATTTGTGCCGCTCCAGGTTGGATAGCAACCGCGCCGATTGGCATGGTATGATGTTTGCCGCAAGGACACTCGAATTCATGCTTTTTATATATGTCTACATCCATCGTGTATTTCCTTTTCTAAGAACTTTGAATATTAAAAGATTTTTCCATTCAACGCATCATAAACATCGTTGAAACGCTTGTAAGCTTTATCGTATGCCGCATAATTATCCGGGTTCGGCTGGAAAGATGCCTTTATCTGAACGGCCTTATCCGATGCTTCATGGGCGTCTTTATACGCTCCAACACCGATTCCCGCATACAATGCCGCTCCCAGACAGCCCGTTTCACTTGCAGACAACAGGTAAATCGGTTGTTTGCAAATATCTGCGAGCATCTGGCTCCAAAGCGGTGATTTAGCAGCGCCGCCCGTCAGACGGATGCCGTTCAATTTGATGCCAGCTGCCAATTCCGCATTGATGATATCGTACATTTCATAACAAATACCTTCCATGACGGCTCTGGCGATGTCAGCCTTCGTCGTTCCCAGCGACATGCCGATGAAGGTTGCCCGTGCCTGGTCATTCAATTTGGCACCGGATACCCCTTGCAGATAGGGAAGGAATGTAATGCCATTCGCTCCAATTGGTACGCCTGCGATTTGTTCATTAATCAAATTATATGGATCAACGCCCGCCAATTTTGCGGCGTATTTTTCAATGTCTCCAAAGGTATCCCGGTACCAACGATAGCTGGACGCGGAAGTGTTGGAGAAGGCTTCAATAGTGAAATTGCCAACGCCATGATTTCCTTTTACCACCAATTTGCCGTTGGGATCCCGGATATCCTTGTCGGAAATGACGAAGCAGGATCCGAAAGTCCCCATGACCATGACCGCCGTTCCATCGTCGATTCCACCTGATCCAAAAGTGTTGCAATTCTGATCATGGGCACCCATGCATATCGGTGTTCCCTGTGCCAATCCCGTTTCTTCAGCGATTTCATCGTTGATGTAGCCAACTACTTTACCCGGTTCTGAAATGACTTTGGGACGTTTACTCAACGGAATGCCCAGTAATTCATGGTGTTTGACGGACCATTCCTTCTTATTGATATCCATCATGCCTTCCCGGCTGGCAGACGAAAAGTCTGTATAATAATCATCGGCGCCCAAGGCTTTAAGGAAATAATCCTGGTGGGTCGAGAACATCTCGGTTTTCGCCCAATTATCCGGTTCATTTTCTTTAAGCCAAACCAACTTGGCTATGCTGAAACACATTCCCAGCGGGTCTCCAGTAATCTTGTAGTGTTCTTCACGGGGAATCGATTTTGTAATCCATTCGATTTCCTTTTGACCGCCTCTCAAATCCTGCCATCCCACAAAGGGCCGCAGCAGTTTTCCGTCTTTATCCAACAAACCAATGACGGATCCCTGCGAAGAAAGTCCAATCCCTAGAATATCTTTGGGATCTACCTTGGATTTTTGGATAGCTGTTTTACAGGTTTTAAATAATGCCGGAGTCATATCTTCCGGAAGTTGTTCCACCCATCCTTCTTTAGGATAGTAACATGGATATTCGCGGTAATCGCTTCCCATCAGGTTTCCCTGTAAATCAAACACACACACCTTACAACCAGTCGTACCGGCATCCATACCAACCAAATATTTACCCATAGTAATCTCCTAGTCTCCTGTTATTGAATCATCATTGCAAGAAAGGCTATTTTTCTTCTTTGTCGCCTGTATATGCAGGACAAAGACCACATTTTCTCATGTCATCTACAGCATCCAAGATTTCTTTTGCTCCCTGGGTTCCGATCAATTCTGCTCCAGCAGCAAAGAACGCAAAGGCATTTTGCGGTCTGGGAGCCTTCACTCCGGCAACCTTGACTCTGGTATTGGATCCCTTTAACGCATCGACCATCATCATGACATCCGATACCGATGGCCCCGCATATTGTCCTGTTGAGGTTTTAACCCAATCAATACCCGCTTCGGCAACAAGCTTGGTTGCCGTGACGATTTCTTCTTTTGTCAGCATGCATGTTTCAATAATCATTTTCGTCATGGCCGGACCGGCAGCTTTTTTATAATCCTTAAAATGCTGAAGAATTTTATCGTATTTCTTGTCCTTGAATTCACCAACATTCATAACACTGTCGATAACCGTTGCGCCCAATCGAACCGCTTCTTCCGCTTCAAAAATCTTGACTGTATCAGATTGCTGGCCAAACGGAAAACTCACTGCAGCGCCGATCATCAGGTCCGTCCCCTTTAATTCTTCCACTACAACAGGAGTCCAGTAGGTTGACGAAAAGCAAAAGGCCTTTGCGTTGTACTTAATAGCTTCACGGCAGCCTTTACGAATCATTTCTTCTGTTGAATCCTTCGGCAGCACCGAATAATCAAACAGCTTGCCCATATCCCACTTCGTCATCTTCGATAAATCAATCATAAAACATCCTCCTCATAAAATATTTGTTTACTTTTCTTCATATTCCGGAATCATGCCGATTCGCCGCATCGTATCCAGTGAGTCGATGATCTGGGGTGCAGCTCTTGTCCCGATTAATTCCGCTCCTGCCAAAAGGAAAACATAAGCATTCTGTGGGCGCGGGAATTTAACCCCTGATACCTTAACCTTGGTCTTGGCGTCTTTTAACGTATCGACCATCACCAACACCTGTTCCAGGCTCATGCCGTTAAATTGTCCGGATGACGATTTGGCCCAATCAATTTCTGCTTCTGCAATGAGTTTGCAAGCCGTCGCGATTTCTTCATCTGTCAGCATTTCCGCTTCGATGATCATTTTCGTCATAGCCGGACCGGCAGCTTTTTTATAATCTTTAAATTCCTGGAGAACCTCTTTGTATTTTTTGTCTTTCAATGCACCGACATTCATGCAATTGTCAAGAACGGTCGCTCCCTGCCTGACAGCTTCTTCCGCTTCAAAACACTTCACTGCACTGCTCTGCTGCCCAAATGGGAAGCCAATTCCTGCTCCGACCAGAAGATCTGTTCCTTGGAGCTCTTCAGCAACCACCTTCGTCCAATAGGATGATGAGAAGCAAAAAGCCTTGCAATTGTACTTAATGGCAACTTTGCATTCCCTGCGGATCACTTCCTCGGTTGTGTCTTTTGGTAAGATGGCATAATCAAAACATTTTCCCATATCCCACTTCGTCATATGTTTAAAATCAATCATAATACCCTCCTCGTATATTTCCCACCTGGCACCTGTTCCTCCTTCCAAACGAATAATCATCCGATGCCATTATGTGTGGTCATGACTAGTTCTTGTTTTTTATTATAACTAGATATGACTAGTAAGTCAATATGAAAATTGTTTTCTTGTTTGCATTCTTTTGTCCATTTACATTTAAATATTATTTTCAACAACTTACTAAAAATAAAAAATCAGCCATAAATTAATATGACTGATCCAAGATACTTATTTTTAATAAAATAGAATTCGTAATTTAACTTTTATATTCGTATTTCAGCTTGATTTTATCTCCCCGGAAGACAACCTTTGAGTATTCATAGGGCATATCCTTCTGATCATATAAAATATCTTCCAATATGAGCAATGGATAGCCCGGGTCCACATTAAACAGCGTGCTTTCATTTTCCCTTGCCCTGGCTGATTCCAGCGTTTCAACCACCCGCATCGGCTTGAGCCCGTGATTATGCTCGAGAAGAACACAGAGTTGTTCCTCTTCAAGCTGCTTTTCTGATATGCGGTCAGAAAATTCCAAGGGGATATAGGAATAATGCAGGCTGATGGGTTCTCCCTTGACAAAGCGAAGCCTTTGTATTTCAATAATGGGCGTACCTTCTTGGCGATCCAGTTTTCTCGCTATATGCCTTGATGCGTCCTGCTTTTCAACTCCAAGCAGTTCTGTGGAAATTTCATAGCCCATTCGTTCCAGCTGTTCACGAAATCCCATATACGCAAGGGATTTAGTCATAATTTTTGCATCTGCAACAAAAGTTCCCTTTCCTGGGACCCTGTATAGCAAACCCTCCTGAACCAGCTGCGAACAGGCAGAACGCACTGTCATACGGCTAACATCAAACATTCGGTTTAATTCAGCTTCTGAAGGAATGGCAGTATTTGGCCGCCATTCCCCTTCTTCAATCTTATTTCGAATCAATTCCTCCAATTGCTGATACAAAGGTTTGGGGTTTTCTCTTCTGATTTTTTCCATTTTTTCATTTATCCTCATTCATCATTAATTGTAATGGTATGACTAGTATAGTATAACAGAAATAATTTGAAAAGAAAACTTCAAGTTTATAAAATGAGCTGCTGCATTTCTGTGATATTGTCAATGACATACGCCGGTTTAAGGCCCTCTATTACCGAAGGTTCTCCATACCCATAGGTTACGCCACAGACAGCAACACCCGCATTTGCCCCCGTCAGATAATCGGTTTTCGTGTCCCCGATGAGGATTGCGTCTTCCGACCCGCATTGATATTGGCCCAAAATGGCGTTAATACAATCCGGTGCCGGCTTAGGATTTTTCACATCATCAGCCGTAACGATGACATCAAAATAGCCCATCATTCCAAAGTCGTTAAAAATCCTTTCCGTGGCAGATCTTATCTTAAAGGTTGCGACTGAAAGCGCGGTTCCCTTTTGTTTATAGTAATCCAGAACGGCCTTCACCCCCGGATAGACCTTTGAACGAACCGAACAGTTTTCAGAATAATACGCTGTGAAATATGCCATCAATTCATTGTCAATGAGCGCTTCATTCTCCGCTCCCAAACAGCGCAGCAACAGATTCCTCGCTCCGCCTCCTATGCAGCTTCGGACAAATTCTTCCGACTTTTCTTCAAATCCGTATTTCTTCATAATCTGCAAAACCGTTCCGACCAAATCCGGCAGGGTGTCGACCAAGGTTCCGTCCAGATCAAAAATAATGTGGGAATAGGCTTTTGGTTCTTGATTCATTATTATCATAATTGATTACAACCTCGCTAAAATTGGATTGTTGATGAAATAATCATAGGTGATGCCACATTCTCCGATTCCGCGCACCTTCTTGTCCGTCTTCTTATAATCAGCGTGATAATCCGATCCACCGGAAATAACAGCCACTTTTCCGCTGTAATCCTTACGTACCTTTTCGATGATATCTTCTTTAGACATCGGTCCGTTGTACGTTGTTTTATCATAGGTATAGGAAGCTTCAATGCCATCCAGCCCGGCATCAATCAGCATTTGGATGAAAGAATCCCTGTTCATTTCACCGCTGCCCGTGGACACTTTCTCATCAATCAAATAGGGATGGGCCAGGATGACGATGCCGCCGGTATCATGGGCCAGTTTGATAATGGTCAAAGCATCCGGTTTTACCCGTTTGACACTGTATTCCGGATTGTTCCGGCACAGAAGTTTTGCGTCACTCCAGGTTTCGGTATAACCCTTATCCGCCATCAGGTTGAAAATGAGTTTCTTCTGGACATCTTCGGGTTTTCTCGGGATCCCGCCATAATTCAGGACTTCTTCCCACCCGATGGGCATCCCCTTGCTGGTCAGCTTTTCTGTGAGCTGGCGGTAAGAGTGAATTTTACTCTCGACGATTTGGCGATTCATATCCAGAAGACGATGGTCTGAAAAATCACAGCCAAATACCACCAGATGAACATCCTCTACCTTCGTTTCGCAGGAGAATTCAATGCCTGGAACCAACTTGACTCCTTGTTGCCTGGCATAAGCCACCGGATCGACCATGACACCATTGACTTCGATTTTTTCCGGAGGCAAAACATCGTGATCCGTGATGGCAACGACCTTTACGCCCCGTTTCTTTGCGTGATCGATCAATTCCTTTGGCGTATCTGCTCCATCGGAACGAGTGGTATGGCAGTGGAGATCCACTTCATAATTGGCTTTGTTCCTGTCCATCAGACTGAAAAACCGGATATGCTTGCCCACGACTTCCTTCACCCGATCCTTAACGAAGGCATCCAGCTTCAGAGGATCGTTTTGATCGGGATTTGCCTGCATATAAATGCTCATACCCTGGCAATAGGCGATTTTGATGGCCGTCGAGATATTGACTTTGGACGCACCCAAATCGATCAGACGGTAAAACATCTCATCAGACAGACCCGTCCCACCATGGAGGACCAATGGACAGGGTGAAAATCCGTTGATATTTTTGAATAAGTCATAATTGATATTGATCTCGCCCTTATAGACACCATGCGCCGTTCCAACTGCCGGGGCAAAAGCATCGACGCCCGTTTCTTTTAAAAATCGACGGCAATCATCCGGGTTCGCGTGGGCTCCAGCCCCTTCTTTGACGAAAATATCATCTTCCACCCCGACGATCGCACCCAATTCTCCTTCAACCGTCACGTTTTTCGGATGGGCGTAATCCACAATTTTCCTCGTATTGGCAATGTTGTCATTCAAGGGCAGCTGTGAGCCATCGTACATGACAGACGACCATCCCGCATCAACACAGGCCTTGGTAAAATCAATGTCTCTGGAATGATCCAGGTGGATTGCCACATTAACTTTGGCATTTTCTGCGATAGGTCTCAAATACCCCATCATTTCCTGGATACCGAAGGCTTTGACGGTTTTCACTGATGTTTGCAGGATGATGTTCTGTCCCAGTTCTTCAGCCGCTTCCACTGCTGCTTTTGCTGTCAGATAATTTACAATATTAAAAGCCCCCACCGCATAATGCCCTTTACGCGCATCTTTTAATAATGCGTCCATATTTACGTATGCCATTTTTTCCCTCCTACTTTTTAAAATATTCATCCGTGTAATTAGCATTACTAGTCATTACCTGTATTATATAGCTTTTTTTCTTCGCTGTCAAGAACAATTCACTGTTTCCATTTTACATGAGCACAAAAAAAACAGTAGACAATAAAAAAGTAGAACCCTGATTGCCTCGTTTGCAAATCAAGCCCCTGCTTTTACTTCATCATGTACTTTCCGGATTTTGGCATTCACGGCACTAGCCGGTCCAGCAGTTCCGGCTGCCGGTTGGCCGGCAGACCCAGGTAATGCTCAAAAAGACATTCCATATAAAGATACGGGTCCAGGCCATCAGCCTTCGCCGTTTGTATATGATACACTAAAAATACCCAAAAGGGGGTGCGGACGAAAAGTTGGACATCTAAATCAAAAAGGAGTAGGCTGTGTATTCACCTGAAGATCGTCTCAAAGCTGTACAACTTTTAATAAAATATGACTTTGCCTATACGACTGTCATACAGGAATTAGGTTATCCATCCTCCGTTAAATCGCTTAAAAGCTGGTTTGCAGAGTATCATTGTCATGGAGAACTTCACAAAAAATGTTCAAATAAAAATTTCTATAGTGACCATGAGCGTCAGAATGCAGTTGCTTACTATTTGGAACATGGCAGATCCATTTCCAAAACTTGTCGAAAACTTGGCTACCCAAGCCGAACGACACTTGACCATTGGATAAACGAATTGGCTCCAGATGAAAAGAAACGTTGTCGTTCCAGCAACATTGTGATAAGCTATCCTCAGAACATGAAAGAGCAGGCTGTTATTGAATTATGTTCCCGAAATGGAACTGCCGACACGATTGCCGAATCATATGGTATCCAACGAGGAACACTGTATAACTGGAAGAGGCAGCTGCTCAGCAAGGAGGTGCCTTGTAGTATGCCTGAAATGAAAGAAGCAACCCTGTCCGATCAAAAAGATGAGTTATTATCAGAAATTGAACGCCTTCAAGCCAAAGTATCTGAACTGAAGAGGGATGCCTATTGCCTTCAAATGCAGAAGGATATTCTGGAAAAGGCGGCTGAAATCATAAAAAAAGATCCGGGCATCAATCTAAAGAATCTGTCGAATCGCGAGAAAACGGCTCTGATTGATGCCCTAAGAAGGAAATACCCACTATCGAATTTATTCTTACAGGTAAAAATTGCAAGAAGCACCTATTATTACGAGCATAGAATCCTAACGATGCCAGATAAGTACGCAGATCTGCGTAAACATATCTACGATTTGTTTTATGACCTCAAAAGCCGGTACGGTTACCGTCGGATTCACGCCGTCCTTAAAAATGAAGCCATCATTGTTTCAGAAAAGGTGGTCAGACGCCTGATGTCCGAAATGGGGCTCATCGTCCCCCATAAAACAATGCGGAAATACAATTCATATAAAGGGGAGATAACGCCTGCTGTTCCTAACCTCATCGAACGTAACTTCCACGCAGATGCCCCCAACAAAAAGTGGCTTACAGACATCACAGAATTCTCAATTCCAGCAGGCAAGGTCTATTTATCGCCAATCGTCGATTGCTTTGACGGTGCATTACCCAGTTGGACCATCAGTACCAGCCCAAACGCAGAACTCGTCAACACCATGCTTGATAACGGGATCGCCTCTCTTGAAGAAGGTGATGCACCAATAATCCATTCGGATCGCGGATGCCACTACCGATGGCCAGGCTGGATTGCCAGAACGGATGAAGCTGGGTTGAGCCGCTCCATGTCGAGGAAAGGTTGCTCCCCGGACAATTCGGCATGTGAAGGTCTATTTGGCCGTATCAAAAATGAACTGTTTTACTTCCGAGACTGGAAAAATGTAACGATTGATGAATTTATAATGGTTCTCAATGATTATCTGATATGGTATAACGAAAAAAGGATTAAAGAAACACTGGGGTGGCGGAGTCCATTGCAATATCGACAATCGCTTGGTTATTCGATGTAAATGATGAACCATTTGACTAAAACATTTATATTCAGAGTATTGTCATGTCCAAGAAAATGTCCGCACCCCCTTTTTAGGATTTTTGCTTGACAAAAAACAGCCGTTTCAACGATGGAACAAATTACTGCACTTTCGCTAACCGACATAAATGTTTGTTTTACCAGGTTTTCCGTTTTATATGGACCAATACTGTATCCAATGATTTCTCGATTGAAGAGATCCACGAGTACACAAAGATAATTCCAATTTAGTTAGTAGTTGCTGGTTTTGTTGTCTCCAATGATTTCACTGTATTCCGGCCCATATCACTTTTAGCTACTGCCGGACATGTCCGCAAAAATGCTCAATGCTGTTCTTTCTAATACAATATGAATAAATATTCTAAAAAAAGATAATGGAGATGCGGAATTCGGCACGCAATCGGCACGAATTTTGAAAAATGTTATACAATTTTACGCGATTTTGAGCGATGTTATAAAATCGATTAACCGTCCTATCTACGCAATTCTATGCGTTTACATTATATCCGAAAGGTCGGGGGGTCGAATCCCTCTTGGCACGCCATAACCCGCTTAGATACAGGCTTTCAGGCCTGTTATTTTTTTACCACAAATCCGTTTGAAGTGAATTTGAAGTGAGATTTCCATCACCCTCCAGCTCGTACAGTCCATCACTCTTGGATGTCACAACGTCCTTAAGTGAAAAGATCACATGAATATAGGTCTTTTCCGTGATGGCCATTGTACTGTTGCCAATGAATGGGGTGACAAGTCCCCTCCCTGAGATGCCTTCATTCTTTTTCCTTACCACGCCGCCATCCATAACGCCGCTTTTCCGGTACTTCTTGATAAATGCCGCCACACATCCATCGTGGACCTGTTTCCGGACGAGGTTCATGAGCTGTTCATGGCCAATTATAAAGATATTTTTAAAATATATGTTAATTTTTTATTTTAATTGCAATTCCAGGTGTATCCCTTTATACTGAAATAAGAAGGAACAGAATCTGGAACATAACATTACCTGTTATTAGGAAGAGAAAGTGAGGTTGGGAAAACAGATTAAGAAGGTGAGATTATGAAAGGAAAGGGCAAAAGAAACAGCGGCTTTACTTTAATTGAAATTATTGTGGTTTTGGTGATTCTTGCCATTCTGGCGGCTTTCACCATTCCGGCGATGCTGGGATTCATCACCAATGCACGGGAAAAGGAATGCATCAGCATCCGGGGCACCCTTGCCCGTGGTTACACGGCAGAGTATGTTGCAGCCCATCCAGAGGGCAGTGATGTCACGCTGGATGAAGCGACTGTCCTGCTGAAAATCTCCGCTATTAAAAGCTATGGGGCCTCCACTACCTTGGGGAATCTGTGTCCCTCTGGCGGCACGTATACTGTAAAATCCGTCGATCAGGCACATGTCGTCATTGTCTGTTCAAAACATGATAGTGACACGAATGCCAATGCGTACGATGCGAATAAATCGTACAAAAAAGATGATATCGTGATTAAAAACCATATTAAATACCTCTGCACCAATGCGTGTACAGGAATTGATCCGGAAAGTGGCAATAATGCTAGTAGTTATTGGCTGGTTATTGGAACCGATGATGAATCCATTCCAAAATATTTTTATAAGTCTCATTACCAAAAGGACGTTGTTGTTATCTACAACGGGAAACAGTACAGAGCCAAAGTAAAAGGTGCACAAGGAACCCCCTCGTCACCCAGCACATACTGGGAAGCTGTAACCTGATACCGTTTTTTATTACTTCAATTAATTATCTTGTACCCCTTTAACTTCTCTTCATTTGTTGTTGAAATGACGATGTCAATTATTTTTTGGGGGACCTATCTCCCTAACATTTTAATTTCTTTAGCTGGCTTCGAAAGTTGCCAGCTTTTTTCATAAAAAAATAAAGTGGCTCACATGAGCCACTTAGAAAAAAATCACAATGATATACACTGGCCGGTCATTTTTTAAGCCTGGTCGATGTGCATCATCACTGTTTCAATTCGTTTAATAATGATAAAACAATGAATAATGACACAAAGACTTGGTTCCATAACGTTGGTACAATTAGTTTACGACTCCTTTATAACCATTCTTCGCCATTTGCACCCTTTCCACCTGTGTTATCTGCCTGAAAGGTGTGTCTGTATTTCCAGACACGGGATTATTTAAATTAATATGGATACCTTCCCATCGCTTCGCCTGTCCGACAGTCCCGCTCGTTCCGCCATCCATGGCGTTGTCCTGCCAGCCATAATCCTGAACATGGGTATTGAACGATGCTTTGTAATCATTTCTTATCTCTGAGTATAGAACTCAAACATTGTTTCGTCAATTACAAATGTGTTTTTGATGCTTTACCGCCAAATGGTTCTTCAACGAGGCCTGCCTTTCCCATCCCGACTTCCAAACAGCAAAAAAGTCAACCTAACGGCCACTACCATCACCCGGCAACGGCGTTATTTTAACAATTGCACCAGCCCGCCGTACCCCTCCGCTTCCATCTCTTCAACTGGAATAAAACGAAGGGACGCGCTGTTGATGCAATAACGCAGGCCGCTGGGCGATTCCGGATCCCCCTCGAAGACATGGCCCAAATGGGAATCCCCTGTCCGGCTGCGCACCTCCGTCCGGACCATGTGATGGCTGGTATCCATCCGCTCCACCACCGCCGGTTTTTCGATGGGCGCCGCGAAGGCCGGCCATCCGCAGTTGCTGTCGTATTTATCCGCCGAAGAAAACAGCGGCTCCCCCGTCACCACATCCACATAGATCCCTTTGGCGTGATGGTTCCAGTAAGCGTTGGAAAAGGGCCTTTCCGTCCCGTTTTCCTGGGTCACCCGGTACTGCTCCCCATCCAATTTTTCCGCGATGACTGCCGCCGCGGGCTTGGGATACTTCCCCGGATCAACCAATGGTTGGGAGAAAAGGGTCATGGCGTCCAGCGGGATATGGCAGTAGCCGCCGGGATGCTTATCCAGATAATGCTGGTGATATTCCTCCGCAGGATAAAAATTCTGAAGGGGCCCGGTTTCCACCGAAAACCGTTTGGCACGCCCCGCCTCGATGGCGGCGATCCGCGCCACCGTCTTTGCAGACGCGTCATCCACGGTGTAAATGCCCGTTTGGTACTGGCTGCCGAAATCATTCCCCTGACGGTTGCGGACCGACGGATTGATGACGTAAAAATAGGCCAGCAGCAGCGCGTCCAGACTCACCTGTTCCGGGGCGTAGGTGACCTCCACCGTTTCACGGAAGCCGGTGGTCCCGCTGCAGACCTTCTCGTAATGCGCATCCCCTTCCCCGGTACCGTTGGCATAACCGCTCACCACCTTGATGACCCCGGGAATGCCGCCCATCAGCTTTTCCATTCCCCAAAAGCAGCCACCTGCCAGATAGATTTTTCTTTCAGCTTGCGTTTCCATGACAAACTCCTTTCATCTATTATCGCATCGGTTTATTCCTATCATTATAATATGCTATTTGGCTTTCATCAAATGGTTTCTGCGATCATTAAGGTATGACCCGGATTCCCAGGTTTTCAGCTCAAGTCCTCCATCCGTTTGACCGGAACCACGACCGTCCCGCCTTCCACCATCGGTTTGCCGTTATAGCCCCGGTGGGTTGCTGCCAAGGTCTTATTATCGACCTCGATGGGTTTATCGGCTTTCACGAACCAGCTTCCATCCAATCCCACGCTGTACACTTTTCCGGTCTTCCCATTGACCTTGATCAGAATGAGCCCCTTGCCGGCCCGGTTCTGGGGCTTCAGCCGGGATACCGGTATTTCCTTCACATAGCCCTCTTCCGTGATCACCTCCAGATACCTGGCCTCGGTTTCCAGATAAAAGGCGCCAATCAGGCGGCTGTCCGCCAGCTTCATCCCGGTTACCCCGGCCGCCTGTTTCTTCATGTTCCGGAGCGACTTGGCCGGGAACATCAGGCCATAGCCGTCGCTGCTGACCAGCACCAGATTCTTGTCCTCATAAGGCAGCACCGCAATGACTTCATCCTCCTTTTTCAGCCTGATTCCCGAGACGCACGGCCTGGAAATGGCCTTTAGTTCTTCCCAGGGCATCCGTTTGACCAGACCCCCGCTGGTCACCATGACGATCCCCTTTCCGCCCTTTTCCGGCTGGGAGAAGGCACTGACCAAGGGCCCGGCAAAGCCGCTGAAATAGGACCCGATATGGGAGGCTTTCCGGTTGCCGCCGTCGGCGATGCCCATATCCTCCAGCAGCCGCTTGCATATCTGACCGGTATTCGTGAAGGCCAACAAGTAATCGCCCGTATTGGCGATGAACTGGTCTGTGATGAAGTCATCGGAGCGGATGGTGTTGATCCCGGTCTTCTTCCTGGGATCACAGGCATCGATGTAGCCGTGGTATGTGATTTCCACCCGCACATCCTTCTGGACGGCTTTCTGGATATCCACGACGGCGGCTTCCCGTTTGCGGATGACGGTCCGCCGTTTGTCCCCGTACTGGTCCTTGACGGCGGCCAGTTCTTTTTTGATCAGGTTGTCCATCTTACGCTTGGATTTGAGGATGCCTTCAATCCGCGCCGCCTCCTTGCGCGCCTGGGCCAGCTCCTTCTTCGTCTTTTCCATTTCCATGTTGGTCAGCTTTTGCAGCCTCATGTCCAGCACGGCCTGGGCCTGGCGTTCATTGAGCTCAAAGGCGTCCATCAGGTTCTTCCTGGCTTCCGCCGTATTCTTTGACTGCCGGATGATCCGGATGGCCAGGTCGATTTGGTCTAAAATTTTAACCAGGGCTTCCAGGATTTCAATCCGGTCCCGCAGCTTTTGAAGGTCGAATGCCAGCCGCCGTCCCGTCGTCTCGTGCTTGAAGACCAGATAATGCTTGAGATACTGGACGATTCCGAGCTGCCGGGGTACGCCGTCCACCAGGGCCAGCATGTTATAACCAAAGGTGGTTTCCAGATCCGTGTACTTGTACAGGGCGTCCTCGATGACCTTGGGATCGTAGTCCTTCTTGACCTCCACCACGATGCGGATGCCATTGCGCCCGGATTCGTCCCGGACATCGGCGATCCCCTGGCCGACCTTGCGTTCTTTGGCCACGGCGGCAATCTTCTCCACCGTCTTGGCCTTGTTGGTCATATAGGGGACTTCGGTGATAACCAGGTCCGTCTTGCCCCGGTTGCCGGCTTCCCGCTTCATCCTGCACCGGACCTTGAGCTTGCCCTTCCCAGTTTCGTAGGCTTCCCTGATGGCTTCAGCGCCGTTGATGATCCCCGCCGTCGGAAAATCCGGCCCCGGCATGACGGTCAGGATATCGTCGACCGATGCATCCGGGTTATTTAGCACCATCAGGGTGGCGTCGATGGCTTCCCCCAGGTTGTGGGGCGGGATATTGCAGGCCATCCCGACGGCGATGCCCGATGAGCCATTGACGATCAGGTTGGGAAACTGGGCCGGAAGGAGGACCGGCTCCGATTCGGATCCATCAAAGTTAGGCCGGTAATCCACGGTATTTTTCCCGATATCCGCGAGCATGGATCCGGCGATTCCCCGCAGCTTGGCTTCGGTATACCGCATGGCCGCCGCGCCATCGCCATCCATGCTGCCAAAGTTGCCCTGGCCCCACACGAGGGGATACCGGAGGGAGAAGTCCTGGGCCATCCGGACCATGGCATCGTACACCGCTGTATCTCCATGGGGATGGTATTTACCCAGTACCTCCCCGACGATGCGCGCCGACTTCCGGAACGGCTTGTCCGGGGTGATCCCCAGGTCGTACATGGCGTACAGGATCCGCCGCTGGACGGGTTTCAAGCCATCCCGTACATCCGGCAGGGCCCGGTCTGTGATGACGGACATGGCGTAGTCAATGTAGCATTCTTTCATCTGGTTCTCGATCCCGACCGTTTCCACAGCCTTCCGTGGGATCGGATCAAACATGGATTGTTGCTTCGGCTTTCTTTTCAAGATGCTTCCCTCTTTCCCAAACGATGTGTCAAACTCGAAAGCGGCTCGTATGCGCCCCTTATATCAGCTAAAATGGCGACGGATTGAATCACTCCGGTGATGCGGTGCCGGAATCCCTTCCCACGATTTCCACCGTTGACTATTAATTATACACGTCTTGCCTCGACTCTTCAAATATCCAGCCGGTGGAAGCCTATTATCAAAGAGTTTCAGATGGAAACGGATTAAATGAAACTGATTTTTTTATTAAATTAAAATAAATGCCTTAATCCTGTTGAAATTCGCTTCATTCACTGATATAATGGCAATGTCAATCGTTAGGGGAATCATTTCCCCCAACATTTTCATTTCTTTTCCTTAATTTAGCTGGCTGCGAGAGTTGCCAGCTTTTTTCTTGCAAAAAATAAGGCGGCCCGGGTGGGCCGCTTAGAAAAAGCCACGATGATATGCACTGGCCGATCATATTTTTTTGATTGGTCGATTTGTATCATCAGCAGTTTTAATTAGATTAATCATTAACTGGGCAAATCTGAACTATAATCTCAATGAATGAAGGATATCAAATCCATGGAAACCGGCAAAGGATTTACTCCTGATAAAATTAATGTAGAACTTGCTCGAGAGTTTGGAAAATAATGGATATATCAACTTATTCTGTCAGCACCCATAATCCAATAAATGATTTAGAAGTGGCTCATATGAGCCACTTCCTGTAATACTCCCGCAAATACTTAAACGGAAAGGGCATAACGGTCATCTGCCCCGACCGGACGACTGGTGTCATCAGCATCTTCAATATCATCAAGAATTCTTCCTTTGATGCACCCTCTACCTTCCGGCAGACCGACGATCTGACAGGCGCTCCGTTCATGCCGCTTCCGTAGGGCGACATCGCGTAATACTGTAAGTCTTTGTAGGTAAAGAAAACCAAATCCGTAACTCCGGGATAATATTCTTCCTGGAACGCCTTATTCCGGCCCAACCGCGTCAATAACACATGACCGCCTGTCAATTCCTTATAGGCTTCGTTCAGACCAACCGCAGCCTTTCCTTTGATTTTTGAATTGATGGCTTTCTCAATTTCCCGGCTTCCCCAATTCCCGAATTGCTGCTGGACTTCTTCATAATCCTCCGACTCCGGCCAATGCTCCTTGATGATTTTCGCAATGGCTTCACGATCCCCATAATGAAAGTCATCGTAGTACAGGGCGTACAATTTCTCCACATCCGGCAGCACCCGCAGGTCCGTATCCATAATGGCTATTTCTTTCCCATTGTGGATTATTTTATAATTTGTCTTTTCATCATCATCCTCTACTTGAGAGAACAGCATCTTTCCTTTATTAAACGTGAGATTGAACCAGCCATCAAAGGGAAGCGCTTCATCCTTGGATGCCATACTGAAAATCCACCCATCCAATTCCTCCATATGATCGAACAGGGTACAGCATCCGTCTGCAATATCCTTTTTAACCAGCCATTCCTTGAGCAATACCCGGATAACGGCAATAGCCTCAACCCTGGCGCTATCCAATGCCACCTTGCCGGTAGCCTCAGCCAGTTTATCCGTCAATCTCTTGATTAAGTCCGTGGTGATGTGCTGGACCGTTTCTTCCTTGTACTGCCCATATGGGTCCTTTTTATTTTCATAAGCTTCCTTGGAATCGACGATGATGATAGCTGGACGGCCTTCCAGTGGCCTGCCGGCTTCGCAACACGCCAGGGTATTTTCTATCTTTTCATCTGCAAGACGATTTTTGTAGATCTCAGTCAATGCCAGAAAATCCCTTATGACGGTTTCGTCTTTCGCGAGGTTGATGACATCGACCCGGTTCATCAGAGCCGCGATTTTCTGATCAATGGCCTTGTTGCCCTTCACCTGGGTATTGGTGTCCCTGTCAACAGTCTGTTCGACATTGACCTGTTCCAATTCGACCTGTGGCAGACAATCTGAGAAAACACGCCTCATCAGCCGCAGCTGTTCCGCCAGAATCCCACATTTGCTCTGGTCGAAGGACCGGGCATTCAGGCTCATCCAGTCAATCCCATTGTGGCTTTCGCTTTTTCCTTTTTCCATGACATACCGTTCCTTATCCGATCCATTGGCATTGATCAGATGGCCGGTTTGCCGGTTATCCACGGTGAATAACGGTTTATTCTTCTTTTCTAAGTGATGATAAGGATAAAGCGGTTTGACATTCATATGGATGACATTTCCCTTATAAACGACGATATCCAGGCAACGATCGTCATATCCTTCTGGTTTGATGAACAGCCCATTGATGATCTGGTTGCGTTTCAGATCTTTGTCCCGGAAGAATGGCCGGTTATTGGCTGCTCGCATGAAGAGATTGGCCAGCAGCTCCTCCCGGATGGTTTCAGGATCCACCCGTCGTCCCCCATACACGTACAGCTCTTCCGTCAGGCTTTCCCTCAGCTCCGACACCTTGGGCGCCAAAGTAAGGGGAAACAGCATCAGATATCCATTTCCACCGGCATACTTATCGTAGACGATTGCCTGAACCTTCCGGCTGCACAGAGCTCCTTCCCTAAAAAAATGGTCATTGCGAATGTAACCCCGTGTATCTTTCCGGATGGCAAAAATGGCAAATTGTTCACGGATGGCCGCATAATCAAAGGTGATGGCCAATACATTCAGATTGGCCCGATACGCCATTGCTTGAAGTTTCATCGGATGACTCCTTTGGCTATAACTTTTTCATAGAATTCTTGATTGATGACGCCGGTCTCCGGGTCAATCAGGCCATTGACCTCGAATAAATGGCCGCCATCAGGTGCCAGCGATTCCGATACATTCATCGCCTCCCCTTTGTAAGGCAGGACATTGATGACGAACCCAGATTTTGCGTTACATAATGCCATTTTATCATAGTACTGCTTCCGTGCCTCTTCCTCATTTCGATTGAAAGTCCGCCATAATTTCATGTCCAGATATGCATCCGGTCCGGCGATAAAATCAAACACTTCAAATTTGATATCATCGTCAATTTCCCGGACTTGGATTCCATAAAATACCTCCAGTATATAGCGCCCTGCGATTTCGCCCATTGCTCCCTGGTAAATATTCTTGGCCGCACAGGGATTCAATTGCAGGGATTGGCGTCTGAGTTCTGTGGGGATACCTCTTTGTTCCAGATATTCCCTGAAGCCATGGATATTCAGCATCTGTGGAATCATCAGTGTTTCATCGCTGATTTCTTCTGCACAGATGTCAGTCCGTCTCAAAAAGTCAAAGTGTGTATTTTCTCTAAAGTCATACCCGCGATTGAACCAATATCGCACCGGCATGCCTTCCACGTATCGGGGATTTTCAAAACAAGCCAGTTTCATGATTCCCTTTTGAAAATCATTTTGCAGCGATGGGTCATCCGGCCTGGTCTGCCGGACAATCATCTGCCGGATAGCCTGCCATTCACTGCGCTTCTGCTGCGTCATAGCTTCTGTTCCAATCAAGCGCAGGTAATTATCCCAAAGGTACCGGTAAAAAGCCTCTGTCTTTCTGGATGTTTTATGTTCATCATGTTCCAGCTTTTCGTTTGTCAAATCATTTGGTCTCCTTGAAGCATAATGCGCGTATTCCTTTGAAACAATGATCTTTCCGTTTACATCATACCGCATGGTGTTGGCATTGCGTTCTCCCATGTATATTTTCGTATGTTCATTCCGCCACCCGGTCCGCATGCTCCGCCCCAGGTATTGGGCTGTTTCTGCGGATACGGCCCAGGCATAGGAGCTGGTCTTTTTGATAATTCCATTTGATTCTACGATCTGGACTTCATTTCCCTGTGCCTTGGCCATGGCACTTTGAATGAGTCTGTCCCGGTTTATACGGGATATCTCATTGTGCGCGTGCAACGAACTCGCCTGGTACAAATAGCCGAGCAGCGACTCATGGTTTTCCGGATTGAAAGTCACTTCACCAAGGTTTTTGTAAACATGGGTCAAATCCATGATACAAACAGCATCAAAATCTTTGTTACGGCCCACCTTATCTTTATACGCAAAGATATGATGCAGCGGCCTCCCCAAAAAATCCTTCTGACCATCCATGGCCAGGTGTTTCAAATTGAGACCCCGTCCTCCTGAATTGTTGGACATGATGACGATGAAGGGTCTGCCGCTTACAGAAAACTTGTCAATTTCAGAACGCCCGGTTTCCATGTTGTCAGCTTTCAGATGTTGGATTTCACAGTGATCAGCATCTCCCATCAATACCCCAAGGCATTCCCTGAGCGAATCGGTGTAGCGATCCCCATTCCTGTTGGTCAGGATTAACAGGCTCTGCATATCCCTGGCTTTCAAAAAATCGTAGGCTGTCCCGACAAGCTGGCAAATAACCATCTGTTCATAACCATCTTCTCCGTCATTCATGATCCGGTCTTTCAATTCTTCCAGGATTTCTTCCCGATGCTCCGTATCGTCAATGTGGAAATATGATTCCAATTCCCGGACAGACATTTCCTTGAACGTCTTGCTGCCCATTGAAGGAATGAGGACTTTATCATTGGTGATTGTTTTTAATCCTTCCATCTTCTGATCGTAGGCCTTCTTCAAAAATCCGGTCTCTTCCTTTGTATTTTCCAGGAATTGACTGCCGATACTATCCCTGATGAATTCAAGATCGTAATTCGTGAAGATCGATTCAAACTGGGCGGTTGCCGAGATTCCGATGACCACGGCTTGTTTGGTCAATTCCAGCAGGTACCGTTCCGGTGTTTCGTCCATCTTGCAGTAGAACACCTCATCCATCGTGGAATGATCCGGATCTCCCATCAGGCAGGCATAGGACAATCCCCGCACGGATTCAGTTGTCATGATGCTGGGATCACCCGAATAAGGTCTGCGCCCCACCATGTTGGTGATCATGGCATGCAGGAATCTGGCATTACCTTCTTCTTTCGAAAACTTCAATTCAGAAAGCAATGAATTAATGGCATTGTCCATCGTATAATCCAGATTGGTTTCCATCCGGTATTTTTTATAATTGCTGGCAATCTTCATACCAAAATAAGCAAACCGTTCGATGATGCCATCCATGTACCTCAATATATTTTGAAAGTCATCCCCTTCGATTTCTTCGCCATTTTGCGACTTAAAAATTCGATTGGTCCGGGTTTGCCCATCATAGCGGACCGTCAGTTTGTCCTGTTTGGAAATCGGCACCAGATCCCTTCCGGTCTTGCAAAACAACAGATTATATTCTTTCATATCGAAAACCGATTTATAATTGGCATTGAGCCGGACATGTTCAAATTGGTCTTCCCCTTGGCGGAAGATGGCTTTGATTTCATCAAACAGATGACGAGAGGATTCTTGCTCATTTTTTGTTTCAGGCCGCAATATCTCGCTGCCGACAATATTAAATTCCTGAAGGGCCAGCCGAAGGCGCTGGTACGCGCTGATCAGATTGACGGTCCGGGCATTATCGATCATGTGGTTTAATAAAATCGGTTTGCTGGCATCAAATTCGTCGATAAATACCAGGCTTCCTTTCATCCCCTCCCAATTGTTTAACGTAAAGGTTCCTGATAAAATCGGATCAAAGCTAAAATACATCCGGCTTACGGTCAAGGCCACCAACGTTTTTTCTGAATCCAGCAACAGGATATTGGGATAGGCTTTTATCAACCAATTCCATTTCTTGTCCTGTTTCACCCATGCCAAGCGTTCCTTTGGTGTTTTTCCCTGAAGCTTTTTCATCAGTTCCGTCTTAATGACCTGCCGTAATTGTCGTTCTGCTTCGATGTACCCTTTTTTAAGGGATTCCGCGATGATCCAGTCATTATCAGGATTCTTTGCCGATGCTTTTATCCTGCCATCCATATAATCAAAGTATTTCCAGATGGCCTCCTGCTTTTCTTTCTTAATCTTCTTCATCCAGTCTGCTGGACAATTTTCAGTAATATTCCGGCATTGCTCCAGAGACCCATTGGCATACACCCGCAGGAAATGCCTGTCGAATTCTTCCTTGTTGCAGCCGCGCTCCTTCAAGATATTGTCGTAAAACTCTTTTTCGATTTCCCGTAGGTTCTCATTCCGTCCCACTGCATAAAACATCCGCTTTGGCAGATTCTTCATTTTTCTGAGGATTTCTCTTTCTTTGAGAGTCTGGTATTCAGGGAATACCAAAGCATCCATCATCTCAGCCGCCGTGTATGTCTTTCCATCTCCCGTCGGTCCCGCCAACAGGTATAAACCATTTTTCCCCAATTGATTAATTTTCTTGGCCAAAATCTGAAACTGAATGTTTTCTTCTACTACATATGGTGTTTCCATCCTTATAAAATTACCTTTCTGCCCAAAGGGCTGACTGAAGTGGCTCATATGAGCCACTTCCCACCGTAATACATCGGATTAAAAATGCATTAAACAATGATCCTTAATAAAAAAGGAAGCACGTGCGATCAACCTGCACAATGCTTCCTTCATCATTTACATATACCTGATGTCACCCATGCAGAGATCTCCAGCCTTCCGCACTGATGGACTTCAACTGATTAATAGGCAAACAGCTGTGCCCAATAAAAACCGTATCCTGAATGGGCGTATGACATGGAAAGTCCCATGTACTTGGCTGAGACACTAAGGATATTGGCGCGGTGCCCGGCGGAGTGCATCCAGCCATCGACAACTGCTTCCGCGTTGGGATACCCCGCAGCGATGTTTTCACCGCATAAGGATTGTTCCAGCCCAACCTGTTTCCCAACGGTAAAGCAGGACGATCCATCCGGACGGGTATGGCTGAAGGCCTGCAGCAATTCATCTGAGCGGATGGCCGCTGCCTGATGCAGCCTGGGAAGTCCTGTCACATAGGCCAATCCATTTTCCTTCCGGTTTCTGTTCACGGCATACATGACGCCTGCTTCATAGCTGTCATAAGCCTGGATGACCGGGGTATCTGTTGCTCCGGGGGCCGGTCCATTTTTCGCAACCAGACAGATTTGTATTCCTTCAAGACGGAATCCATGTCCTGTGGTTCCGGCAATACTGCCGTTCTTCGCCCAGTCCAGCCAGCCGTAGTTCTGCGCGTGGACCCTGTAATACACATCATAATGATTGGCCATTTCACCCGTCAATTCAATCTGGATGGCTTCCAGACGAAGGGATTGACCCTGGGTTCCTGACATCGCGCCATCAGTCTTCCACTGCGATTCCCATCCTACATTTTGGATATGGGTCTTATAGCGGATGCTGCCGGTGTATTCCTGATTGTTCAAGCTGATATGGATGGCTTCCAAACGTTTGGCCTGTCCCACTGTGCCGCTGGTATCCCCATCAAAGGCATTGGCCTGCCAGCCGTAATCCTGGACGTGGGTGTTGTACTGGACCAGGGGATGCTTGTAGGCATTGTCCGTTTTCCCGGGAGCCGCTCCGCCTTTTTGCACGAGCTGGATTTCAATCCCTTCCAAGCGGTAACCGTAACCGGACGACCCGGCCATTTCACCATCCTTGGCCCATCCCATCCAGCCAATATTCTGGCAATGGACGCGATAGTACACGTCATAGTGACTGGCCATTTGACCAGTCAGTTCGATCTGGATGGCTTCCAGCCGCAGCGATTCCCCTTGGCTTCCGCTCATCGCGTCATCAGATTTCCATGACGATTCCCATCCTTTGTTCTGGATGTGGGTCTTGTAACGAACGCTGCCCGAATAACTGGCATTGTCCAGCTTGATCTGGATGGCTTCCAGCCGCTTGGACTGGCCGACCGTACCGCTGGTTTCACCATTTTTGACATAGTTCTGCCAGCCAAAATCCTGGACGTGGGTTTTATAGCTGATGGACTGTGATTGATCAGCTTTTCCCTCTGTCAGCGGCACTGAAACGTCCATCATTCCGGATTTAGGAGAATTGGTCTGGTACTGATAGGTCATCTTTGAATCCGTCGGCAAAGTTGAATAAGTCACGATGCCTGTAGTGCTGTCCAGGGTACCGCCATCGGTCATTGAGATACGGCTGTAATCATTGCTGTTCAATCCAAGATCTGAGAGGCGGACTTGGTATTGGCCGTTTGTGTTGACGTATTGAATCCCCGTGGTCAAGCTCTGTTTAGAATAGGATTCCGCTGAAACTACCGGATCATCCCCAACATCCAAACGGATTATATGATTGTCATTGCAAATCAGCGTTGTTAATGCAGTGGCGCCATTGACATTCAAGGAAGTCAATTCATTGTTCATGCAATAGAGTTCCTTCAGCTTTTTACACTGGCTCACGTCAATGGATTTGAAATTGCTGCCCCGGAGGCCGATTGATTCCAGGTTGACATTCTTTGAAAAATCGATGCTGTCGATATGATTGGTTTCATGCTTGTCAAAATCCGTTTTATTATTCATTGAATCAAAAGTCTGAAGCTCGGTATTATGGCTGATATCCAGATTGGTCAGATTATTTCTGGAAATATCCAGATATTTTAAAACGGTGTTTTGACTCAAATCCAATTCACTCAATTGATCGTCCATGCATGACAATTTTTCAAGCTTGGGATTGGAGCGCACATCCAATGTTTTCAATGGGTTTCTATAACACACAAGTTCTGTTAATTCCGGATTATGGCTGATATCCAAGGATGAGATGGTTCCCCATGAGCAATCCAGTGATTGTAATTTGGGATTATGGCTCACATCAATGGATGACAACTTTTGTACAGACAATTTTGTCAATTCGGAATTTTGACTGACATCTACTCCCCCCGATAAATTTGTAGCATCAACTGATAATTCTGTTAATCCCTTATTCTTGCTGATATCAAAACTTTCCAATCCTGAGGGATCACAAACAAGTTTTTTTAACGATGTAAAATACTCAATTCCTTTAACATTCTTCATTGTTCCATCTGATGGCCAGATGCTCATTTCGTTGGTGTTGTTAATCGTATCTGCTGTCAATGTGCTGCCAAATTTCTTGGTAACATACGCGCGGAATCCCGCATCCGGGAAATGGGCTTCATCCACTGCAATACCTGTGCTGCCCTGTGTTTCCAATTCACTAGTCGCCGAAGTCGGCTGAACATCGGTATTGTTGTCAGCTTCAGCTGCCCATGCACTGAGCGGCCATAAAAAAGTGACCATTACAATGCTGAGAATGATGATAATCCGACTCCTTGCTATCTGTTTTTTCATGATATACCTTTCCTTTCCAAAATTTAACCCGATTACAATTTCATTTCAAATTCCCTGGCTACTCTTTTCCTGTTTTCCTCCTTCTTATACTTTTCCACTTACCCATCTCCATCCGTTAAGTCATCTTTTCCTAATAGTTATCCCCTCCTTATTGATTTTTCTTTTATAATAATACAACTCACTCGAAAAAGAAATCGTCGCAAAGTTCAAAATTATTAATTTTTAATTATCATTTTTTTCAGCATCTGTATGTATTACATTTCTCCTGACATGATTTCTTTAATACTTCCATTTTACCACCACATCTGTTCCAGAACGATAAGGTGAAAGTTCAAAAAAAAAGACGCACTATGCGTCAAATAATATTTTTTAATCAGTATCAACCACGTGAATCAGAATCGAAAATCATTCAAAGTTTTAATCCCTTTCAGGCAAACACTCCTATTTACACAGCGCCCTCTTCAAGCCCGCTTATACACTGGTTTTCCAAGCAGAAAAAATGAATCTCCAGTCATTTCAATTGAAAAACTAATTTTTCTTGAAATTTTCTTTGCAAAAAACAGCATCCTCTCTATCTTGCATTGTAATTTTCATCCAATCAAGATATACTCAAGTATTGCATTCCACAATTAACGAGTCTTTCTTAAAAAAATAAATTTTTAAACTTGAATTTAATATATTTATTATACCACATCAGACTGAAACGGTCTATCATCTTATTGTTTTTATTAAAATCAATCAACCGAAATGGCTGGATATCAGGTGATGACGCTGGATTGCGTCATCACCTCGTCTAGATGTGATTTCAAATATCTGGCAAAACAATGGAAGCATCATTCATGCTATGCATTTCTTCCCGTCATTTAGTCTTCGCCAATGCCATATGCTTACCGTCCAATGGTGCCATATATTTTTCCAATTGGATATGCTCGTCATTCGCCATAGGCGGCTGCTTATTTTCGGAAAACCAAGCAAACCCTTCTTCAACAATTTCACCCCCTTGTTGTTCAGCCCGCTGTCCATCCGTGATGGGATAAGAAACCGAATAGCTCTTTGTCGAGTCAAAATCGCTTAACAGTTCAAAGCTTTCCTTGGTTTCGGGCTCAAACAAGTCTTCATAAGGCGTGTTGCAATATTTTTCAATCTCATCCTCTTCTTCAATGACGATATCGTTATTTTCATTAACGGATAACCTGCGAATCAATACACGATTTGTCTTCATCGTTATGCTGCCATAACCGAAGGGTTTCGCCCCTCCCATCTTATATCCCCGCGTTCCTTTCCCGCTGATATTAAGAAGATAAACGAGTTGCTTCAATTCTTTTTCTGTCAGACGCTCAAAATAAACCCATGTCTTAAAGGCGTTATCATCCTTTATTTTAATCGGCCGGATCGTCCGATTATTTTCCCCCGGGACCGCGGATTGTCTTAAAACATCGGAAGAATGCCAATAAAATTTACGTCCGGCAATTTCCGGTACATACAGCGTCGGATTGCCACGTTGATCCCTCCAGTAATCAAAGGTCCAATAACTGGCATTTTCCGGACGTTTCAGATAAAACTCCGTTGTTGAAATCTTGGGCGTATCGATGATTGGCAGGGTAACTGGTTTTTGGTAATAGCCTTTCCATGATGCCTTTTCCAGCCGTGCATCGGTAAAACGGACTCTCGAAGCCACTTTTGCTGTATCCGACACCATTCCAAAAAGACGGCAGGCCTGGCACAATTGACTTTCATCTTCACACGGCTCAAATTGTCCATGAGCCTTCAAAATATCACCAATGGTGTTTTTGTAAGCTTTTTTTGTGATGCACGCTGGTGATAAATACAATTGATCAGCGCTTCCTGTTGAATCCTTAATCCGGCAGTAATAGACTGGAAAATATTCCGTTCCGTTTTTTTGAAAGTCATTCCATTGCTTCCTGTATTCCTTATACCCTGTATAAACTTTTCCGTCATCCCTTTGAACTTTTTCTTTGTTTTTATCGTAAGAATCCAGGACAGTGTTAAAACGGGCGAGGTCAGAGTCCGTCAGGTGGGCAATGGTTTCGCCATCATTCTTTAATGTAATGATGGCGAAGCCTGCCTTGCTTTTTTCCTCCATTTCCGGCCCGGGTTCACCTTTCAGCAAATAACCTGCCTTCATTCGATCTTGAGGGCTCGTGCTTATACGCTTATTTGTCTCACTACTGTAATATAAAGTGGTTCCTTCTGGCAATGTTTTGGCTTGGTTGTAAAAAGGATTATCTTCCTTGATTTTTTCCCTCTTGCCTCCAGCCAAAAAATATTGTCCCTTTTCTTTATAAATCAATCCTGCGTCAAAGGTTTGCTCGGTACGCTTTAAGATGGTTTTGGAATCATCAACGGCAGAAAGACAAGAAGCAGTAAGCGCTTCATACACGCTGCGGATCATTCCTCGTATCTCGCTGCCGGGAATGACTGGTTCCCTGGTTTCATCCCGATCATCAACCGGCTCCGTCAATTGATTGTAGGAAAAGAAGTCATAGCTCTTATGACCTTCAGGGCTTCCCGGGACCTTTAGGGCGTGTTCATTGCTGGTATTGGGAATGAACAATGGTGTTTTTGTACGGATTTCCACTTCAATCCGGCCTGTAAGATTCGCTTTTTCATCAAGAGGCTCCCCTACAATTTTCTTTTTTGATAATGGGATGAAATGATATGGATTAAGAAATGGTTTCATACGATCCTCCTACTCCTGCCATACGATAATTATTCACATGAATCATGCTGTTTTCATCATATGTCAGATAATTGACAATTCTGAGTTTTTCTCCGACATTTTTAAATTCCTCTCCCAGATAAACATTTTCCTCAAGCTTATCGGTTTGTCCAGCATCACTGACCAGCACACTTTTCCATCCATGCCTTCTGGATGAAATGGCCCGCCATTCTTTTTCTGCATCAAACAAATGGATTTCCAATAAATCCTCTGCTTTGAGCAAAGCTTCCAGTTCGTTCTTACTTCCACCTTCCAATAAATCGTACGCTTTAAACACAACGCCGCCACGCCGATAAGCCAATACCCATCCTTTTTCTGGCATCTCTTCCACCAGTTCAAGTTTCTTTCTTTCCTTATCCATCTTTATAAGCCTCCTGCGATTTTTTCTGACAATGCTCTGCGATAACGATCACTGCCGTAATCTTCAATGTTTGATTGAATGGAACCATTGACCTTAAAATAACCGCGTCCAATTCCAACTTGTCCACCGACAGGCATATAACCTGAATCCAAATCGTCAAATACCAATTGGAGCAACCCAATGATCCAGTCACAGCCGTCATTTTTCCGTATTTTAACATTCAAGCAAGTCGTCCCTCCAAAATACGCTTCTTCTGTAAACAGGGCTCCATCGACTGTTGCCCCGCTGAAACGGTCAATCTTATTCCGGGTGATCCTGAGTCTCCTGCTCTTTTCAAGTTGGCTTTCATCGATGATGACATTAGATTGGCAAGCCTCTTTCGTTCTTTCCCGCACGAAGCCAAAGGCCATGTCAATCAGTCCATTGACCCCTTCTTCCATTTCATCTGCTGAAATATCCGGGAACCGGAGGGCAATGATTTCGCGGATGATGACCGATGACCGGTCCCGTATGGCACCAGTCCAACTGCTTCCCGGAATCACAGGCATTTCAACTTTTCCTGGATATGTGATATGGCAAAAATCGGCTTCTCCTGTTTTAACGGAATACCGGCGTATGCTGATGCCGCCTGTCAGCTCAAGCGGGACCGTTACTTTTGCATAAGGATTCCCGGCAATCTTCCATTGATCGATATTCGTTACCTTGTCGTATTGGGAAGGATTATCCAGTTGGAAGCCCAGCCATTTTTCTACATCATCCCTTTGAGAAAAATCAAATTCCCTGACATAGAGGGATTTAATGGCAATTTGGCCGAATCCTCTGTTTTTCTTGGCTCCCAGGCGAATATCACCTGAATCCAAGCCATATATGATTTTTTTTAGCGTAGCCAGTAAGGATGTTTCATTCCGGATCGTCAGAAGCATGCTGAAAGTCATTCCAACACCTGCTTCAACGGCTTCCATATCAAACTTGGCCCCATCCACTGCGATGCGGTTCTTCAATTTTACGCCATCTCTGACCACCGTCTGGACGCTGCTGCCGTTATTGTCGTTATTTTTATTAAAATGACCATCCGATATCTGTAACGAACTGATTTTATCGGCACCAAAAAGCGAGTCAGCTTCCCTCTGACTTCCGGTTAATTCCAAATATCCACGCATCGCACCTGCGAGAGATGTTCCGGGAACGAATGGCGTTCCAAAATAATCACGTTGGACATCACAATCCGTCCATTGGGCTTCACCGCTGGACACACACAAAGGAGTTACCAGGCATAATTTAAATAAAAAAGCGAATTTTTTTGAAATACGATTATTCTTCATGTCCTTTTCCCTTTGCGGCTTCCTTTCCTTTTTCCTGTTTCACCAAATATTTCAATTCCTCGATAAAGGCTCTTTCGTACCATTGATAAACATCCTTTTCCGAGATCATGTCGATATATCTGTTTTCCTGTACATCCGGTTCCAATGAATCCCTGGAATGGATATTCAGCATATTTCTGGTAAGGTGACCCTTCCTCCGCTTGTCTTCATTGCCTTTATCAAAACGTTCTTCCAAGGTTTTACGGTAAGATTCAAAAGTTTCATTCTCGCCAAAGGCTATTCGCATGGCACTGACCAAACTACCATTGTTGATTTCTCTGCCATATTTTTCCATCTTCTCCGCTGCGTCTTCCCTGGCCATATTGGTGCAGGCCAATTCGATTTTACGCAGGACGATGCGTTCGATATCCGACGGCTCTGCCACCCGTCTCTCCGGCAAACGGCCATCACCCATCATCGATACCAATATTTCCGCAATTCTTCTGACCTCTGCCACATCAGAAACGCGTCGTACGACTTCTGAATGGAACAAGGTTTTTGTTGTATCGCCGCCCAATGGATAAACCGCGATTTCTCCGTATCCTTCATTTACTCTTTCTCCCAGCCATTGGTTCTTTAAACAGTTGATGTCAACCTTTCCCTCTTTTTTGCGGAACACGATGACCGTACCTTTATCCAGCACATTCAACGTGGGTTTGTATAGATGCCAGGTCGTATTATAGCCGGCAATCTGACGGTATTTGAAAAAGCTGTTTTCAACTTCCAGATCGTCACATCCCAGTATTTCGGATATTTCTGTTTTTATGGGTTCAATATCTGTGGTATACATCCCATTTTCATTATATTCGATCAATGGTGCTTCCAATTTTATTACGAAGGCTGACTGAAGGCATTCGTCTTCTTTTCTGACGGGCTCCACTTTTTCCACTTGGATATGGACATCACCATACCCGGCTCCCCGGCTGTTTCCCAGATGTAATTCTCCTGTCTTTTGGAATCCTTCATGAATACGGCTGATTTGTGCCTCATTGCCAATGATAAATCCTTTGAATGTTTGACCATCGGAAATACTTTCAATCTGATAAAATGCTCCGTCTTCGCCGGCATGGCCGATGGATTTATCTTCCGGCCTTGCATGATGATAATGGATTTCCATATCAACACCACATTTTTTTACCACATCTGCCTGATTATCCTGTATGAATCCACCAAGGGGATTCACCTGATCTTTTTCTTCCTTTTGTGCCTGTTTTCCATTTTCGACAGCCCATTCCCGCAAATCCGAGGCATCATCCTTTATTATAAATAAAGAAGCCGGTGCTGGAACGTAACGGATTCCTTCCTGGGAGATATATGCATTGGAGCAGATCAATTCATCCTGATTCATCAAATCCAAAAAAGAAGCCTGATTCAGTTGGGCAATCGCTCCCAATATCTTTGAACCTTCAACGTATTGTTCCGAATGGGATTTATCTCCACCAACGCCATCAAAACGCACTGGCGAACAAAAATCCAGGGAATAATCGAGACGATAACGGTCATATCCTTTTTCAAGCAAAAGGGCCGGCTTCTTCCCTGCATCTGTATCATGGTATTCTTCAAACGATACCTGCACTTCTCCCAGACCACGTGTTCTGTTCAACCCGATAAAGCGCAGGTTCGCACAGCATTTTTTGAAATCCGCAACGTATTCACAGGGAATCGCCACTTCAGCACGAAATGTCAGCCCTTTCCTGAGGACCCGGGTCACACGCAGCGTATTTTCATCTGCGGTCCCTGTTTTTGGATCCATTGCGGTTTGGGTACGGATATAAGAAAAAGCATTGATTACATCCTGCTGGGCGATGTTCCATCCCCTTCGCGCTTCCTCCAGCTGCTCCATCAATTGTTCCCGATGTTCCAGCCATGCACTTGATAGTTGTAACCGGCCTTTTTTGTCCTTTGGTCCACCAAAAATGGCCTCAACGTCAATGGGATAGCCCCATTCTCCTAATTCAATGGCAGATTCTCTCAGACATCCTTTGATTCTTTTCCCCGGAATGTATGGAAACCCAAGATCATCGTAACAAATATCTGTATCAATGGTGCTGTTGAAAGCTTCTCCTGATGCCGGACAGGCATCACTTAACAACTTGATGATTAAACAGCCTTTTCCCATTTTATTCTTCCTTTCCATTTATCATATCAACATAGAGATCCATCATTTCCAATACATCGTACCAACTCGCCACATTGTCAGAAAAGGGCTCCGGATACACTTCCAGCATGGTCCACTGCCGTGATTTGGCAAAACTCACCAACGCCCGCATGCTGTCTTCTCCGCTTGGATAGGTGTTGCGAAACGCCTTTGCCAAGGAGCGTGGGAAGCTTCTTCCATCCTGATCTCCTGTGAAAAACCGGAATATGGCCTTAAAGCCTTCGAAACTGTCTTGCTCATTTTTCTTATCAATTACGCGGTCAACCTTTAACGTTGGAATATAATAGGGACGTTTTAACAGATAGCTGCCGTCCGGCAATTGATAATCCTTTTGCCTTTTGCTTTCCAAATCCATGGTATGAACGCTTTTGCATATTTGAAAATCAACCCAATTTCCTATATACCTTGTTTTATTTTTTATTTTAACCGAATGTTCGGATTGTTTTGCCTTTTCCTTTGCCTTGGCACAGCATGCTTCGGCTACTTCATACCCGGTGCTGAAGGGGAAATGGCTGTGGACATACGCAATACCTGCGCAGACGCTGAACCCGAATTTATCCAATTGATCCATCTCACTGGATGCATCAGATTTCATTTTCTTTTGGGAAATATCCTTACAGAAGAATTCCACAAGACTCAATGCAATCTTTGCGTTACAAACAAAGGTGATATCATCGCCCGCTACAACAATTTTCCGTAAATAAATCCCATTTTTCTTTAGCAAGGTCTGATCACCCTGGATCCACTGATTCAAAGCGTCCTGCATGGATTGGTATGTTTCCTCAAAAGAGGTTGTGATGGTTTCCGATATCCCTCTTATTTTTTCCACATTGATGGTATAGGAATCCCGTTCATCCAATTGACCCCTATTCTTGGCCTTTTTACTTTTTTTATTTCTTTTCTTACTATCATCCATCCCCATTATGGAACGGATACGCCGCCCCATGTTGTTGCCGTCCATATGGACGATGGCCATGGTGCTGTCATCTCCCTTTTGCGTGATGAGCTTATCAAATTCCTTTTCGCTGTCTTCATCTGTCACATAACAATTCCGCTTCAAACGGCTTTCCTGACTGTATTTCTCTTCTTTTTCCTTATACGCAATGGGAAAACCTGTCATTGCATCTCTTTGGACAACCGGCAGAGTACCCAGCAAAGATGTATAGGGCATATTTGTTTTGATTTCCTTCATTTTTTCGGAGATTTGTTTATAATCCTCCAGGTAATCTTCAGTAACCTTTACACTGGCCGTTGCCAACTGTAAGGAATAAGTTTTTTTCATAATGGTCTTGGCCATTTCGCGATTTATTTTTTCACATAATTCTCCGGTCCGGTAAAGGACATAGGCATTGCCACCGCCGATGAAAAGAACCTGAATCAAGATTTCCGGATCATCCATAAAGCGCAATTTTTCATGATCCTTAGCAGCATCTTCCCCTTTCCATCCAAAGATACAGGATCCTTTCCCGGCCATCTTTTCAGCAGCATCTTCCAGCGCGTCACTGATGATATTATTCACTAATCTGGAAGCACCAATAATTTCTTTTACCTCATTTTTCCGGAAAATGTATTCCTGTATTCCCCGAACATCATACATGGCCATAACCGGTACATCGATATTCTCATTCATATGCCTTCCCCTTCCATTTAATTCAATTTCAATTTTTTCTATTTTGACACACATTTTCAACAGCCAATATCTTCTGTTTTAGCCGAAATACGGACTGCTCCCATGCCCAAGGCTGTCTTCGCGCCAATGCCTGCGTATTCGCTATAGCGAAGGACCCGATAAAGCTTTTTTAATTCTCCACTGCCTTTTTTCTCAAAGGGAGAGATCTCCATATGCCCAATGACGCCCGGAACGACTCCGCCGATATGATACCGGGCCGAACGAAGGAAATAATCTGTAAATTTCATTTGCTCCATGAGCGGCTGTCTGAATGTGATTTTTTCTCCCTCGAATTCCTCCAGTTTGGTTAATACCGTCCGGAGTAACTTGTCCAAATTCATCCAATTGACGTACTTGCCATCCCTGTGAGTTGCCGGGGTTAAAAACTTCAGTTGTATAGCCTCCAAATTCCGCGGAGCAGCTATTTCTGAAATATCAGCTGCATATTCTCCTCTTTTGGAGATGATACATTCATTCCTTGCCCCTTCCACCTGAATAAAACCAATTCTTTCCAATGTCTTGGGAATTTCCTCTGCATAAGGATCCAAGGTATTGACGATCAGATAATCTGTTTTTTCGCTGTTTCTTTTAATGTACTGCAAACTATAGGATTTTGGTCTGGAATCATCGTGGAGCACATCTGCTATATTCGGCGAAAGAATAGAGAAAAGATAGCCATGTATCTTTACAGTTACCTCATTGGCGTTTTTTTCCTGAAAGTCTGGTCTTTCCATTTCATACATGATTTTTTTCAGCATCGTTATCCCTTCCAGGCCATGCCACTGGTGGGCTGTATGTCCACCAGAAAAATACCTCATTCATCATTGCACTAAAGCCTTATTTCCGATTAAACCGTTCGTGATGCTTCAGGATATCCCGAACGATATGATAATAATCTTCCAAATTTTCATTAATCTTCCCGTATGTTGTGAATTCATCATTAAAACCAAAAGGAATCATTTGATTTTTTCTCCTATTTTTATGATAATGACATCATTTATTATATTAACATTCTAACCATTGTTACACATCATTTCAATGAATCTGTTTTCATTTATCTGCAATAAATTGCATTTTTCTGATATCTCAGAAAACCATCTGTAAACTTTCTAAAATAAATGGCAAGGAAATATATTCTGCTATAAGCATCCAAACGATTTATTCCCTATGCCATTTATTACTCTTTCTTTGATTTTATTTCTTTATTAAAACGCCTTTTCCGTCCACTCCACCACAAAATCACATATCCCTTTTCCGATATCCCGGCGATGTATCCATTCAGGATTGGGAAAGGGCGCTTTCTCATTCATCATGGTACAAATCCGATATAACATACCTGTTGCAATGACAGCATCATTATGTGCCGCGGTTCGCTCATCATCTGCCTTTGAACGAAGATCCAGATAATCATCTCTTTCACAGCGATTTTTTATCCGAATCACTTTTTTTGCTACTTGATTTATTACTTGAGGATAAGCAAACCATTTGTCCATCACATTATCAATATCATCGAGCAAATCAACTTCTTCTCCAATATTTACATCCTGGTAATGGGCAAAATCCCTAGCCGCTTTTTCAATAATGGACATCATTTGATTATAATCTATTTTAAAAGTCCGTCTCTCATAACGATTATCTGAATGTATCTTTTTAACCTGTGCCATTCTTCATCCCTCCATATTTTTTAATCCATACCTGGTTACTTTTGAATGAACGCTCCCGTCGTACTTCCCGGCGATCCGCTTCCTTTCTGAAACAATACGATCTGGATGCCTTCAAGGCGATAACCGAATCCGGCACTTCCAGCGCTTTGGCCATCTTTGGCCCAGCCCATCCAGCCAAAATTTTGACAATGGACCCGATAATAAACATCATATTGATCGAACATCGCTCCTGTCAATCTGATTTGAATGGCTTCCAGTCTCAGTGATCGTCCCTGGGTGCCACTCATCATGCCATTGGCCTTCCAACCATTTTCCCATCCTTCATTCTGGATATGGGTCCGGTATTGGATACTCCCAGCATATGCCTGGTCATTCAAGCTGATATGAATCCCTTCCAATCGTTTTGCTTGTCCAACAGTCCCGCTGATTCCGCCATCCATGGTTATTTCCTGCCAGCCATAATCCTGGACATGGGTATTATATGTGACCAATGGATGCCGATAAGCATTCTCTGTCGTTCCAGGTGCGCTTTGTCCTTTCGCAACCAGTTCAATTTGAATTCCTTCCAAACGGTATCCGTATCCAGACGAACCGGCATTTTCACCATTCTTTGCCCAGCCCATCCAGCCAATATTCTGGCAATGAACCCGGTAATAGACATCATAATGTTTTGCCATTTCGCCGGTCAACTCGATTTTAATCGCTTCTAAACGCAGGGACTGCCCCTTTGTTCCGCTCATCGCACCATCATAATTCCATGACGATTCCCAGCCTTTGTTTTGAATGTGAGTCATATAGCGGATACTCCCGGAATAAGAAGGATTCATTAACTTGATATTGATGCCTTCCAACCGTTTGCTTTGTCCTTCTGTCCCACTTACCGATCCATTGGATACGTAATTTTGCCAGCCATAATCCTGGACGTGAGTCCGGTACAAAACACCGTTTTTAGCAGTAACCGTCGGGGTCGGGGTTGGCGTTGGTGTTGGGGCTGATGTTGGTGTTGGGGTTGGAGCTGGGGTTGGAGCTGGGGCTGGCGTTGGTGTTGGTGTTGGGGCTGGTGTTGGGGCTGGTATTGGGGCTGGCGTTGGTGTCGGGGCTGGCGTTGGTTTTTCGCCTCCATTCACCGTAACGATACAAAATGTAAAATGGCCATTACATTTTGCAACAATCATCACTGTACCATTTTGATTTCCTGTTACCCTCCCATTACTGTCAACACTGGCTACCTTTGGAGCTTTTGATGTCCATTCAACAGATGAATCACAAACCGTTACACATTGAAGGGTTTCAGATTGTCCAACATTTAAAGTCAACGTGCTTTTCGTCAAGGCGATTCCAGAACTTAAATAAAATACATTGCCATCAGATGGCTTATTCCCTGAAGAAATGGAAATCTTATTCCATTGATTTTGTGTGCCATTGTAAATCACTTTTGATTTTGAGAAATCCGCTTCTATCGTCGTTACTGATGTGGGAATCTCGATAACTGGAATGGATTCCGAATCGTTGTTCTCATCAAGATAAGAAAAAGCGCTATCTCCAATTACAGTTACATTCTTTGGAATCACAATTTTATTTAGTCTGGTATAGGCAAAAGCGTATTCAGGAATTTCTGTGATTCCATTTGGAATATTGATTTTTTCAAGAGAAGGACAGCCATAAAAAACAGCCTTTCCAAGTTTATTTACCGTCTCAGGAATTGTAACTGTCTTAAATTCACCATGACTATAAAACGCCGATTTCCCTAATTCAGTGACAGGCTTCCCCTTGTATTCTTTTGGAATAACCAAATTGGGATTGGTAGAAAACCCATCGTAATCTGTAATAGCTACCGTTCCATCCGCCTTTTCAGAATACTGATAAGGATTCGTTATTTCTGAGATGCTGTAATAGCGCGGTGCTGGTTCATAATAACCTGCCTCAGCAATGTAAGCCTTATTGTCTATTGACACATATGCATTTCTGTGGCCACTGCCTGCCCCTGGATCATTAACAGCCCTATATCGGATTTGTGCTGGAATCCCAAGTTTTGTACACATCGTGACGATAGTATCTGTGCTTGCCCAGCAATCTCCGCCACCATAAACAATCATGCTTGTCATGGAAGAATAACCTACTTTATAATCGTAAGTCGCAACAAATTTACATATTGCATCTACTTTTTGATAAGTTGTCATTGAAGATGTAATATTTTTGGCAAGATAATCATCCGCCACCTGATTCGCATAAATAGGTTCGTAACCATTGACTGTAACTGTAATGGTCAGCTTTTGACCATTATAATATCCGGTTAACTCTACCGGCTTGTTATATACATATTGGTAAACTACCTTTTGTGTTCGGTCAGGTTCTAAATAAATAACTCTCTTTTTTCCAGGATGTATGATGCCATTACCATCAACATAAGCAATGGTATCATCTGCAGAAGTCCATTGTATGGAACTATTTTTCCCTTCAATTTGAATTTGGAATGTTTGCGGATAATTGGACGGCATGCTGATTCGTTTTGCTGCAGAATCGGTCAAAACATATAAATCAACTTTGTTTTTATTAAGAACCGACTGGGTTTCAAGTGACGCATCATCCGTTTTCTCCGTTTCAACCGTTAGAACTGCCTGATCATGCAAATCAGAAGGATCTGATAAAATGGTATTGACTGCCTCTTCATTTTCTCCAACAATGACATTTACAGACGCTTTATAGTTATCCAATACTGCTTCCACAGTCGTATTGCCCATTCCAATGGCAGTTATTTGTCCATTTTCATTGACCGTGGCAACACTATCGTCCATGGTTTTCCAAACAACCTGACTTGTTTCAGGCACATCTTCCGGCTTGCCTGAAATATTAACCTGAACCTGATTTCCAGGTGCCAGTACCGTCGCATCCGCATCAAGTGTCAGGCACTCTGTCTCACCGCCGGATTCATCAGTCCCTGTTTCTCTCTCCTCTGCCATAACTGACAGCGACATAGTAAACATTAATAAAACCATAATACAAAGAACAAAACAGAATTTCTTTTGAATTGTTTTTTCCATAACTTTCCCCTTCCTTTCCTACTTCCAGACTAAAATTTCAATTACCTCCATAAAATCATCATTTCCTACTCAATCTTCAGATTATTAATACCTCCTTGACTCTTTATGTTCCCATTATAAAGGAAAATGATGATGCTTAAAACAAACTGGAAGTTCAAATTTACGAAAAAAAATTACACCATTCAGCGTCTTTTTGATCCATCATTTACTATCGGCAAGAGCCTTATCCATCAAATCATTTACCCGTTTAGTTTCTTCCACACGTCCACTGAAGAGTCTTGCCTCTTTTTCCGGAGCAACCACACGGATTCGGTCACTTAAAAGCATCAGACCTTTTTGTATCTTACGGTAATCATAGCGCTGAAAAGTCAGTGTAAATGTCAGTCTGCCTTTTTTATCCGTCAAAGTACAGTTATAATCTTCAAATTCCTGATTGATCTGATCTACCAACATACAGGAAACAGGAACAGTCGGCACAAAACAGATTGTTTGAATCATCAGCACGTTTGAAAGATATTCAATATTTTTCTTCATCAATGCCATGGGTTCATCGTGGATGATTGTTGTGTCCAAACCGATGATATCCAAATACCGATTCATCAAAACCAAAACCATCAATCTGTGTTTAAATTCCATTTCCGTATAAAAAGCATGATTATCCTTACTTATGACATGTGAATAACTTTCTTTTGCAAAATTCGATTTTTCTCCGAATCGCGAATGCGCCTTTAACCATTTGTTCAAATCATCATACTCTTTACGCAAACGCGAATACAGCATTTCAGTATCTATACTTTCTTTCCAAAGCCACTTAAGATATAGAACGACTTTTTTTCTCTTAAAAAACGGTCCAATCCCTTCAATTTTACATCCAGATTGATTCAGCTTTTTAATGACAGGATCTCCTTCAATGCTTTCTTCCCAAATTTCAGATTGGGATAATTGGCTGACTGGAGTACTTTCAATTTCCAAACGTCGGACAATGTCTGAACATTTAAAATAAATCACATCCAATTTTGACAGATTATTTGCCAAATCATTGGCTTTATCTGAGTGGAAATCCTCGCTGTACGCCTTCCCTCTAAATTCCTTATCCATGACGATGGCTACCAAACGTTTTTCAATAATTGAATAAGCCATGATTCGGAATTGATGCCGTTCGGCGTGGTATTTTATACCATATGGATACATCAGTTGGTTTCGACCCTTGTATTGGTATTTCCAGATGACATTACGATTGATTGCTTCCAGAACGAAGCGGATATCCCTATAGCTTGGACCCACCTCGATATCACGGCATTGAATTTCAATGGCATGCTCCATTTCAAAGGGATTGAAATATTTTTTATCGTTATTAATCAAGCAATAAGCTTCTGTCACCCGGACAAGCGCGTTGTACTCTTCATCTGTCAAAAAACAACGTGTCAAATTGGGATATTGCTTTAAAATATATTGTAGCCAAAAAATTTCCAAATTCGTCGGCGGTAATTCTTCCACTGTATTTGAAATTTCTTTGATTGCCTCAGAAAAACAAATACTGTTATAAGGATTTAATAAGCTATTGATAAAATCAGAATGCCGGGATTCCCTTCCCTTTCCTTCTTTTGCCGCATATAAATTCACGCGGCTTCCATCCTGACATTTATCTTCAGAATAGCCGCACTCCCCAAAGGAACGGACCCAATCCCAATACCACTCTTCATCCGGTGTCATTATTGAATAAACCGTATCCTCACACTGCATCGTTCCCTCGAAGGGGTTGTATACCGCAATTTTTCCTCTCGTTTCCCCTTCTTCAAACTTGAATATCCGATTGCGGGATTCCCTTTCAATGCGATAAGGAAGATATTTTTTGTTTTCAGGACTTAACAACAGGTGGAAAACATGATCCTTCATCGGACGGTCTATTTTTACTGTCCAAAAAACAGATGGATCATCTGATGTTTCTTCAACAATGCTCTTTGCGTCCTGTAATCGCAGCGTTATCTTTTGCCCTGCTTTTTCAAAAGTCAAAATATGATGTTTTTCTGAAAGTGCAATTGGTACGCATCCTTTTTCTCCATTGATGGTTAAAGAGGAATGCGTAAAAAGCGCTTGATTACATACAAATGCAAAAGAAGGGTTTTCAAGCTTGATATAAATTCCTGTAAACAAGGGTTTGCTTACCAATGTCTGATTATCCAAAGCATGCAGCCATGGCTGCCTGGCCGAATTATAATAAATATGAATGGGTGTCAAAAGTTGATTGTCATCTGCAAAACGGATTTCTGATTTTTGTTGGATCGCTTTTAATACCCGAAAAATCGACTCATTGGCCAATCCAGAATATAATGCGTTGTTTGTAACTATAATGGGCCGGCTTTGTCTGTCTGAAATACGTTTTCTCAAAAAATACCCAAAGGGGCTGAGCAAGGTGAAATCCGAAAAGAAATTCAACATATCCACCAATTGCTTTTCATCCTTCACCGCTTTGCGAAGTCCCTGTAGAGTATCATTGGAAACGACAGAAATTTCCCATTCTTTATCATTTGGATGGTATTTCCGTTCAAAAACGCCTCGTTCTTCACATAATGCTATGAATGTCTCCCAATATTTTTTTTCATCGCCTTCAAATTCTTCGCACAAGATAGGTTCGGGGTATTTATTTTCAAACCCTGGCAATCTTTCTCCAATGCCTTTTTGGATTTGATCATAACAATCCACACAATATTGGATTTGATCAGAAAAACCTATTCCTCCTGCCATCAGGCCATAGTACGAATAAACACAATTGGCCATTTGATCCTTCGGATCACACACATTGCGCTCCTGCGTGATATTTGAAGATTTGCTCTCAGTAATCCTCATACAAGATACATCCTGCTCCAGGTACTGCCCAATCATCTCCAACGGATAGGCCAACCCTCTTTCGCTTTTGGTTCCCAGTATTTTTGCTAGAACCACGTGATCAATGCCGTACGCTATAATGTATTTTAAAGCGTCGTACGATGTGTATATCGACAAGAACTTTTTTGATTGATTGTCTTTCCCCATGTCAAACTCCTTTACTTAAAATGACCAAGATCTTTTTTTCGTGCTATTCTTATACTCATCCTTTGTTTCTGATTTATCGTAATAAACACAATCCCAGCATAATACTCTATAATGTCCCTTTGAATTTCTTATGTTTTCATCATTTTTTCCATCAGCGCAAGTCCGCCAGGTTTCTATCCACAGCTTGTTATATGCGCACCAATACTTCTCTGTCCTAATATTTTTCATATCACTCATTTTTTTGTTACCTTTCTCAATTTTAATAGATGATGGCTGTTACAGCAATGCTAAATATTTAATCGTTCTTCATATCAATTTCAAAGTCTATTTCTTTGTGCCGCCATCTTTCAGATGTTTTGCTACTGCCCCTTTTCATTGTAATGGTAAAAGGTCCAAATTGAAAAACCCTCAAGGTTCAATTTTCAAAAAAAAGAAAGCCGGCAACAGATTTTTTCTGCCATCCGACTTTCCCGTAATTAAATCTTTATTTCCTTCATTATCTAATCGATTCTAATGATTGCCAATTGGAAACTCTTTCAGAACGAGTTTCATCACTTCGTCCTTTGATAAATTGGCAAAATGCAATTCCCTGCATCGTTTGACGATTTCTCCCATTCGATTGTCCGGTGCATAACCCAGCTTCAAAAGATCCTGTCCGGTCACCATGGGCTCGCCGACCCTTTTTTGGTAATCCTTATATCGCTCTTCCAGATACTGGGATGCTTTTTGATAATCCGGCTCCCGGCCACATCCCTGGGCATCCGCGCGGGCCAGGAGAATCAAATCTTCCGGACAGATGGACGCGTCAAACATCGATCTGGTTTTTCTCAACTTTGACCCGGAACGTGCCATTTGATTCGGCCGCATATGATTCTTGACCATGTTCTTAACGTACGGTTCTTCATTTTTTACACCAAAACGTCTGAAAAAAGCTTCGACCAGGGGCAGCCCTTGATTTTCATGTCCATAGGCATGGATTTTTCCGTTTTTCTCAAAGGTGGCCGCCGCTTTTCCAAAATCATGGCACAAGGCCGACAACATAAAACCAAGTGGATTTTCTGCTTTCTGACGCAATCCGGCTGCTTCATCCAGAACCATCATGGTATGGGTGAATACATCCCCTTCCGGATGAAAGACCGGACTCTGGGGTACACCGATCAATACATCAACTTCTGGAAACCACTCCTGCAAATGACCCATTTGGCAAAGTGTTGTAAAAAACAAGGAAGGTTTATCGCTCATCAACAAAGCTTTTTTTAATTCTTCATAAACACGTTCACGGGCGATATCCTCCAAATGGATTTTCCGGCAAAGGGCCATTGTGTCCGATGTGATTTCAAACCTCAGACAGGCGCAGAACCGGGCGGCCCGGAACACCCTCAGGGCATCCGCCGTAAAGGTTACCTGATCAACCATTCGCAGTGTTCTTTTTTCCAGGTCCTCCATGCCACCATAGAAATCAATCGTATGACCATCCAGCACATCCCTCATCATTGCGTTGATTGTAAAATCACGCCTGCGGCAGCCCTCCTTTGTCAATTTAATGATATTGCCTGATTCATCATGGGGAATGCTGATATCGAAGGAATGATGCTCCAAGCCAAGTACAGGATATTTTTTTCCTTTTTTGTGCACATGCCCAAATCGGGAAAGTATGGCTTCGCATCCCGCCCAATCAATGCCATAAACCTCGCAGTCCAAATCTTCGGCCGCACGGCCAAGACAGCCGTCACGCACACTGCCCCCGACGTAATACATCCGTCCCCCAGCTGTCTTTACATCCTCTGCCAGCGCTTCAATCAATTCCCGTTCCGTCATGACTCGCGATAGGTCCTGAAGCCGGAAAAATCGTACACAGCCAACTTTTCAACCTTACCGTCTTCCGATACTTTTTCAACCACATCCCGGGTACTGCAAGCGGATAAAACGACAATTCCTTCCTTCATCAAGCGCGATACCAAAAGGTGTGTCAAGGTAAATTCTCCCTGGCACATCACCGCCTGAGGCTGCATCGACAGGATTCGTTCCAAAACCCTTTGCGCCAGTTTTTCCAAGTCCGCCTCCGAAATGTCGGGATTCACCGCTGGGAAGGGAACATCCACCACTTCACCGTATTTATGAGCCGCTTCAAGCTGCTGCATCCCCCAATTCTTTGAGGGATGATTGGAGCAATTGACAAATACCAGCCTTTCAGAATAGGAATCCGTCTCATCTTTTACATTCAAATCAATCGTCTTTTCCATCAAAGCTTTAAACTGCTTATTTTCAAATTTCAATTCATCGTGGAGTGCACTTGAATCCTTCGTCGTTTTTGTAAAGCCAAAATGATTGATGTCATTGCGATAGTCCGCACATTTTTTTGAAAGGACGACCCATTCATCGGGTATGGTCATGATGATCTTCCTGAAGGTTTCCCGATGATGCTTCGGCGCATGGGAATCATTTTTAATCTGATTCCATAAAAAGCTCCGATTTCCATTGAGACCATTTTCCTCAAACTTTTCCCGGTGTTTCAGCTTCACGCTATCGATGCAATTAATGGCCGTTTTGACCACGCCATCCCGGGTATCTTCTTCCGTTTCACTCAAGGAGTAGACGCTGCAGAGATAGGTTTTAATGGTTTCATCCAGGGCCGTGAATCCCTGCTGGGTCAAGCGATTTTTTTCTGACCAATCCACCACAGCCATGCCAATGCCAACCCGGTCTGCACAGTCAAACATGGCCATGCTGTCCGAAATGGTATCCATCAGATTCTCGAGCATCGGCATTGAGTTGACATCAACTTCCATCGCCTTTTCCATGCTGGATTTGAAGCTTTGATAAGCCGTATAAATGCTCTTCTTAGCCTGCTTCATAATGTCCCCGCGTCCTGTTTCAATATTGCTAATTACTGTATCCAGGCCATCTATGGCTTTTCTGACCTTTACCAGAGAATAATCATTCTTTTCACATCGCTTGGCATTTTCCTGATCGCATAATTCATGAATCTGCCGGCTATTGCCATAGCGGACAAAAGAGTCTGCTGCCATGGACCAATTTAAAATCTCGTCAAAGGGAGTTAAATCCAAAACTGAAAAAACCGTGTCAACCGATTTACCTGGTATAAAACATCCATAATAAATACTGGATACCCGAATATGCTTGATAGCCTTGGTATAATTTAACACAGTTAATGCTAACATGGGGATTGATCGAAAACCATGAGTGATATCAAAGATAATCTCCTCATCTTCATCCATCGCTGCATACACCTTATCAAAAATTTCCCAAAATTCTTCCGTTGAAAAGCCTTCAGGAATTGAGACTTCTTTGATCCGATCGTTTGAATTCGGAAACAATTCCTCCAAACGACTTTTAAGTCCTCTGCGAATGTCCCCTACTTTAGGTTTTTCTTTTCCATCCTGTACTTCCCATTTATCGATTTCCCATTGCTGGTAAGGCCGATCATACCAATTCCTTTTACGGGCTTCTTTAGTCAAAAAAACCGTCACACGGTCTTCCGGTCCAAATGCCTGCCCCCGCAAAATCACCTCCTGAATAAAGGGGGTCTCAAACTGCTGTCCATCCGGCATCTGATAAATACAAGGCGTATACGCCCCTGTTCCCAATGGTTCCAAAAAATGTCTCATGCTTTTCCTCCTATTGTTTTTCATTCATCATCTTCAGGTGATGCGGCAGAAAGACCCAGAATGTCCTCCAGCCGCTTTTCCAGCCGTTCCCTCTCGCCGCTCTGGTTCGTCACAAAACGCTCCAATGGGATACCGTATTTTTCCAAAATCCGATCCTTCATCCGATCCCGGTCATATTGCTCCGTTCCCTCTTTATGGAAACGCCAGCCGTCAACTTCCATGGCCAGTACCGGCGTTTTGTCCATCCGGTTAAAGACCAAAAAATCCACATGGGACAGGCCGCCATTCACGTAAGCCGCTTCTTCCTCCGTCAAAAGGTCCTGCTGACCGATGAGGGTGGAAAGAGGCTGCTCGAAGACAGTTCCAAGCTTTGAAAAGCGCTCCTGTTTAAGAACCTCATCAATCAATGCGTTCATCAGATTTTCCGAATCAAATTCTGAAACTTTTTGCTTGTCCTTTAAGTAAGCCCGACGCTCAACAGCATATTCCCGGTATAGATAATCGAAGATAGAGTTAACCTTTCCCTGAACGATATCAAAATTGTGGTAAGTGACGTAACGCGCCAAATCCGTAATATTCCTGTTATCCTTAAGGGATCCCTCTGCCACAATCAGCCTGAGCCGCTTTCTGGCCCGGGACACGGCAACATTGAGTAAATTGGCATTATCTGTAAAGTCGGATATCTCATTCTCCACCGTCGAAATGATGATATCATCCTTCTCCCGACCCTGGAATTTATGGACCGTCGCAATGTCGATATCTTTGAGGGCACCTTCCCTCTTCAAGCCATCCACCTGCTTGTTGAATGGGGCGATGATTCCGATATCCTCCCGTTTTCCATCCTGCAGCAGCTCCGGTACGATTTCCTGGGTTATCTCATCAATCTGCCGCTGGTTCAGCCGTTCCCGCTCATGGGATCCAGGGACCGTTGTGTAGACCTTCAGGACATCCGGCTCCCCTCGATCCTCCGTCATGACCAGCAGCTGATTATGGTAAAACTTCTGATTGCAGAACTGAATGATTTGTGGATGGCAGCGATAGTGCTCCCGAAGCAGGGTCTGGGGCACATCCGGTATGGTATCAAGGATGGATTCCAGAAAACTATGGGTGACAAAATTGTACGAGTCTGGAATTTTGAATCCGCTGAATATCCGCTCCGCCTCCATCCCCACTTCCCGGGTTACCACATTGGGCAGCTGCATGGTATCTCCAACAATGACAGCATTTTTTGCACAGGACAACGCCAAGGCTCCTGTCACCACGTCGACCTGGGACGCCTCATCCATGATGAGATAATCGTAGAGATAATCTCTGCCCAGGCTTGAAACGGCCGAATAGGTCGTGCTCAATACGACAGGATACTCCCGATTCACCGCTTGGCTGTCCTTCCAGAGATCATCGGCAGAAAAAATCTGGCGGGTTTGTTTTCCCCCATAACGATCATACAGAGCGTCCTTCAGCAGCGCCATGGCGCATTCCCGATGGCCGTCTGCCGTACCCCGCCCCTGTATCTGCCGGAGGGCGTCCTCAAGCTGGGCAACCGCTTCTTTGAGTTCATTCTTCCGGATACGGTAAAATAATTGCTGGAATACGGGGATCACATCCTGGGGCTTCTTGTCGTAGAACGCCCAATCGTAAACCCCATAAACAAATGCACATTTAAACTTGAACCAAAAGGGCAACGGCTTTCCCTGTTCCTGCATGCTTTCACAGCGATGCCAGGCTCCCAGCGCCTTTTTGGCCGTTAAAAACCGGCGGGTTTTCTCCGGAGCGGAAGCCGCTTTTATGTTTTCACAATGGCGTTTAAAATAATCTGCTTCCAATTCCAACTCGCTGAGTTCCTGACGCTTTGCCGCCAGTGCCTCCTGTTTGATAAAAGAAGCATCCAGATCCGCATCGTACTGGTCGTAATTTTTTTCCTTTTCCTTCCGTTCCGCAGACGGCAGTGCGAATCCGCTCCAGTCCGGATAGCGTCCCGTTTGGTTCTTAAGGAAGGCCTCTTTGTTGTCAGCCTTCCCCAGCATGGCGGCGACAAAGCCCAAATCATTGGAAGGATCTGCCAATTTTTCCTCCACATTTTGGGTGGCTGAATTGTTATTGGAAACCACGATAACCGTCTTCTTCTGCATCAGCAGGTTGGCGATGATGTTGAGGATGGTCTGGGTTTTGCCCGTCCCCGGCGGTCCCTGGATCACACTGACCTGATGGGACAGTGCCTGGGTTACCGCGGATTTCTGGCTCCTATTGCAGCCATAAGGGAACAGGATGCGCTTCGGACATCGTCTGCCCGTGTTGGCACTGGGTGAGGGATTCAGATAAGCCGCCAATACGGTATCAGACCCGACAAAATTGATTTTATCGTAACGGTTTTGGAGGATATTGACGTCCTCGGCTGGATCCGGATTTTCTTCAACTTCCTTCTCTTTCTCAACTTTCTCCTCTTCTCCGCCTTTTTTGTTCAATTCCCGTCCCACAAGCTCTGCCATCTGCCTGAGGTAATCAAAGCAGCTGTCCGCGTTGCCGGATGAAAGGGCATTTTGTGAGATTACAAGCTCTTCCTGGGAGTAGGCACGGTCAAAGCCATTGTTGTAAAACAGACGGTACCAGGTTCCAAAACGCAGGATCTTTGTCAAGCCGTATTGCAGCTTTCCTTGCCGTTCAATGCGAAGGGATGCCGGGGCTATTTCAACCGGATTCTCAAAAACCGCAATGTTGTCTTCCATGTAAGAGTAGGTCTTCCCGTTTGCAAATGTCACCTGGTATCTTCCCGCTGCGGCGTCCCAGTTAACAGACTGCACGTCTTTTGTCTTATCCGCACCTTTAATGATGATGAGCACCTTATTAATATCCATATTCACTCCTTTCCCCGCTTTTGTAATGCTTTTTCATTATACACATCCTGTCACTTTTCGTCAAATTCTGTTCCTCTACAGCGTGTGTCATCAACTGGATATTCCCGAACAATACGAGTCCATCCAAGTCGATGATTCGAAGTTCTATCTGGGTTCCATCTTTCTGCACAATTACGATCCGCCGGCCGGTTTTATGAACGACGGCTCCCTGTTTTTTGACGTATGCGATACACATCTTCTTTTCCCCCCTTATCCATTTGATATTAATAGCATACACCTGAAACCCGCTGACGCATATAACCGGAAAGTTCAAAAAATAAAAAAAGACCGAATAATCGGTCAGGTATTAATCCCTTCTCTCAGGACGATTCATTCTCACGAACTGGCTGGTTCCCGACGGGTTCGGTGGATTCCGTATTAATCCCTTCTCTCAGGACGATTCATTCTCACTGACAATCTGGATTACGATTGTGGCGGAGTTTATTATTGCTGTATTAATCCCTTCTCTCAGGACGATTCATTCTCACGACAAAGCCTTGAAACGACGGTTCACAAACCACCACATGTATTAATCCCTTCTCTCAGGACGATTCATTCTCACAGTAGAAATTGTTAAAAATTGTATGCCAGCGGTAGCCACGTATTAATCCCTTCTCTCAGGACGATTCATTCTCACGCTGAACGTCATTCCTGGGATATGTCTGATTATGAATTGAGTATTAATCCCTTCTCTCAGGACGATTCATTCTCACAGCGCAGTTCTCCGCCAGGTACGGCTTTGAAATCCATCGTATTAATCCCTTCTCTCAGGACGATTCATTCTCACAGTTCGTGGTGTTCCCTTCTTTGCGTGGGGGATATAACCGTATTAATCCCTTCTCTCAGGACGATTCATTCTCACAGCGGGCCTCTGAAAGCCTTGTTACAGGCGGCTTTCAGAGGTCTGTAAAATGAGCGGGCAAATTTTCATAACCTTTCTCAGAAAAAAAACTGAGGCAAAAACCCTGAAACCCAATCAGGACGCGGGTTATGAGCGATGGAACTTTCACCGTTTATGAATCGTTTTAATTGTAACTCTTTTTTCCTATTCTGTCAATGGCACGATAATCATCATGTCTTCCCATGGTTCCAATTATCCTTTACTCTCCACATCAAAGCTTCCGTATCCAACCGCCGTTTTGGCTCCAACGCCCTGGTATTTAAGCGCATCTTTCATGATTCCGGCAACGCCGTCCAGAACAGATTCACCCTGGAAGAAGGCACCAAAGGCATCATTACCACTTTCCGGAGCTTTCTCCGGCCAGGTCCGCTTGGGGATGCCGATCCAAATGGGAAAATTCACACCTTTTAACGCCCATATTTTCACTGGGTTCGGTGATTCCCTGTCATTTAACTCCCCTCCATCATAATAGTTTTGATGATGGTTATTCATGATATCCTCCACCAATTCAAACTGGGTATCTTGGTACGGATAGGCGTCATAAAAACACACATGACCGCTCCTGGCCATATCTTCACCGTCCCCTTCACTGTCACTTCCAAATACAAAAGCAAACAACGGATCGGCCATGGCTCTGCGTTCCGCAGGATCCTTGGCTTTTTCACTTTTTAATTTATCTCCAGGCAAACGGAAATACTCATTGATGATAAAACTGCGGGTAACCCCTTTCAGCGCCTGGCCAGGGATATATGGAACCCCCGTCACCGTTTCAAGGGTCATGGACGTTCGAGATACGGAGGTGGCGCCCAAACCCACAATCATATGCCAGGACAGTTTGGCTTCCATTTTATTAAAATCATACCAACCCATCAGTTCCTTCACACAAGCATCCATCTGTGCAGCCTTTTTCCCGAGCTGATTGGCCTTTTGAAAGGCCGTGAATAATTGTGCTGGTTCGGCAATTTTACAATGGTTAGTATTTTTAACGCTAATTTGTTTCCCGTTTTTCCAGCGCGTTTGAGGAGGTCGATTATCCAGAAACCGGTTGAACAATTGATAGGGATTATCAGCTTTTTTTACGAGAGCGGCCATATAATCCGGAACCGTGTATTTCATCTTGGCGGCCATATCAATCCCCCGCTCCATCGGATGATTCGACAAAACGGCGCACCCAGGTGAATAGGGCCAAAACCTCCTTTTCCGCTGCCTTGTATCCGCCGGAATCCAAAGCGGCAAGTTGGCCGCTCACATAAGCTTTGTTGTCCCCAATCAGGTCTTTCTGATACAACCATTCCTGTGTCATTTCGTACAACCCATCATAAGCACCTTTTTTTTCATTTTTCTTCGCTAATTTCGATTCCAAAAAAGCCATGGTAGCAACCAAACCATTCTGCATGACGTAAGCCGGGACATTTTTTCCATAGGATTTCAAATTTTCGTTATCACTTTGTCCGTGTTTTTTTTGAAAGGCCTTAACACGGTCAAAAGCATATTCCGCGCGTTCGCGGTCGACTGATTTTAAGCTCATATCATTCCTCCTATGCCTGGAAGACGGAAACTTCCGTCAATCCTTTGCCAATGGTCGCTCCTGATCCTATCTGAATCACCGTTCTGTTTTCCTTGAGGCCGGAACGGAAAAAGTCCTCAACCTGACCGGCATCCCATTGTTCCAGAGCTGAACCTGCCAAAAATGTGGGTGAAATAAGAGCCAGGGTATACATTACCGTTTCCGACGGCAGGTATTCTTCCGTAAACAGGGCACCGTTTTGCACGGTCCCTGTCGCATTGTTAATCTTTGTACGGGTAATGACTTCCGTGTGCATGGTAACAAAATCCACAAAATCATCATCGCTGACGACGATCAGCCGTTGTGCCAGATGTGGTTTATCGAGCTGTTCAGACAGACGCGTCGCCATACGGTCAACTTCTCCGGAAACTTCCGCTTCAAACGAATAGTCTTCCAGAATGATTTGTCCGTGTTCCTTATTGGTCATCAATACCGATTCAGTTGAACAATAGGCCTTTTGACTGGAGGGCTTTTCTTTAAAATCGAAAGTGGTGCCATCCATCCCACAAATCCCAAGTTCTTCCGCAAAACGCTCCAAGACCCGAGGACAGGTTGCCCAGGCAAAGACACCCTGCAAAGAGCGCACGGGAAAGAGGAGGATACGGCCATCCGTAAAGCCCAGGGCCCCGGCGTATTGGACATGATCCTTAAATTGTTCCTCGACTTTGCTCGCCTTCGCATAATGGTAAAGGCTGTTTTGATCATAGCCGAAAACACGCTGGATGTTGATTTCAGCCTCTTCACTTTCTGCTGACAATTCAAAGGTTTCCCTGAAGCAGCCTTTTAAACCAGAGCTTTCAATCTTCGGGAATCCCGTGTGGCTTTCCCGCTGAATCGGCAAATCCACGATGCCCAAATCCTGTCCGCATCCCACATGCATGGACGAAATCGCCCGCATTAAAACCGGTATTGCCTTCTGATACATTATCTTTCCTCCTTAAAAAATCCAATAACCCAATCCGAAACCCTGCTGAGCCAATTCGCTGGGAATTTCAGCTTTCTGCGTTTTTCCAATATCCGGCGCATCCAACAGAGCAAAGCGATAAACGGAGCCGGCCGGCACAGCCAGACGCAGCGGTTTCTGCTTCCCGGCCTTGATGTCATACCCTCCAATAACGCCACTGCCCTGGACACAGGCACTCACCAATTTCAGGTGATGGCCATTCCAATCCCCTTCCATCGTCCGGGGATTGATGAAATCCGGAACCCATCCTTGTTTGAAAATCGCCGGAGTCGTCAGGTACAATTTTCCATAGCCAGGACTGTGTACTGACGGTACGTTCTCCGACCAATCTTCTTCATTTTCCAGAATAGGGTGATAGCAGGAACCATTGCCCTGTCCGCCAAGCTTGATGAATCCTTCTTCTGGGACATCCAGTCCCTCAAAACCGACGACCAGCTCAATGCCATCATACCTTTTCTGCTTGATCTGATAAAGCATGCTTTCCCTGGTGGAATGAAGACCATCATCAATCTGGATGCCGATTTTATCCTCGCTAAAAATCTGGCTGCTCAAAAGACTGCCGTTTATTTCAGCCGCTCCTGATGCATAATTTTCCAATTCACCCTCATCCAAAAAGCTTTCCGGCGGCTTTTCAACCAGCATGCCATCCCTCGGAACGGAATAGTATTCATCCGTAAGGATGCCATTGTAGCTGGACGCAATGACGCCGCACCGTTTTTTGCTGATAAGACGGAGCAGCGGCAATTGATCCCCATCTCCATCATCACTTTTATCATGCACCAAATCCGATGGCAGCGGGTAAAAATAATCCCGGCCTCTGAGGATTTTATAATCTGTAATCTTCAAATCCGCGGTGGGATCTCCCGGCCCATTGGCTTTGGCCAATTCCCCGGGGTGGGAAGCAAAGTATACCGTCCGCAAAGCGCCATAAAGGGTGGATGGTGTTGGAAATGTCAAGCTGGAAGCCCGATGGTCCTCCCCTGTGACAGAAGGCTTGGAATCACCAAAGAAAAGCAGATCCAGTGGTTTTATTCGTATTTTCATTCAACGGGCTCCCTTCCTAAGAATTCTGCAATTGACAGGGCCATCATATAGTATTCAAACCGTTTGGCCGGCTGCTTGCAAGCCGTATTTGCCACCACGCGGTACAGCCCCGCGATTCTTGCCTGCATTCGGCTGATTTTTTCCCTGCGTTTTCCCGCGTCAGCCTCCAGGCAAGCCCTGGCGATGAAATGGCTGCTTTCAGAGATGAACAGCTCTTGCTGCTCTCTCATATCAAAATCACCTGGATTGTAAAATTCCCGCATTTCCGCCGACAGGTTGCGAAGGAAGGCATCCGAAAAATCATTGGCTGCAAAAGACTGGCTGATGGCTCCCAGGGTATCAATGAGATAATGACCCTCTTCGTCTTTCCATGGTAAAATAGCCTGATGGATTTCGCCTGAACGTTTCAAAAGGGAAAAGGCAACCGCGTTTTTGATTTCTCTAAAGTCCTTGGCAGCGCTTTCCATCTTTTTCGCTTCTTCAAAGACCAGATCCAAGGGCGCTTTGTAATGGGCGATGCAAACCCCTGCCGAAAAAGATAACTCCTGAACCGCGGAATCCTGAAGACGGTCGTTGACCATTTCTCGGAATTTTTCCCGAAGCACCTTTAAAACGGAGAATAAATCCTCCAAAGGAATCATCCCGAGGAAATCTTCGCCCCCGGCATAGATCACGACCCCCGGCTGCTGATCCTCCCGCGGTTTATCTGACCTTGTCAGATGACCTTTTACCCACCGGGCATAATCTCCAAGGGCTTGGGATAAGTTCCGCTGCAGTTTAAAGAAATCCGTTCCTTCCTTGAAAAAAGTGCCGGATAACCATTTCCCCATGCTGTCCCCATCGAAGGCGACCAGGGCATAGTATTTTCGAAGAGGAACGGTGTCCTTCATCAATGCCCTCAATTCCCGATTGGCCCTTTCAATCTCTTTATGTTTCTGGGAAAAGGGCTCTTTTTTGATGGCCTGCAGCGTGATGTTTTCGGGATATATGTACTCATCACTGAAATACCCGTCAAACAGTTTGCAATATTCCGCCCAGCGTTTCTCTCCGCCAGCCTTCCCTTTTAATTTGCTGATCCAATGGTAGCCAGATACCGTTGCGATGGATGGAAAGCTTCCATTTTCCACTTGTTGTCTCTGCCTTTTGGCCGCACAAAGGGCACACAAATGTTCCCCCTTCTTAAGCTGATAATTCTTTTTTTGTTTATCAATCAATGCATCTTCAACTGCAAGGCGCATGCCGCACAACGAGCAATTTTTTACTTCAGCGCCAGGGGCATTTTTATTCTGGCTGAAATACCGGACGTTTTTTACACCGCCCATGAGACTTTCCAGCTCTTCATAGGTTTCCTTATAGTGGACACCGTCATATTCAACGGCCGACCAATAAATCTGGAGGTAATCCTGAAGCTGCTTCTCATACACCGCTCTGTCCGGGGAATTCTTCAGGGACTTAGGCAGCATGTGGATGAAGCGCTCCCTTACTGTCTCTTCAGCTGCCCTGCCGATTGCCTGGATATCTTCTGTCTCAATTTCCGCCACAAAGCGATTGGGAAAATTCACTTCCTTATCATCGACCTTAAAGTAGGGAAAGATGATGCGGGCATTGCCGTAGGATAAGACGGTCTTGATTCCACTTTCCGTCAAATCAATAAGCATCCGGCTGCCGGCGTACAGATCCCGCAGCTTTCTGGCTTGTTCAATGAAGGAATGAACCGGGCCAACCGTAAAAAGGAATAAGTATCTTTTTGTTTCCATTGTCAGTACCTCTTCCCATCCAGCATATCCATGAATTCGTCTTGAATCTGAATTCCCCTTGATGTCTCTTGTGAGCAGATGCATGTCATGATCAGCCTCAATTTCTCACTCCCTGTTACAGGAATAGCAGAAACGATGACGGGTGAAGCTAAACGATGTTCTCCGCCCGTCCCCAATGAATTATTACAGCCATTTCCATATTTTTTCCTGATTTCATGGGATTTTGCTCCCACAAAGCAAACTAGATCAAAGGGATTATCAAATTTCTTCTTCCCTACCCAATGCTCTTCATAAGCAGTCTGGTGATTGCCTTTAGTACTATCTTTTGCTTCCTCAAACGTCTGAAGAACTTGATTCATGGAAAATACCTTCCCATTTTTTTTTGTGATTTTGAACGCTCCGAATCCCCTCCGTGATCGCATACCCAAACCACCAAATATGGCTGTTTGTTCGAAAATGCAACCAATGATTTCTAAAATTTTTTCATTGGATAATTCGCCTCCATTCGCCCAAACAGTTTTGTTATTCAAGACAAATAATTCAACAGTAAATACCACTCCAGGTTTTACGGCATCTCTTTCCCCTTTCGGTCCTTTGTGCGGAGTGGGTGAAACAGAAATAGTTTCAATTTTTTCCCCAGGAATTTTCACATGGATGCTGAAGGGTGATCTTTGTCCTGTTTGACTGCCTTCTCCATTAATACCACCAAACAAGATTTTTTCCATTGTCCGGATTTTATTCTCCGGAATATTCCCTATCAATGCCCGAAACCAGAACCGCATCGCCCCCTTAATGGCCGGCGGCCTGATATCGCAGGTCTTATTATCTCCGCCCCGCAAAAACATCGGAGTGATGACTTCACATTCATAAACTGTTTTATACAATCCGATCACCTTTATCCCTTTCCCACATCTGTGTTTTTTTCCTCTGCTTATCCATCATCATCCGCCTCCATGATCCGGAATCCCCCCATCCCCATGGTGGTTTTGGCTCCAACGCCGGTGAATTCCGCGTAGCGCAGCACCAGGTTCAGCTGGGCCAATAGAAGCTCCGGACAATCGTGCAGGCGGATGGAAATCCCCCCGTAAAAGCTATTGATTCCTCCCTTTGTGACATGATAGTTATAACTTTTCAGATTATAACGATGGATTTCAATGTTGTTATCAATCTGATAAAAACAATCCTTCGGAATGGTAATCCCTTCAAAAGCTTTTATTTTTGCCAATGGATTCCCCAGCAGGCGGCTCAAATCGAACCAATTGCTGAAGCGGTTATCCTTCCTGTACGTGGCTGGGGACAGGAAGTGCAAATCAAACTGGTTTTTAACCTCGTTGGCCGTCAATTCTTCCATCGTCCGCTTTTTTTCCTGCTCCATCGACAAAATACCGACAGGTTTTTCCAATCCGTTGATCTGAATCGATTGACTGTTCAAAAGCACATCCCTCAGGCATAAGGCCCGATCATTCAAAATATTCAAGATCAAATACGTTTTGCCATCACGCTGATGGGACAAATACAGGCTGTATGGCCGGCTGTCCCCGAAAGCGTGAAACCTGGCCGCGTCATCCATGGATATCTGATGATTTAAAAATCCATGGATTCTTGCGGCCCATTCGTATTTAAATGGATTCGCTGGAATCCCCGCCAATTCAAATCGATATCGTTCCAACATTCTCCCCTTCCTTCATGACTTTTTCAAATAACAAATATTTAACATTATACCACTGGTGCAAACGAATTTCAATTCCATTTCCAAATACACCTCCCTTATGCGGGCAATTTTCCCCGAAAAAACTGAATGGTATAGAACACAAACGTAAAGGGGGCAACATACAAAGCTAAATACACTTTTGTAATCCAGACAGCCAACCAAAACCAAAGTGTTCCAAATATCAGCCAGCCGCTGAAAAGTCTCTGCGCTGTACGGCCTAAGAATTTGTAGGCAGAAATATATCCCCCAACTATCGCTGCAAAAAAAGTGCTGACCAAAAGGGTGTAGCCAAAATAAGTCAACACTTTGGAAAAGGTCAAACCTGGTCTGAGCACACTTACCATCATCTGCAAAAGAAATACCATCATTACTACAGCAGCGATACCCGCTATAACAAAACTCACAATCATCGATTTACGTGTCATTTTCTTTTCCTCTTTTTCTTTATTTTTGAAACAACTTAATTATAAGGGCATTGGCGCTTTTGCAAAACCGCTTAAAAGTTCAAATTTTTCCAAAAAATAAAAAAAGACCGGACAACTGGTCCGGTATTAATCCCTTCTCTCAGGACGATCCATTCTCACGGAACGATCATTCCGATGGCGGATAAAAAATTCGTGGTTTAGTATTAATCCCTTCTCTCAGGACGATCCATTCTCACGTTAAAGAAGTAAATGAGACTGTGGCGGCAAATGAGTATTAATCCCTTCTCTCAGGACGATCCATTCTCACAGCGGGCTTCTGAAAGCCTTGCTGCAGGCGGCTTTCAAGGGCCTGCTAAATGAGCGGTCAGATTTTTGTGGCCATCCCCGGTAAAAAAACGGGGTCAAAACCCTTGAAACCCTGTCAGGACGCGGGTTATGAGCGATGGACCTTTTGCCGCTTATGGACTGATTTCATTATAAACCAATTATACCGCCGCGTCAACTGCACCAATCCAATAAAATACAGTTTATTAAGGCTTCAACTGCTTTATTCCCTCAATGATTTCCCTTTTAATTTCAACCACCGTCATCGGGGATTCCTTCTCACCATCCGAGGCGTGATTCGATAGATTCCGCTGATTTTTTAATTTGCTGTAGCGCTTCAGGACCTGTGTGAGGTAATCCATCCAATCCTCCCGATCCAAATCAGTTTTAACGTCCACGCCATTGATCCATTGAGCAATGTTGTCCTGATCTTGGTAATCCCGGTCTGAATAATAGACCTTTAGAAATTTATTGACGAATTCTCCGTTATATACCGTCTTATCTAAAATTTGGACGAACCAATTGTCGCGTTTGATTTTATTATCCGGTCCATCCGCATCAAGGGGATACTCAAAACAAAGAGACCAAAAGGTTTTCTTGGCTTTTGAACGGCGCTCCACTCTGTCAAAAAAAGAAAATAAATCCCGGCATAAGACGCCGTTATTCATATCGCCAAAGCCTTCCCAGTTTCTGGAATCCCCGGGGTACAGGGCATTTTCCGGATCATCGACAAACTCCTTTAAAGCCCCATTATGACAAATCAGCTGGTTTAAAAAATCACAAAATCCAATGATCCGGTTTCGCGTGCTGGCTTCAAGCCTTCGCTCCGCTGACCAATCGCTGTCCCAGTCAGGCATGGGTTTGACGTAGGTGTCCCGATACAGCTCATAACAATGATCGATTCCAGCTTTTTCCATGATTTGTTTGAGAACATATTCCCTTACATAAAGGCATTTGGGTCCAAAATACGTCATTTTTATAGCCTTTTTTCCATTGGAAGGAACCGTGCTGATTGTATCCTCCACGAACTCCAGAAGGTTGAAGCGCCTGAGTTCCGTATTCGACTGGTAATTCTTCAGTTCCATCGATAAAGCCTTTGGTAAAACATCGTCCTGGTTTGTTATTTTAACCGCCGCAAACTGATTCATTCCATTTTTAATCGCGTTATTGAATTTTTTGATTATTTTTGAAAAACAAGAAATGCTTTGCTCCTTGATTTCCTGTTTTAGGGGCGTATAAAAGAAAATTTTGTTTCTTTCGCAAACCTGCTTATCGACGATCTCCCTCAGCCACGCAAAATAGTAAATGGATAATCCTCCCTTTTTAAGCTCATAATATCTTTTCAAAAAATAGGTGAATATCCTGTAATGTTCCTCATATTGAAGATTACCCGAAAACAATTTGAAGGCATCCGCTGCTTTTCCATCGAGGTAAATATATTTCTTTTCAATTAAAAACTGCGGCATCCTTTCACAGTAAAATGTCAAGGCCTGTTGGATATAGTCATTTTCTATGCACCAACTAATCATGGTGATGATATCCTCCGGGTCCTCCCCTTTGGCTCCGACATCGAGCAATTTGTTGTACTGCTTTTTGATATCTTCGATAACGTACCCCAACTGCTTGCTCTTTCCCGAATCGCCTTTTTCCGGTTTTTCATCATATTTCCGGATGGCCCGGTTCAGCCTTTTTATCTGCCCGATCACACCGTTGAACCGGCAAAGCTGAAAGTTGTCCGATACCTGTTCCATGCACCGGATGACTTCCTTTTCCCAATCCTCCTTCAAACCATTTTTTTCATCGTCCAGGAAGTAGCGCTTTAAGGTCGAAATACGGCCATAATTGATGTATTCCTCAATGCCGGCCACCAAATCCATGATTTCGTACTGGTCCATATTATCCTGGATGATGTTGGGGTTCGCTTCGTTTTTCTTCTGATCGTAATCGATGCTGAAGATGGAGCCGATGTTGATACTGCGATGCCGCAGCAGTCTGGAAATGGCGATTAAGACGACTGTCAGGTAGCGCTGGGCCCCATTGGAATCGATGAAAACATTGACCTTGCTTCCATCTGATTCCATATCTTCAATCCTGGTCGCCGCCAAAACCGCACGCCGGCTTACCTCTGTATTGGACGGTGTATCGGTGATATCAATCTGTTCAAATGTTTCTGCTCCGACAAAATCCGGGTAGGCTTCCATAATCTCGTCTTTAAATAAATCGATGGAGTTCTTATCATTACCCGGAACCTCCAGGACTTTCTTGGTGGCTTCACTGGCGATATACAGGATCTTATCCAGCCGTTTCCCATCCGATTTCAGACGCCTGCACAATAACTTGGCCGTTCCGACATTTTGCTGCCTGCCATAAATTAGCTCCCCACCCGTTTCTGCCCGATAGGGTGTTCTTTTTCCGCTTGCTATGGCATGTTCATTGGCCTTGCTCAAGCCCAGCAACAATACATTCTTTTCTCTCATTTTACTCCCCTTTCTCTCCTGTTTTCCAATTCTATCAGACTTTCCAACTCACATGGCTCCCTTTGAGAGTATCCACTTAATACCCCTGGCCACCCGCAAATCCGGGTCCTTGAAGTGGTTGCCCGGGTTCAGCTCAAAGCAGGAGCGGAGGCCGCAACCGGTGTAATACTGGTTCAGGCACTTATAAATGGTCTCTGTCTTACGGAAGGTGGGATTCTTGACGGCGCTTTCCCGGTCGCCCAGGGACAGATAAACGCCGGAGGGTCTGGCCTGAAGGGGATGGCTGCGGGCGAAATCGTCAAATCCGGGGTACCACAGGGAGCCGGAGGCACAGACGGCGCCTGAAAAGCGGTCTGTCTGGTACAGGGACCACAGGGCGAACAATCCTGCCATGGAGTATCCGGAAATATAGGAAACCGGGTGCTCCATTTCCAGGCACTCTTCTGCAAAAGGGATGACCTTTTCCAGGTACCATTTCAAGTAGTCAGGGGCTTTCCCGGTAAAATGGTCCTTTTTCGACAAGACCGGCCCCGTTGGCCAGGGTGACAAATCTTGATTCCAGTCGCCCCCGGAAACGGTGACCAAGTGGAAGGGCGGGCATGAAAGCCCTGCGCACTGGGTCAGGACCGCTTCGCCGCTTTCTGCGAAATCGTTGCTGTAAACAACGGGGAGGCTTTCACCGTCACCCCGGTAAACCCTGATGTGCTTTCCATCCATTCCGGTTTTGATTACTTCACTCATGTCTTCCACCTTCCAGGTACTTGGGATTAATAATGATATCATACCACTAAAGTCGTTAAAGTGGATTAATAAAGTGTTCCTCGGCGAATTTCATCTTCTGGACGCATTCCAGGGTTCCGATGTATTTTCCGTCGTTATTTTTGACGGCCATGTAGCGGACCAGGACCGGTTCTCCGCCCTTGTCCATCCAGACGTCGACGTGGTCCCGGGTGCCGGCGCGGAAGTCGCCGATGATCTGTCTGACCATGGCTTCGTACCGGGGGGGATGGCAGGCGTAGACGTCGCGGCCGATGGCCATGTCCGGTCTTTTGAACAGCTTGTCCCCGTCGTTGAAGAAGCGGTTGATGTCGTCCTCGTCCACGAAGGAGAGCTCCATGGGGATGGTGTTGAGCACGCCCTCCATCTGCTCCGGGGTCAGGCTGCCGCTGCCGAGGGGGATCGGGCGCTGAACCGTTTTGGCCGATGACTGGACAGTTTTGTCCAATGGCTGAGCTGTTTTGGCCGATGACTGAACCGTTTTGTCCAATGGTTGAGCTGTTTTGGCCGTTGATTGGACAGTTTTGTCCAATAGTTGAGCTGTTTTGACCGGTGACTGAATCGTTTTGTCCAATGGCTGGGCCGTATTGTCCGGTAACTGAACTGTTTTGTCCAGTGTCCCTTCTCGCCAGTGTCCTTCGGACGGCCCGGCGGGCTGCCCGCCGGTTTTCCAGAGAACATTTCTTTGGGCTTCGGCCGCTTCCCACACCGGGTAGCCCGCTGTGAGGAGGATGTCGTAGGCCGGCAGCTCGTAGTAGATCCGCATCCAGTCCGCCCGGCTGAATTGTTGGAGGCAGAGGGGGAGCAGGATTTGGTATGCCTTTATTATAAGGATGTCCGGGGCACATTTCCGTGGTTGTGACAACAAACGGGAAATTTTTCCCAAAAAAACTGGCACCTTACCAGAAGGTACCAGTTTCAATCTTTTTTATTTAACCACTCAATCAGCTACAATCTGAACCTAATTAAACAGCGACAAATCCTTGCCAGATTTCGTTGTTACAGGGTAAGGCGTTGAGTAATAGTTTTGCGTATATCTGTTGTTGACAATCGTCTCCTTGTTAAACACCCCATTCGTCAGGGACAACTGGAATACGTACTCATGATCCATATGTCCCATTACCGCATAAAGAACGCCATTGGAAGAATTGGAACCACCGTAGAAGGCCATGGTCCTCTCTGAAAAACTACTGAGGTATCTCACTTCACCATTGGAATAAGTGTAAATATAGTACTTATTGTCCGCTTCACAGGTTCCAAAACTCATGATTAATTCCGGTATCCCATCACTGTCCATATCAAATAAGGAATAGTAGCACATGTAGGACATATAGGATCTCATGTATTTATTCCAATAACTGCGATTGGCGTGTTCCGCTACGATGGAGCGGTAAGCATTTTTGGCCGGCCGGGAGATATCCTTCCTGAAGGCATTGTCTGTCGATCCCGGTGCCGCCCCGCCTTTGGCAACCAATTGGATCTGAATGGCTTCCAGACGGTAAGCGTAGGCTTCTGTTCCGGCTGAAGCGCCGTTTTTCGCCCAACCCATCCAACCAAAATTCTGGGCATGGACCCGATAATACACATCGTATTGATTGGCTGCATTGCCGGTCAACTCGATTTGGATGGCCTCAAGCCGTTTGGATTGTCCTTGGGTGCCGCTCAAATTCCCATCGTAAGTCCAGTCGCTTTCCCAACCGATATTCTGGATATGGGTTTTATAACGAATGCCGCCGTCGATATCACTGCTCAAGCTGATCCGAATGGCTTCCAGCCGTTTGGACTGGCCTTGAGTGCCGCTGATATTGCCATCCCCGACAAATCCTTGCCAACCGACATCCTGGACATGGGTCTGATATTTCACGGAAAAAGCATTGTTTTGATTGACGTAAGGCCTGGTCATCGACCCTGGGGCAGCTCCCCCCTTGGACACCAATTGGATCTGAATGGCTTCCAGCCGCTTGCCAAGACCTTCCGTTCCGGCCATCTGACCATCCTTTGCCCAGTCCAGCCAGCCATAATCCTGTGCGTGGACCCGGTAATACACATCGTATTGATTGGCTGCATTGCCGGTCAACTCGATTTGAATGGCTTCCAGCCGCTTGCTCTGTCCCACAGTTCCGCTTGTTTCATTATTTTCAACATAGGGCTGCCAGCCAAAGTCCTGGACATGGGTCCGGTATTTGACCCCCATATCAGCACCATCGACAGCGATTCTTATTCCTTCCAGCCGGTAGCTCCTCCCAGTGGTGCCGCTTAATGCCCCATTGCTGACCGATGCCTGCCAGCCGTCATTCTGGACGTGGGTGGAATAAACGATGTTGGCACTGCTTTCGCTGCTTAATCCAGCCGCATCGGACGCCGCTGCGCTTCCGTCACCAGCAGACTCTTCTGCCGGGGCTTTGTTTGCGTCAGCATCGGCGGAGGGCGATGGTACCACCGTGGGTGTTTCCGCACTGGGCGTCGTCACAGCACTCTGGTCATTCTCCAACTGGGTGCCCGATTGTGTTGCCGCCAATCCATCCCCGCCGTTTGTTCCCTTCTCTTCCGCCAGGGCGCAAACTGTCATACTTCCTAAAATCAACAGGGCCAACAAAAAAACGATTAATAAACTTCTGCCATTTTTTTTCATTTTTTTCCTTCCTTTCCAAGTGAAGTCTATAAATATATGATAAACCTTTTGACGATTGTTTTCAATCTATTTTGTTATGTTTTTTTAACAAAAAACCGACACCCCTCAATAAAGTGTCGGTTCCCATTCAATCTGTCTTTTCTTTTCTTTTATGCTTTTCCAAATGCGTCTTCCATCGCCCTGACAAACGCCCTGACGATCTTCCGGCTGGCTTCATCGGATTCAAAGCTGAACTCCGGGTGCCACTGGACGCCGAGGAAGAAGGGGTGGGACGGCAGGTCGACGGCTTCGATGAGGCCGTCGGGGGCGAGGGCATTGATGCGCAGCCCCGGGGCCAGGTCCCTGACGCCCTGGTGGTGGTAGCTGTTGACCGGCAGGTCCCCCGGGCCCAGGATATCCCCCAGCCGGGTGTCCGGCCGGACGGCCACGGTGTGGACGCTGCGGTCGTAGGGGGCCGTCATCTGGTGCTCCACCCCGCCCGGGAGCTCCGTGGGAAGGTCCTGGTACAGGGTGCCGCCAAGGACCGCGTTCATCACCTGGATGCCCCGGCAGATGCCCAGCACCGGCTTGCCTCCCCGGAGGGCGCGCTCCAGAAGCCCAGCTTCCATCGCGTCGATGGAGGGGCAGGTTTCCCCGCAGGCCGCCGTTCTGGCCTGGCCGTAAAGGGCCGGATCCACGTCCTGGCCCCCGGGGATGAGCAGGCCGTCGCACATGGCGTAGCAGGCGTCCAGCTCCTCCCCGTCGCCGGTGAGGGGCAGCATCACCGGCAGGGCGCCGGCGTCCTCGAGCATGACCATGTAGCCCGGCAGCATCCAGTAGCTGTCCTTTTCTTCATCGTAAAGTGGGATGATGCCCACCACGGGTTTTGTCATTTTATCGGCCTCCGTCATTCTGTCGTTTCCCGTTTTTTTACCTGGAGGATGCCACCGGTGCTCCGGCGGAACGCCCCCTTCCAATCCACGGCGCCCCGTTGGACGCGCCATTTCTCCCCCAGCCCCAGAACACGAAGCTGCAGGCATTGTACCGTTGTGGAAAGCCAGCCTGGTGATACCCCAGGCCATGCAATGGCCTCCACCCCGTCCCAGCCCCCGGCCCGCAACAGCCTGCCGGCCGGGTTCAAAATCGCTTTTTTGATTATTATTGGGTTATTTTTGGGTTCATGTGCCCGTATTAAAGGATGCCTGGCTCTTTCCGCCCCTCAACGCCAGCGCGCGCCGCAGGGCGCTGTACAGGGCGTCGGGGTCGATGGGCTTGGCCACGTGGCCGTCCATGCCCGCGGCCTGGCTTTCCCGCACGTCGTCGTCAAAGGCGTTGGCGGTGGTGGCGATGATGGGCACGGTGCCGGCGTCAGGCCGGTCCAGGGCGCGGATGGCCCGGGCCGCCGCCAGGCCGTTCATCACGGGCATGCGGATGTCCATGAGGATCAGGTCGTAATAGCCCTCCGGCGACGCGGCGAAGCGCTCCAGGCCTTCCTTGCCGTTGGCGGCGGTTTCCGCCGTCATCCCCCGGTCGCTGAGGAGATACTTCACGACCTGCTGGTTGATGGCCTGGTCCTCGCACACCAGAACCCGTCGGCCGTCCAGACGGACCTCCCCGGTCTTCCCGCCGGAGCCGTCCCTTTTCCCGCTGCGGATTTCCGCCGCTTCAGCCGCGGGGATGCAGGGGAATTCGCACTGGAGGCGGAAGGTGGTGCCCGCTCCCAGGACGCTTTCCACGGCGATGGTGCCGCCCATGCGGTCCATCATCTTCTTGACGATGGCCAGTCCCAGGCCGGTGCCCCGGTTTTCATCGGTATCGCTGCGTTCCCCCTGGGTAAAGGGGTCGAAGATGACCTTGAGGAGCCCGGGGCTCATGCCCACCCCGTTATCGCTGACCACCGCGTCCATGGTGCACCGGTGGTCCCCGGCGGGCTGGAGGTCCATGGACAGCAGGATTCGGCCCTTTGCCGGCGTGTACTTGACGGCATTGGACAAAAGGTTGAAGAAGACCTGGTTGATCCGCAGCTCATCCATCAGGGGCACGCAGTCCGGGGCGATCTCCCGTTCCAGGGTGAAGCTCTGGTCCTTCTTCGCGCACAGGGGCCGGATGATGGCGTCCACGTAGGCCAGGAATTCATCAAAGGGATAGGGCTCGGGATGGAGCTCGATCTTGTCGCTTTCGGCCTTGGACATATCCAGGATGTCGTTGACCAGCCCCAGGAGGAACTGGGAGGAGACGTCGATCTTGTCCAGGCAGGCCTCGGTCTCCGGCGGGTTGTCCTGCTTGCGGGCGATGTGGGTCATGCCGATGATGCCGTTCATGGGGGTGCGGATGTCGTGGCTCATGCGGGCCAGGAATTCGCTCTTGGAACGGGCGGCGGCGTTGGCGTCGTCCAGGGCCACGGCCATGGCCTTGCGGGCCTCGGCTTCCTCTGCGGCCTGACGGCTCCTGCGGTACAGGATGACCTCAAGGACGGCCAGCAGGGCGAAGAGCCCCGCCGACCCCAGGATGTAATTCCCGAAGGCCGAATGGAAGGGGATCAGCACGCAGTAGGTGTTGCCCGCATCATCGACGGCGGAATAGGCCGCCTTCACCCTGCCGTCCAGGAGGAGGAGGCGCAGGGTCCCGGGATGGGCCTTCAGGGTCTGCATGGCCCGGACGAAGCCCGCGCTGACGGCGCTGTCAGCGGTGTTCACGTTGTGGTTGTAAAGCCCTTCATTGCTGGTGCTCAGGATGAAGCCGTCCTTGTCGAAGAACAGCCCCGTGGTGCCGGCATAGACGGAGGTCCGGTTGGCCAGCAGGGCATTGATGTCCTTGATCTTCAGGTCCAGGTCGAAGGAGATGGTGTCCGAGTATTTCTGGGCGATGGTCATCTCGATGTACTGGTCGGAGCTGAGGTACTCCGCCCCCAGATAGGTGCGGTAGGGGGCCACAATCACGGGCTGTCCCCCGCCCCGGGCCGCTTCCTGATACCAGACCCGGGTATTGGGGTCGTACCCCGTGTAATCCCCGTAGTTCCAGCTGTGGACGTAGACCCCCTTGTAGGTCATGGCGAAGCCGTCGTAGATATCCGCCCCCACGGCATCCTTGAACCGGCCGTCATGGGACTGGAGCCAGGCCTGCATGTCCTCCGCCGATAAATCCGACTCGATGGTCTCCCGGACGTGGATGGTCATGGCCTTGAACACCGAAATATACCGCTGCTGCAGGGCGTCGTAGCCCGCCTCCACGCCGCTCACATAAGCCGCGGCGTGATCCGACACGCTGACCGCCCCCATGAGCACGATGCCCCCGCACACACAGGCCGTCAGGATGAGCTCGATGACCAGAGCCCTGGCCAGGTCTGAACGCTTTTTCAATTAGACTCCCCCTCTTCCGTCATGTCCATATCGTTATTATATTTTACCATGATTAAAGGGTTTCGCCAACTGCTTTCTGCGGGGATTCTTTGGATTATAACACCCGTCCGGCAATGGCCGCGTACAGGGCGTCGGGGTCGATGGGCTTGACCAGGTAGGCGTCCATGCCTGTGGCCAGGCCCTTTTCCATGGCGCCGGAAAAAGCGTCGGCGGTCATGGCGATGATGGGCACGGTCCGGGCGTCCTCCCGGGGGAGGGCGCGGATGGCCCGGGTGGCCTCCAGGCCGCTCATCACGGGCATCTGGATATCCATGAGCACCGCCCGGTAGGTGCCCGCCGGGGCGGCTTCAAAGGCCGCCAGGGCCTCGGCGCCGTTGGCAGCCACCTCGGTCTCCAGGCCGAAGCTGCCGGCGATGCGCCGGGCGATGGCCGCGTTGATCACATTGTCCTCGGCGATGAGGATCCGGCCGGACAGGGGCGGCCGGCTCACCTTGGCCGGTGCCGGGGCGGCCCCGCCGGCCCCTTCCCCCGCCGCCGGGCAGGCCACGCTGCAGCGGATGGCCGTGCCCCGGCCCGGGGCGCTTTCCACCGAAAGGGAGCCCCCCATGAGGTCCACCATGCGCTGGACGATGGACAGGCCCAGGCCAGTGCCCACCGCCGACGGGGGCCGCAGGGGGTTGTCGGCCTCCTGGGTGAAGGGCTTGAACATGGCCTTTTGGAATTCCGGGGACATGCCGATGCCCGTATCCCGGACCTCGATGGCCAGGGCCACCTGGCCGCCGTCCAGGGAAGCGGCCTCCAGGGTGACGGCCACCGAGCCCCCGGGAAGGGTGTACTTGACAGCGTTGGATACCAGGTTCAGGGCGATCTGGTTCAGCCGGGTCCGGTCCGCCATCACCGCGCCGGCGTAATCCCCGGCTTCCGCCAGGGTGAAGGCCAGGCCCTTTTCCGCGCACAGCGGCCCGAACATGTCCCGGATGCCGGCGGCAAAATCCGCCAGATTCCAGGGCTCCGGCGACAGGGTGATCTTGCCGCTGTCGATCTTGGCGATGTCCAGCACGTCGCTGATCAGGCTCAGCAGGAAGGTGTTGGCCGTGCGGATCTTCCCCAGGTCGTCCCGGAGGCGGTCCGGGTCCCCCAGGTCCTCGATGGCGAAATCCGTCATGCTGCTGATGATGCTCAGGGGGGTGCGGATGTCGTGGCTGATGCGGCTGACGAAGTCGGACTTGGCGTCATTGGCCGCCTGGGCCGCCAGCAGGGCTTCCCGGAGCTGGTCCTGCTGGGCCTCCTCCCGCTCCAGGAGCCGGGTGACATCGATGCTCCCCACGGCGTACTGGCGGTTCTTCCGGTCGATGATCCGCATCTGGATGTCCCGGCGGCTGCCGTCGGGGAGGCGGTGGATGTAGCTGGCCTCCTCCCCGTCGCCGCAGGCAGACTCGATGAAGGCCAGCAGGTCGCCGCTGGTCCGGCAGGCCACCCCCATGCGGTCCGACAGGGTCACGTACAGGTCCGACAGCCGGCCGGCGAATTCCTGCTGGGAGGGATTGTCGGTCTTGCCGCTGACGACGCCGCAGCGGTCCGCCCGGGCGTCGATGAAGGCGGCGAAATCAAAGTGGTCCCGGACCAGGGTGGTGAGCATGACCTTGAGGAGCACGGCGTCGGTGACGTTTTCCTCGGTCACCTTCATGTAGATGTCGCCGTCGTCGGGGGATTCCATCATGACGAATTCCGTGTGCATGTTGACCTGGCCCTTGTCGGTGTGGACGGTGAAATCCCATTCCAGGGAGGCGATGCCCTGGGCCTGGAGGGCCAGCAGATTCTCCAGGCTGGTCCGCCGCACGGCGTCGGCGTCCCCGTCGCCGTCGGAGATGTGCTGGATGAAGCGCCAGTAATCGGGGTAGGTGAAGGTCCGGCCCAGGCGCATGTGGACGTGGGCGTGGCCCTCCTCCCGGACCATGGCGCCGCCCTGGGACAGGTTCCACACCCAGAAGGCCTTGTACCCGGGCTCGTAGTAGGCCCTGCCGTTGGCGGTGCCGGTGTTGATGCCTGCGTTGAAGGCGATGCGCCGGCGCCGGAGCTCGATCTCCGCGCCGCCGCCCCCCGCCGGGGCGCTGTGCTCGTAAAAGAACAGGGTGGTGGCCGGCACGTCCCCCCAGATGGAGGACAGGGCGCTGACCTCCAGGGACCGGCCGGTCAGGGGCTCGGTCACCGTCACCGGCCCCATGTCGATGTGGTCGAAAAGGCCGGCGATGCCCTGGGGCTCGCCGTTGTAAAAGAAATCCTCGAAGGTCCGGCCGCTGTCGTATTTCACCTTGGGGGGCAGCATGCGCAGCAGGGCCTTGTTGTAGTACAGGAGCCGGCGGTCCCGCCGGGCCACCACCGCCATGGCCCCCAGGTTCTCGTCCAGGAAGCGGATTTTGGGCTCGTTGAAGGCGGCGATGTGTTCCCCCCGCTTCTTCATGAGGTCCGTCACATCGTCGTAGACGGTGAAGGCCACCCGGGAGCCGTCCTCCATGATGTGGAACTTGGAGGTGGCGTGGAGGTAGCGGTATTCCATGCGGCCGTAGAGGATGGAGCGGTAGGTCACATCGTACTCATTTTCGTCGATCATGAACCGGTGGGCCAGCTCCGCCACCCGCGCCACATCGTCGGGGTGGGTGCCCCGGTACATGTCGGTGTTGAACAGCTGGACCAGGGCTTCCCGCTCCATGGCCGCCATGGCGCACATGCCGTCGGACACCAGCAGGGTGACGAGCTTGTCGTCCACGAATTGATAAGCCGCCAGGGGGTGGCGCAGGGCCTCCAGGGCCGCCCGCTTTTCCGGCGGGAACACGTACACATTTTTACTCAGCATGGGTTGCCTCCTTGGGCTCTGATGGGATGGGGCCGTGACCGTACTTTCGTCCATTATAGCACGTCCCAGGGGGATTCGTCCCGTTATTTTCCACCTGGGGATTTCCGGATTTTTTACTTTTTAGTCCTTGTAACGTTGTTTTTCCCGGCAAAACCTGATATCATATTCATAAGTATATTCAAATGAATCAAAAGGGATGGCCCGCCGCTCCGCCGGCCTGGGCATCCCTGGCGGACCCGGGCCAGAGGCGGTCTGTCGGAAAGGAGACATCGGATGAGGCGCACAGGGAGAAGGCGTGTGGGATTGGCGGCATTGATGGTATTGCTCGTGGTTATCGGGACGGCCTGCCCCGCCCACGCGGCGGACGCGTCCGCCATCCAGACCATCCGGATCGGTGTCTTTGAATACCCCGGCTATTGCTACAAGGACTCCGAGGGCCATTGGAGCGGCGCCGACGTGGAACAGACTGAAAACATCGCACAAAAGGCCGGCGTTCTGGTGGAGATGGTCCCCTATACCGACGCCACTCCCATGCTGGCGGACCTGGATGCCGGCCGCATCGACATCGCCAGTAACTTCACCAAAACCAGCGACCGGGAGGCCCGGTACCTGTTCAGCGAATCCCCTCAGGGCACCAGCAGCGCCAGCCTCATCTGCCGGTCCGATGACAATCGCTATGAATACGGCGACGTCCAGGCCATCCCTTCCATGAAGATCGGGGTCGCAGCCAGCAGCAGCACCACCAGCCGGTTCAACGACTGGTGCGCCGCCCAGGGCATCACCCCCTCCACCATCGAATACCCCGGGGTGGACAGCCTGTACGCCCCCCTGGACAGCGGCGAGGTGGACGCCATCCTTTTGGGTGCCTCCTTCCAGGAAGGGTACCGCACCCTCCTGACCTTCTCCCCCGCTCCCTATTACTACCTGTACCGGAAGGACGAGACGGCCCTGAAGATCCGCATGGACACGGCCATGGAGCAGATCCTCGCCCTCAACCCCCAGTACCAGGCCGGCCTGCTGGAAAAATACGGCCTCACCGGCCTGACGGACTACGCCACCTTCACCCAGTCGGAGAAAGACTGGGTGAAGGCCCACCAGACCGCCACGGTGGCCGTCCTGTCCGACGACCAGCCCTTTTACGCCAAGGCCAGGGACGGCTCGGACACGGGCATCCTGCCCGCCCTTTATAAGGAGGTCGGCACCAAGACCGGCATGACCTTCACCTTTACCGCCTACGATACCGGGGAGGCGGCCATCGCGGCAGTGAAGGCCGGCAAGGCCGACATCCTGGGGATTTACGGCAACGGGATCCCCTCGGCCTACGCCGCGGGCCTGGCCCTGACCCAGGACTTCACCACCCAGAGCATCATCATGGTGACCCGGGCGGGGACCAGCACCAGCAAGGTGCGCACGGCGGGGCTGACCAGCCGGAACCAGACCCTGGTGGAGAACGCCCTGGGCAGTGAGTTCAAGCTCTCCTACCAGTCCTTCGACACCGTGCCCAAGGCCTTCCGGGCCCTCCAGGTGGGCAACGTGGACTCGGTGATCTGCGGCCTGCCCGCAGCCAACTGGTTCATCAACCAGACCAACGCCTCGTCCTACACCCTCACCGCCATCACCTCCCGGACCATCAGCTTCTGCAGCGCCGTGGCCTACGGAAACACCACCCTCCAGGGCATCCTGGACAAGGGCATCTACGCCTCCGGCCAGGATGTGGACGGCATCATCGCCACCAGCATCCAGGCCGACGCCTCCAATCCCTGGGCCGTCCTGTCCCGCATCCCCACCTCCATGCTCACCGGCGTGCTGGCGGTGATGACGGCCATGGTCATCCTCCTGGTCTACCTGCTGATCTCCCTGCGCCGGCGCCAGAAGGAACGGCTCGCCATCATGGACCAGATGGCCAGGAGCCAGGAGGAAGCCATCCGGGCGGAAGAAATGACCCGCACCGCCGAGGAGCGCAGCCAGTTCTTCTCCAACATCAGCCACGACATGCGCACCCCCCTCAACGCCATCATCGGCTTCTCCTCCCTGGCGTCCCGGGAAGCGGACACGCCGGCGCTCAAGGACTACCTGGACAAGATCCAGTCCTCGGGGAACCTGCTGGGGGCGCTGATCGATGACACCCTGACCATCTCCCGGGTCAACAGCAACAAGCTGACCCTCCACCTGGAACCCGTGGACAGCCAGGCCCTGTTCTCGGCCTTCCTCGACCCGATCCGTCAGGCCGCGGATGAAAAGCACATCACCTTCACCGTGGACACCAGCCGGACCCGGCCCCGGACCATCCTGGCCGACCGGCTGGGAATCCAGAAGATCTTCCTGAACATCCTGACCAACGCGGTCAAATACACGCCCGAGGGCGGCCACATCCACGTGGACCTGTACAACGACCCCGAGGACGGTGACGAACCGGACTCCCTGTTCGTGGTCCAGGACGACGGCATCGGCATCGACCCCGAGTTCATGCCCCATCTGTACGAGCCCTTTTCCCAGGAAAAGCGCCACGGCTACGAAAGCGTGGGCACGGGCCTGGGGCTCTCCATCGTCAAGGAGCTGGTGGACCTCATGGGGGGCACCATCGACGTGGCCAGCGTGAAGAACGCCGGCACCACCTTCACGGTGCGCCTGCACTTTGACCCCGCCCCGGAAGAAGGGGCCCAGGCGCCGGTGCCGACATCCCCGGATGCGGACTTCTCCGGGCGCAAGGTCCTCCTTTGCGAGGACAACGCCCTGAACCGCCAGATCGCCGTGGCCCTGCTCAAGCACAAGGGCCTGTCGGTGGTCACCGCGGAAAACGGCCAGACCGGGGTGGAAGCCTTCTCCCACAGCGGCCCCGGGGAATTTTCGGCGGTGCTCATGGACCTGCGCATGCCGGTGATGGACGGCTTCGACGCCACCCAGGCCATCCGCGGCCTGGACCGCCCCGATGCGGGCATCCCCATCCTGGCCATGACCGCCGACGCCTTTGACGACGACGTGCGGCGCTGCCAGGAGGCCGGCATGGACGGCCACATCCCCAAGCCCGTGGATCCCCAGCTCCTTTACCGGGAGCTGGCCCGGGTCATGGAGCCGGCGGCGTCCTGAGGCCGGCGGCTCAGAGCCGGCCGTACCGCCGACGCTCCTTGTCCGCGTACAGGCTGCGGTCCGCCCGCCGGATGGCGGCCTCCGCCTCCTCCTCCGGCGCCTCGCACACCAGATGGCCCACGCTGACGGTGAGGATGAAGGGCCGGGGGCCCGAATCACCGGGCTTTTGGGCCTGGGCCAGGGCGGCCCGCAGGTCGTCCTCGATGACCTCTGGGGGAAAGAGGGCGACCACCGACACCAGGCAGAATTCGTCCCCGCCATAACGGGCGGCAAAAACCCCGAACCGGTCCGCCGTCCCCTTGAGGACCCCGGCCAGCAGCTTGAGGGCCTCGTCCCCGGCCACATGGCCGAAGGTATCGTTGATTTTCTTGAAAGAGTCGATATCCAGCATGAACAGGGTGACTGGCCGCTCCGGCGAGGCGCCGGGCAGCCGTTCCTCCAGGTACTGGTTGAGCCGCCGCCGGTTGTTGAGGCCGGTGAGGGCGTCGTTGTAGATTTGATTGTCCTGGATGGTCAAAAACAAAAGCTGGATCACCATGAAGATGCACATGGCCTGGAAGGGCACGGTGGGAATGAGCATCGCCACGACCCCGCCGATCACCGGGGGGATCATGTAGACGGAATAGACCAGGCACTCCACCCTGTCATCCCGGAACCGGGTGCTGGCGGCACGGCGGAGGGAGACGATGGTGGGCACCAGCAGGTAGAAGATGGACCCCAGGAGCCAGATGTTGTACAGGGGGCCGCTCTGAAACTGGCCATCGGACCCGACGGTGAAGACCCAGCCGGTGAAGAGGGAGAGCACCCCCAGGACGATGCTGGCCGCGAGGGGGATGGCCATGATCCGAACCAGCCGCCGGTTGCGGGTGTAGGCTGGCGCCAGGCGGGCTTCCACGTACTTGCACCAGAAGCAGCACCCCACGGCCAGGGTGAGATCCACGCCGCCCTGGGCCACTGCGAGGAGGGGAAAGGGCGCAGTGATAAAGCCTCCCATCGTCAGGGCCCAGAGGAGATCCCAGGCCAGCACGACCAGGTAGGTGATGATGATCCGCTTCAGGGCCTGGATCTGGCGTTCAGTCCCCATGCTTTCATTGAGCTGGTACAAGATGTTGCACGCGTAAACGACACAAAAGAGTTCGATAATGATGTACGGCAGGTAAAGGTTTGACATGATGTTTCCCGTTTCTGTAGTATTTTGGTCGAAGGTTCTTTCCATTTTCGGCGATTCCCTCAGGCTCCACTTCCACGGTTACACTTTCCTCATCCGCCCTTATTATACCCTTGGCTGTCTCCAAAATGTCAGCAACGGGGACCAAGGCGGGAGAGGATTTAATGTTTTCTTAATAATTGGAGGATCAATCGGGCAGGATGCGGTTGGTCCGTCTTGAAAATTTGGCGGGGATTGGCCTTTCCATGCGCCAAAGGATGGTCATCGGCCTTTCTCCCTGATGGCTCTCGTACTTCACCAGGCCGAGGTTGACGTAGGGCATGGTCCTGCCATGGGCGTCCTTTCGCGCCTCTCTGACAAAGAGCAGGACGCGACTTCCCCGCTCCTGGTGATGGATGTAACGCTGACCCGTTTCCGAATCAGCCGACGTGTTGTTCTGGGATTGCCAATGGAAATGCCAGGGATCCAGGGCATAATCGTCGTACATGGTGGAGGGCGAATAATCCTTGTCCGATTTGTTCAGCGTCACAAAAAGCACGTCCAGCCGGAGGTCCTCCAAATACCGCACCCCTTCCCGCACGCTTTCCGGCTGCATATAATCCAAGGCCAACAGAATCTGATCCCGACTGTAGGCGCAATACACATCCAAGGGGCAATCAAAGCCCAAATCCATGGGTTCGTCGATGAAATCAATGGCATCCCGATTGATGGTCAATAGGGTCATCCATTCCTTGATTAGAAGGGGGCTCCTTTGCAGCTCCCGCAAATTGGCCACCACCTTGGGGTCTTTAAAGGAGAGGGGCACCCCACCCCACAGGGTGTTGTAGGTCATGCGCAAAAACCGCTCATCCAAGGGTGTCATTTGGCTGAGCTTCAGCCAGGGCAGGCGCTCACACATAAAGGCGATCCAGCGTCTGGAATCCACGGCGCAAAACCGCGGCATCCCCCGGGTCAGGGCTTTTTCCAGGGGTTCCTCAAAATCGGGCTGCACCCCGGCCAAAACGCACAAACGGGAAAAAAGCCCTATTTTATACAAATCGTCGGGGGCCATGTGGTAATGGGCCAAAAAATGAGACAGGGTCAAATCCTCCCCTGTGTCCTCCTGAAAGCTGGCCAGCCGACGGATGATCCCGCGGCGGTTGCGCAGCGCCCCGCGGATATTGCGCAAAACGATGGCCTGGGCCACCTTTTCCAATGCCACAAAGCATCCCTTGGGCACGCCCACAAAACCGCGCTGAATTTCCCGTTCCACACTGTCAGCCTTACGGTCCAGCAGCGCCGCAAACTTGGCCTCAAAGCTGTAATGCTGGTTGGCCTGGCCGATAAAATCCAAAACCGTCAAGCAGTCCTTCCCCTCGGCGTGGCGCAGGCCCCGGCCCAACTGCTGAAGGAAAATCGTCAGGCTTTCCGTCGGGCGCAAAAAGAGCACCGTGTCGATGGCCGGCACATCCACCCCCTCATTGTACACATCCACCGTAAAAATAAAACGAACACGGCCCGCCGCCAGCTGACCCGTGGCCGACTTTCGAATGGCATTCGGCGTTTTCCCCGTCACACAAAGGGATGAAACCCCGTGGGTATTAAAGTAATCCGCCATGAATTCAGCATGGGCCACCGAAACGCAAAAGCCCAGGCCCCGCACCCTTTGGATATCACTGACGTAGCGACGCGTCGTCCTCAGGATATGCTCAGCCCGCTTTTGGGCCGCCAAAGAATCCTTGACGTAAACCTGCTCCAATTCCGACGCCAAATACCCGCCGCGGCTCCAGCGCAGCCCATCCAAATCCACCGTATCCGTTACGCCAAAATACTGGAAGGGCGCCAGCAGCTTCCGATCAATGGCCTCGGGCAATCGGATTTCCGCCGCAATGCGCCCATCAAAATAGGCCGTTATGTCCTGGCCGTCCATCCGCTCCGGCGTCGCCGTGAGCCCCAGGAGAATCCGGGGTTTCAGGGTGGTCAGCAGGGGCTTATAGGAGACCGCCGCCGCGTGGTGGAATTCATCCACAATGACAAAATCGTAAAAATCCGGGGCTATTTTGGTGAGCATATCCCGGGACTGAAAGGTTTGAATGGAAACAAAGAGGGCGTCCAGGGATTCGGGCTGCGCATTCCCCACAAAAAGATCCCCAAAATTGGGATCACGCAGGATACTCCGGAAACAATCGCAGCTCTGCCTTAATATTTCTTCCCGATGGGCCACAAACAAAAGTCGATTGCGTTCACCGGGGTGCTGGTCGCGGTAGCGCTTGTAGTCAAAGGCAGAAATCACCGTCTTGCCGGTGCCCGTCGCCGCCACCACCAGGTTTTTATAATGCCCCCGCACCGATCGTTCCGCCGCCAGCGCCCCTAAAATCTCTTCCTGAAATCCGTAGGGGCGGACTTCAAAATAAAAGCTGGAGGCCCCATCATCCGGCGCCATTTTGGTCTTTTCTCCCCTTAAAGCCACTTCCAGCTTTTTATAATCCGCCGGTGTATAATCTTCAAATTCCGGTGCCCGCCAATAGGCTTCAAAGGTCGCCTGGATCTTGGCGATGGTCTGGGGTAAATCCGTGGCAGTCACCTTCACATTCCATTCCAGGCCACTGGAAAGGGCCGCATTGGATAGGTTGGAGGAACCCACATAGGCCGTCGTAAACCCCGTATCCCGATAAAACACATAGGCCTTGGCATGGAGGCGTGTGATTTTGGTGTCGTATGAAACCTTAATGGTCGTGTTGGGCAGCGCCGCCAGGGCTTCAATGGCCTTGGCCTCCGTCGCCCCCATGTACGAGGTGGTAATGATCCGCAGGGTTCCCCCATTCTGGGTAAAATCCCGTAAATCCTCGATCATCGTCCGCAAGCCGCTCCACCGAATGAAGGAAACCAGCATATCAATGCGATCACAGGATGGGATTTCCTTCTTGAGCTCAGACCCCAGCTGGGGCTCCTGCCCTGCGCCTGTAAAAAGGGAGCTCATGGCCAGAGACGTTTCGGGACGCACAATGGCTGCCCGTTCATCGACGGCCTGCACCGTGCCCCGTTTATCCAAAATGGCCAGCAATTGCTCCGCCCGGGGATCCACCGCCTGCTTTTGCCATGTGCCCTCGCCCATAAAGGCCGCCAACGTCTGAACCAGGGCATTAACCAATTGGACCTGATGGGCCAGTTTTTGCGTGCCACTGCCCCCGGTCTGGGTTAAGGCCTCCCGCAAAACACCTCCAAAATACCCCGATAAAATGTCTGCGGCTTCCGCCTTATCCATGCCCGCCGTCTCCACCCGCGTGGTTGCCGGGTCTTGCTGATCAATGGTATTGGCTAATAATTGGTTGATGACTTGCTCATAAAGGGATGGATGCATGCTCGGCCTCGTTTTCGATTGACCCATAAAGGGGATGATAGTGAATCATCCGGATGTTGGGATGAATACAGGTGGACAGTGGGAAATCAGGATTGGACAGTTTTGTCCAATAGGTGCAACTTATTTCTTGATGTGGGAGGTGTGTCAGTCTAGTTTGTATTGTATAGGGACGGTTGTTCTCTAATTTGCATCGAAATAACTGGCGGTCACTTTTGGAATGGTTATGGTCATGGGATTTTGTTACCTCAATCGTCATTTGACGATTCTGAATTGATTCCCGATGCAGATTGATCCATCTCGGTCCAAAAATTTTCTATTCCAAACAATGCTTCGTGCAATTTCTCCATCTCATTTTTATTGAGTTTTATTGAATTGACCAGTCCACTATTTATTTTTTCTTTTATAAAAAACGAATTATTAGACGTATTTTCAATTATGACAATCTGTTTGTTTTTCTGTTTCCCTTGTATAATGTGATAATTATTCATATTCATCTATTCACTGCCTTATTATATGCAATATGATGCTTTTTCGCATCTTTTATCAATTCTTCATAAAAAACTGCATGTTTTTTCTTGTTCATGACGCATTGATAAATCAACTCATCGATCGTATCTTCTGCTTGCAAAAAGATATATGTACATTCTTTTCCTTGGCCAAAGCGGTATATCCTGTCATGACATTGGTAATACTGTTCAAAACTATAGGATAATGAGTAATAAATGGAATAATGACAATTAGTTAAAGTAACGCCATATTGTAATGTTTTTGGATGCGCTAACAAAATATCGGCTTCTCCATTTTTAAATTTTTTAATATTATCATCCAGGGTACCGCCTTTTCTTTTCGAATAGGCTGTCAATACAGTTTTTCCAACCTTTTTCAATTCGCTCTCTAACACTTCAATTTCATATTGAAATTGACACCAAATAATAACTTGTGCGTCTCCAATTTCATCCAGAACATGTAACAGTTCCTCTATTTTATTTTTATGTATATTACATGGCTTATTATTGTCGTCTAGTATGAATCCTGACACAATTTCTCTTAGTTTCATCAATGAAGCCAGTTTGTTTTCTGCAGTGTAAAACGTTTTGTTAATTTTACTTTCTTTCTCTTTCCTCTCAATTTCAATGAAATAATCATTATACATGGCATTATATTTTTCCATTACCTCGTCATCCAAATTAATTTTCCTAATCATGTGAACTGTATCTGGTAATTGTAAGCAATCCTCCTTGGCAACAACGATAGACCGTTTAGCTATCATCTGAATTAATTTCTCTTGATCTTTTTGCGATTTGATTACAACATGTCCATTTTCTGTTTTGAAATATCTTTTTTTAAACGCATAATAAGACATATGAAAATCATCAGGAGAGGCAATTTTCATTTGAGAAAAATATTCAAGAGTGTTATTTGGCGCCGGCTTCCCAGACAATAAATACACATATTTACAATCTGATGTGAATTCCAATAGTGCTTTTGTTATCTTACTTCCAGGATTTTTTATAATAGAACTCTCATCAATGATCACACCATTTACATTTAATCTTTTATAGAAATCTACATCTCTAATAAAGGCTTCTGAATTTACAATGTAATGATCCGCTTTTTTTATAATTACCCTTTTTATGTTTTTTAATCGCTGAGCTTTACTCCCATTCTGCCACTCACCAAAATCGAAATGATCATCAAACTCATTTCTCCCAATTAATTTGTTCCATCGCCTGTTAATCTCAACATAATGTTCTAACTTTATGTTACTACTAAGCGGTGCTAATCTCATTTCTGGATAGAAATTCATCTGGTCTTCCAACCATCCTGTACGAATAATCGGTTTTGGACAAATAATCAGAAACCTCGTCTCATCCTTTCGATGTTTTGATGCAATAATATCTAAGGCTAAAACAGTTTTCCCTGTCCCAGTATCATAAAAAAAAGCAAAGCGATCATAGATTTCCGCAATTCGACATGCCGCCTTTTGATGTGGCAAAAGTTTATCTGAATGGCCACAATATGTTTCAAACTTGTTGCGACCTTTCAACTCTGAACGGATAATTTCTAATTGTTCTTCAGGTTTCATCTGGGCTGATAAGGTTGTCGTATCTCCTGAAGCAACCTCATTAATAATAGAACTTGACGATTCTTTCTTGCCACTTATTTCTTTCTTACCTCTTGTTTCTTTCTTAAGTTTCAACGGTAATGGCATTATATCATCAAGCAATTTACAAATCGATTCTGCTTCAGTCGGACCGAAAAACACACCGTTTTTCAATTGCCCCATCCGCCAATCGCCAATACAATAGCAGTCGTCAACGCCGGCCTTTGTAACTACTGCAAAATTTCGTTTTCCACTTTTACTTTCTCCTAATACGCATATTTTCTTTTTTATTTGCCAGTTGGTGCTTTTAATTTCATCTGGTATTTTACCCTTAGAATTTACTTTTTCTTCTGTTTCTGTTTTTTTCTCTTTCTTTTTTTCTCCATTATCTAAAATTACGTTGATAGACTGTTTAATTCTTTTACTGATTTTATGAGTTAGAAGTACATTGAGTAATTTATATGCCCCATCTTCTTTTGCCTCATTCAAGTTTTTTCCCGTACCTAAACTGCAAATCTCTTGATTCTTGATATAAATAATTAATTTCTCTTCATACTCCTTTTGAGCCTTTCCAGTAGTCTTGATTCCTCCTGAATGCATTGCAAATGTTAATTTATATTCATTTGCCAGTTTCTGAAGTTCCTGTATATAATACAACTCATTCTTAAGTTTCAACGGTAATGGCATTATGTCATCAAGCAATTTACAAATCGATTCTGCTTCAGTCGGGCCGAAAAACACACCGTTTTTCAATTGCCCCATCCGCCAATCGCCAATACAATAGCAGTCGTCAACGCCGGCCTTTGTAACTACTGCAAAATTTCGTTTTCCACTTTTACTTTCTCCTAATACGCATA